>Ga0116231_10000287_pt1 | contig 79413 bp, 65 predicted proteins | sample S1TSphgellanicum_2_FD_89695 | JGI IMG/M metagenome (GOLD analysis project Ga0116231, IMG submission 89695) | Host-associated microbial communities from peat moss isolated from Minnesota, USA - S1T2_Fd - Sphagnum magellanicum MG | ecosystem: Host-associated > Plants > Peat moss > Unclassified... | reverse complement strand
CTCTCAGGAATCGTCCGTCCGATCGCCTGGAAAGTGACCGGATCGGTAATGATGCTGCTCACCCCCTTGTACGCCGGGAGTGTCTCTGACCAGACTCCGGTCGCCAACGAGACCTCATGCCAATCCGCCACGTCATCGGCGCCGTGATCGCGCACCAGGAGAGATTGTCCGTCTGCGTTGATCGCCATGACGGTCGGGGCATCGATCTTGGTCTTCAGACGCTTGGACTCGATCCAGCGCCCCGCGCTCTTGACATAAAGCGCCCAAAACTTGGATTTTTCATTGTAGTCCTCTCGCGCGACCGCCTCGCCGCGACCGTTCAAGATCCAGCCTCCCGTGTTCTCGCCCCCCCGCTCGACGACAGTTGTGACATCCTGATCCAGATCCAGCCGATACACGACAGGGTCGACGTCGCCCTCAAGATGATCGGGATGATTGTAGGCCTGCCCTTCCCGGAAGTGATAACTTTCGAAGAAAAGAACGGGGTGGCCATCAATAATTCGGCCCACGGGAATACTGGACACGATCGGCAAGGCGTCGCTGCGCTTATCGAGAAGAACGGTCCATCGGCCACGCCTTAAATCGCGAACGACGCCCGTCCAAACCTCGTGTTGGTTGTCGCCAAAATAGGGGGAATAGGTGGTTTCTGACGTCACAACGACCAAATAGCCTGATCCGGCCCACCCCAGGCTGATCAGCTTGGAATTGCCAATTGCACTTGAGCCTGTAATCGCGCCCTTTCTGAGATCGACGATCACGATCTGTCGCTTGTCGCCTGCCCCTGCGACCATGGCGAGGTTGGCGCCGTCGGGTGAAATCTCAACATTGCTGACGGTCGGCAACTTGCCGTACGCTTCGAGCGGAGGCGTGGCGGAGGCTTTGGGACTCCAAACCAATACCCATGCGGCGACCGCCAACAGAACTCTGAACATCAAGCCCCCCTCGACGCCTTAGCTTAACGGCTCTGGGTTGAAGTTCGCAAGCGCTTGACGTGCGACACACGGCCCCGCCGCTCAGGCGGCGTCTGCAGCCTCTGACTCGAATAGGCGCGTGATCGCCTGGATCAGAGACCCGCCGGTGACCGGCTTTGACAGGAGCGCATTGGCGCCGGCCTCTAGACTGGCGTTCACATGTTCGCTGAGGGCGTTGGCGCTGAGGACGATGATTGGCAGCCGAGAGGCCATGCTCGGCGATGCGCGGATCGTGCGCACAGCCGTGAGACCGTCCATCACCGGCATCTGCATGTCCATCAGAACCAGGTCAAAAGGCTGGCGCTCCACGATCTGGACCGCCTCGGCCCCGTTCTCCACGCAAACAACCTCGGCCACGTCCGTAAGGAGTAGGCGAACGACGCGCCGGTTGGTCGGATGGTCGTCCGCGACCAGGATGCGCAAGCCACCCTCCACCGCCGAAGCTTCTTGCACCCGCTCCGTAGGCTCGCGCGTCTGTGCAAAAGACCGGCAAGCCCACGGCTTAACGAGCGCACGTTCGGGAACAAGTCCCGGGCGAACCGGGATAGAGGACCATTGCGCCCGGCCCTATGCCTTCCTAATCGGGGGCGCTTAGGGAGACGCAGGCTTGAACGCACGGTTTTGGAGGACGCAAAGGCTATGGCTCCCGTGGGTTGGGCTTACCGTGGCCGCATTCGCACTCCCCCATGCGGCCCTGGCCCAGTCTGGTCCAGCCCCCCGGCCTGAAACCGAGGTCGTGGTGATCGGTTCGACGCCGATCCCCGGTTCGGGCGCCGACCGGGACAAGGCGCCGGTCCAAACCCAGGTGCTGACCGGCCGGGAATTGACCCGTGATGGCGAGCCGAACCTCTTGCGCACCCTCAGCGAGCAAGCAGGCCCGGTGAACCTCGATTCCGCCGCCGGCAATCCCTACCAGCCAAGCCTGTTCTACCATGGTTTTGAGGCGTCGCCCCTACAGGGCACGCCGCAGGGTCTGGCGGTCTATTTGGACGGCGTTCGGTTCAACACCGCTTTCGGAGACACGGTGAATTGGGATCTGATCCCAAGCGTGGCCATCGACAGGCTGACCATCGAAGGCTCAAACCCGCTGTTCGGTCTAAACGCCCTTGGCGGCGCGCTCAATACCGAGCTCAAGAACGGCTTTACCTATCAGGGCGGTGAGGCGGACCTATCGGGCGGCGCGTTCGGCCAGGAGCAAGGCGACCTCCAGTACGGGTTAAAGGCCGGCGACTACGCCCTCTATGCCGCGACGAGCGCCCTGCACCAGGACGGCTGGCGTGATTTGCAGTCGTCCGACATTCAGAGCCTCTACACCGATATCGGCTGGCGGCATGACCGGGCCGAGGTTCACCTCGCCATCCGCTTCGCCAACTCCGACCTCAATGGTCCCGGCACCTCGCCGGTGGAGCTTCTGGCCGCTGACCCGGCCGGCCAGTTCACCGCCCCCAACAACATCAAGAACCGCACGGCGGCGATCAGCGGACGCGCCAGCGATCAGATCAGCGATACGACGTCGGTCCAGGGCGTCGCCTATTACACCGACTTCAAGCAGCTCGTGGTCAACGGCAACGCCCCAAACGACCTTCCCTGCAACGACGGCTCGGGCCTCCTGTGCGACGACAGCGGCTACAGCAGCACCCTTGGCGGGCGGACCATTCCCGCCTTTCTGGGCGCAAGTCCCTACGCCTATTCCGAACTCGACGATCAAACGACGCAAACCAGCAGCTACGGGGTATCGGCGCAGCTCATCGACAGCCATCGGCAATTCGGGTTCGCCAACCGCGCCATCGTGGGATTGAGCTTCGATGGCGCGACCACCAACTTCGGCGCCATCTCCTATATCGGCGGCCTTACCGACGATACGCGCGAGTTCGTCGGGCCGGGCGTGATCATCGACGAGCCCGGCGATAACCAGCCCGTGTCGGTGCGTGTGGACGACGCCTACTGGGGCGTGTTCGCCTCCGACACCCTGGACCTCACACCCACCCTCTCCATCACCCTGTCGGGCCGGTTCAACGCCGACGAGATCGATCTTCACGACCGCTTGGGCGGCGATCTCAGCGGCGACCACAGCTATAGACGGTTCAACCCGGCCCTCGGCGCCGCCTGGCGCGCCACGCCCTGGCTGACCGCCTACGCCGGGTATGCTGAGGCCAACCGCGCGCCAACGCCAGCAGAGCTATCCTGTGCAAGCCCAGCCGACAGCTGCAGCCTGGCCAACTTCTTCGTGGGCGACCCTGACCTAAAACAGGTGGTAGCGCATACCTTCGAGGGCGGGGTGCGGGGACGCGTTTCGCCGTTCGGGGGGACGCGGCTCAGCTATGATGTTGCGCTCTATCGCACCGACCTCGACAACGATATCGCCTTCGTCAACGCCGTGACGCTCGGCAGGGCCTATTTCACCAATGTCGGCAAAACCCGCCGCCAGGGCGGCGACGCCAACGTGACGCTCACCGCTGACCGCTGGTCGGCCTTTGTCGCCTACGCCCACACCGAGGCCAGCTACCGTAGCGCCTTCGTGGAGTCCGGCGGCAGCAACCCCGACGCCGACGTCAACGGCAATCTCACCGTCGACTCCGGCGACCGGCTGGCTGGCGTTCCGACCAACCAGCTCAAGCTGGGCGTGGATTGGCAGGCGACCGACAAGTTGACCCTCGGCGCAGTCGGCGTCGGCCAGAGCGGTCAGTACCTGTTCGGCGATGAGGCCAACCTGACGCCCAAACTGCCCGGATTTTTCGTCCTGAACCTGAACGCCGCCTATCAGCTGACGACGCGGCTTCAGCTGTTCGTGCGCGTGGAGAACGCGACCGACCGGACCTACTACACCTATGGGACCTTTTCGCCGACGTCGTCGATCTACCTGGCTCAGGCTCCGAACGCGTCCAACCCGCGCAGCTACAGTCTAGCCGCTCCGGTCGGCGCCTACGGCGGGGTCCGGTTCAAGTTCTAAAGGCTCAGGCCATGACGTCGTCCAGCCAATCGAAGATGCGCGCATAGGCAAGCCGGCCCGCACCGACCTCGCAATGGGCGCCGGCGCCTTCGGCGGCGGTGAATTTCATGAGCGTCTTGGGGCAGGTCAGGTGATCATAGAGGGCTTGCGGCTGGCCCTTGAAGAAGAGGTCGCTTTGCGCATCGCACACCAGGGTCGGGCAACGGATCTTTTCCGCGATTCCATCCTTCAAATTGTACGCGAGGACAGCGGCCAAGTAGGCGCGCGGGCTTGAGACCCCGAAGCTGTACATGCCATGGATGAATGACCAGCGCGCTGTCGGCGAGGCCTTCATCATCCCGGTCAGGATGTGGTCGAGCGCCGGAGAGACGTCAGCCTTAATCATCGCCAGGAACGCGCTACGCGCGGCCTCGGGCACGGCGGCCAGATATGGAGCAGCGTAGTCGAAAAGCCCGTCGTTGGCGATGCATGCAGCCAGCCTCGGCTCGAAAGCGGCGGCGCGCGGGGCGAGTTCGCCGCCCAAGCTCGCACCCATCAGCGCGATCCGCCGGGTATCGACACCTCTCTGTTTCACGGCGAAATCGATCACCGGGCCGATCACCTTTTCCCAGTCCGGGCGGAACGGCAGACCCTCGCGGTGCAGAGGTCCGAATTGGCCAGGACCATCAAACGCCAGCACGTTATAGCCCCGCTCCACTGCGGCGCGGGCTCCGTTATAGTGCATCTCCTCGGCTGAACCATCGAAGCCCGTGTGCATGATCAGCAGCGGGCGCCGCCGCGAGGTCCGATCCACCGTGTGCAGATAGCGCGGCAGGGTGGTGTGCTCGTAGGGGATCTCTAAGGGTTCGATCGGTGGATCATAAAGCTTGGCGCAGGCCTTGTAGCAATCGACTGAGCATCGATAGGCGCGTGCGACGCGTGGGTCCTTGGGGTTGGCGTGTAGGAAGAATTCCGAAGCGCGGTAATAGTTAGACGCACGCAAATAGCTGTCGCGGGCGCTGATGCGCCGCCCCCTCGCGAGCTGACGCGCGCCCTCGTCGGCGATACGGTCCGCGGTGGCGTTCCAAGCGTCGTACCAGCTGTCGTAATCTCCCGCCTTAATCTGCGCCGAGGTCGCAAGGACCTCGCCGAATGACGCGGCGCCATATTCGTCGGCGCCGAACATACGCAAGGTTTCGAACCAGAACTGCGCGTCCTCGGGAAACAACGGGGTTTTCCCGTCAGATGCGTCGCCAGGCGAGCGGGGTTCGGAGGCGCCGGCCGAGGACGCCAGAGCGGCGCCCAAGGCCGCCGAGAGCGGCGCTCCAAATGCGAAAACCTCTCGTCGGTTCATCAAGCCCTCCTCAGGCCCAGTCCCGGGCGAAGCCTTGCATGAGCCTTATGTTAATGCAATATTTTTTGCATTAGGAGTTCAGCAAGTGCGAAAGTCCCGGCCCGGTGGAAGGACAGCGCAGACCCGCGCGGCAGTTTTCGCCGCTGTGGAGCAGCTCCTCGCGGACAAGGATCCGGCCGCCCTAACCTTTGGTGAGATCGCAGCGTGCGCCGGCGTGGCGGCGACCAGCCTTTATCGGCGCTGGGGTCAGGTGCGGACCCTGCTAATGGAGGTGGCCGTCGAGCGACTTATGCAAGACTGGCCTTTGCCCGACACTGGGTCTCTCGAAGGCGACCTGCGCCAATGGACGGCGCGCGTCGCCGCAAGCCTGGCCCACCCACAAAGCTCGGTGTTCTTCCGTGTTTACATCGCTACCGCCCCCGCGCCCGGTGAAGACAGTTCAGGCAGAAGGACAGCGGTGATGCGCCGGATCGAACAGATCAGCGCCATGCTCGAGCGCGCCCGCGTGCGCGGCGAGAAGACACCTTACCTGTTCGAGGTGACCGACCACCTCCTGGCCCCTATCTACATGCGCACCCTGTTCGGCGCCCCTCTGGATGAAGAGACGGCCAAGGGTCTGGTGACCTATCTGCTCACCTACGTCGCCCTTCGCGAGGGCTGAGCCCAACGACGCCGGCTCCAAATGATCCCTACCCCAGCCTGGCACCGGCCCCCCAGATTGAAGTTGATAATTGCTCGCATTCTCATTGACTATGAGAGTCAGTCTCATTAGCGAAGAGACCCTGATGAGGGCGAGGGGCCGGTGCGAGCCAGAACGACACTCCGACGGACGATAGGCGGCGGGCTCGCCGCGACCCTTATCGCTACAGGCGCGTTTGCCCCTCTGGCCCATGCAGCGCCCCCGCCCCTCTCGACGCCGATCAGTGTCGATCAGACTGGTGCAGGCTCCCAGCAGGGCTTCTCGGGATTTCTCGACAGTCTTCAACGCAGCAACTTCTTGCTCGGCGACCTATTCGGCCTGCGTACGGCCCTCAGCCGATACGGCGTCTCTATCGCCGTCCAGGAGACCAGCGAGGTGCTGGGCAACGCCACCGGCGGGGTGCGTACGGGCGCAGACTATGACGGTCTGACCCAGGCGATCCTGCAGCTCAACACCCAGCACGCGTTCGGTTGGTACGGCGGTCTTTTCAACATCAGCGCCCTGCAGATCCATGGCCGCAACCTTAGCGCCGACAATCTCGCCAGCATCCAGACCGCCAGCGGCATTGAAGCCGACCGCGCGACCCGCCTATGGGAAGCCTGGTATGATCAGAAGTTCCTTCTCGAGGACCGCGCCGACATCAAGCTCGGGCTGCAGAGCGTCGACCAGGAGTTTATCGTCAGCCAGAACGCCAGCTATTTCGTCAACACCATGTTCGGCTGGCCGGCTCTGCCGTCCTATGATCTTCCGGGGGGCGGCCCCGCCTACCCGCTTTCGGCCCTGGGCGTCAGGCTCCGCTATCGTCCGATCGACCCCCTCAACATCCTGGTCGGGGTGTATAACGGCAGCCCGGCGCCTTCGAACAACGGCGACCCCCAGCAGCTGAACTCCAGCGGGACCAGCTTCCCCACCCACGGCGGAACCTTAAGTTTCATCGAGCTGCAATGGACCTATCCAGCGATCGGCAGCATGGTCTATCCGGGAGCCGGTGCACCCCTTGGGCATACCTACAAACTCGGCGTCTGGTACGACAGCGAGACCTTCGCCGATCAGCGGTTCGATGGGGCCGGCGTCCCCTTGGCCTCGCCGCTCAGCTCAGGCGTTCCCCGCAATCACCGCGGCGACTATTCGGTTTATGCGGTGGCCGATCAGATGCTATGGCGCGACGCGCAGAACCCGAACCGTTCGCTCAGCGCCTTCGGCCGGGCGATGGGCGCGCCCCAGCCCGACCGCAACTTCCTGACCTTTAGCCTGAACCTCGGCCTCACCTATCACGACCCCCTGGCGAACCGGCCCGACGACACTCTGGCGATTGGCATGGGCTACGCTAAGGTCAGCCCGCAGGTGACCGCAGCGGACATGGACGCGGCGCTGATCGCGGCGCAGGCCGCGCCCGGGACCTATAGCCCGATCCGCCGCAGTGAGACCTATCTGGAGGCCACCTACCAGTATCAGCTGCGGCCGTGGTGGCAGGTCCAGCCCGACGTCCAGTACGTCTTCAGCCCCGGCGGAGGCGTCGCCAATCCCGTGGATCCGAGCCAAAGGATCAAAAACGAAGTCGTCTTCGGAGTGCGGACCAATGTCCTGTTCTGACCGCTTGAGCGCACAACAACCCTTGGCCTTTGCCTTGCGAAGAGGCTTAGCCGGCATGCTCGCAGGCCTTTTGCTTGCGCCCGGCGCCGCGGACGCGGCGCCCGCCGGCTTTTTGGAAACCATCCACAAGCACGTCACCCTGACCTCGAGTGTGACCGACAACGGAGATCTGAACCCCTATGCTGTGGTCGTGGCCCCTGTCTCTGCGGGGAAGATCCAGAAGGACGATGTGCTCGTCGACAATTTCAACAATATATCGAACCTGCAGGGCACGGGGACGACCATCGTGCTGTACCGGCCCTCGACCAAACAAACCCTCCTGTTCGCCAAGCTCCCGCAAACCCTGCCGCAATGTCCGGGCGGGGTCGGCTTGACCACCTCCATGACCATGCTGAAGGCCGGTTGGGTGATCGTCGGCTCGACGCCGAGTCGGGACGGCACGACGGCGACAAAGGGCGACGGCTGCCTGATCGTAATCGATCCTGAGGGCCAGCCGGTGGTCGCCTGGTCGGGCGCCCACATCATCGACCCCTGGGGCAATATGGCGGTGAAGGACGACGGCGACCACGCCACCCTCTTCATCAGCATGGCGGGCGAAGGCCTGCCAAGCCCCAAGGTCATAGATCCTAAGACCGGCCTTCCGGTGGTGATGAACAAGGCCACCATCCTTCGGGTTCGCCTCAGGGTCCCCAACGGCAAACCCCCAGAGATCATTGACGAGACCGTCGTGGGCGACGGCTTCTCTCAGCGCGCCGATCTCGACAATTTCCTGCTCGGGCCAACCGGCGAAGCTCTTGCGCCGGACGGCACGCTCTACGTCACTGACGGGCTCGACAATCTGATCACCGCGATTCCGAACGCCCTAGACCGGACCGACAGCGCCGGAACCGGAAGGCTCGTGACCAAGGGCGGCCTCCTGTCCTGGCCCCTCGCCATGGTCATGACCCCCTCGGGGCGACTTCTGGCCTGCAATGGCAAGGACGGAAGGGTGGTCGAGGTCGATCCCATAGCCGGCAAGCAGATCTACGCCCAGTGGATCGACAATGATCAGGCCCAGTCTCCGCCGGGCAATGGCGACCTTTTCGGCATCGCCCTGACCCCGGACGGGACCGGCTTCTACTATGTCGAGGACGATGTGAACGCATTGATGAGGGCGAGCCCGTGAGCGCATCAGACGATAGGGCCCGCACGGCCCGCACCACCCGGCGCGGATTCCTCAGCGCCGCCGCCGGCGTCGCAGGCGCAGTCGGGGTCGCCGCAGAGGCGTCTGCCCGCACGGCCCCAGGCGCGCTGGACGGCGCCACGGGTAAGGACAGGGTCCGCCTTGCCTTTCGCGGCCGATTTCAGAACGGCGTCGCCTGCCCCGTCCAGGCGCACACGTATTTTGCCGCCTTCGACCTTATCAGCGAGGCCCGCGCGGACGTAGCCGCGCTCATGGCGGTCTGGACGGCCGCAGCCGAACGGCTGACCGCCGGGCTTCCCCTCGATCATGGCTTCGTCAGTCCAAAAGCGTCGGAGCCCGATTCCGGCGAAGCGGCCGAGCTTCCAGCCAACCGGCTCACGGTGACCTTCGGCTTCGGGCCGACCCTCTTCATCAAAGATGAGCACGACCGCTATGGCCTCGCCGCCCGCCGTCCAGAGGCCTTTATCGACCTACCGAAGTTCGTCGGCGATCAGCTTGTGCCCCAGCGCACCGGAGGAGACCTTTGCGTCCAGGCGCAGAGCGACGATCCGCAAGCCGCCTTCCACGCGGTAAGGCAGCTTGCCCGCCTCGCTGAGGGCGTCGCAGTCATTCGCTGGGTGCAGTCGGGCTTTACGCCCAGCTATGACGCCAAAATCACGCCCCGCAATCTGATGGGCTTTAAGGATGGCACCCTCAACCTCGCCGCCGGAGATTCCAAGGCGATGGACCGGTTCGTCTGGGTGGGCGAAGAAGGCGGACCTTGGATGCGCAACGGGACGTACATGGTGGTGCGTCCGATCCGGATCGCCCTTGAGCACTGGGATCGGATGAAGCTCGCCTTCCAGGAGCAGACCATCGGCCGGCATAAGGCCTCCGGCGCGCCGATCGGCGCCAAGGACGAATTCGCCCCCTTGGACCTGGAGGCGAAGGACAAGGATGGCAATGGGCTCATCGCCGAGAACGCCCACGTCCGGCTCGCCGCCCCCGAAACCAACGACGGCGCGCAGATCCTGCGTCGGTCATACACCTACGACAACGGCGTCAGTTATGTGGCCGAGCGTTGGCCGCCCTGGCGGCAGGGGATGGAGTTCGACGCGGGTCTCTTGTTCATCTGCTTTCAGCGCGATCCGAGGACGGGGTTCGTCAAACTGTTCGAGCGCATGTCAAAGTTCGACATGATGAACCAGTTTGTCACCCACACCGGCGGCGGCCTTTTCGCCATCCCCGGGGGCGCCGCGCCCGGCCGCTATATTGGCCAGGCGCTGCTGGAGGCTTAGGTCCTGTTCTCAGGCCGCCTGACATCCTCTCGGGCCTGAAGGCCGAAGGTTCCGGGGGAATTCGGCATTAGGCCGCCCTGCGGATGGTTCCTGCTTCGCCGGGCCGCTGAGCGCGGCGCCCCTCCACAGGCTTCAACGCGCCGTCCGCGCGCCGTAAAATGTTGATCGCCGCTTTGGTGTCGGCATTGGCCTCATGGCCGCAAGCGACACAGGTGCGGCACAAACGGCGCCGCTAACGGCAGCGCCGGATGGGATCAACCCTAGACTCATCTAAATGCTCACGAACCTCCCGATCAGAACCCGGCGCCTCGATCTTCCCGACACCTCTTCTTCAAAGATCAAAATCCAGCTGCGCAAGAGGACCGACCCTCGGCTGGGGTCCCTTCAGCGTCGGATAGACCCCCTTGAATCGAGGGCGGCCTGATGGATATGCCCGCCGCCGTGAGCAGCTCTGACGGGCGCCCAGGGATACGGCGAGACCTGAGCCAAACTCCCTATGGATCGCTCACGTCGAGATCGGCGAGGATCCCATATGCTTGATCGACGATGTCCCCATGACCCCGCCGCTTTCAAGCCGCCTGAGCGGCCCAGGGGAGCGCGCCATTGACGATCCCAGGCTGGGCGCAGATCGGCCTTCTTTCCGGCCTCATCGTCGCGGTGATCATGCCCCTTGGGCGGTATATGGCCGACGTGTTCTCAGGGGGGCCCTCGCTGCTGAAGCCGGTGCTGGGCCCGGTTGAGCGATTGATCTACCGCCTATCGGGCGTCGATCCTGAACATGAGCAGGGCTGGTTCGCCTATACCGTCGATGTCCTCGCCGTACACCTGATCGGGGCCGCGGCCCTTTACGCCCTCTTGCGCCTGCAGACCCTCCTTCCGCTCAATCCGGAGGGCGCCCCCGTGATGTCGCCGGACCTGGCGTTCAATACCGCGATCAGCTTTGTCACCAACACGAGTTGGCAGTCTTACGCGGGCGAGACCGCCCTCAGTCACCTCTCGCAGATGGCCGGGATCACCGCGGCCTCCTTCCTGTCCGGGGGCGCTGGCGTCGCAGTGGCTATCGCCCTGATCCGCGCCTTCAGACGCTCGACCTGCGATACCATCGGCTGTTTCTGGGTCGATCTGACCCGATCAGTGCTCTATGTCCTCTTACCGCTTTCCCTGTTCAGCGCCCTACTCTTGGCGTTCATGGGCGTTCCGCAGACCCTGGGCGCCCGCATCCCCGCGCTGACCCTCGAAGGCGCGCACCAGGTGATCGCCCTTGGACCGGTGGCCTCGCAGGAAGCCATAAAGCTTTTGAGTGGCGACGGCGGCGGCTTCTTCAACGCCAATTCCGCCCATCCGTTCGAGAACCCCACCCCGCTCAGCAACCTGGTCGAGATGGTGCTGATCCTTATGGTCGGGGCTGCGCTGACCAACACCTTCGGGCGTATGATCGGGACACAGCGCCAAGGCTGGGTCCTTTTTGGCGCCATGGCCATCCTATTCACCGCAGGCGCAGGGGTCATCTACGCAAACGAGGCGAGCCGCAGTCCCGCCTACCCCGCCATGGTGAGCGGGCCCAACCTTGAGGGCAAGGAACTGCGTTTCGGGGCGCCGGGCTCCAGCCTGTTCGCCGAGGCCTCGACCGCCTCGGCCGACGGCGCCGTGGACGCCATGCACGATAGCTTCATGCCCCTGAGTGGCGCGGTCTTAATGGCGAACATGAAAATGGGCGAGGTCATCATCGGAGCGCCGGGCTCGGGGCTGTTCAGCATGATGCTTTTCGCCATTCTCGCCGTCTTTACCGCCGGGCTCATGGTCGGTCGCACGCCAGAATACCTCGGCAAGAAGATCGAGGCGCGAGAGATGAAGCTGGTCGTGCTCGCCACCCTGGTGGCTCCCTTGGCCACCTTGGGCCTCGCCGCCATCGCCGCCGTTGCTGACATCGGGCTCGTCGGACGTCAGGCTGACGGCGCGCACGGCCTTTCGGAGATCCTCTACGCCTATACCTCTGCGGCAGCGACCAACGGGAGCGCGTTTGCGGGGCTGAACGCCAACACCCCCTTTTACAACACCACCTTAGCAATAGCGATGATGATCGGCCGGTTTGGAATGATCGTCCCGGTGCTTGCCCTGGCTGGCCGCCTGTCGTCAAAACCGCGCATGCCGCCCTCCTCTGGCACCATGCCTACGGATAATGGCCTCTTCGTTGGCCTTCTGATCGGCGTCATCATGATCATGGGCGCGCTGATCTACTTCCCGGCCCTGACCCTGGCGCCGATCCTCGAGCACCTGTCCCCCCCGCATTGACCCCTCGCGCCGAGGTTCGCACTAAGCCCGCTTCATGCTGATGATGGGGACGGGCGGGCTCAACATCTGGCCCTTCATCATGGGGGTCAACGCCTTGCCGTGCGTCGGCAGGGCGAGGATGGTCCGTACAATCTCCATCCCTTGGACCACCTGACCAAAGGCGGCGAAGCCAAGATTATCCCCAGGAGCGCCCGGGTGGGCGTCAAGGAAGGGCTCTGGGCTCGCGCAGATAAAGAAATCGCCCGTCGCGGTTCCAGGGGCGTTTCGCGCGAGCGAGATGGTCCCTGTCCTGTGACGCAATCCAGTCATGCGGGTGCTTTCATGGGGGATGGGTGGAAAACGGCGAACAAAGTCCGACGGCCCCCCCTCGATCGTGCCGTGGCTGGGAGCGCCGACATCACGAGACGCGCGGTAGATCGTCCCGCCGTCGTATCGGTTGGCGTCGACATAACGCAGGAAATTCGCCGAGGTGATCGGTGCTTTCTGCGCCTCCAGCTCGACGACAATCATGCCGCGTCCGGTCTGGATCACCACCTTCGGCTTTGACGCGGCGCCGGCCCGCGCCTTAGGGGCGATCAGCAGCCCTGCACCCCCTAGAAGGCCTCGGCGTCCAATAGCTACCCGGTCCATGATCGCGCTTCCTTAGGGTCTTCCTGGAGGGCTTCCCTGGCGTATCGGGGGCGGCCACGTCAACCGGCGCCAAAAGCGATGCAGGCGCCGCGCCGCTGTTTCGCCTTAGGCAGTCTGGGCGGCGATGTGGGCCTTAGTCTGCGCTTCAAGTTCGGCGCAGGTGGCGTTGGTTACAGGATCGCTCTCCGTTCGATGCGCGCTACGCGCCACGACCTTAATCGCCTCGATGTGAGCGCTCGCCAATTTGAGCGGCGGGGCTCCCCCGGCCTCCAATAGAGCGCAGAGCGATCCAGCGATGCGCGCGATGATCGGGTAGCCGAACGCTGCGCCAGAGCTTTGCAGCTGGCGCGCGCACTGTATCGCGAGCTCCCCTAGCGCACCGCCCGCGTCCAGGCCAGCAATCGCCTTCTCCGCCCGGCTGATGTCCTCCTGAAGCCAGTCGACAAATAGGGTCGAGACCTTCGCAAGCGCCTGTTCTGCGCGCTGAATAAGGCCGGCGGTAAAGACGCGCGCCCGAGGACCAATCCTGCGGGCGAGCGCATTGGGACGAAGGATGATCTCAGCGTCAGCCATACTAAAACAGTGACCCAGATCCGCTCCAGCGGCAATCCTCGGCCATCGTCGTGCATGGAACGCTGTGAGCTGTGAATAAGGCGCCAATCCCCTTCGAGCCTCGGCTCAGCAGACAGGAAGCCTCACGCTGAAAGGGACGAGAGCGTGGGCGACCTGGTCCAATGCCGCGGCCCTGACCTCCAAAGCCGCCCGTTTGCCGTTTACATGACCCCGCTTGGCGGAGAGCGAAAGACGCGCGTCGCTTTCAGAGTCTGATCAGCGTCCGCATCGTCACGCGACGTTTGCCTGCGCCATGACGCCGTCTGAAGCGCGCAATTTCCGCCCGCGCTTTGCAACAGCGTTGACGCGGCGCCCCCTGCATCCATAGCGTAGCCGACAGCACTGATGAGGGACAAACCCATGAACACCCACGCGATGACACGGCGCGGATCATTGGGCCTCGCCCTCGGCGGGATGTGGGCGACAGCGGCGAGGGGTGCGGACGCGGCGTCTCCGTTCGCTGCGCTCGACGCAGCGGCGCAGACTCTGATCGCCGATGAAGCCTCCCCTGGCGTATCGATCACCGTGACGAAACACGGACGGCTGACCTATTCCAAGGGCTTTGGCTTCGCCAACCTTGAGACCCTGACGCCGCCCAAACCGACCTCGGCCTTTAAGATCGGCTCGATCACCAAACAGTTCACCGCCGCCATCCTGATGCAGCTTTCCGAAGAAGGAAAGCTGACGGTCGACGACCCTCTGGCGCGTTTTTATCCGAGCTTCCCGCGCGCCGGCGAGATTACCCTTCGCCAAATGCTGACCCATACCTCAGGGCTCGGAAACTACACCAATACGGCGCCCCGCGACGCATTTATCCAGGAGGCTCGGCTAGACTACGACAATGAGGCCCTCTACCGGCTCATGCTGGGGACAAAGCCCCTCTATGCCCACGAACCAGGGACAGTGTGGGACTATAGCAACACGGCCTATGTTCTTCTGGGTATGGTCGCGCAAAAGGTGGGAGACGAACCCTATGCGAGCCTTTACCGGCGTCGCCTGTTTGATCGCGCCGGGCTGGCTGACACCGCTGTCGACGACGCGGCGGACGTGGTGGCGGGACGGGTGTCCGGGTACACGCCGCATCACGGCGCAGGTTCAGCTTTATTCGACAACGCCTCGTTTATTTCCATGACTATTCCGGGGGGCGCTGGTTTCCTGCGCTCGACCAGCGAGGATCTATGCCGCTGGCACACCGCCCTTTTTGGCGGCAAAGTGGTCAATCCTGCCAGCCTCAAGTTGATGACAACGCCCCATCGCTTGAAGGACGGCGCTCTGCCCAAAACGGCTCAAGGACCCGAGGGTAAGGGCGAATCCAAACCGATCGAATATGGCTTTGGCCTGCAGACCTCGACCGTGGAAGGCCGCCGCGCCTTGGGCCACGCCGGCGGCATCAATGGGTTTTCCTCAATGCTTCAGACCTTCCCCGACGAGGGCGTAAGCTACGCCGTCCTGATCAACTGCGATGGCGGCGCCAAACTTGGCGCAGACTCAGGCGCCCTACTCTCGGCCGTGGCCAAAGCCGCCCTGGACGGCGTTTAAAGACGGCGCTCTGTGGGGCGGTGGCGCTGACCAGCCCAAGGCCTATGCTCAAGGCAGACGCGACACGTGGCGATTCGCTGGGAGTAAGGCGCACAGATGCCTGGCACGACCTCGTCTGCCCCCGATCACGGGGCAAAGGCTGAGCAAGGGCCTGCACACGGCGCCGGTTGGGCTGGCCACGCCGAACGCCTGCAGACCCGGGTCGGGCGCTATCGGGGACACCCCGCGTATCCGAGTCTTATGTCTTCCCTCGCCGCTCTGGCTTCGGCGGACTTTGCAGCCGGGATCCAAAACGCCAGCGCGGCTCTGACACAAGACCCTGGATGCGCCTTGGCCTTGCGTTTGATCGGCCTGTGCTGGGAGGGACGCGGCGACTCGATCAAGGCGCTTGAAGCCTATCAAGCCGCCCTGGCCCTGACGTGCGACGACCAAGATCTGTTGTCCGATCTCGGCAGGCTGGCGATGACCCTGGACCTGCCTAAGGTCGCCGCGGAAATCTTTGCCCAAGCGCTTGTTCTTGATGCGGGCTCCGCACACCTGGCGAGCCAGCTTTCAGCATCCCTCAGCGGTAGTCATGAGTACGATACAGCTATCGCCGTCCTGCGCGCGGCGATTCAGGCCGACCCCGAGAGCGCCCTGCTGTGGAACGCCCTTGGCTCGGTATTGACCGAGCAGGGGCAAACCGACACGGCGCTGATCTTTTTGGAACAGGCCGCAGCTTTGGCGCCGGACTGGCCAGAGCCCGTTTACAACCGCGCCATCGCCAAACTCGAGCTCGGGGATTTTCAGGCGGCGCAAGACGACTGCAATTTTGCGCTCTCTCGGGTCCGACCGGACCAAAGGCCCCTGGTGACCTTCGTCCGCGCCCAGGCGAAGCTCGCCGGGGGTGATCTTCCCGGCGGATGGGCCGATTACGGCGCACGCCTCCATGCCGACTATCCCAAGTCGCCCACCTTCGTCTGCCAGGGCCAACGCTGGCGCCCTTCAGACGATCTCCATGGCCGACGGTTTCTGGTGATTGGAGAACAGGGCCTTGGAGACGAGATCATGTTCGCGAACATGATCCCGCGGGTCTTGGTTGCGCTCGGAGACGAGGGTCGTCTTGCCGTCGCAACGTCGCCGCGGCTGGTCTCGCTGTTCGCTCGATCCTTCCCGGGCGCAGACATTCGCGCCTACCAAGTCGATCAGATCAACGGGCGCCCCCAGATTTCCTCGCCCGCTGACCTCGGCGACGTCGACGTATGGGCGCCGATCGGAGCTCTGGCGGAGCGATTTGCGCGCGCCCCAGAGACCCTGGCTGATCCTGGCGGCCCGATCCTGACCCCTGATCCGCAGCGTCTTGCGCGATGGAGGGCGGCCCTGAGCGATGGAACAGACCGCCCCACGGTTGGACTGACCTGGAAGAGCCAGAAGACCCAAGGGCATCGCCTGAAGCAATACCCGCCGTTCGAAGCCTTCGCGCCCCTGCTTCAGTTGCAGGGCGTGAGCTTCATCAACCTCCAGTACGGCGACTGCGCGTTCGAACTCGAGAGAGCCCGCGCCTGGGGGACGGAGATTTGGAACGGGTCGGGGCTTGACCTGACCCAAGACATCGACGGCGCTGCGGCGCTCAGCGCAGCGGTCGACCTGGTGATCGGCGTTGGCAACGCCTCCACCAACCTTGCCGCAGCCGTCGGCGTGCCTACCTGGTTCATCGCCCCGCGTGCGGCCTCCTGGCCGCGCCTCGGAACCGATCGCCACCCCTGGTTCCCGAACACCAGGGTGTTCGCCGCAGAAGTCTTCAACGACTGGAGCGGTGTATTCGCGCGCTTGGTCGACGCCCTGACGGCGCTCCGCGAGCGCGGAGTATAGGCGCCCGCCTCATCGAACGGCATTCAAGAGCGTGCCCTGAGGGTGTAGACTTAGCCCCGGCGCCCATGGCTCGACGCCGCAAACGGAAACCAGCGCGGGATGCATGCGTTAGCCGAAGTGGTGCTGAGGGGACGACAGATGGAGCTATCTCGCCTCTTGCGACGGTTTGCGCCGCCGAGCCAAGCCGACCAACTGGCGAGCGTTGCCTCTCCCCTAAAGCTTTGGCCCAAGGGCGATTACCTTCTTCGCGAAGGCGCCGCCGTCGCCGCGCTCTCGATTCTGATCGATGGAGTAGCGCAAGCCTGCCGCGCCTTGCCGGGCGGGGCGCAGCAGACCATCGCCCTTTACGTCCCCGGCGATATCCTGGACGCTAAAGGCCTTGTGCTTGATCGCTCCAGCGTTTCGATTCGCGCGGCCACGCCTATTCGGGTTGCGCACATACCGCGCCATCGCCTGGACGAACTGATCGACGCGCACCCGTCTTACGCGCGATGGCTGCTGGCTGTGATCGCGTCTGACACTGCTGTCCTTGAGGAGTGGGCGATCGGCATGGGGCGACGCACGGCCTACCAGCAGCTGGCGCATCTCCTATGCGAGATCTCGGCGCGCATGCAGGGCGCAGACCTTTCCAATGATGAGATATGCGCCTTTCCCCTCAGTCAGGTTGATCTCGCCGACGCCCTTGGCCTTTCTGTGGTTCACGTCAACCGAACCTTGCAACAGCTCCGTGGCGATCATCTGATCCATTTGAGGCAGGGACGGCTGAAGATACTGGACCGCAGCCGCCTGGTCGAAGCCGCCAACTTTGATGCAGGCTATCTCGGCGCCCGCGTCGGCATGGGAGGGCGATGATGCGGCGTTTCTATTTTCATCTTTGCGGTCCGAACGGCTTTAATCGGGACGAGGAGGGTGTCGAGTTCGAGACGCTTGAGCACGCCTATCTCGACCTTTGGAAGGCCGCTGTAGAAATGAGCGTGGACGCTCTGCGCCAACACCGAGACGCCACACGCGATCGCTTCGAGCTTTGGGATGAGCAAGGCAAGTTCCTGCTCGAGCTTCCGTTCAGCGAAGTCATGAAGGGCGGGGTTCTGGGCGCGCCATCGCCGATGAAGGACCTGCGCGATCGGCTGAATGCGGGCGTCACACGCGCTGGCGAGCTGAAAACGCATCTGACGATCGGCTTCCAAGAAGCGCGCCAGTCGCTTGAGACAGCCAAGGCCACCCTGAAGGGTCCCGGCCGCTAGGGGTTTGCGCGCCTGGCCGAGAAACCTCGCCAAAGGGCGAAGGCTCGCGGCCGGATGCTCTCTGATCATCAGCGCAGGACGTGAGGGCCGGCGGCCCAGGCATTGCACGCGTAGAGCCGCGCGTGACGTTGATGTTTCCACCGCGTGGTTGATCGCAGACCAAAACGTGCTGATGTTCGCCGATGAAAACAATTCCTTCGGCGGATCCCAACAAAGCGAGGGCGCCCACCCTATCGGCGAAAGCTCTGGTGTTGGGGGAGCGTATCGATACGGCCGGGCTCGAACGCAGTAACGCGATTTCCTCCGCGCCCCTCTCATTTCCGGCCGGCGATGGTCTGGTCGTGGTTTTTCGCTACGGCGTCGTCGTGCTGATTGGCCTCAGCCCAGACGCAGAAGACGCGGCGCTGAAGCGGATTCTTCCGAGTGTACAAGGACGCCTGTCAGAACAGGAGGAGGAACAGATCCAGCTGGCCTTGCGGGACGACCAGGACGAGGGCGTCGGCGCCGACGGCGTGGTGAGGATCGGCGCTCTCGCGCCAGATAAGCTGCTGGTCGTGGCGGACGCCCTGGCCAAGAGCGCTGCCCTTGCCCAGGACCAGCGGCAGGTCGCAAACGTCTTCGACACCGTCGAGCCCTGGGCGCGCCAGTTGGCCGATACCGGCCGCAGTCGAGGCGGTCGCGGGGACATGCTGCGACTGATCGGGTCTGCCTTGCTCGTCCAACATCGTCTTGCCGAACGCGTCGCCGTTCGGGAGAAGCCGGACATCCTTTGGGAGCGGCCCGACCTGGAACGCCTCTACGCTCGGCTTGAAGATGAATACGAACTTGTCGAGCGCGCCGAAACCTTGACCCATAAGCTTGACCTCATTGGCGAGACCGTGACCGTCCTGACGGATCTGATCGATACGAACCGCGCGCTTCGTCTTGACGTCATCGTCGTGGGCCTGATCTTGGCGGAGATTGCGCTGACCCTGATCCAAATGGCCCCGCGGTAAAACCCGGGTCGCGGTTGATCGTCCCCTGCCCGGGTCGGCATCGCCCTCCCTCGATGTTTCCGCGACTTTCAACGATCTTTTTCTCGCCGCGAGGGTTATTACAGGCTGCACCGGTCGACGGATCCGGGCCGTAAGGGGCAAGGAATTTTCCGTGACGTCCAAAAGGGGGACTTTTCCGATAGTTGGGGTCGGCGCCTCGGCCGGAGGTGTCGAAGCTCTGGAGCGTCTTTTTGGATCGATGCCGGCGGATACCGGCTGCGCCTTCGTCATCGTCACTCACCTCAGTCCCGAGCGGCGCAGCCTGCTCCCGGAGATCGTCGCAAGGTTCACGCGCATGACGGTTCACGTCGCCGTAGACGGTGCAGAACTGAAGCCCAACAACGTCCACGTCATGCCAGCTGACGCCCTCCTCGATATTTATGGCGGTCGCCTGAGATTGCGCGAACTCACCGAAGGTCGCCGGGAACGTAAACCGATCGACATCTTCTTCAGCGCCCTGGCTCTCGACCAGGCGGAGTGCGCCGCTGGCGTCATTCTCTCCGGCGGCGACGGGGACGGAACCCTCGGTATCAAAGCGATCAAAGAACGGGGCGGCCTGACCTTGGCTCAGGTCGGCGACGGCGCCGCGCCCCAGTACTCCTCCATGCCCAATAGCGCCATCGCCTCGGGCATGGTCGACCTTGCAGTTCCAGCGCAGGAGATGGGCGCACGCCTGGCCGAGTTCGCGCGCAGCCTTAACCGCGTGCACCCGATCATTCAGGAAGCTGAAAGCGGCGAGCGGAGGCGGCCTGCAAAACAAGCGCGTGAAGATATCTGCGGCATCCTTCGTAACCAAATCGGCCACGACTTTTCAGGATATAAGGACAAGACGTTTCTGCGCCGCGTCCAGCGCCGCATGCAGCTCAATCAGCTCGACCTGATCGACGCCTACATCGAACGTCTGCGCCAGGACCCCAAGGAGGTGACCGCTTTATTCCGAGATCTCCTGATCAACGTCACCAATTTTTTCCGCGACGCCGATGCCTTTAGGGTGCTCGAAAAGCAGGTAATCCCCAAGTTGTTCGCCGGCCGCGGAGCAGATGACACGGTGAGGGTCTGGGTGCCCGGCTGCGCAACTGGCGAAGAGGTGTTCTCAATCGGGATCCTGATGCGCGAATACATGAGCGCCTTGTCCGCAGTTCCGCGGGTGCAAATCTTCGCGACCGATATCGACGACCAGGCTCTGGCGGTCGCGCGCGCCGGACGCTACCCGGAAGCCTTGCTCGACAGCGTCTCGGAACCGCGTCGCAAGCGCTTTTTCTTCCACGAAAACGGCAGCTATCTGCTCAACAAGGACGTCCGGGATCTTTGCATATTCTCCCCCCATAGCGTGATCCGCGACCCGCCTTTTTCACGCCTGGATCTCGTTTCCTGCCGAAATTTGCTGATCTATTTCGGGCCCGACGTTCAGAGTCAGGTGATTCCGACCTTCCACTATGCCCTGAAGCCCGGCGGCTATCTGTTCTTGGGGTCATCGGAAAATGTAACCCAGTTCGGCGATCTTTTCACACCGATCGATAAGAAACACCGGGTGTTCCGTAGCCGGGACGACGCTGCGACAACCGTGCGGGTTCCCCTGGTCGTTTCGGGGCTTAGCCCCGCCCCTTTTCCCGCAGGGCGCTCAGGATCACGGTCGCTGGCAGGCCTCGCGCTACGCCAGTCGGTCGAAACCCATGTGCTGGAGCGCTTCGCGCCGTCGCACGTGGTCGTGAACCGAGACGGCGATGTGGTCTACTACTCTGCGCGGACCGGAAAATATCTCGAGGCGACGGCGGGGGCGCCGACGCGCCAGCTCCTGACCATGGCCCGAAAGGGGCTTCGGCTCGACCTCAGAACCGTCCTGCGCCAGGCGATCGAGACCGACCGTGCGGCGGCGCGCGACGGTGTTGCTGTCGAAACCGAGGAGGGCCGGATCCAGCGTGTCAACCTGATCGTCGAGCCTCTTCCTGACACCACAGCAGAAGAGCGGCTGTTTCTCATCGTTTTCAACGACGCGGGCCCTCTTCTTAATAAGAAGGATCCTGGCGCCGTCACAGAGGCCCTCGATGAATCAACGCTGCAGCTCGAACGAGAGCTGCGCGACACACGCGAACGTCTGCAGTCTCTGATCGAGGAATATGAGACGGCGTTGGAAGAACTGAAGTCATCCAACGAGGAACTGGTCTCGGTCAACGAAGAACTCCAGTCCACGAATGAGGAAATGGAGGCCTCCAAGGAAGAGCTGCAGTCGCTCAATGAAGAGCTTCATACCGTGAACGCGGAACTCAGCGGCAAGGTTGAGCAGCTCGACCGCGCCAATGCCGATCTGACAAATTTGTTCGATAGCACGCGGGTGGCGACCGTATTTCTTGACCACAACCTCATCATCCGGAACTTTACCCCAGCAGCTTCCAACATCTTCAATATCCTGCCCGGCGATCGCGGCCGGCCCTTGACCGACCTGGTCAGCCGGGTCGCTCTTCCCACGCTCGCTGAGGACGTACGCGCGGTATTCACAAGCGGAAAGACGCTGGAACGCACCATAGCGCACGATCGCGGCAGCGCTCACTATCTTCTCCGGTTGGTCCCCTACCGCGAGAGCGATCGCAGGATCGAAGGTGTGGTGCTCACCTTTGTCGACATCACCACCCTGACCCAGGCTGAAGCGCACAAAAAGGTGCTGATCGCTGAGCTTAACACCCGTGTGATGAGCATGCTGATGGTCATTATCAGCGTGGCTGAACAGACCTATCGGATGGCGAACGATCCTGATGATTTCAAGGTGCGCTTCATCGCCCGGGTGCAGGCCATGGCCCGCGCCCACGAGCTGCTGTCGCGCGAGAGCTGGACTGATGCCTCAATCGAGGAACTGATCCGTCCTGAGCTAGAGCCCTTCGGCGCTGAACGTGTCCATCTGAAGGGGCCTGCCCTGCGGCTGAAGCCGCGCCATGCCCTCTCCATCGGGATGATCGTGCACGAACTCGCCACCAACGCCGGCAAGCATGGCGCCCTCAGTGTTGAGGAGGGTCAGGTTGACGTGCGCTGGCAAGAGCGTAGCTCCGCATCGGGCACGGAAGTGACCTTGGACTGGATCGAGCGAAATGGGCCTGAGGTCTCAGGTCCACGGACCCGCGGATTCGGCTTGAAACTCGTCGAACAGGAGACTGTCGACTCCCTTGGCGGAGCGGCCCATATCGCGTTCGACCCCACAGGATTGGCAGTTCAGATCGCCTTTACCAAGCCAGATACCGCCAATGAAGGCTGACACATACGAACAGGGCCAGGCAGGCTGATCCTTGGGTGCGGACTGAGGCGCCGTCGTCGCCTGCGCTCGTTTATCGCTCGGCCCATGGCCTTCGGCCATCCCATCTCCCCCGCTAAGGCGGAGCCGAAGAGCCGAACGGCGAGCGATCACCACGAGCGCCAAGGGTGCGCTTCCCGGGGATAACACGTGATCGGGACCGTCGTGGAACGCGTTCAGGCCCCGCGTGGATGGGGACGCCTATCGGTGTCAGCGATCTTGGTCCTGGCGCTTTCTCCGTCCGCTCAGCGCCAAAACCTATCGAGCGTCTGTCTGTGCGATCAGACGACCACCCCGCCGCCGAAACCCGCCCTCTACGCCTGCGGGGTCGTCGGCGTGTCCCTCGCGTTTGATCGTTCCCGTGAGGTGCGCAAGGCGGCGGCGGGCGCTGGATAGACCTCGCGCCGCTCAAGCATCGCCTGGAAGGCGTTGAGGATGCGGTCCACATAAGGGTTCTTGTGCCCGAGCGGCCCATCCTCGGCTTCCGGGTGAACCAGCATGGTCGCATTGGCTTCGAAAAGCAGCACCTGTCCATCATCGAGGATGGTGAAATCCGCGCCGCAGAAGTCGAGATCAAGTCGTTTCCCGACGGCCCGGATCGCATCCATCGCCGTCTGTCCGAGGGTCGCTTCAGGATCCTCGAGAAAACAGCGTTCCTCTCTGACCCGATCAGCATGGTCCGCCGTGCCCGAGGTCACATAGTGCACGATCCAGTCAGGGCTGATTGCAAGGTGGTAGGGATAGGGCCGGCGATCGACGAAGATCATTCGGTACTTGCGATAAAGCCCGTCGCTTGAACGAAAATCATGGAAGGCGGTGATATAGTGATCCAGCGGCGGGGCGGCCTCTGGATCCGCCTCTTCCACAAAGGATCGGAGCTCAGAACCGGTGAGCAAGGTCAGCCGATGGCCGCCGTGTGAGCCGATGGGCCGCAGCAACACAGGCGCCTCTAACCCGCAAGCGGCCGCGGCCTGCAACGGCCCCAATCTCCCCAGGGTCTCTCCATCGATACGCGCCACCTTGGGGATGACGAGCCCAGCGATGCCTGCGAACAGGAACGGAGCGAGGTCCCGCCGTGTCCCCGCGATCGCTTCCGGTCGGTTCACAACCGGGCGTGTGCAGCGCTCAAGAAACCTCTCCACAGACGCGCTTGAGCGCTCAGCGGCGTCCTCGTCCGCGATCAGATTGACCACAACATCATAGGGCGGCAGGGCGTCGATCTGGTGCGCCTCAGCATACTCGATAAACCAGTAGATCCGCGTGTAACGGTCCGCTGGCAACAGATACCGGTCCGGCATGTTGCCGTTATCCGTCGTGGTCAGCGCCAAAACCCGCAGCTTCGCCTCGGCCGCGGCCAGGATAAAAAGGTTCTGGACACCATAGGCGAGGTCGCGGTGGCGTCGCGCCTCGTCCGGCCTTCCCTCACGGGCATGGATACCGGCAAGATTACGATGCGCCATAATCATTTTAGGATCCTGAGCCAGCGCCGCCTCTGCATGCGCCCGCGCCTCCTCAAAACGATCCATCCGGTAACACAGCGTGCTGAGCGCCGCATGCGCCTCCTTGTCCGCCCTATCGCCCTCGAGCGCCCGCCGCAGGCTCTCTTCCGCCGCATCGAAACGCTCGAGTTCCAGCTGGACTACGCCGAGGCTGACGTGGGTCGAGGCTTGGTTGTCACCAAGAGCAATCGCCCGCTCGAGCGCCACGGCCGCCGCTGCGAAGCGGGACTGAGCGCGGAGCGCGGCCCCCAAGACTGACGAGGCAAGGGCAAGTGAGGGATCAAGAGCCGCCGCGCGTTCTGCGCTTGCCTCCGCCGCCTTGGGATCGCTGAGCTGGAGGCGCGCCAGGGCGAGGCCGAGATGGGCTTGAGCAAGGTTCGGGTCAAGCGCGGCCGCTGCGCCATAGGCCAGCGCCGCGCCGGATGGGTTGCCGCTCCAATGCAACACCTGAGCCTGGGTCAGCCGGAATTGAATGTCTTGAGGCTGGAGGGCGACTGCGGCCTCGATATGCCGCAAAGCCTCTTCGGGATCGCCCGCGTCGAAGCGCGTCAAACCGAGCAAAAGAAGCGCCCTGGGTTCCAAGGGCCAGGCGGCGACCGCGTCGCGGTAGCAGGCCTCGGCCTCGCTTCGCCGCCCCGCCTGATGGTGGGCAAGCCCCATCTCCACCAACTTGGAGGCTGACGACGGCGTGATCTGGCGCCTCATCACCAGACGCTGACGGGGCCAATATGGTCTCTGACGGCCCCGAAACAGTCATTCAGCATAAACACGGCCTGCACGATTGAGCGACATGGGGCGCGGGGGGACCTCTTTTAATGAACGCGATTCTCCCACGGTCGCTAAGCCAGAGGAGCGCAAGGTGTGTATTTTTACATGCCTGGTGCGCCGAGCAAGGTGCGCTCGAATACCTCGGCCGCAACGCAGCCGCCCCTTCAGCCAGCGTCAATGCCGCCGCCAGGGCGACCATCGACTGAGGCTAGGGAAGCCGCACCGCATGCGGCTTTTGATTCTCCGGCGGCTTGAAGACCACGCCTACGGTGGCCGCACCGGCAAGGATCGCCGCGCCGAGCATCCACCATAAGAAGGTGCTGCGCCATGGCCGGCCTCCGCGCGTGATCCTGGCGTGAGACGGCTCTTTCTCATCGCTATGGGGCGTCAAGACGCGTCACCCCAACTTTAACGTGCGTGCTCGCACAGCGCAAACCTCATGGTCCAGGAGAGCGTTGATGAGCTAACCCGCGCCTACCGCGCGAGTTCCGGGCAAAATCGCTGTTTCTTGAGCTGTGAACCTCCAAGGCCAAAGGGACGTTGCAGACAATAGGCGGCGATTTTGGGGGCGCACTATGTCGGCGAGGCGTACCGGAAGCATCCCCTCCAGGAAGAGGCTCGAAGCCGCCTCGCCGCCCAGCCCGCGCGGCGTGTGCCCGCGCCGAGGGCGTGGGGCTCGACGCCGAGAATGGGCTGCAGCCTTAGCGTTGGGTTGTGCGATGGGTCTCACCATGGCGTTTGCGGACCGCATAAAGGCGCAGCCGCGCGCGATCCTGGCGCCGGTGCATCCCCCGGAGCCAGCAGGACCTGAGGCCATGACGTCTTCGACCTGGATCCACATCCTGGTCCAAAGCTGGACCGACTTCAGCCGCGACCAGATTACCAGCGTGGCAGGGGGCGTCACCTTCTTTGGGCTGCTTGCGCTTTTCCCGGCGCTTAGCGCCTTCGTGTCCCTCTATGGCCTCATCGCCAAGGTGCAGACGGCGCGCCAGCAGGTCGACGGTCTCGCTGGTCTTCTTCCTGGGGGTGCGGTTTCGATCCTGACAGAGCAGCTCGCCCGTCTGACGCAGATGAACCATGCGCATCTCGGCGCGGCCTTCGCGGTGAGCCTGGCGCTATCGCTCTGGAGCTCAAATGCGGGGATTAAGGCTCTGATTTTCGGATTGAATGTCGCCTATAAAGAGCGGGAAACGCGAAACTTCCTCGTATTGAACCTGACCTCCCTCGCCTTCACCATCGGCGTGACGATCTTCATGCTGTTGGCCGTAGCCTCAATAGCCTCCGCGCCCTCGATCCTGACGGCGTTGGGTTACGGATCCTTGGCGAGCCTCAGCGTTCTGCGCTGGCCGGTCCTCCTCCTCGTCGTGACCGGACTGTTGTCGCTGCTCTACCGTTATGGCCCAAGTCGGGCGCACGCGAAGTGGCGCTGGATCAGCCCAGGCGGCGCCGTGTCGGCGATCGCGTGGATCTGCATGTCGGTGCTCTTCTCCTGGTACGCCGCCAACTTTGGGAGCTACGATAGGACCTATGGCTCCCTCGGCGCCGTCGTCGGCTTCATGACGTGGATCTGGCTCTCGATCATCGTCGTGTTATTCGGCGCCGAACTAAACGCCGAAATCGAGAAGCATATGGACCTTGGTGCGGCCAAAGGCCCGCTCGGTCGTGACTGGGAACATCAATAAGAAAAGCGCCACCGATTCAATCGTCAAGTTGCTAGCAGTTTGGGAAGGCTTTTGTCCTAAAGCGGCGCATCATGGATAGATTACGCCGGCTGATGAAGGCGCATCCTGAGCTCTTACAGCGCCAACCGCTCTTGAAGCACATGTTGGCGGGTCTGGACGAGCAGCAGGCCGGCGCTGTGGCGAACGTTCTGCACATCCTGCTCGCCAAGCGCGGCGGAGCCAGGCCTTGATCTTCGCCGTTCGCACGCAATGCAAACGCTTGAGGGCCATGGCGGCTCGCCGCCGCACTGAGACGCCTCGTACGGTTTGCACGCACGCTGCAGCCCCCGCGCCTATCGCGTCATGCGGGCCGCAAGCTCGGTATAGGTCGCCGTACCGATCGCGTAGTCGGCCCAGTCCTTGTAGTCGAAATGCCACCACTCGTCGGGATAGACGGTAAAGCCCTCCTGCTGCATCGCCGAGCGCAGGAGGTCTCGGTACCATCGCTGGCGGCTCGTCCCCCCTTTGAAATCGGCCGCGCTACGCGTCGACATCTCATCGATGCGACCGGTCATTTCCACCGGGCGGCCGGTCTTCAGATCATAGACAGTCAAGTCGACGGCGCAGCCCCGATTGTGCCGTGAGCCTTGGGCCGGATCCGCGACGAAGTTATGATCGGCCGGCGGCGTGGCGTCCCAGAACATCTTGGTGGCGAACCAGGGACGATAGGCGTCGGTGACGAGGAGGCCGAGCCCCCTGCGCTTCAAGGCCCTCGACACGCGCACAAGCGCCTCGGCGGCCGGTCGCTGCAGGTACGCCCCGGGGCGCTCATAAATGCGCACGCCCATGAAGTTGTCGCGGCCTGCATAGAGCGTATGCAGGTGGATGGTCGGATCGAGCGCCGGCAGGGAAACTAGATCGGAGGGGCGCTGTGGCGGAGGCTCGGTCGGCGCAGAGGCCGCTAGCGCGGCGGCCCTCAGCGTGACAGCGTCGCCGTGGACATCGGTCCGGATCCGGTCCTGAACCTCTGCACCAAAATCGTGCTTCGCCAGTCGCTTTTCGTCAACGATGAGGGCGCCGTCCTTAAGGGTTACGAAGACCGTGCGCCCAGCCGCATCCTTGGCGCTGTATCTGCCCATTCCCAGAGGCTGCAGCGTGGCCGCCGCCAGACCGGGTCCGTTGAGGATCAGAGAGCCGCAGTCCTCAGACAGGTCCCAGATCGCCGACGCTTCGCCATATTGTCCGATCAGGACCGCAATGGCGGGCGAGGGTCTCGGCGGCGGCGCATCGCCCTTCGCGCACATCAACCTAGACGCAGGTTGCGCCTTCGCCTGCAGGGCTGGCGCGAAGGCGGTCGCCGCCAGCAGCATCACGAACACAAGGGGCCGTTTTGACATCATAGGAGAGCCGTTTTGCGAGGCGGTGGCTTAGTTGGTCGCCGTCGTCTTGTGGGAGACGACCGGCAGCTCGATGTACGAGGCGTCTGCGCCGGAATGGTGAAGCGTATTGTCTGCGACCACGCCCTTGCTCTCAGATTCATTCGGGCCGCCGGTATTGAGGTTGCGCTCGAACTTGGGGAAATCCGAGGATGTAACCTCGATGCGGATCCTGTGACCGACGCCGAACGCGATGCTTGTCGTGATCGGCGTCGGCTTGAGGGTATAAACCTGCCCTGGGTGCATCAGCTCAGGGTGATCATAACCGTCGCGATAACGCGCGCGAAAGATGGTGTCGCCGATGATCCAGGCCACGCCGTCAGGCGCGACATCGACCAGTTTAACGGCGAAATCCGTGTCCGGGGCGCTGGACGACACCTTCAGGACAGCATTGATAAACCCGCTCACTTCGATCGGCGCCGTAAGGGGCGCGCTGGTATAGACAAGGACGTCGTGGCGCGCCTCGACAGGCCGCTGATCGAACGCGCCCGGAACGACGATCCCGCCGTTGCAGCAGTCGCCGCCGCCGATCGTTTGCACTGGGTTCATCGGGTCGTAGCGGAAGGTATCCTGAGGTTCGTTGGATGAAGGTGCAGTCATGTCGAGCCGGCCGTCTCCGTAAAGGCTGTTCGCGTGCCCATCGCTGCGCAGGTAGAACCTTACGAGCGAGACGCCGCTGGGCGGCCACTGGCTGTCCGACTTCCAGGCGTTTTCCCCCATGACGAAATAGCGGACGTGAGGGGTGTTGGCTGGGAAGGCGACCGGGTCTTGCTTCAGCCAGCGGTCGAACCAGGCGAAGATCGTCCCATCGACGTCAAAGCTGGCGTCGCCCATGCTGCGTTCGCCGACGACCAAATCTGGACCAAGCCGGTCGTAGGAACAGTGAGGGGTCGGCGCGATCACGGCGTACTGATTGGACGCCACCTCCTTGTTGGTCGCGGCCTTTTGGGCGTGATTGAACAGTTCAAGGTTTGGTCCGATGGAGACGTCATACCACGCGTCGAACCACAGCGCCGGCACGCCCCAGGGCATGTCGTCGTGATAGAGGCCGCCCTTGCGCCAGCCTGGATCGGCGGGCGTGCGATGAATGAACTGTTCGAACGTAGCTGGCGGCTCGCCGAGGTCGCTCAGCATGGTGTCCACCGGCAAGTGCTTGATCTGCTTGTTCCAGTCCACCTTGGGTTTGGCGGCGTCCAGGTCGTTGTACTGCTCGATGTGAGCCAGCGTCGCTTCATCGAGGCCGACTGGAAGCTCGGCGCGCAGGGGATTATCGACCCCATAGAGCCAGACGAAGAACAGATTCCGGGGGACGCCGCCCGTATACCAGTTGCCCTGCTCCTGGAAGCGGCCGACTTTGCCTATGCCTGCTCCGGCCGACATGGGCACCATGGCGGCATGGGCAGGATGGTGCTGCGCCGCCAGCGCGAGCTGCCATTCGGCCGAAGAGGAACAGCCGAGGGTGCCCACCTTTCCGTTTGACCAGCTCTGGTGGGCGATCCAGGTCAGGGCGTCATAGCCATCGGTCTGGGGCTTGCCCAAGATCTCGAATTTTCCCTCTGAGAAATAGCGGCCGCGCTCGTTCTGGACGATGAAGACGTAGCCGCGCTGGGTGGCCTCCACCGCATAGCGCAAGGTTCCGCCGCGTAGCTTGTGCTCGTTATAAGGCGTTTTCCAAAGGATCGTCGGCCATGGTCCCGTGGTCGTACGCGGTGTGTAGATATCGGTGGAGAGGCCTACGCCGTCTCGCATTGGCACCCTGACGCCGAGGCGAGAGGTCGCCGCCCTGTCCAACTGCCGGTTAAGGCCATCTTGGCTGTAGTCCTTGAGGTCCGCTCCAAAGGCGTCGCCGACGATCGCCATGAGGAGGCATAGGGTGATCGCTGAGCGTTTCATGGATGGGCTCCGGTTTTATGCGCCGTAGAACACTGAGCAGATTCGCCAAATAGATTTCGGCAATCCCTGGCGACTTTAGCGTCCGACAGCCCGCAAGCACGCCCTTTATTAATTCTGATGTTCAGGGTCGTTTTCCACTGCCGTATAACGGCTGAATCATCGTCACGATACTCGTTTGGAGGCTGGATCATGTCGCCGAGGGTCAACCCGGTTGGTGAAACGCCACGCGTAGGCTTGGCCGTGGTTTGGCGAGCCAAAGAGCCGAAGGTGCGCGCCGAAGAGCCGAAGGTGCGCGCCGAAACTGCGAGCGCCTCTATAAGACCGACTTGGTGCGCGGGTTCATGAGACGGTCTAAGTATTTGAAAAACCTTGGCTGGGGGACTAGGACTCGAACCTAGAATAACGGTACCAAAAACCGCTGTGTTACCATTACACCATCCCCCAAGGACGGTCCGCAGGCGGTGAAATCACCGGTCCCCGGCGGCGGAAGGCGGTGCACATAGCGCACGGCGCCCGGCCTTGCAACAGCGCGTCCGAGCCTTCGCTAACCCGCGCTTGCCGCGCCCATGGCCCTCCTCTATAAGGCCCGGCTCCAAGTCGGAGTATAGCTCAGTCTGGTAGAGCACCACGTTCGGGACGTGGGGGTCGCAAGTTCGAATCTTGCTACTCCGACCAAGAAATACATAGGGTTAGCGAGGGCGTCCCAAAGACCGGGCGCGGCGGAACTGAACTCTACGCATTGAAGCGGCCGCCTTCCGCCACATTTTTCGCTCGCAGAGGGTGGCGTGCAGGGACTTTCGTCGCGGGGCGCGCGGATCGGCTTACCCACCCTGAACAAAATACTCACGCGATCGCGGCAGATGCCGTTCTCTCGGTCGCGCCAAGAGGGCTTTATCCCTGCGCGCCGTTTGGGAAGTGCAGGTCTACTGACGGGCGGCCTTAGTGTTCTTTGACCGAGGCAGCTCCCTTCCAGATTGTAGCGGGGCGAGACCGCCCCTCGGGCGTTTGGGTTAGAGGTCAACCTCCGCGATCGCCAGCTGGCCGCAATTCGATGGCTCAGATCGTGTCCGCCGCCCATTCTTGCGCTATCGCCTTTGACGCTTAGGGCGAGCACGTTAGGGTGACGAGGACGGCGCCCCTTGCGCCTCAGTGGGCTTCGCGAGCGCCAGATGAAGCAGTTTCTCCTGACGATGGCCGGCGTCTTCGCCGGGTTGATGCTGTTCTTCATAGGAGTGCCGGTACTGTTGCTGGTCTCCCTGGCGAGCTCCGCCAAGCCTGCAGCGACGCCCGCGAATGCGGTGTTGAACCTCGACCTGCGCGAAAGTCTGGCCGACCAAGACAATCTGAACCCCTTGGCTTTCTTTAGCGGCCGTTCCCTTTCCGTGATCTCTGTGGTCGAGACCCTTCACAGGGCGGAGACGGACAACAGGATCAAAGGCCTCCTGCTTCGCCTGCCCGAAGGCGGAATTTCGCCGGCGCAAGCCGATGAGTTGCGCCTCGCGATCCTTTCGTTCCGCGGCCACGGCAAGCCGGTGCTTGCCCATAGCCAGGGCATTTACGCCCAGGGCATATCGACGGCGTCCTACATGCTGGGCGCAGCATCCAGCGCCTTTTGGATGCAGCCGGGCTCAGCTCTGCAGTCGGTCGGTTTGGCGACTAGCGACACCTTCTTGAAGAGGTTCTTCGATAAATGGAAGATTCATCCCGACTATCAGCAGCGCTATGAGTATAAGAACGCGGTCAATCCCTACCTTTACGCCGACTATACGCCCGCCCACCGCGAAGCCGAACTTGGCTGGATGACGTCCGTCTACCAGACTGAGCTTAACCAGGCCGCCGCCGACCGGCGCCAGGATCCTGTCAAACTCCGCACCGTTCTGGAGGCGGGTCCCTATGCCGCGGAGGACGCTATGGCGCGCCGCTTGATCGACCATGTGGGCCAGGTCGAAGAGGCTCAGGCGGCGATCAGCAAACAGACCGGCGGATCTGAGCTGGTCGATTTCGCCACGTACAAGTCAGATGCGCCGCCAGGATTGATATCAACCGCGAACAGCATCGCCCTGATCGGCGCAGAAGGCGAAATCGTCACCGGCACGTCCGATAACGGCGGCATAAACGGCCAGTCCAGCGTTTATTCAGACGACGTCGCCAAAGCCTTCCACGAGGCGGTCGAGGACAAGGCGGTTAAGGCCATCGTCTTCCGCGTTTCTTCGCCAGGCGGCTCGGACACCGCGTCCGAACAAATCCTGGCCGGCGTCCGCGCCGCACGGGCCGCAGGCAAGCCGGTGGTGGTGTCTATGGGAACCTACGCCGCCTCGGGCGGATATTGGATCTCGTCGGAGGCGTCAGAAATCATCGCCGAACCCACAACCCTGACCGGGTCCATCGGCGTTTTCGGCGGTAAATTCGCCCTGGCTGACGCCCTTGGCCATTTCGGCGTCGACCAGCGGAGCCTAGGGGTCGGGGGCGACTTCGCGTCCGCGTTTAGTTCCGGCCAAGAGTTCACTCCAAGCCAGACCGCGCAAGTCTCCGCATGGATGGACCGGATCTACGCGGGCTTTGTCCAACGCGTGGCCACGGGCCGCCATCTGTCGCCAGCGCGTGTCCGTGAGATCGCTAAGGGTCGGGTTTGGACGGGAGAACAGGCGCATCAGCTCGGCCTCGTCGACGGCCTCGGCGGCTTCTACGACGCGGTTCGCGAAGCCAAGCGACTTTCCGGTGTACCGGCCGATCAGTCGGTCACGCTTAAGACCCTACCTGCGAAAAAGTCGATCTTCGACGCCTTCTCCCATGCGCTGGGCGTCTCGTCCGCGTCCCTGAAGGCTGTGGCGGCGTCCGCCTGGCTTCTTGGAGATCCGAGGGCTCAGGGTATCATGAACCAGCTGGCGCACGCTCGCTTGGGTCCCGATGCCTCCACGGTGCTGGCCCCGACGCCGATCCGATGACCCGGGACGCTCGCCACGGTTAGAGCGTTGAGTTGAGCCGAGCTCGGTTGGCGCGGGCGGCTCTAGGGGGTGTGCGGGTGTGGATGGCCCTGGTCCACCCAGTGCACCTCTTCAGGCTCTTCGACGGCGGCGATCGGCAAATTGACAACCACCGGCTCCTGGTCGCTGCGGCAAAGCACGCACTCCAGCGGTTCGCCGGGATCAGCGTTAATCTCCTGGTGCGGCACGTAGGGCGGTACGTAGATGAAATCGCCCGGGCCGGCCTCGGCGACGAACTCGAGCGCCTCGCCCCAACGCATGCGCGCTCTTCCCCGCACCACATAGATCACGCTTTCCACATGGCCGTGATGGTGGGCGCCGGTCTTGGCGTTGGGATGGATGACCACAGTGCCGGCCCAGATCTTGGAGGCCCCGACCTTGGCATGCGTTATAGCCGCGGCACGGTTCATGCCAGGGGTCTGGGCGGTGTTCGGGTCAAGCTCGCCGCTCCGCACCACCCGCACGCCGTCATTGCGCCAGTCCGTCATCTCGTGCTTCCGATCCAATCCAACGATGAGGTCTTGCCCGTTTTGGCGCGAACCCTCGCTGCGGTCCATCCTTCATGCACTGAGCCATAGGGTCTGGCGATCCTGCAGATTCGGCGTAGGTAGGCGATATTCGAAGGACTTGCGCATGGCCGACATCCGCCCCGTCACCTCTGACTTCGCCGTGGCGCCTCAGCTCGAGATAGAAGATCTCAGCCAGGCCAAAGCGCTGGGCTATGTTCTTGTGATCAATAACCGGCCCGATGACGAGGCGCCAAACCAGCCGTCGAGCGCCGCGATGAAGGCGGCGGCCCAGAGCGAGGGTTTAGACTACGTGCATATTCCTGTGGTGGGCCGACCCGGCGACGCGCAAATCGAGGCGGTCTCAGCCGCCATCGCCGCCGCCAACGGGCCGGTGTTGGCGTTTTGCCGCTCGGGCACGCGTTCCATCGTCACCTGGTCGCTCGGACAGCGCGCTCGTCCCCGGGAAGAGTTGCTGCGTCTGGGACAGGCGGCGGGCTATGACCTATCCGGCGTGGTCTAGGGGTGGGATATGGCCAAACGGACCGCACCCATCGGCAGGGGCTCCTCATGGCAGCTGGCGAGGGAGACGTTCAACAACTGCATCGCCATGAGACAAAGCAGGGCGGCTACCGGGGGTTGGAGCCGTTTTGAAACGAAAACAGCAGCCTGAACGATCATGACCGATATCCTTTACCAATCCCTAAGCGCGCCCCGCAAATTGCGGGCCGGCAAAGGGCGGTGTGAAACGGATCGCCGATGATCCCTTTTGTCCGCGAGATTGATCCGGCCTATGGCAGATCCGTCGCCGTCACACCCCTGGTCAGGCGCGTCACGGCAGAAAATCCAGGGCCCTTCACCTACCTCGGCACGGGAACCTATATCATCGGCGAGCGCGACGTGGCGGTCATCGACCCCGGGCCGGACCTGCCGACGCATCTCGACGCCCTTTTGCAGGCCCTGAAGGGGCGCACGGTGCGCGCCATCTTGACCACGCACACCCATTCGGATCACTCGCCCTTATCGCACGCCCTGGCCGAACGCACCGGCAATCCGGCGATCTACGGGCGCGCAGATCCTATGGTCGGCTCCTCCGAAGCTGCGAGCGACACCACGTTCCGACCCGACATAGAGGTGGTCGATGGGCAGCGCATCGCAGGCCCCGGCTGGACGCTGGAAGCCCTCGCTACGCCCGGTCATGCGTCGAACCACGTCTGCTACGCGCTTCTCGAGGAGAACCTTCTGTTTTCGGGCGACCATGTGATGGGCTGGTCGACCACCGTGGTTTCGCCCCCGGACGGAGACATGAGCGATTATTACGCCAGCCTGTCCAAAATCGAGGCGCGCGACTTTGGAATGCTGATCCCGACCCACGGTCCCCCGATCACGGACGTGCGGCCGTTTCTCGGAGCCTACCGCGACCACAGGCTCGACCGCGAACGCCAGATCCTGGCCGAACTCGCGAAAGGACCACGCCAGATTATCGATATGGTGCCCGTCATGTATGCAGCGGTTGATCCGCGCCTCCATCCAGCCGCGGCCCGCTCAGTCCTTGCTCATCTGCTCCATCTGGAGCGCTCCGGGCTGGTTACGGCCGGACCGGACAACGTGTTTCGCCTCACCTGAAGGCCAGACCTCAGGATTTGCGTTCAACGCCGCCTCGTGCAAGGACGGTTTTGGGTAAGCTATGGGTTCGTTGGAGCGTTGGAGATGCTGAAAGGGCCGGGGCTCGCTCTAGGGTCGGCAGCTTTCCTCATGGCGACAGCCCCGTCTGCAGCCCAGGCCGCCAGCTATTTCGCGCTCAGCATCGACAAGGCAAGCCTGACGATGACCGACCTGCGCTCGCCGCGCCTGACAAACGGGACTGCCCAGATTTTTGAAGTGGTCATATTCCGCGCCGCCATGAAGGGCCCGAGTAAACCGGCGGGCAAGAAGGGCGACTACCTGATTGTTCAGACGATCTTCGACTGCGCCAAAGACAGGCTCCAGCGTCAGTACTCCGCGGCCTATGGCGCCGGTGGAAATTTTCTGTCGTCGGATATCAAGCCCGGGCCTTGGATCACTGTAAAGGCGGGCGGCAAAGACGCTGCGCTTAAGGCTCTCGGCTGCTCTGGCTCCAAGCCACAGGCCGGGTTTCCCCTTGGCGATGTCCGCGTCGGCAAGGTGATCGCCGACTACCGCGCCGGGCTCTACGACCGCCAGATCCGCTGAGGTTTAAGGTCAACGGGATGGGCGCAGCCCGTCATGGTTACTGGATCGTTTCTTGTTTGTGCACCAGGCGGAGAAACGCCTATGCGCCAAATCGGGACTCACGACCAAGACAAGACGGGGCGCCCAAAGACCTCGATAGGCGTTCTCGCACGCGACGCGCTGATCGTTTTCGCAATAACGGGCCTCATATCGGTCGCCGTCGGCGCGCTGCCTCGCTTCAATTGACGTAATCTGAGGTTCACTCCGCTGCGACGGCCTCGGGCCAGCGGTAGTCTCGGTAATTGTGCCGGATCAGTTTCTTATCGATCTTGCCTGTTGCGCCGAGGGGAATGGCGTCGAACACCACATCGTTCGGTGTCCACCATTTGGCGATCTTCCCGTCGAGGAAATGCAGGAACTCCTCCTTGGTCGCCGTCTCTCCGGGCTTCAGCTGGATGACCAGCAAGGGCCGCTCATCCCACTTCGGGTGCGCCAGGCCGACAACCGCCGCCAGGGCGGCTTTTGGATGTCCAGCGGCGATATTCTCGATCTCGATCGAAGAAATCCACTCGCCGCCAGACTTGATCACGTCCTTGGCGCGATCGGTGATCTGCATGTAGCCGAGGGCGTCGAGCGTCGCGACATCGCCGGTGTCGAAGAACCCATCCTCATCAAGGATCTCGCCGCCTTCACCTTTGAAATAGGCCTTGGCCACCGAGTGACCAACCACCTTAAGCCGGCCAAAGGTATGGCCGTCGTGGGGAAGGCGCTTACCGTCGTCGTCGGTGAGTTTCATGTTGACGCCGAGCGGGACACGACCCTGTTTCAGCCGATATGGCATCTGTTCATCGTAGGGCAGGCTAGCGACGGTAGAGCAGGGTACGCCCACACTGCCGACCGGCGACATTTCGGTCATGCCCCAAAGGTGCAGCACCTCCACGCCGAACCTCTCGCGAAAGCTTCGAATGATCGATTCGGGACAGGCTGCGCCGCCAATCAGCACCTTCTTCAGAAAAGGAAGCTCAGCACCGGTCTTGTCCAGGTGCTGAAGGAGCATCTGGAACACGGTCGGAACGGCGGCGGAAACGCTGATCTTCTCTGTCTCGAGCAGCTCCAGAATGGAGGCGCCGTCCATCTGGTTTCCAGGCAAAACCAGCTTGGCGCCGACCGCGGGACCCGAAAACGACAGGCCCCAGGCGTTGGCGTGGAACATAGGTACAACCATCAACACATTGTCAGCCGAAGACAGGCCCTGCACGTCGGCCTGTAGGCTCATCAGGGTGTGCAGATAATTGGAGCGATGCGAGTAGAGCACACCCTTAGGGTTGCCGGTCGTGCCCGACGTGTAACAGAGGCCCGCCGCCTGGCTTTCCGGGAAGTCGCCCCAGACGCAGTCCTCGCTTTGGCCCGCGATGAAGGTCTCGTAGGACGCCCCTACAGGCGCTGTGGGCAGATGCGCGTCTGGCGCCAGCCAGACCACCTTCCCGACCTTGGGGCAGTGAGGCAGGACGCCCTCCAGGATCGGCGCCGAACAGCTGTCGGCGAAGATAATCCGGTCCTCTGCGTGATTGATGATGTAGATCAGCTGCTCGGGGAACAGCCGCGGGTTCAGAGTATGGCAGATGGCGCCGATGCCCATCACGCCATACCAGGTCTCGATATGGCGATAGGTATTGAACGCGAGGGTCGCAACCCGGTCCCCGCGTTTGATCCCATACTCCAGCAAGGCGTTGGAAAGTTGTTTGGCGCGGGCGTGGATTTGGCCATAGGTCGTGCGCACGATCCCGCCCTCGATCGAACGGGTGACCACCTCACGCCCGCTGTGCCAGGTCGCTCCGTGATCCAGGATCTTATCGACCGTGAGCGGCCAGTCCTGCATCAGTCCTTGCATGCGTTGTTCCTCCCGATGACGCCGTTTTGGAGCAAGCCTAGTCTCACTATGACAGGCGGGCAACGCGATGGCGATGCGCAGGCGTAGCGCGCAACGGCGTGCAGCCCCTATAAGGGAGCTCAATGACCCAACCGCGGTTCCCGATTCTCTTCATAACCTCAAGCCGAATCGGTGATGCGGTGCTGACGTCCGGCCTGCTGAAACGCCTCGTCGACGAAGCGCCGCATGCGGTTTTCACCATCGCCGCAGGACCCCTCACCGCGCCTTTGTTCCGGGACACGCCCGGTCTGGAGAAGCTGGTCCCGTTCGCACGAAAGCGCTTCGCAGGCCACTGGCTCGATCTCTGGGCCGAGGCGCGCAAGCGGCGCTGGGGGCTGGTCCTCGATATGCGCGGTTCGGCCCTCGCGCGCTTGTTGCGGGCGCGCCGCCGGGCGGTGAAAAAACCCCTGCCCCCAGGCATGGCGCCCATGCACAAGGTGCTTGAAGCGGCGCGGGTGCTTAGGCTCGAGGATGATCCGCCCTCCCCTTACCTGTTCACCTCGCCCGAAACCGAGGCCAGAGCTGAAGCTCTGACCAGGGGCGAGGGACCGATTTTGGCCCTGGCTCCGGCCGCCAATTGGGTCGGCAAGACCTGGCCTCCAGAACAGTTCGCGGTGCTGGCCGCCGAGCTCCTTGGTCCATCGGGGCCTATGGCCGGCGGGCGGCTGATGTTGCTCGGCGGGCCCGATGACCGTTGGGCCGCCGAAGCCGCGCGACGGTCCACCCCGCGCCACCGTCTGATCGATCTGGTTGGCAAGGTCGACCTGTTGACCGCCTACGCCTGCCTCAAACGTGCGCGCCTCTTCGTCGGCAACGACTCAGGCCTTATGCACCTGTCCGCCGCGGCCGGGGCGCCGACCCTCGGTCTGTTCGGACCTTCAGACGACCGGCTCTATGGGCCCTGGGGCCCCAAAGCGCGCGTCCTTCGCGGACCACGCGACTTTGACACCTACCTCAAGATCGATCCAGAGCTGAACCACGAGGTTTGCCATATGCTAGACTTGCCGATCGACTGGGTGGTGCGCGCGGCCGTCGGCCTTTACCACGAGACCGTAACACCTGACTTTTCAGTGGTGGAGTAGGGCCGGTGTCCGAGACCTTCGATCTTATTCTGCGCGGCGGCGAGGTGGTGAACCACGCAGGGCGCGGTCTGGCCGACGTTGGCGTGCGCGCCGGCCGCATCGTCACGGTGGGCGACCTTGCGCAGGCGCACGCAGGCGAGACCTTTGACGCGCGCGGACTAACCATCATGCCAGGCGTAATCGACAGCCAGGTTCACTTTCGTGAACCTGGCCTCGAGTGGAAAGAGGACCTCGCCACGGGCTCGGAATGCGCGGTCTTGGGCGGTGTCACGGCAGTGTTCGAGATGCCGAATACCGAACCCACCACCACCGACCCGGAGGCCCTGGCGGACAAGCTGAAGCGCGCCGATGGGCGCATGCACTGCGACCATGCGTTTTACGTCGGCGGCACCCACGCGAATGCGCACGTCTTAGGTGAGCTTGAGCGGCTGCCCGGCTGCTGCGGAATCAAGGTGTTCATGGGCGCCTCGACCGGGACGCTGCTTGTGGCGGACGATGAAGGCGTAGCCAGCGTGCTGGCGAACATTCGTCGCAGGGCCGCTTTCCACTCGGAGGATGAATATCGCCTGGCCGAGCGCAGGCCTTTGGCGCGAACCGGGGACTGGACCAGCCATCCGGAGGTGCGCGATGCGCGATCTGCGATCCAATCCACAGAACGTCTGGTTCGCCTCGCGCGCCAGGCGGGCAAGCGCATTCACGTCCTGCACGTCACCACAGCCGAGGAGATAGACTTCCTGTCTCACCACCGTGATGTCGCAAGCGTCGAGGTGACGCCGCAACATCTCACCTTGGAGGGCCCGCAGGCCTATGAGCATTTGAAGGGATTGGCCCAGATGAACCCGCCGATCCGCGACGCCCGCCATCGCGCAGGGCTTTGGCGCGGGATCGCGGACGGTGTGACCGACGTGCTGGGCTCGGATCACGCACCCCACACTCTAGAGGAAAAAGCGCGGCCCTATCCGGCCTCGCCTTCCGGCATGCCCGGCGTGCAGACCCTGGTGCCGGTGATGCTCAATCATGTGGCCGAGGGGCGTCTTACCCTTGAGCGGCTGGTCGATTTGACCAGTCACGGGCCACAACGCGTGTTCGGCGTCGCCGGCAAAGGCCGGATGATGGAGGGCTGGGACGCAGACTTCACCATCGTCGACCTTAAGGCCAGGCGAACCTTGCGTCACGCAGACATGAAGACCCGCTCCGGCTGGACCCCGTTCGACGGCCTTGAGGTCACAGGCTGGCCGATCGCCACAATCATTCGCGGACGCGTGGTGATGCGCGATGACCAGATCCTTGGACCCGCCGCGGGAAAACCCGTCCGTTTCATGGAGACGCTCAAGGCCTGACGCCGGGCGCCAAGCTCCGCCGGCTCGGATCGACCCTGTAGACGGGCGGCCTTTTAGAACCCTTGTCCAATCCCCTCGAGACCCGCACTCGATCAGGATAACCGGCAAATATCATGAGAGCGGGGCCGATACGACAAGCGGGTGGTCTCTGGCGGCCTTGAGGTCGAAGCGTTAAGAGAGTGCGGTGATCGCAGCGCGCTGTTTCATGGTCTTTCTGTGCGCTGCCGGGGCGTCGGGCGCGTCAGCGCAGACCATGCCGTCAATGACCGCCATGCCCGTGGTCCAGGATCACCCCGGCCCCAAAGCCGCACCTGTCTCTGCGAAACCGTCCCCCGAAGCGAGCGTTCCAGCCGACATGGGGCCCATGGACATGCCCGGCATGACGATGCCCGAAATGGGCCATCGGGCGATGGTCGGATCGCTTGGCGACTATGGGATGACGCGGGACGGGACCGGCACGTCCTGGCAACCGGACTCTTCGCCCCACATGGGGCTTCAACGCATCGACGGCCCGTGGAGGCTCATGCTTCACGGCGACGGAACCCTGGTTTATGACAATCAGGGCGGACCGCGCGGAGGCGTTAAGACCTTCTTCGAATCCATGCTCATGGGCATGGCGAGCCGAGGCCTGGAGGGCGGCGAGCTGACGTTGCATGGGATGTTCTCCCTCGACCCGACCATGGGCAAGGGCGGATATCCCGAGCTTCTTCAGACCGGTGAGACGGCCGATGGCAAGACGCCTCTGATCGATCGTCAGCACCCGCACAACTTCATCGACGAGCTTTCAGCCGCCTACGCCCATCCCTTGGCCGAAGGCCTCGGCGGCTTTGTCTACCTCGCCTATCCCGGCGAGCCTGCGCTAGGGCCCGTCACCTTCCTAGAGCGCTTTTCCGGCATGATGAACCCAGAGGCGCCGATCGATCATCATTGGCTCGACTCAACCCACGTCACCTTCGGCGTCGCCACCGCAGGCGTCGTCATCGCCAAGATCGTTAAGCTCGAATTCTCCGACTTTACCGGACGCGAACCGGATCAGTATCGGTGGGGATTTAACACAGCCAGGTTCGATAGCGGCGCATGGCGTCTCACCTGGAATCCGACCCCGGATCTGTCCATGCAGGTCAGCCAGGGCTGGCTGCATAGCCCTGAACAGCTGACCCCTGACATTAACCAGCGGCGCACCACGGCCTCGGCGACCTATAACCGCGCTTATGGCGTCGGGACGTGGCAAACCACCGTGGCCTGGGGTGAAGATGCGGATCGCCCCGGGCGAACCTCAGACGCCTATCTGGTCGAAAGCGCGGCCAGTTTCGGGGTTCACACCGTGTTCGCCCGCGCCGAGGCGGTCGACAAAGACGATCTCTTCCTGCCGCCAAGCGCTCTGGCCGGCGACGCATTCCGCGTCGGTAAGCTCAGCCTCGGCTACGCCTATTCGATCCCGACCGGCCGCCATTTTTTGATCGACATCGGCGGCTTGGTCAGCCTTTACGACCTGCCCACGGCGATCAAACCAGCCTACGGTGCGGATCCGCGCTCCTTTATGCTGTTTTCAAGGGTGCGTCTGAACTGAGCTGGCGACACGACCTGGAGGCCGCATGAACGGCGCAGAGGCGGTATTGAAAACCCTGGCGGACGCCGGCGTCGACATCTGTTTTGCTAACCCCGGAACGAGCGAGATGCAGATGGTCGCGGCGTTTGACCGACAAACGCGTGTGCGCCCAGTGCTCACCTTGTTCGAAGGCGTCGCCACCGGCGCCGCGGACGGCTATGCGCGGATGACAGGCCGACCGGCCAGCACCCTGCTTCACCTTGGGCCCGGCCTCTCAAATGGCGGCGCCAACCTGCATAACGCCCGGCGCGCCTTGTCGCCGATGGTCAACATCGTGGGCGATCACGCGACCTATCACCGCGAGTTCGACGCGCCCCTGAACTCCGATATCGAAGCCTTGGCGCGACCGCATTCGGTTTGGGTGAAATCTGCCGAACATGCCGCTACGGCCGCCGCCCTGACCGCAGAAGCGGTGGCCGCCAGCGGCGGCCCTCCAGGCGGGATCGCGACCCTGATCTTGCCTGCGGACACGGCGTGGACAGAGGTCGAAGCGCCAAAACCACCCTCGCCTCCCCTCCGCCGCGCGCCCCTGCCAGTCAGTGGTAAAGCGGTCGATGCAGCCGCCCGGGCGCTGCGCGCCGCCGTCAAGCCGGTGCTATTGCTAGGAACGCCCGCTGTCACTGAACAGGGGCTGCGCGCCGCTGGCCGCATCGCCGCAAAAGGGGTCAGGGTCCTCATCGACACCTTCCTTGCGCGCCAGCCTCGTGGTGCTGGTCGGTTCGCACCGGACAAGATGCTTTATTTCGGGGAAATGGCGCTCAGCGACCTCGCAGGCGTCGACCTGATGCTCCTGGTGGGAACGCGGACCCCGGTCGCCTTCTTCGCCTACCCCGCCATGCCGAGCGTGCTGGTCCCTGAGGGCTGCAGGCTGGACACCCTGTCGGCGATGCACGAGGATTCAGCCGCCGCGCTGGAGGCTCTGGCCGACGCCCTCGGCGCGCCCGAGGCGGTGGTGGTCCAGCCGCCGACCCGGCCTGCCGCGCCCCACGGCGACCTCAACCCCTATACCATCGGTGACTCCATCGCCCGCTGGGCGCCCGAACACGCGATCATCTGCGACGACGCGGTGACAGGTGGACTGCCGGTCTATATGCAGACCCGATGCGCGCAGCCGCACGACTGGCTCTCGCTGACCGGCGGCGCCATCGGCCAGGCGATCCCCCTCGCCATAGGCGCAGCGATGGCCGAGCCGACGCGTAAGGTCCTATCCCTGAACGGCGACGGCGCAGCCGCCTATACTGTGCAGGGCCTTTGGACCATGGCGCGCGAAGGCCTGGACATCTTGGTGGTGATCTTCGCCAACCACGCCTACCGAATCCTCAACATCGAGCTTTCGCGGACCCGCTCAGGCCATGCAGGGCCGCAGGCGCGCCGCCTTCTGGACCTAGGCGACCCCCGCATGGATTGGGTCAGTCTGGCCAAAGGCTTTGGTCTGCCCGCCCTGCGTGCAACCGACGCGGAGAGTTTCGACAAGGCCCTGGCCAGAGGCCTCTCGGGCGAAGGCCCGATGCTGATCGAAGCTCTGTTGGGATAGGACGGCGGCATCAAGGGACGTAAAGGGGCGACCTCATTGGATAGCGTTCCTGAGATATCAAAGAGCCCAGCCCCTCGCTTGCGAGCCGCCCTGACCACATCAGGGCGCGCGCCTTGGGCGGCGTCCTCAGCCTCCAGGGCCCGCGGATCGCTCCGCGGGCCGCCCTTCTTTCGACCGCAAGCCTACTTCACATTGCCCGCCAGCGTGCACTGGGCGCCCGCGGCCTTGGCTTGGCCGCACGACATCAGTTCAATAGCATGGTCATTGGCGTCCAGCTCCATCACCCATCCCGGCAAGCCGTCCGAGCAGGCGGTCTCGATCAGGTCGGTGTGATTCTGCTCGTAGCGGCCTAGCCAGTGGGCGTTGGTCACCTTGCAGGTCGCCTTGCCCTTGGCGGCGAGCGCTTCAGTATAGCGCGTGTAGGTCAGGGCTGGGTCGGTAAGACGGCAGCTCTGCCCGAGGGCGCCCACCCGCACGCAGTCGAGGATATGCCCGGGGCTGTTGTCAGAGGGCAGAATGGCGACACCGCCATCAGGCCGGTTGGAGCAAGCAAGCTCGACCACCTCGTTGTTCTTGCTGTCCATGCCGATGAAACGGTATTTTACGACATCACAATTGAAGCCCGACGCCTTGGCGAGCTTGGTGTAGGTCGCCGCCTCGGCGCTTTCAGCCACGGTGGCGTCCGTCAGTTTGCACCCACCAAGAACCCCTTCTGCCTTAGCGCAGGGGATGGCGTGCTCAAGGCTCCCGTCGGCCTTGGCCAGAAGCAAAAAGCCGGTCTTGGCGTCGGTGCACGCGACCTCATAGCCCGAACCGCCGCTGCTCAGCCGACCGATAGTGCGGGTATCTTTGACCTGGCAAGCAGCGCCGGATGAGGCGAGCAGCTTGTCGATGATGGCCCGATCTGCGGCCTTGATCGCCGCGAGGGTCGTGAGCTTGCATTCTAGGTTGGTGCCGATCGCCAAGGAACAATCGGTCGCGACGGTTTCGTTGGCGGCGGTGTGCTTCAGGATGAACCCGAGGGCGCCTGTGCATCCCACTTCATAGTAGGCGTCGCCTGCAGGCGTGCTGCCGTCGAAACGGAAGTCTGAGATGGCGCAGGTCCGACCGGACTGAGTGACGAACCCCGCCACCACAGACTTCAGATCGGCGTTGCCAGGCAGGCGACAGCGGATGTTGGGGGTGCTGAGCACGGCAAAGCAGTCGTAATGCTTTGCCGGCGCCGGCGGCGCGTAGGTGAGAATCTGGCCGACCGCGCCCTGGCAGGCGACTTCGTAAAGCTTCTGGGTGACGGTCTTGCCCTTGTCGTCCTTGGTGTCGTTCGCACCGATGTAATAGGCGTCGGTGATGGTGCAGGGTATGCCGGCGGATTTGACCGCTTCGGGCGCCTCCTTCTTACCGGTGGCGCGTTGCTCCGGATCGATCTTAAGGTCGATCTTCTGAGCCGGCGGGGCAGCCGCGTGAGCGGCTAAGGGCGCTGCCGCCAGCGTAAAGGCCGCGAGAAGCGCGAGGCCTATGGGTTTAATCACGGAAGTCTCCTGGATGGGTGTCGATGGCGGCCGACCAAAGCCAGCGCTTCGGGCTAGCATAAGCCCGTCCATGGCGAGGGGGTCAAGCTTTGGGACGGGCGCTTTAGGCCAAGACCTGTCCGCGCGGCGGCCGGTTACGCAGAACCTGCACGCCAAAGGATCGCCGCCATTCAGCACGAGCCGAAGCCGCTGCGCGCTCCGAGCAATCTTGCGGCGTCTCTCGTCGCCAGCGCCCATCCCGGTGCGAAACCCTGGGCGATCCAGCCGATGTACGGCGCGGCGAAAGGGTATAGCCAACCCCAAGCTGGCCGCGCCGAGGAAGGTCCGGGGGCATAAGAGGTCGCTCGCGCGGCGGTGAACCCGGTCAAGGCACGCGCTCTGGCCGCGGCTTTGACGAGCGACCGTCTTGCGCGCACAAGGTGCAGTGGGTGGAGATCCTAATCGATGAGCGCAGGACTAGACGAGCCTGAACCGCCCCGGCCGGCGCTGAGCTACCCGTTCGACCATGCGCCCGAGGCAGGAACCGGTGAGACCGTGGCGGTTGCGCCAGGGCTGCTTTGGCTGCGAATGCCGCTTGCAGGGTCGCTCAAGGCCATCAATGTCTGGGCGATCGAAGACGGAGCAGGCTGGACCATTGTCGATACGGGGTTGCGCACGCATGAAAGCGCGCAGGGTTGGCGAAACGCCTTCGCAAGCGCCCTCGCCGGCAAACCGGTGACGCGCGTCATCTGCACGCACATGCATCCGGACCATGTCGGCTTGGCCGGCTGGATCCTGCGGAAGTTTCCGGACGCCCGCCTTTGGATGACCCGCCTGGAATATATCACCTGCAGGATGCTCACCGCCGATACTGGCCGGGAGGCGCCCGAGGACGGGGTGCGGTTCTACAAAGCGGCCGGCTGGGACGACGCCTCGATCGAGGCCTATCGCACCCGCTTCGGCGGTTTCGGCCGCGGCCTTTATCCCCTGCCTGACAGCTATCATCGCCTCACCGACGGCGACACGGTCCAGATCGGCGCCCATGCCTGGCGCGTCGTAGTGGGCTGTGGCCACTCGCCAGAGCATGCCTGCCTTTACTGCCCCGAGCTCAAACTCCTGATCTCCGGCGACCAGGTGCTCCCGCGCATCTCCTCCAATGTTTCGGTACACCCGACCGAACCGGACGCGGACCCCTTGACCGACTGGCTCACCTCGCTCGCCAGAGTAAAGGCTCAAGTTCCGGACGACGTCCTTGTTCTGCCGGCGCACAACGAGCCCTTCCATGGCCTCCACGCCCGGATTGATCACCTGATCGGCGGCCATGAGCGAGGACTGGCGAGATTGGAAAGCCGACTGGCCGAACCCAAGCGCGCTGTCGACGTGTTCGGCGCCCTATTCGCGCGCCATATCGGGCCAGACCTCCTCGGCATGGCCACCGGCGAGGCTCTGGCCCACCTCAACTGCCTCTGGAGGCGTGGGCGCGCCGAGCCCAGTCTGGACGCCGAGGGCGTCACCTGGTGGCGCGCCGCCTGACTTCGGAGCTTTAACCGCAATGAGCGACATCATCATCTCGCGCTTCGGCGCCTTCACCCCTGCCCGCGACGTTGTCCAAGGTCTCGACCTTTTTGGACGCACCGCCATTATCACCGGGGCGGCCACGGGCATTGGCGTTGAAACGGCGCGCGCCCTATCGCAGGCCGGCGCCCGGGTCGTGCTGGCCGTGCGCAACCTTGAAGCCGGCGCCAAGGCTGCCGCCGATATCGCACGCACGGCCAGAGCGCCGGTGACATTGGAGGCGCTCGACCTTGCCGACCTGGCGTCGGTACGTGAATTTACTGCGCGCTGGGGCGCGCATCCGCTTCACATCTTGATCAACAACGCCGGGGTCATGGCCTGCCCGCAGGCCTATACGGCCGACGACCTTGAGATGCAGATCGGAACAAATCACTTCGGCCACTATCTGCTGGCTAAAGGTTTGGCGCCGGCCCTGATCGCCGGCGCCAAATCGGGCCGATATGCGCGCGTCGTCGCCCTGTCCTCCATCGGACACCGGCGGAGCCCAATTCACTTCGAGGACATCCACTACCGCCGCCGCCCCTATGACAAATGGGGGGCGTACGGTCAGTCCAAGACCGCAAACGCCCTGTTCGCCGTGGGCTTCAACAGCCGCTTTCAGGACGAGGGCATAACCGCCAATGCGGTCATGCCGGGCGGAATCATGACCCCGCTCCAGCGTCATCTCAGTCGCGAGGAAATGCTTGATTTCGGCTGGATCAACGACCGTGGCGACGTGCACGCAGGCTTCAAAACGGCGGAACAGGGCGCCTCTACATCGGTATGGGCCGCTGTCGCGCCCGAGCTTGAAGGCCAAGGCGGGCTCTATCTTGAGAATTGCGCCCAGGCCACCCCGTTCGACCCGTCCAATCCTGCGATCGGCGTGATGCCGCACGCCCTGGACCCGGAGGCGGCGGAGCGCTTATGGGCGGTGTCCGCTGAGACCACCGGAGGATGAGCCTGACCATCCGTTCCGCGAGACCGGACGAGGCGCCGCTCGTGCTAAGCTTTGTACGCGAGCTCGCCGAGTACGAACGCTTGCTTGATCAGGTCAAGGCCGATGAAACAACCGTCCAGGACCTGCTGTTCAGCGCCCGGCCCCGCGCCTTCTGCGAGATTGCGGAGCTCGACGGGCGACCCGTCGGATTCGCCCTTTGGTTCTATAACGTCTCCACCTTCCGGGGGAGCTGCGGCATTTATCTTGAGGACCTTTACGTGCGGCCAGAGGCTAGGGGAAAGGGCGCCGGCAAAGCCCTCCTCTCCACCCTCGCGCGACGCTGCGTGGCCGAAAAGCTCGGCAGACTGGATTGGGCGGTGCTGAGTTGGAACACCCCTTCCATTGCGTTCTATGATTCCCTGGGCGCCCTCTCCATGGACGATTGGATTGTGCGACGGCTCACTGGAGAGGCGCTCGAGCGGCTGGCGGCGCGCTAGGCGCCGCCGACCTGCCCGCGGTGCCGCAGCTTTGCGTCCGCCAGCACGCAGGCGAGCATGGCCTCAGCGACCGGCGCCGCGCGTATGCCGACACAGGGGTCATGGCGCCCGGTTGTGCGCACCTCAATATCCTTGCCGTCAAGATCGATTGAGCGGCGCGGCGTCAGGATCGAAGAGGTTGGCTTCAAGGCGATCCGGGCCACGATCGGCTGGCCGGTAGAGATGCCGCCGAGCACCCCCCCGGCCTGGTTGGAAAGAAATAAAGGGCCTTGGTCGCCGGCGCGCATCTCGTCGGCATTCTCTTCGCCGCTGAGCCCTGCTGCCGCAAATCCAGCGCCGATCTCTACCCCCTTCACCGCATTGATCGACATCAGCGCTGCTGCGATCTCTGCGTCGAGCTTGCCATAAATCGGCGCGCCCCAACCCGCGGGAGCGCCGTCGGCGACGACTTCGACCACCGCCCCTGTGGAGGACCCGGCCTTGCGCACGGCGTCAAGATGCGCCGCCCATATCGGCGCCATGTCCGGATCTGGACACCAGAGCGGATTGTTGTGGGTTTCGGCCCAATCAAAACGCCTGCGCTCTATCTTATGGGGCCCGATCTGGACCAGGCAGGCGCGAAGGATAACTCCAGGGCCAAGGACCTTGCGCGCCAGAGCCCCGGCGGCAACCCGCGCCGCAGTTTCCCGTGCGGAAGAGCGCCCCCCTCCGCGATAGTCGCGGACCCCGTACTTTGCCTGGTAGACGTAGTCTGCATGCCCCGGGCGATACTGGCGGGCGATCTCGCCGTAGTCCCTGGAGCGCTGGTCGAGGTTCTCGATCATCATCGAGACCGGCGTTCCGGTCGTGACGCCCTCGAAAACGCCGGACAAAATCCTCACAGCATCTTGCTCACGGCGCTGCGTCACAAACCGCGAACCGCCGGGCTTGCGCTGGTCTAGCCAGTGCTGGACCTCAGCCTCCGTGATCTCAAGACCCGGTGGACAGCCGTCGACCACGCATCCAAGCGCAGGACCATGGCTCTCGCCCCAGGTGGTCACGCGGAACAGGTGGCCGAAGGTGTTGTGCGACATCGGACTCCGGTTTAGCCCGATGGCGACGCTGGGACAAATGGGCCTCGCGCGGATTTAGCCGCCGGTCTGGCGAGGTTGCGGCGCCCTTGGGGTTCAGACGCGCCGGACTTTGGTCTCAAACCAGATCAAACCGGTCCAAGCGGATCGCCTGGCGCGCCCACCTCCCTTGCTCCGCTGCGGAAGCGTCGGCGACGTCATCGCCGAACGGCTGCGAAGCTTCGCTGAGGCGGGCGCAACCGGCCAAGCGCCGCCCGGCGTCGTCGCGGACACGGCCTAAAGGCGGTCTTGTTTCGGGCCTGCGGCGGATTTGGCTGGGTTGAGGCCGCCGGTTCAGGTTAATAGCCCGCGACATGTCCGACGACTTATACACGAGCGACCCCATCCTGCTCTTCTCCGCCTGGCTCGAAGCCGCGAAGGCGAGCGAGATCAACGATCCAACCGCCATGGCCCTGGCGACGGTCGATCCATCGGGCCTTCCGGACGTGCGCATGGTCCTGCTTAAAGGTCATGATGCCCGGGGCTTTGTCTTCTATACGAATTTCGAAAGCGCAAAGGGACGCGAGCTGAGGGCGACGCCAAAGGCGGCCCTTCTGTTTCACTGGAAGTCACTGCGCCGGCAGGTTCGGGTGCGCGGGCCGGTGACCGAGGTTTCCTCCGAGGACGCCGACGCTTATTTCACGTCCCGCCCGCGCGATAGCCGGATCGGGGCCTGGGCCTCCGATCAGTCCCGGCCCCTCGAGAACCGCGCGGCGCTGGAACAACGGGTCGCTGACTTCGCCCTTAAGTTTGGCGTAGGCGATGTGCCTAGACCGCCGCATTGGTCTGGCTTTCGCGTGACGCCCACCGAAATCGAGTTCTGGAAGGACGGCGCCTTTCGCCTCCATGACCGCGTCCTCTACCGCCGCGCCGAAGACAACTGGGAAACCACCCGTCTCTATCCATAGGCGACACGGTCCCAAGCGCCAGACCATCCTGAGCACGGCGACCCCGTGTCGCCGCCCGCGTTTTGGCCGGTTGGAACCCGGCGCCCAGAGGGGCCTTGTGCGCGTGCGGTTGACACACTGGCGATGCGGGGGTCCGATCTCTTTCTGCCCCTGGTCGCGCGAAGGTGTCCTCTGGCGACGGGGGTCGCGCAAAGCCCAGCCGCGCCATCCGGCCGGGGCGAGAAGCAGGGCGCGCCCCTGGGCGGCCAGGGCTTTCGGCTCAAGGATCTCTCGCGGCGCGGCCTGCGACTTCAGATTCCCCGTCTTAGCGCCGCAAATAAAGGGTGTTTGATCAGAGGCTCGACAAGAGCGGCGACCGCTTCGGGATCCGGGTGTTCCACGCTTGTCGACGCATCGCAAACGATGATGTCGGCACGTTCCTTTGACGCAAGGGTCAGGCGCAGGTGGGCCGGCCGCACTGTGGCGAGGTATTGATCGATCACCGAGCGGGCCGTTCGGCCTCTGTGGGCCTGATCACGGAGCAGCCGGCGGATAAAACGCACATCGTCGGGTGCGTCGAGATAGACGCGAAGGTCAAATAACGCGGCGACCGCTTCGGAGCACAACAGATGGGCGCCCTCGGCAATCAAAACGGGGGCGGGTTCGACCCTCTGGAAGCGCTTTGTGCTTCGCGCATGGGCGGTGAAATCATAGATCGGCGCCTGGATCGAGGATCCGGCCTTCAGCCTTTTCAGATCCGCGACCAATAAGTCATGGTCGCGAATGCGGATGTCGTCGAAATCGAAGCTGCTTGGGTCGAAGTTGGGAAACGCCGCGCAGTCGTGATAGTACCAATCCTCCGACAAAAGGCTCGCAGCGCCGGGCGCCAGGGCCGCCGCCAAGCCGTTGGCTAAAGTGGTCTTGCCCGACCCGGACCCGCCGGTGATGGCCACCAATACGCTCATTGGCGTCTTTTACGCGTCGCCACTTCAGCATCAACCCTGGCGCACGAGACCTAGCACCCCACATCCGCGTCATGCTCGCAACGCTCGCAAATCGCGCCGTGGTCCGCCTCTCTGGACCTGAATGCCGCAGTTTCCTACAGGGTCTCATCACTCAAGACGTAGAAACCCTGGGCGTCGGCCAACTGCGGTACGGGGCGCTTTTGACGCCCCAGGGCCGGCTGCGCTGGGACCTCTTTATCTATGGCGAAACGGACGGCCTGGCCATCGATGTCGCAGCGTCAGCGCGCGAGGCGTTCATCCAGGCTCTCAGCCTCTATCGCCTACGCGCCAAAGTGGCGATCGCCGCCGCGAGCGAGGTTGTGCTCGCCGCCTGGGGCTCAGCCCCGGGGGGCGAGGACTGGCTAAGCGACCCCAGGCATCCTGGCCTCGGATGGCGAAAGCTGGCGCATGCGCCAGCGAACAGCGATGGCGACTACACGGCCCACCGCCTTGCCTTCGGCGCCGCGGATCCTGCAGTGGACGCCATCGAACCCCTCTATCCGATCGACGCCAACCTCGACCTTCTGAACGGCATTGACTTCAAAAAGGGCTGCTTCATTGGTCAAGAGACCACCTCGCGCATGAAGCGACGGGGCCAGATCAAGACCAGGATCGCGCCGCTCGCCTATGATGGAGGCCCCCTTGAGCCCGGCGCAGAGGTGATGGCCGAAGACCTTCGCGCAGGCCGGGTCCTCGTCAGCGGGGCGGGCCGCAGCCTGGCGCTCCTGCGCATGGACCGCGCCCTGAAGGCGCCGCTTGCGTGTGGGGATCGTAAGCTGCAGCTGGACGTTCCGGACTGGCTGGCGGCTGGGTTCGCCCTGGAAAACGCAGACACGCAAGTGTAAACTCCGGCGCCGGGGCTCAAACAAGGAGATTGAACGTGCGTCATCTCGCTTTAGCGTTTGGCATATCCCTCGCCGCCCTTGTCGGCGTCTCCCAAGTTAAAGCCCAGACTCAATCACAGGTCCCGGCCCAGCGTCCCGAGGTCAATGTATCAATTGGCGCCGCCCTGCAGGCGCGCGCGGATGACTTTGGAGGGCGAGAGCTCGACGATCTGCGGAAGGATTTGAAGGATGAGGTGGGCCACGCCTTAGCCCATTCCCGCTATCAGCCGATGCGCGTTGACCTTGTCATTGAAGACGCGACGCCCAACCGGCCCACCTTCGCCCAGCTAAGCCGAAGCACGGGCCTCTCCATGCGGAGTGTCGGCGTGGGAGGCGCGCGCGTCACCGGCGCCCTTGTGGGCCCAGATGGGGTCTCGCGGCCAATTCGCTTCCAATATTTCGAGACCGACCTGCGCGAGGAGCGCGGCGCCACCACCTGGAGCGATGCGGACCGGAGCTTTATGATGCTTGCGGACGCCCTGGCGAGTGGACGGGTCCCCGACAAATTCATCGGCCCGGGTCCTGAGCCACACGGCGGACATTTTGGGTATCCCTACATCGGCCAATAACTGAGCCCCTTAAGGCTCCAACATAATCTGTGTTGCGGGGCCTAAGCTCGCCGGCATAGCGTCTGTTCATGCCCGAAGTCCTCGCTTCCCCTCCCCGCTGCCTCTGGCCAGGCGCCGATCCGCTCTACTGCGCCTATCACGACCTTGAATGGGGGACCCCGGAACGGAACAGCCGCGCCCTGTGGGAAAAGCTGATGCTGGACGGATTTCAGGCTGGTTTGGCGTGGATCACCATCCTCAGGAAGCGCGAAGGCCTTCGCGCGGCGTTCGACAACTTCGACCCGGTGCGCGTCGCCCGGTATGAAGAGCCTGACATTGAACGGCTCATGGCCGACGCCGGCGTCATTCGATCGCGCGCTAAAATCACCGCAGCCATCGGCAATGCAAAGGCTTATCTGGCCATGAGGGACGGGGGCGAGGACTTCGCGGAGTTTCTCTGGGGTTTCGTCGGCGGCGCTCCGATCCAGAACGCATGGACCGACCGGGCTGAGGTCCCCGTGACCACACCTGAGGCCGAGGCCATGTCCAAGGCGCTGAAGGCGCGCGGCTTCACGTTTGTAGGACCGGTTATCGCCTATGCCTTTATGCAAGCCGTCGGCATGGTCAACGACCACGTCAAAGACTGCTTTCGCCACAGCGAAGTCATGAGGCTTTGACGCCCATGCTCCAGACGGGTTGCGATTACAAATCGGCGCGCGGGTTAGGTGCGGTCCGAACTTAAATCGGCGCAGCGACAAACGTGATCCGAGCTCAATGCGCTAACGAGCCCGAAATGCGACTCAACCGCACTTTATGGGTGTTGCAAACGACGGCGAGCGCGCCTCCCGCTTTGACCGGACTGGTGTTCCAAGCCCCTGACCTCCCTAAGTCTCTGTGCCCCCTGGGTGCGGTGTATCGCAGCCTTTGACCTCGGCGCGGGTCGGCGTATCAGCGGCAAGGTGAGTCCAGAAATCGACACAACAGCGCCGCGCAAAGCGAAGAACACTGTTCCGCCGACCCTGACGCTGGAATCCCTGGTGCGCGGCCCCGTCTGCGGCGTCGACGAGGCGGGGCGCGGTCCCTGGGCCGGCCCGGTCTGCGCCGCCGCCGTGATCCTCGACCCGCGCTGCGTCCCGAAAGGGATCGACGATTCCAAGCGGCTGAGCGCGCTGCAGCGCGAACGGCTCGAGATTGAGATCAAACAATCAGCGGTCTTCGCCGTCGCCTTTGCAAGCGTGGAGGAAATCGCGTCGCTCAATATCCTGCACGCGACCGGCCTGGCCATGCACCGCGCCGTAAGTGCGCTAAACCCTAAGCCGGTTCACGCCCTGGTCGATGGCAATTATGCTTTCAGGCTTCCATGCGCGGTGAGGACCGTCGTGGGCGGCGACGCGCTATCGCTCTCGATCGCGGCGGCGTCGATTCTGGCCAAGGTGGCGCGCGATCGGGTTATGGCGGAAATGGACGAGCTGCACCCAGGCTACGGGTTTGGATCGCATAAGGGATATGGGGCGCCGCGCCATATCGAGGCCCTGCGCGCCCTCGGACCCTGTCCGATCCATCGCCAGGCCTGGGCGCCGGTGCGGCTGATTCAGGAGGGCAAGGACGCCGGCCTCGCCGGAGCCGGCGTTCGGGACGGCGACGCCGCATGACCACATCGGAGTCCGGCGGCCGACTGAGGCTCCGCGGGCTCGGCGAGGGATTGAGGCTGCGGCTAAGGACGGTGGAGCCCCGTAGTCTCACAGCGCAGTTCAGGGCCCAGGTTCGTTCGTCAGAGGTGATGCTGGTCATGGTGGCTGCGGTGGTCGGAGCCGGGGCCGGGGCGCTCGTCACTCTGATGAGTTTCACCACCCAGCTCTGCCATATGCTTTTTTTTCATGTCGCCCTCGATCAGCGTCTATCTGCGGTGGACCGGGTGTCGCCTTGGGCGGCGCTTACGGTCCCGGTCGCGGCCGGGCTGACCATCGGCCTCATCGAGCTTTGGCGCCGCCGCCAGAACGCCCGTATTCCCGTCGACCCGATCGAGGCGAACGCATTGCGCGGTGGGCGGATGAGCCTTAGGGACAGCGCCCTTGTCGCCTTGCAGACCATCATCTCCAATGGCGGCGGCGCTTCGGTTGGACTGGAGGCCGGCTACACTCAGATCGGCGCGGGGCTGGCCTCGCGGCTTGGACTCATTTTGCGCCTCCGCCGCAAGGACCTGCGCATCATGGTCGGTTGCGGTGCGGCTGGGGCGATCGCCGCCGCATTCGGCGCGCCGCTTACCGGAGCCTTCTATGCCTTCGAACTGATTATCGGCGTCTATTCCATCGGCAATGTGGCCGCGGTGACCGCAGCTTCGCTTTCTGCAGTCCTGACAGCGACCGCCCTTGGGGGCGCGCCCTACGCATTGAACGCCGCGCCCGTGGTGGGAATTCGGCCGATCCATTATCTGATGCTGATGGCCATCGGCCTGCTCGCCTGCGGTCTTGGAATCGCGGTGATGCAAACCACCGCCTGGGTCGAACGCGGCTTCGACCTCAGCCGCCTACCGAAGTGGATCCGCCCGGCTGTAGGCGGCCTGATCGTGGGAAGTCTTGCCCTGATCTCGCCCCAGGTGCTCGCGGCCGGACACGGAGCGATGCGCCTCGACGTCCCGCTCGACCTGCCGATGAAGATCCTGATTGTATTGATCGCCCTGAAACTCATCGCAGCGATGGTCTCTTTGGGTTCGGGGTTCCGGGGCGGCCTATTCTTTGCAAGCCTGTTTGTCGGCGCGCTGATCGGCAAGTTTTCAGCCGCAGTCTACGGCCGCTGGTTGCCGGGGTTCGGACTCGATCCGACCGCTTGCATTCTTACGGGGATGGGAGTCTTCGCCGTGGCGGTGGTCGGCGGCCCGCTCACCATGTCCTTCCTGGTGTTGGAGACCACCGGCGACTTTTCGGTCACAGCTCCGATCCTGGCCGCTTGCGTAGCCACGAGCCTCGCCGTGCGAGAGACCTTCGGCTACTCCTTCTCCACGTGGCGGTTGCATCTTAGAGGTGAAACCATCCGGAGCGCCGCCGACGTCGGCTGGGTGCGGTCCATGACCGTCGGCAAGTTGATGCGACGCGATCCACGCACCATTCAGGCGTCCTCCTCCCTCGCTGAGTTCCGTCGCCGCTACCCCCTGGGCTCGGTCAATACGGTTGTGGTGTTGGACGACGAGGATCGCTACGCAGGTCTCGTCGCTACGGCGGAGCTCTACTCAGCCGAACTCGACGAGCGGAAGGACACCGTCAAGCTCGCCGAACTCGCCCGACTCCCCGAGGTGGCGCTCCTGCCGAGCTGGAACATCAAAGAGGCCCTAGCCGTGTTCGACCGGGCCGAAGCTGAGACCCTTGCGGTCGTGGAGAGCGAAGACACCGGTAGGGTGATCGGCTCGATGACCGAAGCCTTCGCCACCCGCCGCTACGCCGAAGAGCTGGACAAGGCCAACCAGGGGGTTATGGGCGAGCTTTAGGCGCCTTAGGCCCAAGACAGGGATTTTGTATCGAAGGCGAGGCCGTCTGCAGATTCGCACTGCGCAGCGCCCTTGGGGTTTTAGGCGTGCGGGTCGTCTCGGCGGAAGACGACCCCGCCGCCCTGCATCCCCTCAGCCCGCCTCCTAACCTTGCCTTAACCGTAAGAGGCCAAGCCTGAGCGCTCTTATGGGGGACGCGCATGGCCACGGACCGGATCATCGTCGACGACTGCATTGAGGCCTTGCGCCGCCTACCGGATCGGTCCGTCGACCTCGTGTTCGCCGATCCGCCCTACAACCTCCAGCTTGGCGGCGATCTGCATCGGCCCGACAACTCCAAGGTCGACGCAGTGGACGACGCTTGGGACCAGTTCGCATCCTTCGAGCACTACGACCGCTTCACCAAGGCCTGGATGAGCGAATGCCGCCGGGTCCTGAAGGACAGCGGCGCCCTTTGGGTGATCGGCAGCTATCATAACATTTTTCGGGTCGGTGCGACCCTGCAGGACCTTGGCTTCTGGGTGCTGAACGACGTGGTGTGGCGCAAGTCAAACCCGATGCCGAACTTCAAGGGAACCCGCTTCACCAACGCCCACGAGACCCTGATCTGGGCCGCCAAGTCCCGGGGTCAGCGGCGCTACACCTTCAACTACGACGCCCTCAAGACCGCCAATGACGACCTTCAGATGCGATCAGACTGGTCGCTTCCGCTCTGCACGGGCGAGGAGCGGGTCAAGACCGACGACGGCCAGAAAGCCCATCCGACCCAAAAGCCCGAAGCTCTGCTGCACCGGGTGATTTTGGCGTCGAGCAAGCCTGGCGATGTAATCCTAGATCCCTTTTTCGGCACCGGCACCACGGGCGCAGCCGCCAAACGGCTTGGCCGCCGCTACATCGGTATTGAACGCGATGCGGAATATGCGCGCCTGGCTGAACAGCGCATTTCCGCCGTCCAACCGATCGATCCGGAGCTTTTGATCGTGACCGGCTCCAAGAAAACCGAACCGCGCATTCCTTTTGGCATGGTGATCGAAGCGGGCCTGCTCAATCCGGGTGATGAGCTTTACTGCCCCAAAGGATCGCGCCGCGCCAAAGTGCGCCCGGACGGGAGCCTGATCGCCGGCGCGCTCACCGGGTCAATCCACAAGCTCGGCGCGATGCTGGACGATGCTCCCGCCTGCAACGGCTGGACCTTTTGGCACGTCAAAACCGACCGTGGGTTCGCACCGATCGACCTGCTGAGAGCCAAGGTGAGAGCGAGCCTGGCGTGACGACGTCTGAGCGGGCTTTTTTAGGCGTCGCACCAGGCCCCGCTTGCAGACGGGGCCCCAAATCCTCGCCCCGGGGCTCTTGGGTCCAAACGCGCAGGATCAGCTAAGCGCTCAGCCCCAGACCTGCCTTAGCCTTTCGTCCCGACCGCAGCCGGAGCGGTAGCGCTCGTAGTGATCGCGATTTCGCTCGGCGAAGTCGCGATGATACTCCTCAGCAGGCCAAAACGTCTTCAACGGCAAAATTGGGACCAGAATCCTGCCCTGCTTGAGCTGTTTTTGCGCCTCAAGCTTGGAGGCCTCAGCCGCCCTGCGCTGGACTTCATTGGCGACGAAGATGGCCGGCCGATAGGAAGGGCCGCGATCGCAGAACTGTCCACCATCGTCGGTTGGGTCGACCAGCTTCCAGTAGCGAGACAGGATGAAGCCGTAGTCCACCTTCGTAGGATCGAAGGTCACCTTGACCGACTCGTAATGTCCGGAGGTCTCCGAGGTGACATCTTCATAGCTCGGATGATCCACATGGCCGCCAGTGTAGCCGCTTTCCACAGAGATCACGCCTCGAATGCCCTTCATATCGTGCTCCATGCACCAGAAGCAGCCCCCGGCGAACACGGCTGTCTCGAGAGGCGGCAACTTGGCGGGCGGCGGCCCGGCAAAGGCAAAGGGTGCAACGAATGCGGCTGCAAGGGCGGCGAGGATCAGCGTGAAACGTCGGTTCATGTGGGCGCCAGATAAGGATCTTAGGTGACCAGAATACGTCGGGACGCCGAACCTGGATACAGCCCGCAACATATGCCTGTTTCCTTATGCCAGCCGCTCAGGATCAATATGGAGCCTTAACGAGGGTTGCCGGATTATAGCGCTGTCTTCAGTCTCATCGGTTCCCAAAATGGCCTCCGCCGCGCGTCTCGCGCCTGACCTTCTCAGCACGCCCCCCGAAGATCCAGAATTCCAGGCCCGGCTCGACCGTCTGCTGAGGCTTTGCGAAGCGTCTCCCGACCAGCCCGTCGGCGTGGCGGGTCCAGACTCGCTTGATCTCATATGCGCCCTCGCCCGAAGAAAGTTCGCAAGGGTGGAGGCGGCCCTGCGTTGCACCTGCAACTGCGCCGACCAGGCCTGCGCGCTCGTGATCGTCTCCGGTCCAGACGCGGACGCCATAGCAGCGACCGTCGAAGCTGTCGGCGGGATGCTTCGGCCGGGCGGGCGGCTCGCCGTGATGGCCCACCGACTGCATAGCGCCCACGAGCGCCAGAGGCTTGGCAATCTCCTCGCCCACCGTGGCTATCGCTACCGCCCCGACGCCCTCTACGCGCCCATAATGCTGGCGTCGAAGCCCGAAGCGGACGACTATTGCTAAGCTCGGCCCTCTCAGCACGAGGGCCCGTCGCACCTATGGTCTAAGGCCGTCGCGATGACGGCGCCAGCGCGTCGGTATGCGTCCATGCGCTCTTGGACGGCGCGGGGATGGCGACAGACCCCTAATACCTAACCTAAACCGCGATCCAGCGCCTTTTTGAAGACCGTAGGCAGGGCCGATCGCGCCTCTTCCACATCGGTCCAGATCGCATCCTCAGGCGCTAAAGTTCCGGCGACAAGCACATGCAAAGTCAAAGAAAAGTGCGTGAAGATGTGCTCAATCGCTCCAGCGTCGATCCAGCCCTCAGGAATGTCAAAGGGACGCTCGGTCCACTCGCTTGTCGGCAACCCCAACATGCCGCCGAGCAGGCCCTCAGGCGGACGGCGGACCAGGGCCACCTGATCGCCGCGGCGCCACAGGTAGGCCAGGCCGAACCGATGCGGCCTTTCCCGCTTCGCCAATTTGCGCGGATAGCGCTCCGGTGCGCCCTTGGCGCGGGCCTCACAGTCCGCCGTCAGCGGACACAACAGACAAAGAGGCGATTTCGGCTTACAGACCGTGGCCCCAAGATCCATCAGCGCCTGGGCCCAGTCGCCCGGCCTTTCTGACGTCGAAAGGTCCAAGGCGAGCCCCGCGAGCGCTGGCTTCGCCGCCGGGAGAGGCGTCTCGACGCAGAAGAGCCGGCTCATCACCCGCTCCACATTCCCATCGACCACATTGGCGGCTTGATCAAACGCGATCGCAGCCACCGCGGCGGCCGTATAAGCTCCGACGCCAGGCAAAGCGCGCAACCCGCTTTCAGTGTTGGGAAATACGCCCCCGTGCTGATAGGCCACGGCGCGGGCGCAGGCCAAGAGGTTCCGTGCTCGGGCGTAGTAGCCAAGCCCCGCCCAGGCGGCCATGACCTCAGCGTCCTTCGCCTGCGCCAGGGCGGTCACGGTCGGCCAGCGCCGGGTGAAGCGCTCAAAATACGGGGCGGCGTGTGAGGTGGTGGTCTGCTGCAGCATGATCTCTGACAGCCACACGCGGTAGGGGTCGGGCCTGACGCCCGCCCGACGGTCTGCAGGACTGACGCGCCAGGGCAGACTACGCGCCTGGCGGTCGTACCAGGTGAGAAGTTTGCGGCGTGCGGCGCTGACGTCGTCCATGGCGCGCGCTATACAGGGTTCATGCGCGAACTTCCCTCCCTTGAACAAGCGGCGGAGATTTTACGCCGGCGCCGCACCCGGCCGGTGCGCCGGCCGCCGCCGGCTGCTGGCCGCGCTGTTGCGCGGCTGGTCCGCGGATTGGACAAACAGTTCGGACCGAGCGTGGGACCGCTTCAGCTGCGCTGGCGCGAGGTTGTCGGCGAGACTTTAGCGCGGGTCAGCGAGCCCGTGAAGCTGATCCAGCCGCGTGGAACCAAGCTCGGCTCTGGCGCGACCCTTGAACTCAGAGTCGACGGCCCCGCCGCTGCGATCGTTCAGCACCAGGCCGAGGACATCATCGAGCGGGTCAACCTGACTCTGGGATCTGGCGCCGTGGCGCGCCTGCGCATCGTCCAAGGCCTGATCCGCCGCGCGGCGCGCCCGGGCAAGGCCTCCCGGGCCAAGCCGCCGCTCGACGCCGCGCGTGAGGCCGAACTTAAGGCGGGCCTGGCCTGCGCGCCGGAGGGTCCGCTCAAGACCGCCCTTTTGAAACTCGGCCGCGGCGTGATGCGCGATGATGCTTAGCCAGCCTTGTTCCCATCCGCATGCTTGGGCTCGACCCCGGCCCGTCGGCGGGATAAAGCGCCTTAGAGGTCGCCTATGGTGTTGACGCGCCGCTTTTTCGGTCTTGTGCGGGTCTTGGTCCTGGGGGTGGTCGCCGCCGTCTTTGCTCTCGGCGCTCCGCACCCTGTTCGCGCAGAGGACAAGGTCGGAACCCAGGAGATCAGCCTCGGCAATCCGAACGCGCCGGTGAGCCTGATCGAATACGCCTCGGTAAGCTGCCCGCACTGCGCGCGGTTCAATGCAGACGTCTACCCAGCCCTCAAGGCCCGCTATATAGCCACGGGCAAAATCCGTTACATCTTTCGTGAAGTTCCGATCCATCCCGAACAGGACGCCGCTGGGTTTATGATCGCCCGATGCGCCGGACCGCAGCGTTATCTCGCCGTTGTCGACGCCCTACTCCGCGGCCAGGCGCTGTTGTTCGAGAAGCAGAACCTGCATGCTTGGCTTATGGCGGGGGCGGCGGCCGGCGGCCTGGATGAAACGCAGATGCGCGCCTGCATCTCCGACGTCGCCGCGATCGAAGCCTTCAACGCCCGAGCGGAACACACGCTGGTGGTGGACAAAGTCGACAGCACGCCGACGGTTATGGTCAACGGCAAGCCCATCGAGGCCAAGGGCCCAGAGTTCACAATCACCGACATCGACGCCGCGCTTCGGCCGCTTTTGGGCGGCAGGACATCGTCTGGGGCCAAGCGACCGGCGCGACCGGCCGTCCACTGATTTTCACCCGCATCCCTTTGAAGCAGGCGCGGAATCGGCATTAGGCTTCACCCTTGTCCCAACGGAACCCACATGACGTACGCTTACACCCGCCTTGCCGCCCTGGCTCTCGCCTTCGGAGCCGTCCTGAGCCTTGGCGCCTGCAATAAAGCTGCGGTTGGCGCAGGGGTCGGCGGTGCAAGCGGCCTCAGTGAGGAGGGCTATTCAACCGGCAATCCCAACGCCAAGGTGACAGTCATAGAGTTCGGGTCCCTCACCTGCCCTCACTGCGCGCACTGGGAGGACGCCGTCTGGCCCCAGTTCAAGGCGAAATACGTCGACACCGGCAAAGTGCGCTATGTGTTCAAGGAGGTGCTTATTCACCCCCAAGAAGACGCCGCTGCAGCCTTGTTGGCGCGCTGCGTTCCGGCCGATAAATACTTCCCCACCGTCCAAGCCGTGTTTCGCTCACAGCCGCAGATCTTCGCGGGCGATACGCGCGGCGCCCTCCTGCACGTCGCCCAGTCCGAGGGCATGAGCGAGCAGCAGTTCACCACCTGTCTGTCGGACACCAAGTCCCTTCAGGCGGTTGGCGCGCGTCAGCAGAAGATCGACGAGGTCTACCATGTGGCTCAGACACCGACCTTCATGGTCAATGGCAAAACCGTCGACGGGGTGGAGCTTGACCAGCTTTCGGCGGCGATCGACCCTCTGCTTGCCAAGTAGCGGGGGGGCCGGACATGTCAGGCGGACATCCCCACGGTTTCGCCCTTAGGACATGCTTGGCGCCCCGAGCTCCAGGCCCCGCCCTTGCGGCCGACTTGGCCAACCCTGAACCGGGAACCGGCTAGGACGCCAAGCCTGTGCAATTTCAACGCCTTCGCCTGACGGGGTTCAAGTCCTTCGTCGAACCTACCGAGCTTAGGATAGAGCCTGGCCTAACCGGCGTGGTCGGGCCGAACGGCTGCGGCAAGTCCAATCTACTTGAGGCGCTGCGTTGGGTCATGGGAGCCAACTCCGCCAAGGCCATGCGCGCAGAAGGCATGGACGACGTCATCTTCGCTGGGGCGGACGGTCGCCAAGGCCGCAGCCGCGCGGAAGTCCTGCTACAGATCGACAATTCAGACCGAACCGCGCCGGCCCGCTTCAACGGGTTCTCCACGATCGAGGTGGTGCGCCGGATCGATCGCGGCGCAGGGTCGAGCTACCGGATCAACGGCGCGGACGTCCGCGCGCGGGATGTCCAGCTGCTGTTCGCAGACGCATCCACGGGCGCCAACTCCCCGGCCCTGGTGCGCCAGGGTCAGATCTCCGAGCTCATCGGCGCAAAGCCCTCCAACCGCAGACGGATTCTAGAGGAAGCCGCCGGGGTCTCCGGGCTTCACACCCGGCGCCATGAAGCCGACCTTCGCCTGAAGGCCGCCGAAGCCAATCTCGACCGGCTGGACGACGTCGCCGCCGAATTGGAAGCCGCCCATGGCCGGCTGCGCCGCGAAGCCCGTCAGGCCGACCGGTACAAGCGCTTGTCGGCCGAGATCCGGGCCTTGCAAGGCGCAGTCCTCTTGGCCCGCCTGCGAGAGGCTGAGCGCGCCGCCAAAAGCGCGTCGGACGCTGAAGCTGAGGCCGAGGCGCTCGTTGCAGAAACCGCGCGAGAGGCGGCCCGGCTGACGACGCAGGCCGCCCTCGCAGCCGAGGCGGTTAAGCCGGTCCGCGAGGAAGAAATGGTCGCCGCGGCCGTTCTGCAGCGCCTGGCCATCGACCGCGACCGACTGGAGCGTGAGAGCGCCCAGGCGAAGGCCGAGGTCGAGACGCTCAAGGGCGACCTCGTCCGGATCGCCGCGGATCGGGCGCGAGAAGCACAAGCGCGCGATGACGCCGCCCTGGCGCTTACCCGGCTGGGGCGTGAACTTCGCGATATCGAGGCCGCCATCGCCGCTGCGCCAGAACGTGGTCCCGAACTTGCCGCCGCGCTCGATGAGGCCGCTATGGCCCGCTCCAGCGCCGATAGCGAGGTTGAACGGCTTGCGGGCGAAAGCGCCGCCGAAGCCGCCCGCAGCCAGGCCCGACGCAGCCGGATCGAAGAGATCGAGACGGCAGCTCGCGCGGCGGCCCGTCGCGCCGACGAGGCGGGCCAGCGGCTCGAGCGCATCTGCACCGCCCTCGCGCTCGCACAAGCCGAAAGGGCAGCGGCGGCGCTCCCGTCCATAGAACCCGTCGCCGCCAAAGCCGCCCTTGAAGCCGCCTTAGCCGAATTGGCGCGTGTGCGCGCCCTTTTGGATGATGCCGAGCGCGGGCGCGCAAGGGCTCAATCGGCGGAGACTGCCGCCCGAGACGCGTCCCGAAGCGCCGAAGACGCCCTTCGGAGGCTAAAGGCCGAGGCCGCCGGCCTTGATACCTTGCTGGACGCTGGCGCGCCCTCGCCTTACCCAAGAGCGCTCGATAGCGTGCGCCCGGAACCTGGCTATGAGGCCGCCGTCGCCGCTGCCCTCGGCGAGGATCTCGACGCCGCCCTCGACCCCCGCGCCCCGGCCTATTGGGCCGGCGCGGAACCGACATCGCCGCTTTGGCCAAGCGGCGTCGTCCCCCTCTCCGATCATGTGATTGCGCCCCATGCCCTCGCCGCCCGGCTCGCCATGGTCGGCGTGGTCGACGACAACGCGGGCTCAGCCCTCGCAGTCGGCCTGCCGACCGGCGCAAGGCTTGTGTCCAGATCCGGCGACCTCTGGCGGTGGGACGGCCTCGTCGTCCGCGCCGCGGCCCCGCGCCCTGCCGCCAAGCGCCTGGCGCAGAAATCCCGTCGCGAAGCCATTTCCGGCGAGATCGCCGCTGCAGAGCCCGAGGCGGCGCGCCTTGCTGACGCCTATCGTGCCGCTCAAGCGCAGCTAAAGGCGGCTGAGGACGCGCTCCGGATCGCTCGCCGGGCGCCCGAGGCTGCGGATCGCGCCGTCGCCCATGCCCGCGAGGCAGCCGAACGGCATGCCCGCGAGGAGGCGAGACGAGAGACTCGCCTGCAGTCTCTCACCGAGACCTGCACCCGCCTCAGCCAGGAGCGCGACGAGGCCGAGGCGGGACTGAAGGCGGCAGCGGCCGAACATGCCCTGGCCGCAGAGCAGCTTGACAGCGTTCGCCGCGACACGGCTGAACCAACGCCAGCCCTAGGGGCCGGAGCTTTGGCCGCCGCCCGAGACCTGGCCGCGGCCGCAAGGGAAGCTGAGGCGCGCGCACGCGCCGCCCTCGACCATGAGACCCGGGCGCGCGAGGGCCGCCTTCGCCGCCGCGATGGACTGACCCGCGACGTCGCTGACTGGAGCAAGCGCCTATCGACCGTTGAGGCGCGCCTCGAGGGACTCGACCGCGACGCGGAGCGCACCGACCAGCAGCTGGCGGCCGCCCAAGAGGCTCCCGAGCGCGCCCACGAACGGACGCTGAAGCTGTTATCGGAGGTCTCAGCAGCCGAGGCGCGCCGCAAGCGTGCAGCCGAGGCCCTTCTGGCTGCCCAAAGCACGTCAGACGCTCTGGACCGCGCGGCTCGAGCCGCAGACCAGGCTGCCGGCGGCGCGCGCGAACGACGCGCCGCAGAACATGTCCGTGTCGAAGCGGCGCAGGAGCGTCTTGGCGCGGCTCTGGCCCAGCTGCGCCAAGCCACCCAACTCGAGCCCGACGTCCTGGCGCGGGCGTTGGAGGCAGCCGCCGTCGCCGTACCGAAGGAGGCGGACGGCGTGGTCGCCCACCTCGCGTCCCTGGAGCACGAGCGTGACCAGCTCGGCGCTGTGAACCTCCGCGCCGAAGAAGAGATGGCCGAACATGGCCAACGCCTCGACGCCCTGCGCAGCGAGCGCGCCGACCTGACCCAGGCCATAGGACGCCTGAGGCGCGGGATCGAAGAGCTGAACGCCGAAGGCCGGGAGCGACTGATGCTCGCCTTCGACAAGATCAACACAAGCTTCAAAACCCTGTTCCAGACCCTTTTCGAAGGCGGCGAAGCTGAGCTCAGGCTGGTGGAATCAGAAGACCCCCTGGACGCGGGGCTTGAGATCTACGCCTGTCCGCCCGGCAAGAGGATGGCGGTCATGAGCCTGATGTCCGGAGGGGAACAGGCCCTGACGGCGACGGCGCTGATTTTCGCCGTCTTCCTCGCAAATCCCGCGCCGATCTGCGTGCTCGACGAGGTAGACGCCCCCCTTGACGACGCCAATGTGGACCGCTTTTGCAAGATGCTTGATGAAATGCGGCGGCTGACCGACACGCGCTTCATCGCCATCACCCACAATCCAGTGACCATGAGCCGGATGGACCGGCTCTATGGGGTCACCATGGCCGACCGCGGCGTCTCACAACTGGTCTCGGTCGATCTGCGCCAGGCTGAAGCCCTGGCTGCGGAGTAGGCTTTCAGCCTGGCGTGGGGCGAGCCCTCGCCTCCCAAGGGCGCGAAAGTCGGATCTCTGGCTCCCTGCCGCCGCGAGGTGGGGGCTGACCCGCGGGCGGTGCAGATCGCCGCAACAGGGCCCGCGAATATCGGATTGATGAATTTCACAAGTAAACTCAAATGGCTAGCTGCGGAAAGCCCGCGCTTGACCTCTCCATCGAGCGCCTATAGGTTCCGCCGCGATCACGGACGGGGCGAAAGCGCCGGCCGCCCACTGCATCGCATGTATCATGGCCCAAGACGATCCGCACGCGGAGGCGATCCGTCGCCTCAACGAACGGGCCGCCTCTCTTGGGGCGCGGACCCAGCGTCCGGTCGTGTCGCACGCGGGAGAGCAGGCGGTCGGGCAGGCCTACAAGATCATCGCCGAGCTCGTCGGCGGCGTCTTGGTGGGTTTGGCGGCGGGGTTTTTGGTCGTGTGGGCCTTTAAGGTCCCCATGGCGGTGGGATTGATCGGGGGCGTCCTCGGCGGATTCGCCCTGGCGCTATGGATGGCCAACCGCACGGCTCAACGGCTGATGGCGATGGCGAAGCAGGAAGGCGAGCCGCCCTCGGTTCCCTTTGACGACGAGGAGTGATCAGGGCCGATGGCCGCCGACCCGATTCATCAGTTCCAGATCACCAAGCTCATCGATTTCGGGCAGGTGAACCTGCCCTTGATCGGCAGGACAGATCTGGCGTTCACGAACTCGCACCTCGCGATGACCATAGCCTTCTTGGTGATCGTGATCTTTCTGACCGTCGTCACGTCCAACATGAAGGTGGTCCCGGGCCGCACTCAGGCCGTGGGTGAACAGCTCTTCACCATGATCGACAACCTCGGCGATTCGATCATTGGCCACGAGGGAAAGAAGCTGTTTCCCTTCGTGTTCACAGTGTTCAGCTTCATTTTGGCGATGAACATCCTCGGGCTCATGCTCACCTTCACGGTGACCTCGCAGCTCGCAATTACGGCGAGCTTCGCCGTCATGACCATTGGTCTGGTGCTGGTCATAGGGTTTGCACGAAACGGCCTGGGCTTCTTCAAGCTGTTCGTGCCCGCCGGCGTCCCGATCGTCCTCTTGCCAGTGATCGTCCTGATCGAATTTGTGTCTTTTCTGCTGCGCCCCGTCACCCTGGCGCTTCGCCTTTTCGGCAACATGCTGGGCGGCCACGTCGCCCTCAAGGTCTTCGCCGGCTTTGTCGTGGCCTTGGGGACCCTGGCGGCCGGCGGCGGCTTTGGATTGCTGGGCATTCCCGGCGCGGGCCTGTCGCTGGCCATGGTTGTGGCCCTGACCGCGCTCGAGTTCTTGGTGGCCTTCCTGCAAGCCTTTGTTTTCGCGGTTCTGACCTGCATCTATCTCAACGATGTGGTCAACCTCGGTCACGGTCACTAAGGCCGGACCTTCTCACTCCAACCTCCATCACTGACAGGACTTGATATAATGGACGTCACCGCAGCGAAGCAGATCGGCGCAGGCCTCGCGACCCTGGGCATGATCGGCGCCGGCATCGGCGTGGGCAATATTTTCGGCAACTTCCTAAACGGCGCGCTCCGCAATCCTTCCGCCGCCGCAGGCCAGATCGGCAACCTGTTCGTGGGCGCTGCGCTCGCCGAAGCCCTGGGCATCCTCGCCTTCGTGCTGGGCATCCTGCTGAAGTACGGTTGATCCCCTCGAAACCCGTTCGCGCGGCGCTGACTTTCGACGCCGCGAACTGACTTGATGACGGATAAGGAATGGCTGGACCGCAACCAGAGACTGTCGCCCACACGCCCACGGCCGAACGCGCCGCGGAGACCGATGCAACCAACCTCGGCCAGGCGACGACGCAATCCAGCGAAGCGCCCCAGGCCGGTTTGCCTCAATTCCAGTTCCAGCACTGGCCGGGGCAGATCGCCTATCTCGTCCTACTGTTCGCGATCCTTTACGTGCTGATGTCGCGGGTGTTCGCACCGCGGATCCGAAAGATTTTTGACGAGCGCGAAAAGACCATCGGCGACGCCATCGCCAGCGCTAAATCGGTGCAGGCGGAGGCCGCCGCTCAGGCGGAAGCCGCGCGACAAGCCTTGGCGGACGCCCGCTCCGCGGCGCAGAAGACCGCCCAGGACGCCAAGGCCAAGGCTCAGGCCGAAGCCAAGGCGCGCCAGGACAAGCTTGAAGGGGAGCTTTCGTCCAAGCTCGGCGCAGCTGAAGCTGGAATTCGCGCCGCCCGCGACGCTGCAATGACGAGCGTCTCGGCCGTCGCGTCAGACACTGCCCAGGCCATCGTCGAGAAACTGACCGGCGCGCCGGCCACCGGCGAGCAGGTTTCTGCCGCCCTCGCCAATCTGCAGGGATAAGCGATCATGCCCGCGTTTCTCGAACTCGAATTCTGGAAGTTCGACAATCCCGAGCTCTGGGTCGCCGTTGGGCTGATCCTGTTCCTCGCCGTGCTCTGGTTCGCCGGCGGGTTCAGGACCGCGCTCGGAATGCTCGATGCAAAGGCCGCGACCATCAAAGCCGACCTTGACGAAGCGGCGCGTTTGCGCACCGAGGCCGAGGCCATGCTTGTCGAAATCCGCAGACAGCGCGACGAGGCTGAGATCCAAGGCGCGGAAATGCTCAACGAGGCGCGCGCCGAAGCCAAGCGCCTTGCTGCCGAAGCGAAGGTCAAGCTTGAGGAGAGCATCGCGCGGCGCACAGCCCTGGCCGATCGTCGGATCGCGACCGCCGAAGCTCAGGCGACCGCAGAAGTAAAAGCGGCCGCTGCCGACCTCGCCGCTCAATTGGCCGAGGTCGTCCTTGCCCAACGCGCCAGGACCATGACGTCTGATCCTATGGTCGACCAGGCGTTAGGCGGCCTGGCCGAGCGCCTGCAGTAGGCCGATGCCCGGTTCAATGCCGCTTAGGGGCCATAAACTTTACGCACGCCCCAAGGCCCGTTAGCAGCGACGCTTGACCCGGGCGACCGCGCAAGGGCGGGCTGCACTCGCTAAAGATGTTCCCGATTGGCGTAGACAGCGATCTCTGAGACCCGGATGATCCTTAGGCCGCCCTGAAGGACAGGGCGCGGGCGCTCTATCCTTACGCTCGCAGTCGGCGGGTGAAGACCAGCCGCCAGCGCCTCAGCCGCCGCCAGCTATGCGGCAAAAACCAGCGCTCTGTGCGCAGCATCTGGTGCCAAATGACCGGCCAGACCTCAGGATTGCGGCGCAGCAGGCGACGCAATCGGTGCATATGGCGCGGGTGGCGACGGTGCAGGCGGATGAACCGTCGCCGCCAGGCGATAGAGTTTCTCAGCACCAGAATGGCGCCGATCACCACGAATACCCCTAAGAGATGAAGGGTGAAGGGGATCCATATCCCGACCAAGCCGACGGCGATCAGAAAGAAGCCGAGGGTGATCCAGGCGCCGCGCTTTACGCGCCCCCAGGTCCGCCTAACCACCTTTTGGAACCCGCTCCATCGCCAGCATGTAGGGTATAACGTCCTTATTTGGAATGCGTGTTTGGAGCCAAACGCCATGGGGCCCCTGAGTTTCTTGCCCGGTCCGACGTCTTGCTCGCCCCGCCAGACCGGCGAGGATCGGGCCCAGCGCCTGGACGTCGGCGTGCGATCTCAGCGGACCTTTGGTGCGTCGCCTCCAGTTTCGAACGCCGCGCCGCTTCGACGGCGGGGCTGAGCGCCGACAAGGGAGCCTCAGCCTAACCCCGGCGGTTTCGCGCCTTCAGCCGCGCGCAGAGGTTGATTGACGGGCGCGTGGGACTGCGACGCCGCAGGCCGCTTCGTCCTACTCTGCCGCCAGCTTCGGAGTTTCGGTTCTGGTCCAGCGTAAACGCGGTTTACGCGCCGCCTGGGTTTCGTCGAGGCGGCGCAGAGGCGCATGGAAGGGGGCGCCCTTGAACCTTTCGATATCTCCAGCCTTCGCCGCCTTCGCCAGCTGAAGCAAGGCGTTGGCAAATCGGTCGAGCTCGACCTTGGGCTCGGTTTCCGTTGGCTCGATCAGCATGGCCCCGTGCACCACCAGGGGGAAGTACATGGTCATCGGGTGAAAGCCCTCATCAATCATAGCCTTGGCGAAATCCAGCGTCGTGATCCCCGTCCCGTCCAGCCAGGCGTCGTCAAACAGAGCCTCGTGCATGCAAGGACCGTTCGGGAAGGCTGGCGACATCTCAGCCGACAGAAGGACTTTCAGATAGTTTGCGTTGAGGACCGCGTCCTCCGCCACCTGGCGCAAGCCATCGGCCCCGTGGCTCAGCATGTAAGCGTATGCGCGGACGAACATTCCCATCTGGCCGTGGAAGGCGCACATGCGGCCGAAGGCGGATTCAGCGGCCCCCTCGGCACGCTCGACCAACTCGAACCCATCCAGCCCGTGAACCACCCAAGGCGTCGGGGCGTGCTTGGCCAGGGCTTCTGACAGAACCACAGGCCCTGCACCCGGGCCGCCGCCGCCGTGTGGCGTTGAAAAGGTCTTGTGAAGGTTGATATGCATGGCGTCGACGCCGAGATCACCGGGACGGACCCGCCCGACGATCGCGTTGAAGTTGGCGCCGTCGCAGTAGAAATAGGCGCCGACCGCATGGGTCAGCCGGGCGATCTCCACAACATCCCGCTCGAACAGTCCGCAGGTGTTCGGATTGGTGACCATGATCGCCGCCACATGCGGGCCGAGCTTGTCGGCGAGGTCATCAAGATCGACACGGCCGTCCGGGGTCTGAGCGATCTCTTGTACGGTATAGCCGACGAACGCGGCTGTGGCGGGGTTGGTGCCATGAGCGGAGGTAGGCGTCAGGACGGTCTTGCGCTGCCCCTCCCCGTTCGCTTCATGCGCGGCGCGGATGCATAGCAGGCCGCAAAGTTCGCCGTGCGCGCCTGCCTTGGGGGTCAGCGCCACCGCGGGCATTCCGGTCAAGGTCTTCAGCCAGTGTGCGAGCCTGTCCATCAGCGCGAGCGCGCCCTGCACGGTTGAGATCGGCTGCAAGGGATGGACGTCGGCGAACCCGGCCAACCGCGCCGCCTTTTCATTCAGGCGCGGGTTATGCTTCATGGTGCAAGAGCCCAGCGGATAGAGCGCCAGATCGATGGCGTGGTTCTTCTGGCTCAGGCGCACGTAATGGCGCATGGCCTCCGGCTCTGACAGACCGGGAAGACCGATAGGGTCAGTGCGGACCAACCCGCCGAGATCAGAGGCGTCAAGCTCGGCATGCGGCAAGTCGACCCCTGTTTTGTCCCAGCCGCCGAGCTCGAAAATCAGCGCCTCGTCTTGCAAAAGGCCCCGAGCCCCGGTCAGGGTCGGGTGAAGAAAGTCGTTTGCGGGATCGCCCTCGAGACGGGTAGGGCGGCCGACGGAGTTCATGCTCATTGGCTCAGCAACCTGGTGATAGCGCGGGCGAGGATCTCAATATCGGCGGGCCGGGTCAGCTCGGTCGCCGCCAGCAACAGGACGTCGTCCATTCCGGCGTCGGGATCGAGCCTCGAGACGGGCACACCGCCGAGGATGCCGTGGTCCGCCAGCAGCTGGACCAAGTGCTCAGCCGGAACCGGCGTCCTGACCGCGATCTCATTGAAGTAGCGCGGCGTCAGCACCTCAAAACCGGGCAGCTCGGACATGCGCTGCGCAAGTCTCCGCCCCGCCTGATGGTTCAGCGCCGCAAGCTTGCGCAGGCCCGTCTCGCCAAGCAGGCTCATGTGGATGGTGAAGGCCAGGGCGCACAGCCCAGAATTGGTGCAGATGTTCGAGGTCGCCTTGTCGCGGCGGATATGCTGCTCACGCGTCGACAGGGTGAGCACGAACCCGCGACGACCCTCGCCATCCACGGTCTCGCCGCAGAGCCGCCCCGGCGCCTGGCGAACGTACTTCTCACGGCAGGCGAAAAGGCCGATGTACGGCCCACCGTAGTTCAGGCCGACGCCAATCGACTGGCCCTCTGCAACAGCGATGTCGGCGTTCATCTCGCCCGGCGATCTTAGCAGGCCGAAGGAAACCGCCTCGGTCGTAACGACAATGAGCAGAGCGCCGGCGGCCTGGGCTGCGGCGGCGATTTTAGTGACATCCGTTGCCGCGCCAAACAGGTTCGGGGTCTGAACCACGACGCAAGCGGTGTCAGAGCCGATATGGGCGAGCACCTCTGCCTCGGCGTCGATGGCGAGGGGCATGCGTTTAATGTCCATGCCCACCGCATGAGCCAGGGTCTGAACCGTCTCGGCGTAGTGCGGGTGCAGCCCCGGCGACAGAACCGCAGTGTTGCGGCGCGTGATCCGGCTCGCCATCATCACAGCCTCGGCGGTTGCCGTAGAGCCATCGTACAAGGAGGCGTTTGCGACCTCCATTCCGGTCAAGGCCGCGACCTGGGTCTGAAACTCAAACAGCACTTGCAAGGTGCCCTGAGCGATCTCGGGCTGATAGGGCGTATAGGATGTAAGAAACTCAGAGCGCTGAATCAGATGGTCCACGCTCGCAGGCACGTGGTGCTTATAGGCTCCTGCGCCGCAGAAGAACGGCCCCTGCCCTGCTGACCGGTTGCGTCCGGCCAACTCCAGAAGTTCGCGTTCGACCTCGAGTTCGCCCATGTGGATGGGCAGATCGACGAGCCCCGCTCGCCGCGCCGTTGGCGGGACATCTACAAACAGGTCGTCAATCGACGAAACGCCGATCGTCGACAGCATTTCGGCCCGATTATCGGGCGTGAGCGGCAGATAGCGCATGCGAATGCCCCGGGGCTAAAGGCTGCTCAGGAACTTTTCGTAGGCGTCTCGGTCCATGAGAGCCTCGATCGCAGCTCTATCGGACACCTTGACCTTGGCGAACCAACCGTCCTGCTCCGGCGACCCGTTCACGGTCTCGGGGGTGACCGATAGGGCGTCGTTGACGGCCGTGACCTCTCCGTCGATCGGGGCGTAGACGTCGGACGCCGCCTTGACGCTCTCAACGACGGCCATGCCTTCCCCGGTCTTCAGGGTCTTGCCAACGGCTGGAAGCTCGACAAAGACAACGTCGCCAAGCTGTTCTGCCGCATAGGCGGTGACGCCGATCGTGGCCACATCCCCGTCGAGTTCAATCCACTCGTGGTCCTTGGTGAAACGCATCTCAGGCTCCGCTGGTTCAGGGTTTGCGCACATAGCGATGAGGCACAAAGGGCATGGCGGCGACCTCGGCGGCCTGCGCCTTGCCCCTGACGATCACGTTAAGCCGGGCGCCGACGACCGCGTATTGCGGTGGAACAAACCCCATGGCGATGGCGTAACCGAGGCTCGGCGAAAATCCACCAGAGGTGACCACCCCGAGGGTCCTGCCGGCGCCGTCGGCGACCTCGGCGCCCTCTCGCGCCGGCGCGCCCTCAAGGACCTTCAAGCCGACGCGGACCCGGGACAGTTGGCCGCCGAACTCAGCCATCAGTCGATGATGCCCACGTAGATCGCCGCGCTCGCGCCGCGTCTTCGCGACAGCAAACTTCAGCCCCGCCTCGATGGGCGAGACGCTGGGATCCGCGTCACGTCCATAGAGGGGCAGGCCCGCCTCCAGCCGGAGCGAATCGCGCGCGCCGAGCCCGATCGGCCGCACCCGCTCGTCCGCAAGCAACCGGTCGTAGAACGCTCGGGCATGATCGGGCCTGACGAGGATTTCGTAGCCGTCTTCGCCGGTATAGCCGGAGCGGCAGACCAGAGCGCGGGTCTCGCCCATGTCAAACCAGCGCAGGGTCATGAACGACAGGTCTTCTGCGCCCGGGAAGATGCCGCTGATGACAGCCTCGGCCTGTGGCCCCTGCACGGCGATCAGAGCCCGGTCGTCCGCCCGCAGGAACCCGGCCGTCGGCGCCACGGTGCGCTCGATCAGTGCGAAATCTTCGGCCTTGGTTGCGCCATTGACGACAAGGTAAAGGCCATCGGCCAACTCAGGTTCAGCAAAACGCGCGACCATGAGGTCGTCGAGCATCCCGCCGTCCTCATTGAGCAGGACCGTATATCGGATCTGGCCCGGCCTCAGCCCCGCGATATCTCCGCTCAGCACCGGTTCGATCGCGCTCGCCAGCGCCTTGTGATCGGCGCTGTGATCGCCCGTCGGCGCAGCCAGCCGAATGAAACAGGGGCCCATATGCGACACGTCGAACACGCCTGCATGCGCGCGCGTCCATTTATGCTCTGTCAAAACCCCGTCCTTGAACTGCAACGGCATCTCGTATCCGGCGAAGGGCGCCATCCGAGCCCCCAGCGCCCGGTGCGCCTCGGTCAAAGGCGTGGTCATGAGCGGGGCGGCTTTAAGAGCGGGATCGGACGACATCGGAACTCCAAACAGGTGCGCTCAGCCGGCCTAAAACGACCCCGCTGTCGCCCCCGCTGTCGCCAAGGCCCCCTTGAAGCGGGCCTCGCCTGAGAGATTCCGGGAGACGCGCTCCCTTGCTCCTTCGGCGAGCGGTGGGTGCGCCACCGCTGCTTTCCAGCGTCTTAGTCCCCCCTGCGGTCCGTTGGCCTGAGCGTTTCCGGGGCGGTTGCGCCTTCGGCGCCATCCCGAGGGATGGACTCTCCCGCAGGGAGCGCTAGGACCCTTAACGGGCGGGCGCGAGGTGTCAACCGCTCTAGGAGACCACAGCTCCAAACCGAGCCCGATTTGCCCGCTTAGAGCGCACAATAGCGCTTTGACGCGGCCATCGTCTGACCACGGGCGCCGAAATCAAGAGCGCCCTCGCTTACGCGTTATCGGTAACGAGGGTTTCTTCGTGAGGACCGATCGGCGCATCATCCCCAGGCGCCCGGGGCGTCACGAACCGCGAGAACTTCGGAGCCAGCCACTGCTCGAGATCGTCGACGATCTCATAGACCACCGGAACCAGCACCAGGGACAGGGCGGTCGAGGAAATCAAGCCGCCAATGACAGCGACGGCCATGGGCTGGCGAAACTCCGACCCCTGGCCAAGGCCGAGGGCCGTGGGCAACATGCCTGCGCCCATCGCCATGGTCGTCATGATGATCGGCCTTGCGCGCTCGCGGCAGGCGTTATGGATGGCCTCGAGTCGGCTCTGGCCGGCTCTCTGGTCCTCAATAGCGAACTCGACCAGGAGAATGGAGTTCTTGGCTGCGAGCCCCATCAGCATCAGAAAGCCGATCATCGCAGGCATGTCGATCTCCATGCCCCCGATCCAAAGACCCAGCACCGCCCCAATAATGGAGAGCGGCAGGGCCGACAGGATGATGAACGGTTTGAAGAAGCTGCGGAACAGCAGAATCAGAACCCCGACAATGAGCCCAATTCCGGCCCCCAAAGCCAGGATCATACCGGCGAACAGCTCCTTCATGGCCTCGGCGTCGCCGACCTGAGCCTCGCGGATTGTCGGCGGCAGGTGGCGCATAACCGGCAGCTTGTGGATCTCGCTGAGGGCCGTGCCAAGCACCACGCCATTTAGATCGGCAAGCACCTGAGCCTCCCGCTCGCGCTGATATCGCACAATCTTGGCCGGCCCCTCGCTGAAGTCGACATCCGCGACCGTCGAAAGGGGGGTAAGTTTGCCGCTGACAGTCGGCACCTGGAGCTGGCGGATCACCGCCAAATCCTCGCGCTGATCCTCCGGCAGGCGTACGCGTATCGGAATCCGACGCTTGCCTTCAGAATACTTGGCGACGTTCGCGTCGATGTCCCCGATGGTCGCGACGCGCAGCACCGAAGCCAGAGCCTGGGACGTGACCCCGAGGCGTGCGGCTTCCTCGATCTTGGGCCGAATCTGCAACTCCGGACCCGCCGGCGGCGGCGAGGGGCGCACATTCGAGATGATCGACAAGGTGCGCATTTCCTTCTCGAGTTCGAGTTGAACACGCCCCAGAGTGGCGGTGTCTTCGCTGCCGAGCGTCATGTTGACATCAGCAGCGCCGAAGGTGCCCTGGGTGGTGATGCGCACGTCCGGGATCTGACGCAGCATCGGACGGATCAGGATCTTAAAGGCGTTGGTGGTGTGGGCGCGGTGCGCCTTCAACACCACTGTGATGGTGCCGTCGCGCATGTCGCTTCCGCCGCCCCCGCCGAAGGCTCCGCCGCCCGAGGACGATCCGGTCTGGGCGAACACTGTCGCTACATCAGGATTGTCGAGGAGCCTGCGGGTCACGCGCTGCACCGCCAGCTCCATGCCCTCGCGCGTGACCCCGGGGGGGCCCTCCATCTGCAGATAAATGTAGCCGGGATCGCCTGTGGGTTGGAATCCCTTTGGGATGAAGGCGCCGGCGATAAAAATGGCCGCGAAGAACACCAGACCGCCGATGATGGACGAAAGCCAACGGTGGCGCAGGGCCCAGTCTAGACAGCGTTTATAGAAGCCTCCGAGCGGCCGGGGCGGGGTCGGATTGTGGTTGGGTTTGAGAAAATAGGCCGCCATCGGCGGGGTCGCGAGGCGCGCCACTAAGAGCGAGAACAGCACCGCGACCGAGACGGTGAGCCCAAACTCTCTGAAGAACTGACCGGAGATGCCCGGCATGAAGGACACCGGCAAGAACACAGCCACGATCGTCGAGGTGGTGGCGACCACAGCCAAGCCAATGGAATCTGCGCCAATCAAGGCGGCGCGATAGGGCGTCTGCCCCGCTTCGACTCGCTTTTGAATGTTTTCGATCTCGACGATGGCGTCGTCGACGAGAATGCCGATCACCAGGGTCAGGGCCAACAAGGTGATGACGTTGAGGCTGAACCCCAGCATATGCATAACCAGGAAGGTCGGGATCAGCGAGAGAGGCATGGCGAAGGCGGTGATCATCGTGGCCCGCCATTCTCTCAAAAAGATGAGCACCACGAGCGCCGCAAGGCCCATGCCCTCGAGCAGGACATGCTCGGTCGCCTCGAAACTGTGGCGGGTCTCCTCGACGGTCGAAACCACCTTGGAGATGCTGACTTCAGGATGGGCTTTGGCAAGCGTCTCAACCGCCTTGTTGACCCTGTTCTCGACGTCGACATCCGAGGAGTCCTTGGTCTTGTTGACCTGAAACGCCACGGTCGGCTGGCCATTCAGCCGCGCGAACCCCCTCTGTTCGGCCTCGCCGTCGCCGATCTGGGCCACATCGCCGAGGCGCACGAAACGCCCTCCGGCAGGGATATTGGTCTCGCGCAGCTTCGCCACCGATGGCGCCGAACCCAGGACGCGCAGGGTCTCCTCCTGAGCGCCAATGTCGGCGCGCCCGCCCGGCTCATCCGTATTGAACTGACGCAGGGCGTCGTTGATCTGCGGCGCTGTGACGCCGAAAGCGGCGAGCTTGTTCGGATCGACAATGACGTTGATCTCGCGATCCACGCCGCCGACGCGCAGCACCTGAGCGACGCCGTGCTCGGCCTGAAGATTGCGGGCGATGGTGTCGTCGACGAACCATGAGAGGCCGACGCCGGACATGGTCTTTGAAGAGACCGCATAGGTCAGGATCGGCGCTGAATCGATGTCGATCCGCTGCACCTGTGGCGGATCGATGGTCGGCGGCAGTTGAGGGCGTGTGGCGTCGATGGCGGTACGGACATCATCAGTCGCCTTCTGCATGTCGGTGCCAAGTTCGAACTCGATGACCGTCACCGAAGAGCCCAGGGTCGCCGTGGTCTGGACATGTTTGACGTTTTGAAGCCCCGCAATGGCGTTTTCAACCGGACGGCTGATCTGGTTCTCGACCTCGGCTGGCGCAGCGCCGTTCTGTGTGATGCTGACCGCCACCGCCGGAAAGGCGATATTGGGGAAGTGTTTGATCAAAAGGCTGGGGTAGGCCACCAGCCCCGCCAGGGTCAGGGCGATGAACAGCAGCGTGACCGGGATCGGATTGCGGATCGCCCAGGCCGAGATACGAAAGTTCATTAGGGCGCTCCCACCACCCCAGCGCCCGCAGCGGGATCGTCGACCGGGCGCACCAGATCGCCATCAAGCAGGAACACCCCGCCGCTGAGGGCGACCCGGGCGCCTACCGGCGGACCGTCGAGGATCTCGACCATGCCCTGCGCGCGGCGACCGGTCTTAACCGCTACTGAGTGGACGCGGTTCTGGCCGTCGACCAGCAAGACATGGCCTCCGTTGTCATCGAAGTGGACCGCAGCCTCGGGCACCACCTCTCCAGTGCTCGCCTTGCCCTTGAATGTCGCGCTGGCGAAACCTCCGGGGCGCAGATCCGGTCGCACCGGCAGGGCGATCCGCGCCTGCCCGAGCCGGGTCTGGCTGTCCACGCGCGGAGAGATGAAGCGCACCTTGCCCGCCACGATGGCCCCGGAAGGGAGCTTGACCATAGCGGGGTCGCCCACGTGAACCTGCGCCAAGTCGCTCTCATCGATCTCGGCGTTCATTTCCACAAGCCCGTCGCGGGCGATCCGGTAGAGCGTGGTCCCCGGCGCTGAGGTATCGCCCGGGCGCGCTGTGCGCTCGAGCACCCGCCCAGCCACGGGCGCCACAATGGTCATGCGCGCGTCGCGGGTCTTAAGGTCGTTGAGCCCGGCTTGCGCGACAGCCACCGCAGCTTGGGCAGAACGCGCCGAAAGCCGCCGCTCAATGATCTGCTCCTCGGAGATAACCCCTTGGTGGTCAAGTCCCTTGACCCGGTCCGCCTCGGCCTGCGCCCGCTCGGCCGCGACCTTCTGCTGCTCCAGATTGGCGGTCTGCTGGGCGATCTGCGCTTTCAGAAGCGTATCATCGAGCCGCGCGAGCGGCTGGCCCTTTTTGACCCAGTCGCCCTCATCCGCCAGGACGGCGACGACGCGGTAACCGGTGAGCTCAGACGCCACCCCGGCCTCTTCGCGCGCCACCAGAAGGCCCTGTGCGGCAAGGCTGTCGGTGAGAACGCGCGACTGCACGCGTGTGACCGTCACAGTCAGCGGGGCTGGGGCCGGTTTGGACTCCGGCTTTGCGCATGCGGCCAATGAAACCGCAAGGAGCGTCGCCGCAACCCTTAAGGCGGCGGCGTTGATAGCCGTGGTCATCGCGTGCTTCCATGACGCCCGGAGGCGGATTGGCCACGGGCGGACTGGCCAGGGGCAGGTTCGCCCATGGTCGCTTGGGCGGCGTATGGCCAGCCGCCCCCCAGGGCCTTGAAGGTCGTAACAGCGTCGACCAGAGCCGACGTCGCGGCGGCGGCGTAGGTAGAGCGGGTCTGGCGCCATTCCTGCTCTGCCTGCACGAGGGCGGTGGTGTCCGTCAGGCCAAGATCGTAACCCTTGCGCGCGGCGTCGTAGGCGAAGCGCGATTTATCGGTCGCGCTCTTGAGCAGGCCCACGCGCGCTTCATCGGCCTGCAGGGTCGTCAGGCCCTTCTCCGCGTCTCCATAGGCGGTCTGAACCGCTTTCTCATAGGCCGCAACCGCCTGTTCGCCGCGCGCGCCCTGAGCCTTCACCTCCTCGAGCAGCTTGGGAAGACTAAGGAAGGGAATGGTGACGCCGAGGCCGGCCTGGCTGGTCTGGGTGACGGTGGTGAAGCCGGGCTGAACCTGCCGCATGTACTGGTAAGAGGGCTCCAAGGTGAAGGTGGGCAGAATGGCCATCTTATCGAGTTTCAACTGGCCGGCGGCGACGCGCACCCTCATCTCCGCCTCGCGCACATCGGGTCGGCGGGCAAGCAGCGCCCCGGGGGCCGTAGCCGGGACCGGGGGCGCAGGCTTGGCGACGGCTTCGATCAGGAGGCTCGAAGAAGGATCTCCGCCCCGGCCGACCAGCACCAGCAAGGTGCGAACGGCGCCCTTGAGCAGGGCGTCGGTCTGCGAAACCTGAGCATCGAGCGCAATAGCGTCCGACAGAAGCCGGGCGGAATCTGCTGTCGTTCCAAGGCCGGCCGCAGCCTTCTTCTCGCCAACGTCGGCGATCTCGTGGGCGAGGCGGGCGTTCTCCTCGGCGTCGGCAAGTTCGATCGCCAACCCTCTCGCCTGGAACAGATCAGTTGCGACGCTTGCGGCGAGGCTCATCCGCGTGGCCTCGTAGTCGAACCGTTCTGCGGCCAGGTCGGCCTTGGCCGCGCGGATGGCCGTAAGATCGCGGCCGAACAGATCGAGTTCCCAGCTTATGTTGAGACCGCCTGAATAGATCTGATCATATCCGGCGCCTGAGAATTCGCTAAGAAATTGGGTCAGAAGGGGATTTGAGACATTCCTGTACTGCGTGCCGACATGCTCGGCGACCGCGTTGCCTTTGAGGTCGCCCTGTGGGAGCAGGCCCGCGATCGTCTCGTGCATGGTCGCGTTCGCCTCGCGGAGCTTGCCAAGGGCGCTCTTGGCGTCAGGACTTGCAATCAGGGCTTGTTCGATCAGGCTGGTCAGCTGTGGATCGTCGAACTGCAGCCACCAGCGGTCCAAGGTGTCGGGCGCGGCCGCAGGACCTTGGGCTGAGCTGGCCTCATAGACGGAAGGCAGCTTGACCTCGGCCTTGGGAATGCGTGTGTCCAGCGCACACCCCGACGCCGCCAGCGCCGTCGGCGCCAGTATGGCCAGTATCGCCAGCGCCGCCGGTCTTATTCGCTTCGCCGGTCTGACTGGTCCAGGCAGATTTGAATCTGCGGCACGTTGCATGGACGCCCGTTTCCCCTAAGGCGCGAGGTGAGCCGATGCGAGGCGTTTTGCAAGCCCCGCAATGTAAACAATGCTCAATCCATCGCACGTGCCGGACACGACGTTACGCAAAGAGCACAGGGG
>Ga0116231_10000286_pt1 | contig 79568 bp, 63 predicted proteins | sample S1TSphgellanicum_2_FD_89695 | JGI IMG/M metagenome (GOLD analysis project Ga0116231, IMG submission 89695) | Host-associated microbial communities from peat moss isolated from Minnesota, USA - S1T2_Fd - Sphagnum magellanicum MG | ecosystem: Host-associated > Plants > Peat moss > Unclassified... | reverse complement strand
GGATTTTATGAGGCATGGTGCTATCTTGAATGGCGGGAGCTGGCAATTCAAAGAGGAGGAGGCTAAACGTTGAAGGGGAGATCCGGGAAGTTAGAGGAGGAGCTGAAGGGGAGTTCGGAGTCCTGAGTTTTTTTTGGCGAAGGCAGATCGTGCTAGTCAGTTCAGAAAATGTATAGTCGATGAGTGGATTTGTTTGCTTGCAAGAGCAAAGATCAACAGAGAGGAAGTAGGAGATTTTTGGAGAATGCAGAGGAGCTTAGAAGATTGCTAGTTGCTGATTTCTTCCGCTGCGTTAGTAACTAAGGGATGGCTAGCTCCTGAATCTGGTCAGAGTCAGGTCGAAAGTAAGAATCGATGCTGTAAACCGGTGAAGTTTGGGAAGTGTATAGAGAGACAACTCGAGTGGTCTATTTTTGGAGCTCAATCTTTGACTGAGTTGTTGTTAGACTACTCATGAACATACTGGAAAAGTGGAAGCTTGTGTTGTTGAGGGTCTTTGTGAAATCTGAATTATGAGCTTTGGTCCTTGAGGTTCTATGTAGGAGCCGTATCTGCAAAGGTTCGGGCAAGATTATTTTGCTCCAGTAATGAATCTCTCATTTGGATTTAGACCAGTGATGTTGTTATGTTGTTTCTTTGATATGTGATTGCCCATGTTCACTCTGTCAGAATGAGTACAACAAAAGGGTCTGGTTGTTGTTTGGTCCTTTTCCTTTTTGGGTTACAATATAACTCAACCTCCCATCAGCACAACTGATCTATTGCAAGTCTGACCTATTGCAAGTCATCGAATTTTGACATATAAATATGATCGACCTATAACAATTGGTCAGTTATAGACATGGAGAAATTTTCACACCTATGAGAGCAATACACACTGAGGAACACAGAACTTACAAAGTATAGGAGGATTAAATTGAACTAACATTAGAGCTACAACAACAAGAGTAGACTTAGATTACATTAGATTTGTAACCACAACAATAATTACAAATCACATCAAAGTTGTGGTCATTAGAGCAAATAACAACATATCATTAAACAAATGCACAAATGTCAACAGAGGTACAAGAAAAACAACAGTAGATTTTGTATACAATAGAGAATCAACCATTGATTCAATTTGTAGTAGACACATATAAAATAAATTGTAGTATAGATAGATTAGATTATAGTACAACAAGATAAGCATTCGATTTTTGACTCACAAGATAAAAAACATTAGATTTAGTTTTATTAACATATTTTGATCCAAAATTTCCAGACATAATTTAAAGTACAGGTGGGGTGATGTTAACGGAATAATTACTCATTGTAATAGTTAATAATATTTATTTATTTACCTAGTCACTGTTCTAATAATTACTTGCTAGTTTACATAGTTTTTGTTACCATTTGAGTTTGAATAAATCATAGGACTACTTTTTAAGATGATTATTTTTTGAGAAGAGGAAGAAATTGATTCATTATAAAACATTGAGTTTTGATGGACTATGAAACAAGAGTATTTTGTTTTTTGGAAAAGCTTCAATTCCATAGCCCATATATGTTATTTTTGATGTTTTTCTCATATTTTCATGATTGAATTAAAATTTTAAAACTAGATATGAGTATATCTAAATGAACAAATTTTATTAATATTAATTTTATGATATGTTTTTGTCCATATCTATATCAAAATATAGGATAGAAATTTTGTATTTATTAATTAGTTATTTACTTGTGCAATAATTATGTGTTTAATCATTTACAAGTTTATAATATGCTTATTATGTACATATGTCTACCTTCTAGTTTTTTTCCCTTTTAATTTTTTTTAATGTTTGAAATTGTATATTATTAAATAATTATGTAGTGTTCATGAAAAAAACATTAGTCACATATTCCTATCCATGAAGACTTTTAATCATGTAATCATATCCATGGTTACAAAAATACAACTAGGCATAAAAACATGGCATATATGATTATATGATTAAAAATGATCAATAGTCATATTTGTTGTAATCATAGATGTCAAGTTTTGGCGTAGTGTTGTCAAACAATCATGTGGTTGAATAATTTAAAAAATATAGTGGCACAGGATTCAAAATCGAGTCCTTTGTTGTACCCATCGAGATTTATTTTTGAATTTTTTGATGTCCATTATTTGGTTTCTGATTCCCTCTTCTCCATTTTTTTTTCAAAGTTGTTTTTATTTTTCAATTATCTTGTTTAGAATTTTTCTTGTTTGGGTACATTTTCACCCTTGATACTTTCTATTTGTAGGTGAAGGTGCATTGATGTAAGCTATGTGTCCAATGATTTGGGTGAGTACACATCTAAAGACATGAATGATTGGGACAAGCCTGGGTTTTATTTTGGCCTAGTGAAATTCGAAGGATAGCCGTTCAATTATTTGGACATTTGGATGAGATTGAATTGCATTGGAGATTACGTGCGAAAAGGTAGGAGAGATAAAGGAGATTGATGTTGTTTCCACTTTGTCGCGTCGAAGTTCTATGTCCCCACCTCAATTTGCATTTACATCTTTCCCATCACTCAAGCTATCTGTCCCACTGCGGCCATAGTTGCCCCTTGTGGGATTCGATGGGGTTAAAAATGATAAACTTCCTAGATTTCTCCATGAAACTGCCAAAGAGGATAAGGGGAAAGAACTCATTTTCGAAGGTTTCAAATCTCTTCTTCTCATAGATGCAAAGGACACGAAGGTGAGTCCTTTGCATGTGATGTTTGATTTGAAAGGGGTCTTTGTTGGGAAGGAGTATTTCAAAATAATCACCTCCTTCCTTTGCCATTTAATTTAGCTTAGGGTCGCACCTTACTAGGTAAGAATGTTGTTCTAAAGCTCACTTTAAAAGAATTCCTCTCGAGGTGTTTAGAACAGTTTACCACCTACATATGGATGTTTGTTGCACTTGCTAAGATGAATCCCTACTTGAAAAAAAACAAAAGAGACAAGTATTGAGATCAACCCACAAAGGATTATTATTTGAAATTTGTGCAATATTACTAAGCATTTTCTATAGTTTCCCTTCAAAATAGACCTTAATTATGTAGATAATCCCACTTGTGATAAAACAATTTATCGTAAAAACCTTTCTAATTTTCCCCCTAGGTATCTTAATACTCACCTTGGAAATATATTGTTGGTACACGATACACCTTATAGAACTTGCCTAAATCCGCCCTTTAATGCGATTTTTGTTGAGTCCTATGAAGACGTGCTAAAAGAGGATAGTTATCTAATGAAGATTCTTCTCCCATACTTAGGATTTCTTCATTACTCTAGGCTTAGTGTTCCCACCTTTGTGGATATTATCCTTATGGTGCCATCAAATTTCTCTCAAGGAAAACAATGTTAGATTTCAGACGTTATTCGAAAAATACACAATGGCCTATTGCACCACTTTCTGTAGAAATTACTTGACATCCATAACAAGCAGTCCAAATTTTTTCTTTGGCTCCTTCCTTCGATTTCTTTCTTGGATTTTCCAAACTCTTTGATTTATGTGGTTTTTGATTTTTAAAACTTTGCCAATTGTTCATTGTTTCTTCTTTCACATTATAGGTGCATTGTTTTTGAGGAGGCAGAAGATGTGGAGTTACCAATTTCAAGCACAGTCATTGAAGTAAGCTTGGATGAAATTTTATTGACTTCAAGTGGCAAGTCCCCAATGCCTCATTCACATGCAGCAGAGGTGAGTACATTTCATATGATTTTCAATTTGAACAAATTTTTTATCGCCACACATTTCGATAAGGGTTTTCACATTGTCATTCTCTGTCTTAGGTTGAAAGAATTCTTGGAGAAATGTCTTGTGCAATTCCAAGTTTATATTTGGTTTATAACTTAGTCTCACAATATCTATAATTATTTGGATCAAATTTGGCGCAAAACACAAATCTTTATACATGTTTCTAAAATGCTTGATCATGAGTTTTACATGCAAAATCCACATTTATTGTTGGATAAATCTAACAAGCTAATTTTCCATAAAAACCTTGACATTATTATTTTTTTACGTTTCCTTACACTCACATTAGCAACACGTTGTTTGTAGATGATACACCATATAAAAGCATGTTTAATAACTTATATAATGCCACTTTTTTGGAATCGTTTAATGGCGTTCATGGGGAGGATTAGTATTTGTTGGGGTTTGTTTTCCCTTACTTGGAAAATCTTCATTCATTTAGATACATTGTTCCCACCTTTGTTGAAAACAATCCCTTTGGTGAGATGAGATGTATTAATCTAAATAATCTAGGACTTTTTAAAATGTTATTTGTGAAATGCAATTATATTTGCCAAGCCACTATTTGTAACAATGCAAAATTGAAATTGAAACAAAAAGTACCTTATTAATTGCTCATCTTCAAATTTTGCTTGTTTGAATATATCAAAACTTTCCTTTTGATAAAATTTATTAAAAATATTTAACTTTATTGCTTGAGTGTTGCTTGTACTCTTTGTTTTTAAGGCATCTGGTTTTGGCCTAGTGGGCTCTGGGTTGAACTTTGCATTCCTGTGACTATTTGGTGGTTGCCAAGTCATGATATGTGTGTTTCAACACTTTGTTTAGTGCCCACTACGTTGAAGATGTTATTCTATTTATCTTCAAACTTTCAAAATTAATGGAGCAAATTAAGAAAGATGGAATAAACTAGGATTAAGTTGTTAGCACTCAAATTGTTGCGTGAGAGAAATGAAGAAGAAAAGTTGGAGTTGGAGGCCAAAGTTACAACTATAGCACAAGAAGTCACAAATTTACAACATCACACCATGGCAATTGAGGTTCAAACTAAGAAGGTACTTTAGGCCAAGGAAAAAGAACTAAATAAACTTTAGATGGATGTGATATTACTAAATTAGAAGAAGAGTATTGTATGCAACAATTGCAATTTTTTGACACCATAAAGGAAGAAAAAGACATGTTAAAGTTGAACTAAGAAAAGGAGGATGCAAAGTATTGGGCCCTAAAAATATAGGTAGATGAATTTGAAGTCCAATTTGTAGCTTTGTAATGGGACAAGGATAGTTTGCAAAATCTAATGAAAGCACAGGTTGAAAAGGAGATTGACGCACCCCCAAACTCCTTAATGGATTCAAATGTGAGTCCAAACTGAAAATAGCGAAAAAACAAGGAGTTAGGGCACGCTCCTTGGCTCGCAACACTTTGAAAGGTAAAGGGGCGTGCTGGAGCTCCGAGATGGGACTAGGAAGAGTGATAAACATCAACTACTCACATAGGCCTACACAAAACCAACACAAGGTGGTTAGTGCATAATTGGAGCACTTTTGGTGCTAAGATGAACCACGAAGAACCTCAGACTCACAAGACTCACCACAGCTCGGACTTGGGGGAAGCCATCACCTTCCCCCTTATAGTATACTTTGTGCCTCTCCACGAGGCCCACATCTAAATGACTTTTTGTCCTGAAATTGCCAAAGTTAAGACTCCCGTGACTTTGGGACCCCATAACTTTGTGTGTAGACCTCCGTTGAAATGAAGTCCAAAATAAAGTTATAGCCCTCGTCCAGAGCTTTCCAACGATATGTCGCATGCCACCTGCACACAAGGAAATCAGGGTGATTCTTGACTTTTAGTGGTCGGAAGTCAAATTGCCAATTTAACTCCCGGCCTTTCTTTTGGCCATAACTTGTGTTTCAAATGTCCAAATGGGTGATGCGAGCCCATTTTAGACATTTTCGTTTCAATAGCTTTCCAATGGTATGAAGAACTCCTAAAGCCATTAGGTTTTGACCTTTGCAATCACTCTCTGAACATTCGGGAGTCCACCGGGCCTCCAACTCCCAAAGTGGAAGCTCCTTTGGGAGTGTGAGGGTTCATTCTCTCACACTTTCTTTCACTCCCGGCTTCTTTTTTGGCCCGCAACCTTGCAAGTCCTTGCCTTGGTCGCAAGCCCAAGGCTAAGGTTACGACAGAGATCTTCAAACTCAAAGAAGATATTCAAGTTGTTGTGCACTAGAAGGATGAAGTTGTTAGAGAAAAAGATAAGAATCAGGTTACTTGTAACATGTCCATATTCAAGAAAGTTACAACATGATGTTAAGTGGATACAAGCACTTGTGGACACATTAACAACCATGGAACTTTACTTGTTTAAACACAAATTGAAGGAGTCATGATAATATCTTAATGCAAAATACCATTCTAAGAACCAAAAATAAATCAATGTAATTACAAGCTTCAAAGGTTGATGAATGGTGGAGCTTAATTCAAGATCTTCTACATATAGACATACAAGGTTTGTTTAATGAACACAAAGTAAATGAAGTTTACTAGCAAAAAAATTTGAAAGGGTATCGAAAAGTTTATCCTTATTTTTAGTATGATTCACATTTTGTGATTCCAAAGGATAGTTTTAACACATTAAACTTTAACTAGTATGACATAAGTCCAAGTGGAAAATCACCAAAGGTTTAATCAATTATTTTTGCAAAGATGAAAAGAGGGGATATAACATAGGAGATCATGGGGGAGCATGAAACTACTCACCCAAATGGCCAAAGGAAGTCATAGTAGTACAAGAAGAAACGCAACAAGTATATGCCCAAATAGAGTTGACTATGTATGCCATAACAATTAAAGTCTCCATCAATAGAGTTTGTTACAACAGTTGCCATAGTGACAACATCCCAAAATGAGGGAGATGATGGCCACACATAAACAACCATAAATATTCAATAGTAGGTGGATTCACATAACCAATTACAAATTGAAGAAGTAATTGTAATAGGAGGATAGTAATCTATAGTTTTGGAAATACCTACTATAACACATGAGAATGTAGAAGTGAATAAAGGAGAAATGTTAATCCATTTTGAATAGTAACCTTAGTATATAGTTCTTCTTCCAGTATAGTTTTATGTTTTTTTATGCACATGATTTCAAAGGCGGAATCCAAAATATGGGGGGGCTAATATTAAAGGTAGAACTAAACTATTTTTGTTAGATAGATTTGATGGAGGTATTGGATAGAAAACTATGTTGTCCCTATTGGATAGACTAAATAAAGGTAGTTTCAATGATTGACATGGTGAACAAAGGTGGAAGATGATTGTGTAGGATTAGAATTGATGAGGTTTAATTCAAATTGGTTTTATGGTGAGAATCTAAGTAGATCTTGAAAGAAGCATTGTGAGGAAAGATTATCATTAGATTTGTTTTTGGAAGAAGAATTAGGATTTGAGGGGAAAAAAAAAAAAGTTTTAAAGCTGGAGACTTTCAGTGAAATTATAAAACAATTTTCATGAGGAAGAACATTGTTACTACAATCATTAGAAGTAAAATGCCAATTTGCGACTATAATAATTACAACCAACATTTACAACTAAAATTGCTTTAGTTGCATAAGTGAAGTTGCACCCAAGATTTAGTTACAAATCATGACCTAACATGATGTCACCAAATGGAACATGGATGATGTATATAGTCAACATATACATGTTCATCTTTTTGACCATTCGTATAACATTTGCAACTAAGTCATGTTTTTGCAACTAATTGTACAACTATCAAATATCCACACTATATTTGCCACATGATTTAAATTAGGGTAATTTTAAAACAATGATTTTAAATGTTGAAAAAATCCATGCCATAAAATTCCAATGACTTGTGATAGTGCCATTTGGTAATACCAAAATCCACCTTGTGGCACTATGAAATTTTTTGGGTGAGAATTTTTTTATTATTCAGAAAGTGATCTTGGCCATTCATTTTGAACATTCATTTTAGATGGTCATACATTGTGACACGTGACACAATCAAAATTTGTCACGTGGCATATTAATTATATTTTGGAAAAATCAAATGAATATTTATTTGAGTAAGTAGGGAAGTAGGTACATATAGGCCTATATAGGTAGGTAGGTAGGACATACCTACCTACCTAGGTTACATACCTACTTACCTATTTATATGAATAATTAATTAAAACTTATGTACCTACCCATTTAGCTATTAAAGTAGGTAGGTAGGTAGGTGGGTTAAAAAATAACTATGTAAATATTGTTATTTCATTTTATGTTTTGCTTTTAAGGTTAAGTTTCTTTGAGTTCATCCCCAATGGCACATGTTTTTTAATGTGAAAATAGAGGAGAATGCACTTTTGTTATATAGGTTCCAAGATGAGATTATAGGACAAAACATATGGGTTAAATTTTCTAGTTACATTTTAGTTGCAAATTGAATTACAATTAAAATATTTTCTCATATATTTTGTGCTTGTTTCTCATTTTATAAACAATGTAACTATACAACTAAATAGGTATATAGGAAACTAATTGACTCATTAGTTAATTAACTAATTAGCCACTACCCACTTACAAACCTATCTATAAATACCTACCATTCTTTAATAATTTAATACAATAACTAAAATCCACTTTTACTTCATACTTTTTACTAACTAATCAATTAATTCATAATCATAATTCATCAACAATATGTAATTACTTTTTGAAAATAAAGAATTGGTTATTATTTTAATTTTAAATTTACTCAGTTATTTTTTTGACCCTAAATTTATTAAAATTTAGTTATCAAATAAATCAATCAATCAATAAATACACACATGATTGACTATCTAATTTAATTAATTATTAAATAATAATAAACACTGAATAATCAATATTAACTATTTAATCATAAACTTATTAACTTATTTAGTCGATAAATATCATTTAAATAGATAATCATTTTTAATTAATCGTTAATATTAAATAAATAATTTATCACATGAATATTTATTAATTAAAAATTAATAGATCACTAACTATTAATTAGTTCAATACTTATTAACCATAACTCCATATTAGTAAATTTGAATATGAAATAATTCACTGGATATTAATTAAATATTAGTCATATTGTTAATTGAAGTATTATTTAACTTTAAATAAATTCTGAACCAATTATTAATTATTAATTATTAATTCTGAACTTATGAACTAACTAGAAAATCAAGTTAATTAATCATTAATAATAACAGATAATTGATTTTTGTGAAATTTTAATTAATATTCTTATAAGCTACATAACTATTAATTAACTAATAACTATTATCTATTTACCATAATTCTTGATTAGTAAATACGAATTAGAAGTTAATTAGTTGAATATGAATTGAAGTATTGATTAAATTTTAATAAAGTTTAAACTGAGCAATAAATTTGAATTATTAATTCTGAAGTTATGAATTAAATAGGAAATAAATTTAATTAATCTGGAATGATAATTAGATATTTGAATTTGTGAAATTTGAATTAATATTTTTATAAGCTACATAACTAGTAATTGTTCATAGTTATTTATTATTTACCATAATTCTTGATTGTTGAATATTAATGATCAGATAATTAAATGAAAATTAGTTAAGTGATAATTAACTTATTCAGTATTTATTTATAATTTGTAGCTTCAAATTAATAGTTTTAAATGAGAAACTTATCAAATAAATCAGTAAATATTGAAGATTATATGTAAACATATTTAATTGATTAAATAATCAGATTAAATTATTAAATTAATAATAAATAAGTTTAGCTAATTAATTATTATTCATAGTTAACATTATTCAATCAATTTGTTGATAGTATTATTTTATGAATAATGAATATTGATTTGACATTAAGATTATGTCATCTTAATATGACCGCACCTCTATAATCTAATTATACATTAAAATAAACATGGTATATTTGTAAACAAACGATAATATAAAATTAAGATGAATTTTTAAATTTTATTATGTTCATAATATGTGTTTAATATAGGCTAGATACCTTTAAATATGTTTAATAGGTTTTACTATATGTGTCATATACCTTGACTACATATTAAATATATTCTTATTGTAGTCAAAAACACCTAATGTGCATAAAATGTATAGGCACACCATAAGAAGTAACTAAGTCAAATTAAATTTATGACTAAATGAACATAAGGGCATATTCTTGAATGAAAAACCCAAGAAGTTAGTTAATATGGAAGGATGTATAATTTACTAGTCACACCATAGTTGTAAAGATAGTAAAAAAATGAAAAAGATGGTTATTAATTTAAAAATTATAAAACATAGTTCAAATGATGGATAATTGCAAATTAACATGTAATTGCAAATTGCATGGTAACATAATACAAGATTTCTTGAAGTGAATATGTTCTTTTGTTTCCATTTTAACATGAGGGTTTCATTCTAGTTTTAGACATTGCAAAAGGCAAAATTGTACAAAATTATGCTTTATAATCGATTTTTTGTTGAGTTTTGTTTTTGATTTATGTAGTTTGTTATAAAACATATTTTGTATGTGAAAAAAAATGTATAAAAAACACAATGTGAGAATATTAGCGTTTACCAATGTTGATCTTAGCATCCAAGCCTCCTAAAAAATTTGTATTTAAACCTTGAAAGATGCAAAGTTTCGTGCTTTCCAAACTTTCGTGATGTTGTTCCTTCTTGATGCTTACTTGAAGGTTTGTGTACAAGGTAAATTTTTTCATTTTTTTAATGTAATCACACAATCATCCATGAGAAGAATTAACCAAAATCGGCTACAAGTGAGATGGGTTAAATTTTTTTTTAAAATCATTTAATATTTTGTTGGCTTGTTGGAACCTATTGTCAAATTATGGCAATTTTAGAAAAAAAACCAAAATTGGGTAAGTTTGGCGCATTTGATTTACAAAAATATTTGTTCATTGGATTTTCTTTTGTGGCCAAATTTATGTATTTTTGGGTATGTAACAATAAGATGGGTTACTAGGGATAAGAATTGAAAGTATTAATATACAACATAGGGGTAGAAAGATGGGTAAATATGGAAATAAATAATCTAAGTTCTAAACCTTACCTTGAGGATCTTTGATTAAGGACATAGGCTTGAATTCATGAATAACGTAGTTAAATATTTTGGGTAAACATAATTGAAGTGAATTATGTGGACTTGATTAGTTCTTATGGAAAAAAATTCAAAAAAATTATTTATTTGTTCATAGGAAGGATGATAATCAAGAAGGATAACATGTGGCATGATATTTTTGGTTTGTAATTTCAACGATGATGATAATTGAACTAGTTTATGTAGACCAAATATAGGTTTTTTTTGGTCATTAAAACAATTATACCATGGTCGTCGACCTTGAAAATTATAAATGGTCACTTGGTCAATAATTATGCGCTAAAATGACCAAAGTTTGACAAATGCCAATTACAAAAAGCTCTTTTTGATCGAATCGTTTCCAATTTCGTTGCATGCCAATGAAGATGGTGGTTTTAGGAAGCTTATGTGGATTGGAAAAAGAAATGCATGTAGGAAAAGGAACAGTTGACAATTTGTTTTTCCATTGGAATCCCACACCATCACACAAAAATGGTGATGGGATTTGAAACTATTCCCTATTGTAACTGGGGGTGGTTGTTGTTGTTGCTTCATAATTTTGTTTAGGGGGGAAGAAAAATAGGAGAAGGGTTTAGAAGATGTTGGCAATAACAACTGTGACAAAAATGAAAAGCCAAAACTTGTTGGTAGATTTACATTCAAAGAGTTTTTTTCAAGTGTTGCAGCTTTGCCATATCATCTTTTGCAAAGGTAAATTGCACAAGATTCATTAAGCAAGCCGGGAATTATTATTTTTTAAATTCATTTAAGAATCCTTGTAAATTGATCAAACTGCAAAGCCCATTTCCACATCTTCAGAATGCTGAAGAAAAATGTTTAATTTTTTTTCAACATTTGCTGATATAGGTTTTATGCTCTACTTCATCATTTGTTTGATAGATTTTGATTGGGTGCAGACGGGTTTCAAAAAAAAATTGTTGTCTTCATCATCTGGTGATGGAGAAATCTTCACGAGAGTCTTATCATTGGTGTTGTGTTGGTTGAAATCTCTTTTTGAAATGAATCTTTTTTTTTTGTAATCTTGCTAAAACATGATTACAAGCTTTAGTTCTTCTTGGGAGAATTTGAAAACCCACCATCACCACCACCATAGCCCACCCTAGTCTTTGACTTTATTCTTCACCACCAAACCCTAAACCTTAAATTAAAAAAGTATACACAAGTCTATTCCTTGATGTAGTGCACACAAAATCTTGCCAATTCTATGCAGCAATTGTATTGCATTTGGTCTACAAATCCTCTAGACCAACCACCTAGAAAACATCACAAAATCATAGGTGCTAGAATCATATTGTTTCTTCTTCTTGGATCATCACAAGTAAAGCGAAGTAGTGCGAAGCCCAAGTTGATAAATGAGAATGTTTAGTAGGAATAAATGAAGGGAGTTGATAATCCATCCATTCCTCATTTCAAGTATATAAAAAATTGTGAGTGAAACTTCTAGCTCATAAACTTCTTTCATGATTTCATGTTGTTACTTTGTGTTAAGATTTGGAATAAACTTTTGTGTAATGAAATTATGTTGCAATAAACTTATATTTTTTTTTATATGGAAGTGTTCACAAGAACAAACATATGTGAATTTGATAAGTGAACCCCATACACAAGATCTTTAGACATGTGTGGTGAGCTTCCCCATTAGATGTAACATAACACACATAAAGACTAAGATGTAAATGTGAGTGATGCTAGCCCAAAACTAGTTTCATCTCTTGGATTGTTCAAGTGTTTTGTATGATGTATGGGTGTTATGTGGAGACTTAGTTATGCAACCTACCTATGTGCAATTAACCTCATAGGCCTGGACCCTTCCTAGGCTTCTTGGATGCCTGAACATATGGTACTATTTCCAGTTTTCCTATTCCAATTTGCAAAAAGTATTTAAGGTTTTGCAAATAAGATAGATGTTTTCTAATGTATTGAAACAAGTATTTGGGGGAGGGGGGAGGGGGGGAGTTAAAGAGGCTTGTTTTAGGAACCATTTAAAAGCATATATTGGGCAAACTGTGGGTCAGGAGGAGAATGTAATTTGTAATTCAAGGATGTCAAAATTTCCTTTTCATATATGTGGGTCATGTAAAGCCGAAGATTTTCTAGCAGGTGCCTGGGCATGTTGCTGCTTCAGATGAGTCTCATTTCCACCTGACATAACAATTGCTACATAAGAATAAAAATTAAATAATTTGACAATGAACTTTGAAGTGGAATCTTAGGTTTAACACACAAGACAGCACATCACATGAGGAGGAGAACTATTTTGAAGTATGTGTATGCTCCAGAATTGAGTTGCAGTATTAATTAAATATTCAAAATGAATTGATAAACTGCCAAAAACTTGACAAAGCCCATCATCTGATCTTAAGAGTGTCCTCTGTTGGAATTTAATGCTGTATTTGTTGGACAGGCCCAAAGAGTGAAGGTACCAGAAGGAAAGATGGAACATGTGCTTTTTTTCCCTGAAGGTGTCAGAGTCAGTGTTTTTGTTTTGAGCGAAATTTCGCCACTTAAATAATTTTTTTAAATTCTGAAAAACGAAAAAAAAAAAAAACGAAACGAAAATTTTGCGATTTGAATGAAAAATTTCGCCATTTTTCGAACTAAAAATGAATTAAATTAGTCACAACTTAACCTAGCCTCCCAGGCACTTCCTAGATCCCCACTTGTAGCAGCACCTTTGTTAAAAATGGTACCGCCCACTTAAGACAATCACCATTTAATGCAACTTAATGCTGGAGATCCTTGCCAGTGTGGACCTACTTGAGGAATTCGAAAAGAAAAAACCCTAGTCCCAGTTCCAACCGTGGGTGACCCCTTATGACTCTCAGTTGTTGATGAACCTGACCTGAGTTCAGGTCAGGTTTCACCTTGGTAACCAATCTTTGAAAGATGGGTCATATATGGGCAGGGAGGTAGGAAAAAGGTAGCAATTAGTTATAAGGTGTGTAGATGCATGGTATACTAGCAGGTATGTAAGGGCTAGTAGGTTTTTAGAAGGCAGGTAGAAAAAACTAAGCAACTGAGCGTACCAACCATGGTTAGCTAGGAAACTGAAACCCAGTGGAAATGACTACCTACCATCCATCCCATTTAGGGTATGGATAGGGGGTGGGGATTTCATTAATTTTAAGGTGGGTATTTGTGACATTCTTTGACAAACGCTATGTCAAATACCCTATAAGACTATCACTCAGTTTTCTAAGGAGTACCCAATATCAATTCAGAGTTCCTGATTTTTGAAAGTTATCACCTAGGTATGTTAGTTTGAGGTTCCCATTGGAAAGCATATGAAAACAAAATTTTATTAGAAAAATCCACATTAATATGCACTATGTGCAAAAGAATGGATCCATAATGATTTACTCGATAAAAACTAGATCACTAAAACAAAATGTAGTGTGGTGGATGATCCATGAAATTTTAGTAGAGTGAATTCACAACAACTTCAAAACATGAAAGGTTAAGTGTTTTGTTAAACAAACATCAACCTTTTTGCAAGTTGAAATGATCTTGAATTAGAATTAGGTACTTAGTCAAAATATGGTTCCTTTTTCACCTAGAAACCTTGACAACTATGCATCTCATCACCCATAGCAAGTTATAAATAAATGCATAACATTAACATCATTAACAATTACACCTATTGAAAATATGATCAGCTATCACATTTGTTATGAAGGAATCACAAAGTGGACATATTGTTTCATGAAATTGCAATCACCATCAAGACTTTAGTTTCCAAAAACAAAGATGTCAAATTTTAGAAAGTAGTATATCACCATCAAATTTTTGATTTTCATAAACTTGCAAACATTTGTAAATTCCACACAGCAAACCCTTAATCAATGCATTTTCAAATTTCATAATTAAACCCTAACCTTTAAAAGAAAAAAAAACATTCTAGTGCATGTTTTACTTTTGTTGGGTAATGAAGTAGATGAATGACATCACAAAACTTTCGAGGAATCTTCATGTTCCATTCCATCATCAAATTCAACTTTTAGTTATTCTATCAAGTAAAATTATGCTTTATGTGCATTTTCCAAGTTAAAATGCTTGTAGCAGCCAATGCACATGTCCAATGGTTATTTCTTGTTGACAAATATTAGTTGTCAAGATTTTTAATTTGAAAAAAATATTTGTAAAATGATGTGAGGATTTTAACAATGGATAAAGTCTTGTATTTTGATTTGGGAGGCTAGAATGCCCATAATGTGTTTTGCAATAGTTAGGAATTTGTGTGATTTCATTTGCCACCAACTCAAGGCACACTTGCGATTCACATTCAAGGGATAATGGCAGAATTTGTTAAGCTTTCTTGACATAAAATGTTTCAATGTGTTTAGATTTGTCTTGACAATGTGAAATAAATCCTTGAAATCCACTTGAAAACCTAGCACCTAAGGTTCCTCAACTGCATTTAACATTAATGATTCAACCAACAAAGGTGATATCAATTGTGAGTCATAATCAACATCCAATTTTATTGCATTCTTGTGACCTACATATGATGTGACTAAACACATTTTTAAATCAAGGATCTAACATCAATGACAATTCGTTTGATGACATTTTTTTCAATCAAATCCATGTAAAACGAAATGAAGGGTAGAAGCACTTCTAGGACTTGATGTTTCATGTGAATTTATAATTCTTCCAATTTTATATTAAGAATAAGTACATCTAGATTAGGCAAATTGTCCATAATAGTTTAATATGCAAGTTCATCATGAAGTTCACAACATGTGGAAATGACAACTTCAAGGTGTCTCCAAGTAGCCAACATCCACAATTTTAATTCATCACACCAAATTATTATTGGTGAAAACACTTTGATGACAACCTCACATACTACCCAAGTGTTTAGAAATGTTTAACTTTGCAACACCACTATTGGTCAAGAATAATATAATGCAATTGTTGAATAGAAAGTCAAGGCATCTTGAAACAATAAAACCCAATTTACAAACTTATAATGACAAACCCAAACCCAACATTAAAAAATAAACAAAGTTACAATCATTTTCATTCATTTGTAAAAAAAAAAAAAAACATAGCACAAATGAAAATATAAAAGTGGGAAAAAAAAATGGAAAAATGATAAACAAATTCTATTCATCTGGTTTTCACCAATTTCCAATTTTTTAGGCTTCAACCCAAAATTTATGCATGTTGTCTCCCAAGTTTGTTTCACTTTGCCAAAAATTTAAGCAAGGTAATAAATTTTTGAATGTCGACTTGAATAAATTTGATATATAGATGCATAATTGAATCCCTAGGCTACTTTATCTTTCATAATAACACATTGGTAGACTTTTGAAAATCGTGTCCCAAACAAGCTCCATCAAAAGGTTCATACATCCCCAAGCAAGCCATAATAAAAAATGATAGAATTCACGGTAGATACACATGTTTCCAAATTAAGTCCTTCATCCTTTACATACATCACGACCTTTTGAGTACGAGAAAACTTATCAAATAACTATTGGAGTTGCAAAGTCATAGCCACACTAGTAGTATTAGATGCTTCAAATAAAGTTATTGTTACATGCTTGGACTACCAATTCTCCAAGATTAAGTTTACAATCACAACAAAACATGTCATGTGCTCCTAATCTCAACATCCAAAGATTGATGGCACACATGGTTGACACATAAATGGTTAATGTGGGTTACACATATTGAAACAAAGTATTTGACACTAGTGTTAATATAATTTTTTCAACGATAACCTTCTTAGATGGGAAGACCACTCTTGGGCACAATTTATATGTCAACCTTTGGGACAAAATGGATTTTGATATTTTCAATGGTAGAAACCCTTTGATGACGTACAACATCACATCATGTAGGAAACCTTTTTGTGTGCCATAATTTTTTGCAAATTGGTTAGTAGTAGTAAAAAATCTAGAGATGGTAATCAATGTAATATTGGGGCTTCTTACTAATTAGTGGAGATCAAAGGTGACTAGCTACATGTTCCAAGTATTGTGCAAACACAATTTTATGTTGAACTTCCACATGTTTTTTCATGGTAGTAATGCCATTTGCTTTGTGGTATGCATTCAAGCCTTTGCAACATCTAATGCCAAAATTTTAGGGCCACATGTGTGATTGTGACAAATTTTTCATCTCATGATTTGGTTGGAATGGAGATCTATGGGTTGGTTGTTATTTACCTTAATAAATGCCCATGTTGGTGAGCTTTAGATGTGAGGTTTCCAATCAAGGCCTTGCTTCTTCAACTTTTCCATGTGCACTTAAATTAAATATGCCTCATCAACAACCTTAGAAAAAACATTAAACATTTGCAAGTTTTCAATGATGTTATTGTTTGCACAACTTTCAATTACACCACTTGCAAATCCAATTGAAAGAGGATTGAAGTTAAACTAAATATCATCATCAGAAACTTACTAAATTTCATAGGTTTGTACAAAAACTACATGAATTCCATGCTATGGTTAATATGAACAATTTATTTGTATGTATTCAATATCTTAAATATTTAAATAGATGAATGATTCACATATATGAATGTTCATATTTAATGCACAAAAATTGCATAATTTTATGCATAATTATATGACGATAATTGCATAGATTTAATTAAAATGTAAATCGTACGTACTTCACATCAAGACATCATAAATAGAATAAACACATCATTTATATACAAGTTATATATAATTTTTTTCGTGCCATTTTACATTTTGAAGCCCATGGATTTTGCACATACATATTGTTTTACAATTTTTGTATGGATTATATATTGAAATTTCATGATACTAAAACTTTGTGATGATTTGGGTGTGTTTAACTTAGAAAATCATTTTTTGCTTACTGCTATGCATTTCACAACTAACTAGAATCATATAGAACCAAAAAAATGTCTTTAGTTCATTCAAAAAGGTTGTTGATTTTCAACAACTATAGTACCTTCACAAAAACATTTATCACAAATCAAAAGTAGTTTGATTAATTATTGCATGATAATGGTAGAGGTTATAGGTTGAAGTTCATGCATTCATGTTTCAAGCTTGAAAGCGAAGCTCTTATGTATGAAATCTCAATGTAACAAAAACAAAATTAAATGAATTATAAACACATATAAAAACTAGTAAATTTTAATGTCCTAACCTTAGCCTTGGGCTCGCGACCAAAGCAAGGGCTTGCAAAGGTGCGGGCTAAGAGTGAGCTCGGGAGTCACATTTCATGCTCCTAAGAGTGCAAGAAGGTTTAGGGAATGAACCCCCACACTCCCAAATGAGCTCCCACTTTGAGAATTGGAATCCCAATGGACTCCCAAATTTTCAGAGGGCAATTGAAGGGGTCAAATTCATTGAATTGAAAAGTTCCTTATATCATTGGAAAGTTCTTGGAATTTAGATGTCTAGAATGGGCTTATATGACTCATTTGAGTACTTAAAAAACAAGTTATGGCCAAAAGAAGGGTCGGGAGTCAAATTGCCAATTTGACTCCCGACCACTAAAAGTTGGGAATCACCCCAATTTCCTTGCGTGCAGGTGACGTGCCACATACCGTTGGAAAGCTCTCAATGAGAGCTACAACTTTTCTTTAGACCTCACCTCAATCAGAGGTCTGCACACAAAGTTATGGGCCTCCAAAATCGTGGAAGTCCCAACTTCGGGAATTTTAGGACTTTCATTTTGGAGTCTCAGGACAAAATGACATTTGGGTGTTGGCCCCATGGCTAGGCATAGAGAATACTATAAGGGGGGAAGGTGGTGGCTTCCCCCAAGTCCGAGCCGTGGTGAATCTTGTGAATCCGTGTTTGCCCGTGATTCATTCGTGCACCAAAAGTGCTCCAATTATATACTAACCAACTTGTTGTTTGGTTTGTGCAAGTCCATGTGAGTAATTAAATTGCTTGTCACTCTTCCTAGTCCCCATTTCGGAGCTACAACACACCCCTCTACCTCCAAAATGTTGCGAACCAAACAGCATGCCCTAACTCTTTATCCTTCCGTTGTTTTCACACTTAGACTCGTAGTTGAGTCTACCAAGGAATTTGGGGGTGCATCATTTAAGCATGGAAACACAAAAAATCTTGAAATTGTGCCAAACTAATTTTTTCACTTTCAAAACACAAGCAACTATGCATAAATGCAAGATGAAAACATAAAAACATAAAAAAAGAATTTTAAAAATCAAAAAACAAATTTCATTATTTTCATGTTCTACAAAATTCCTAGGTAGTGTGTCCATGTATGAGGTTTGTTGATTGACATTCCATTGCATTCATGAACAAGACACCAATGGTAATGTTCCATTACATTGCATGCAAAAAAACAATTGAAACAACAAAATGAAATTCCTTTGTAAAAAAAAAATTGGTGTTTCAAAACTTGTCATTTTAAACTTGAAGTGTAAAGGGAAATCACATAAAATTGAACTTAAACCCTAAACCTAGAAATGAACTCTTAACCTTAAACCTAATTTGTTATTTTGCCCCATTGGGTATAAAGGGAAGGTATGAGTAAGGGTTTTTATTAAATGACCATTCCAAATTTTATTGATGTGATACTTCAATTATGCAAAAACTAATTTAATTACATCTAAGTTTGGAGGTGGGGGTGGGTATCAAAAAATATGATTTGGTAAGGCAAAGGCATAGCTTTCAATTTTGTTTTTCAAAATTACATATATATACCTAACCTTAATACTCACCAAACACCCATTATCAAATTAAATATATAATATACATTGGTTGGTACCTTCAACTTTTTTGCACGAGGTTTTTTAGTGGCCATATTAAACTCAAAAAAGTTAGATTTGGACTTAGAGACCTTGATTTAATCTAATCATTGGATATTTGTAATATTTAGAAATAATTTAAATGGATTTGGGATTTTCACCATGGTATTAATGTGGGTGTTGGTTCACTGAAAATACCATGAGTTTAAATTCTAAGTTATATATATATGATGAGTCATGTGAGTTAGGACATGAAATTAAAAATATTTTGGTGTCTCAATTTTTTTTAAAAATTGAGCATATTTTTTTTTAAATGCTTATTGGGGGGTGGCGTAATAATATGAACCATCACAATAATGCATTCATGATTGACTTTTCATTTTATTTGCCCTTTCTAGTTTATAAAGCATTTACAATGCAAAAGGCACATGAAATTATGTTTAAAATTTTAAAATTTTCATTTCATTTCCCAAGAAAAAAACAAGGAAAGTCATGACTTGTTTAGTAAAAATACATTTTCAATTTTTTTTATTGTTTCAACTACCGTAATACCTTTTTAGCTTCGGCACTAATTATATTATTTTCAGTTTTGCTGAAATGTTTTAAAAAAAGATCTTTATGTCAAAAAAATTGAAAATTCAATAAATGCAACCGGATTTGAACTAATGCCCTCCTCACTAAATCCATACTATCTTTGATTAGTCTAAATTAAAATTTTCAAAATATAAAATTATGGTGTTGAAACAGTTCAAATTATATTAATTATTTTGCACAATTGTGCCAAACCTGAAAAGTCATTATGGTATTTAATTATATGTATGAAATATGTGATGATAATTTTTCTAGCATATTTTTAACATAAAATGAAACTATACATGGGCAAAATGTTCCATCTTTTGTGTGTCACATGGGCATTTTTGGGATAAGTGTCGATGTTGTGTCAATTCATTAACTAACAATCAAACTATGGTTGGTTATGTTTATTATATGTATAAATTTCTTGAAAGAGAAGCAAAAGGATATTAGTATGATTAATGTAAATAATAATGTAAAAGGGAAATCAAGTTTGAATTTGAAATTCAACTCATTGTAAATTTCATATGTTAAACCATAAACAAAATCAATAAAATTTTTAATTTTTTAAATTTTTTTTCATTTAAAACCTTGGCAATCATAGCAAATTGTTTTTTGTTCATTCATATGCATGTCAAGGAATTCAAAAAAAATCCATTTCATAATTTTTATGTTTAGACTTTGATTTAAAACATTTTAAAATGAACACTTACATTAAAAGGGGTCAAATTTATAATGGACTATTAAAAGGATTCATATAGTAATAAAAATTTGATGGGAAAAAAATTAAGAGGATTTAAAAACTTATTCATCACACCTTAAAAAAATTCATATCTTTAAAAATGTGGAATTTTAAAACTTAAAATTTGAGCTTTTTTTCAAAATTGATCCAAAATTTTAAGTGTTCAAAAATCTTTTATCACATATAAATGGGTATAATGTACATGACGTGTTAATAAAATTGTAGCTTATTAGGAAATAAAATTTTAAAAATAAAAATTGATTATGATTTGAAATTATTATTATTTTTAAAAACACAACACAATCTAAAAACAAATTGCACACTTTCAAAAATTCATAATTATTCAAAAATGATAAATAAAAAAGCATGTCATGTATTGGAACAATTATAAGCATTTTTTACAACAATTTGTAAAAACTTTTGTTCAAAAATTCATTTGTATGAAAAAATTATTTTTGGACAAAAAAAATGTAATCTTTGTTTAAATTTTTTTTACACCGATATATATCTTTCAAGTTTTTAATGTTTATTTTCAAAATCCATTTCCCTTGAGCCAACAATTTGGTTGATGAATTCCCATGCATTGATGACTTTCCATCCTAAAACATGATTCATTAAACTATATGAAAAAAATTGGTCAAGTATCATTCTTGACCCAAATGTCACAATGGAATTATTTGTATATATGGTCAAAAAAGATACTTTGAACTTCAATTGCATTTGGCCAAGATTATGCTTTTATTAAAATATTTATTCACATTATTGATTTTCAAATGACATTTTTCAAATCACTTTGATAACATTGTGACTTCCGTACTTGTGATTCTTGAAATTTAAAAATGATATTTAATGATCTTAAATCTAATTTTGTGCAAACAAGAACACTATACCATACCTCTAAAATGGGAGATTTAGTTATTTTTTGTAATGGTGTAAGATATGTATAAGTAGTGACCCTAAGCCACTGATTAGTAAGACAATAAAAATATGTTAATTCTCACAAAGGGGGGTGAATTGTTTTTCCCCTTTTGTTATTATTAAAGTTTTGTAAAAATTTATTAAAAAACAACACCATAGATTAGGAAAATGTACAAAGGAGTAAAATTAATGAAAAGGAAGAAATGACAAGACGTCAAATTACCTCACTTGAAAAGAAGATTACAATTGTGCAAAATTTGTGACGTTTTGAGAACGAGATGTTTATGAAACTACTTAGTTCAAAATCATGGGGATTTATGGGTCAACTTACATGAGTTACAAGTAGGAAAACAAAAGAGGGTGTAGGATTTTATGACATTGAAATAAGGGGAGTCGAAAGCAGTGAGCCCCAATGATACAAGTTGAATCAAACATTCAGTCTTTGATTGAGAAATGTGTTGATGTAATGCCACATTAAATGAAAGACATTGAAGATGGGAAACAAAATGTCTGTCTTTTTATTCCAAATACTTAAAGGACAATGCGAGAACATAGTGACCAAGTAAGCTTGGAATGGTTAGTTTTCATTGTGTTATATGATAACAAGTTATACTACTCAATTAAAACTTTGTCTAGTGGCCAATAGATCAAGTAATGATGTGTTTATTGTTTCATTCAGGCATTGTTTAAAAGTTGATTATTCACAGACTCTTAAAATCCTACTATGTCTTGACTGTTTATTGACCTAGTGGCCACCAAGTTTAAATAATAACGTGGCTTTAATTGAAGTTGCGATAGATATTGAATGTTCTTGTTTGTCATTCTGATAGTTGGTTTTTCATACACACTTGCATATTAGCAAGGAGTTACAAATTGGAAGTATCTCACAATTTACTATGAACTGGCTGGAAAAATAATTCTGAACGTGGATGTGCGGAAGAGAGGATCAATTTTTGCCAAGTGCATCGTTTGTGAATCCTTAAAGGATTTGATATCCAAAGTGGGAGAAAAAACCCTAGTGTGAAAGAACATGAGATTAAATTGAAAAAAATAACATTCATGGGTTGAATTTGAACCCCAAAATGCATTCTTTTAACAAATCCTGCAAGGAAGTTCATGTTGTTTCAATGCATTGAAGCATGTGGACAAAATTGTAGGTGTGAAGCCATTGCCAAGGAAGTTGCTTCTTTAGATGGACAATTATGTGAAAGATAACAAGAATCGTCACCTATTGGTGTTTATTTCTTTGTTAACTACCTAAAAAGTTTTCGAACAAGTTTAATTAAAGTTTCTTGTAGTTGGGCACACACATGAAAATATTGACGAAAGTTTTGGATATTTGTTGAAAAAGTTGAAAGAGAAAAATAATTGTCACGGTAGATTTGATGAAAGCATTCATGTTTTCCCAAATTGTCCATTGATTCTGCACCTCATTCAAGAAATCCATGTTTTCAATTCTTGGGTCAATGGATACTTGAACGATGGTCTAGACATCCTTGTTGGTCATATAGAAATGCATTTGTTTCAATTTTTTGTGGACAAGGTAGGGTTGCTGGTGATGCAATACAAAGTATCTCCTACTGATACATTATGGAACGCTAAAGATAGTTCGACCATATCATTGTGGAAAGAGGATGTTGTAGGATGGGCAAAACTGTTAGCGAGGGTTTCAAATCTTGTTCCATTTTGCCTGATATGGGGAATTGATGAATTAAAGGCAAGTGAGAAGGAAAGGTTCGTTAATATCGGGATTTCAAAGTATACTGAGTTTTGGAAACTTGGGATGTTGAAGGACGATTCATATTTTAGAATTATGGGTCGTTATGTGAAATACTAGGAGAACATTTTGGAGTTGTTATCAAGACCTATCCCGTGGTAGAATTTTGTTTAATTGGAAGGCCTTTGGCCTTCTAGCAATTAGAGAGCTAATTATGAACGTGCATCCATTCATACTGTTGTTGATGTTGACCTTGAAGATCCTATCATCCTTCCATACTATGGGCCTAGAAGCATGTGCCCTTCTTCAAACATTATTGCATATACACCTTTTCATGACTTGTTTGTTGGTAATTTTGTTTTTGTGTGGTTTTCAAACCCTATAGTCTATCATGTTTGAATGGGAAGGGCCAAAAGTGATGTTGTAAAAGATCAAGAGAATGAAAATTATAAGAAGGTCTATGTTCAATGGTGGGTTCTTATGAGAATGGGAGCCAAGAATGACGAGGAATTATGTCATAATTGTTGGCTAAGCAAATGGAAGTGTAATCATGCAAACTTAAAACAATGGGTTGAAATTTCTTCTATTTTGTTTTCTTTTTCAACTAGAAATAATACAACAATTAATTTGATTATAAATATTAGTGTGACCCATGCATCTAAAGCAAAAGCTAATTTTGATGCAATTAACAATAACTCATGTGCATTGTAGTTGCAAATTGAATTCTTTATGAACATGAAATAGAAATGTTAGTGATATTTTATGTTCTTTAAAGTAGATTTAATCTTTTTTTCAAATGGGATTTTAATGTTTTGAAATATATTCAATGTGCTTGTGTGCATTCATGGAAAAAATATTAATGTTTATCCTCTTTATAAACATTCCAATGTCCCAAACTTTTGTCAACATGGACATTGCTTGTTTTAAAATGTCATCTCAAATGTGCATGAAAAACTACATAGAGGTGATATGTTCAAAATTTCTTTTTAATGTCATAGGTGTATGAAAAATTTGTTGACATTTGCTAACATTAGTGATACATACAAAAAACAAATGACAATCATGTACTTAAGTTTATGATTTGTGGTTGGCAAGTTCTAACCTTCATTTCAACCAACCAATTCAATTTATACTGAATTCAACAAATTTTAATTTGAGGATATATTTTTTGCATTTGATGATAAGAGGACGAAAATAATTACTTAAAATTTGGTGACCACCGCATTGATTGGATTCTGAACTTTGAAGAGTTTGGTTCCAAATTCAAGTTTTTGTGCAAATGTTATGCAAATTAATTAAAATATTTTTGAAATTCTAGTAATTTGGAAGCCACTAAACAATCATATTGAATTTGAATGGAAATTCAAGTTTTTAGTGAAAATTTATGAAAGCACGTGTGTTGGTATGGTGGCAATTCCTCCTATTTGGTGGCCGCCAAATGGATTTCAACATTTGCACCATGTTGAATTTGGTGTCAAATTCACTTCTTGAAAATTTATGAAGTTACACGAAAATTTAGTTGAAATATGTCGTATTTGGTGGCTACGAAATGGGTTTTGTTCTTCAACCTATTGAGTTTGATGTCAAATTTAATTTTTTTGTTGAAATTTTATGCAATTACATGAAAAGATGGTTGAAATATGTCTTATTTTGTGGCCAACATATGGGTTTTGTTCCCCAACATGTTGAGTTTTGTGTCAAATTCAGCTTTTTGTTAAATTTTATGTAATTACATGAAAAGATGGTTGAAATAAGTCCTATTTGGTGGCCACCAGATGTGTTTTGGCCCCCCCACATATTGAATTAAGTCCAAAATTAAAGTTGAAGTTTAGAATTAATTAAATATGTGTTATTCTTAACAATTTCATTTTATTTCACATATATAATAGTCATTAATTTCATGCGTTGCTTGTATTATTATAGTTGAAATCAAACACAAAACTTGGGCTATCACTTCTATCAAAAATCACAAAATGTGATACCCATTTTTAGACCAATATCCTCATATTCCACAAAAGTGATGGATAGTTTACAAGTTATTTTTCCCACCTATATTGCACTCATTTGATAATGAAGATATTATTATTTTTACTAAGAAATGCATAACCATTCAACAAGCATTTTCATGACACTATAGCTATATCTACGAACATCAAAACCTCAAAATTCTTTGTTTACATAGAGTTGTTCATTGTTATCCATATTTATTCCAAACATTTATCTTTTCAAGTTTTTCAATTGTTCTAAATTTCAAAGGCATCATGAGATTTTATTTCAAATATATTAAGCCGAATTGAATGCCATTAGTGGGTTGTTCACTTCATTTGAACCCATTGCAAAATTTGGTGTAACCACCAATGTGGTGTTCTGTGAATCTATCATCTATTCTTCTGAATTTGTCATTATGTCTTCTAAGCATGGTGGGGAGCACTCCTCTTTCACCTCGCCTTCAATAATATTATTGGCTAACACCAGTTGATCCGTCTCTATGTTGTAAGTCAATTATGGTGTTTTTTATGCATCATTTTCAATGTTGGAAGTATTTCTTGGCCACTTCCATTGCAAGATTGATTCATTTGTTTTGAAGTTGGCCTAAAATCTGAACATGTAATCACATTGCCAATGAAATTGCATTCTATAATTCCTATGTATTGGCCATGGATTGTCTTCAAAAGGTTGTTGCAAGTTGTTTAGAAACTTCGAACAAAACATTTTTATCACCACCCCATATATATTGTAATCCTACAAGTGGTTAGAAGATGCCTAATACCCAAGTTCTATTTAAAATTTTCCATCTATAATCTTAAGCTTTCTTATTTCTATAATCGGGTACAATTTCAAGTCTTGTGGCATTCAACAAAAGGGTCATGGATATGATATCGTGACATGGTGTAAATGAACAATTCAACTTAGAATTGGGTTATTTTGATTGCTACCTAGAAGCTCACCAAAAAAAACTAAAATTGATGCTTTCAATGATCCAAAGTTGTAAACATCTCCCAAAGGTGATAGTTTTCTAAGGCTATTCAATTACTACATTCAATGGCCTCATGAAAGTTGTTTAAATTTGTACTTGACTATTTGTATGGGATTGGTGATCTTAGAACTTTTACAAATGGAAGATCAACTCCAAAGGTTGTAACAACTATAAATTTTTCAACAACCAATAAATATGTTTACAAATCCTATCATGCATTCTATGGGTAACCAAGTAATTGCGAATGCTTAATTACCCCTTAGGTTTGATGTTGGTTCATCCCATGTTTGGTTGGGATTCTTTTTTACATGCCACATGTGTTTAGTATATGACCTCTAGCCAATAAAACTTATATAGTTCATTGCATTTTGACTCCAACCCTCATATAAAGTTTCATGAACATGGCCATTCTTTTATTAGTTATGATCAATGTGTGAAACCCTCAATGTACATTTTCCAAGCTTCACTTGATTTTAGGATGATAAAAAAAATCTTTCATTATGTAATGAAAGTAATGAAACAATCTAGACATGTATCTTAATTGATATGTAATCTAAAGTGTGGAACTAGAGATTACACATATTGGAGGCATTTAATTTGTTACAAATTTGACCCATGAAATGCCATGTGGATTTGTTGATGACATGGCATTATTATTTTTTTGGTCAAAATATATTCTTCTATGTCAACAAGATCTATCAAATAACATTTTTTTGACATGGAAAGAATATATGAAAAATATTCATTAGCACTCATGTTTAGATGTTCATGCTCATGTTTACACGATCACATAATAACATCCTTGGTTTCTTTTGAGAAAAACATTTCATACCCATGAAAGTCATGTAAAGCTTACATAAGGCTATGATATAATAAAATTGAGAAAACCCTACCTTGGTTTCACACATGTGGGAACATGTATTTGTTAAACCAAATCATAGATTGATTATCTTAACCACCCCAAATATTTTATTTATTTATTTTCATTACCCCACAAAGTGAATTGTCCAAATGGTCTCCAAAATGTCAAAAACTAAATCACCTAAGTGTGCTTCTACTTAGATCGAAGAATGTACAATTTGAAATTGATTTAAAAATTGAGAGTCTAAAATGGATTACAACTTGTTAGTTGTGGTAATCAACACCAATGCATTGATAATTTTAATTTAAGTGTCAAAAAACAGTGCCTAAATTTTGGCCAAAAATTAACCAATTATTTGGCAAGTCCATTTACTTTTGCTCAAAATGCAAAACCAATAATGGCTGAAACACAACAAACTCTTTATAAAAGTGAATCGAACGAAAAAATTAATGCAACTTTAAATAGTGTTTGGTGGCTAAACATAGTTTGAACAATCGTTGATCCAAATTTGAACAATTCAATATTTTAAAATTACCCATGGATTGATAAACGTTTTCAAAAATTGTTTTTTGAAAAATCTTTTATAGGAAAATAGAACAAAATTCCATTGACATTTCAATGGATTGCATTACACCATGTTACTTCATTTGTGTGTCCCATGAATAACATTCCGAATGTTATACATCATCAATTACCTTTGTTGGAGAAAAAATACCATTGGTGTATTGAATAGATGAATTACCCACGATAACTATTGCACATACCACCTAGTCTATCCCACCACATTATCATTTGTAAGCCTTTACACATCAACGATTTCAACAACAATTTTATCAATACCAAATCAACCATCAAGTGCTATGAAATATCATATCCATTGTTCATGCAATTTTTTAATATTATGTCAATATTATCGACATTGCCAGTAATAACACAAATGGGAGTTGTATTTCAAGGAGTTAATTGTAAATTTGTAAATTCACACCATTAATTTTTATTATGCTTTCATGTCAACTTGGAAGAGGTAGTGTGAAAGAAGCCCAAGAGAGGATCCACTAAATAATCTTCTTATAGATTGAAATATTATTGGATCGATACCAATGTTTGAACCAAATAACCCTTTGAATAGTGCACTTGGATGGCCAGATCCAAGATGGAATCCATATATTCTATAATGAAATATTGTACCATCAATTGGACCAATTTTATAGAAGATTGAAAGAAGGATAAAAATTATATATTATACCCATTGTACACGAAAGATACAAATCTTGATGCTCATATTGAAGTTTTCAAATGCATCATTATTATTAATGAAGAAACAAACAATTACCACATTGTCAATATGTTTTAAAACACACTTAAAAAAACATATTTGAATGGGGAATGAATTTTGTGAAAGACTATCCTAATTGCATTTTTATTGAAATACAACAAAAGTTTTGTAAGTTTTATTGAAAGGAACAAACAAATAAGTTTACATGAAATTGTGAGCATGAAGCTAAAATATAATGAATGAATGGAGGAATATTATGAAAGAATTTTGCACTTGGAAAATTGATTACAAATCAAACCTATTGGTATTTATTTAACTATTATGTTTCAAGCTAGATTATTTTCCAACATTCATTTAACTATTGTGAGGATAAAATGAAACCATCATTGAACATAGGAAATTGTCATTATTTGTGAAAAAAATGGACTTAAAAGTTATAATTTTTTTTTTAACAAAGAGCATCTCAAAGTGGTATTGGTGGAATAATGTGGTATTGAAATCACAAAGAATTTGTATTTGATGCAATTAAATAAGACATTAAATGGATTATTGTGAGGAGTCAAAGAATTTGTAGCTACAACAATTATAGTTGTTCCACCACTAAAAAAACTATTAACTATGTAATGTCTTTACGCTAACATTCAAGAATATTATTGCAAATGTTATATCAAGTGAAATATGTAGGTCATTATCCTTTCATCATTATTTTTGCCTTATTATTATTGTCAATATCTTTTAGAGAAAATTTATTTTTTACCTATGTGATGGTATTGTGGGACATAATCTAGGAGTTTGAATGCAAAACATATTGGTTTATGGTCAATCCAATAAGCTTCAACAACTCTTGACATGCATTGTTGAATGGGTGCATTTGTGCATATGTGATCAATATGGGATCCATAAATTGTTGTAATCTTTTTTAATTGAAGTTCCATTGAATATTGGTCCATAAAACTTTGGAGTTCGTTTGGTTATGTTGAGTTTTGATCAAACATGTCAATATTGAAATCACCAATTATTATTGTGGAACAACAAATTGGCATTAGATCTAAAAACTTTTGAAGGTGAATTATGAACATTGACAAGGATAATATTGAAGGTCTACATATTGTTAATATATGAATAACCTTTCTTGTATTTGCATTGAATGTTGCTACAATATACTCAATTCTTAAAGATGTAAGTGTTTCGTGTGATGATAAGGTTGTGAAATTGTCATATATAATCATTGCACCATTTCGACCATTTACATTACTCATTGAATGTGTTCTTGTATCAATGTTCAAAGATGTATTATTAATCATTAATGTGTTAAAATGTGTTTCATTAAAGCACAATATGTGAACTGTTTTGAGATTATAATATGAAAAAACATCATTTTTATGTAAAGGCAATGATCTAGTATTGAAAGAATAAATTAGTACATGTGAATCATGAAATGTACGTGGCTTTGGGATGTAAGTACATCCAATTGTGCAATGGTTTGCAATTGGCACATCTCCATGTGAACATTTGGATCAATTTGAAGATTTTCCATTTGCAAAGGTTGTAAAAGGTAATTTTTTTCCTTCTTCTTAACACAAAAAAATGTTATATATTTCAAACTATGTTTATAAACACTAATAGGATCAAATGTTAAATAAATCAAGTGTTAATCCTTGTGCTTGATGTATAGTATGTGTTGCAGCTAATTGAATGGGAAATTGTGTTCTTATAATGTGAGAAAAATTTGAACCAATTTGAATATCTTTGGATATGGGTTCTATTGGTGTCCATATAGGATGTATTTCAAGTTCATACAAACATGCATTCTTTATTCTTGTGAGTTTACCACATTTGGGATTATTAAATAATATCCATATGACATCTTGTGAATTGAATACTTTAGTTGATCCTTGGAATATTCCATTTTCACCATTTACAAGACATCATGTGTTGCATAATTTTTAGCACAAAGTTCAACCAACATATTTTTCTTTACTTGAACCTCTAAGTGTAATCCTACTATGAAGTTTGCATTGTTTTGTAATTGAAATGATTGAGGACATGTATCATGATGTTTATCTTGCGCACACAATATTACTACATCCCCTTCACTTTGAAGGAAAGCTGATTCATTATGTTTTTGTTTTGCTTCATTTGTGTAAAATAAATATGGAAATTTTGGACCATTTGGCGGTGTACAAAAACATTGATTATTTATGGTATCTACATCTAATTGTAATTGTGTAATAGTTTGAAATTGATTGAAGATGTTAGTGAATTATTCATCATTTTGGCACATAACAATTCATAGCATTTAATTTTTCCATCCAAAAATTTGGAGTTAAACTATTGATGTTGTTTACATTAATTTTGAAAACTCCTACATCACAACTAACTAAACTTGATAAAATTCCCCAATGATAATTATATCAAGATTTCCAAAGAATTTGGTGCAAATACATTTGATTGATCTTAATCGAAGATTAGTAGATTTTAATATTTTTTTTTATTAATGAAATTTCATCTAATACTATTAATTATAACCGGTCATATTTCTTAACTAAATTATCTAATTGTTCTAAACTTAATGATGGTAAATCTTTACAATTAAGTGGTATAGAAAGACTTGAATGAATCATAATTCCATCAATGTTAAATGTTGTTTTTCTAATATATGCCATGAGTAAAGTTTTTTTTTTAAAAGGGGTCTAGATGAGGATGTCTATTATAAAAACATATCAAAGCTTGGTTTAAAAGCATTAATGTGAAAGTTTTACTTGTATTAACACCTCCAGTAATGAATAAATGAATTGGTTCACTTCGGTTTATTTTTTTGTACATGACATCATCAAATATAAGATGTTGTTCATTATTCATTTTCTAAAGTAATGAATGGAATTCATAGGTAGGTATAAATTGGTTTTGAACATCAATATTGGTTGAATCAAATATAATGGAGATGCCTATATGTATGGGTTAATAATATATTCATTACAAATGTTATATGGTTCCACTCCAATACAATTAGTAACATTTTGTGAAGGAAACCCAATATCTACATTAGGAAATTTATCCATCCATATGTTAGTGTCATTTTTTGTTGTTAATTCAAGAGCTTGTGATCTATGTTTTCGCAATTTGTTGTGTATGCATTATTATTATCAAAATTATATATAAATATTTTTTTAATAAATTGATTTGTATTTCATGCATGTTATATGCCACATTCCATGTGGAATGGTCACCTTTGAGAATATGTTCATTATCAAAAAAATGAATAAACATTAATAATTATTTTTTATAATAATGTTTTGTGTTTCAATGTTCATTATAATGCACATAACAAATTATATAAGATTTTTTCCTTTTTTCCCTAAGATTTACAATGTCATAATTTGAAAAAAATTCAATGAGATAAATGTTAGATAAATAGTTAGGTCTTTTGATGTATTTATTAATGATTGAGAAACATATAATATCTGTAGAATCCAAAGGAAGTATTTTTAGTGATGCAACAATTTTTAATACAAATGTATGTTCTCATAATGGGGATATATTAATGAATTTAAATGTTCTAGATGCATGGTACAATGGTATAGACAACACAATGTATGCAACTAATTGTGTTGACATTTGTTGAACATTAAGAAAAGCATTTCCCATCTTTCAAATGCGAGTATGTGCTTCAATTTTGTTTTCATTATAACTAATAATTATATTTTTCAACTCTTTTGTCACTATTTTATCTATTTTTGTTAGATAAAATGTGCAATAACTAGTTGCAGTATAAGGGTCAAGTATGAATTGAACATCTATGTTTGCTTGCCAAATATTTCTTTGAATACCAAAGGGATTTGTTTGTATGTCTTTACATAATCTTTGTAAAAATGTTGGTTTTCTTAATTTTACTCATAATGCATTGATGTATGTCTCTTTATCTATAGAAAACAATTTTAGTAATATGTTAAATGACATAAATGTTGTTTGTAAATCAATTTTATTAAGTTCATTGAAGATTATTTTGTTAATTTCACCTAAATGAACCCTTTTTGAAGGGGTTTAATATTCCATTGGGAATGGTTCAAGAATTTGTGTTTTTTCCATAGTAGGCCATGGAAAATTAAATTGACAAATGGTTTGATTTTTTTTCCCATAAGTCTTTTTGTGATGATGTGTTTGAGCTTCACCAAGATTGGGTGCTAGTTCATTATTATCACATGATATATATTTGTCCACAAAGTTTTCAATTACATTGTTTGAATCCAAACCATAAATTGGTGCATTTGCAACCCATAAAAGTGCATGGTCATGTTGACTTCCATGAATTTGAAATTTTTTAACAAAGAAAAAATCTAATAAATGCCCAAAAATGGAATTATCTTTCATACACAATGTACGAAAAGATTTCATTACTATGATCATAATATTGTGCAAATGTAATAGGATCACATTGCATAAGATCTGTAACATGTTTCGGTTTTAATTTGTCAAAAGGAATGTTAAGTTTTAATTTTTTACTATTTAAGTCATATAAACATTTAATAAAGGAAACCATTTACTTTTCGCACTAGTAAATGTAGCAAAAAATGTTGGGGGACCTAATTGTCGAATCATTGCAAAAACATCTTTTCTTAATTGACTTAGATAATCAAGTGAAGTACATAATCCTAAAAGATTCATATATCCTAAATCAGAATGTAAAATAACATCCAAATTTGGTTTGTTTATGACATCATGTGCTTGAAGTCGATGTCCAAAGAGTTTCCCTTTACATATGCGCACCCAAGATGATGAAATAATATAATGAATTGATATTTTAATAATTTAGAAAAACAAATTTGGTATATGTGTGGAAAAATTATGATTTTTATGTAAGAATTCCCATTGAATAATCATTTGATAAGACATTTTTATTCCTTGGTTGCTATGAGGTTGTGCAAAAAATAATGTAAGAAAATTCAATTATTCACAATGGGGATCTTGGAAAAGGCCCAATGGTTTGAAATCTAGGCTTGGTGCCACAATTATAGCATTTTCAAACTAATCATATTTTTTTCAGAAAATAACATGTTTTGCACCATTCTATCTATTAATGTCTTGTTCTTCTTGTAATCTATTTTCATTATTATAGTCACATGATTCATCATCATCTACGTCAGAAAAAACATTAGTATTGGTTTACATTGATAATGTGAACATATCAAGCCTTCGTGGATGAATTGTTATTTTAGAATTTTCATATAATGGTGTGTTGAAAAGATTATGTAATGCCAACATAATGAGGTTCGGGCGAACATTACATGTTAAATGTGGTGATTTATATTCCATTCATCTTTTTAATGATAGACCAATTGTTGCTTCATTATGAGGAAGACAAAGTAATATTGATTGGGTAGAATTGATATTGGATGGAACATTTATAATACTTCCTTTTATGTTATATTGTCCATAACCTTAGAGTTGCCAAATTTCATCAAATGTTAAACGGGGTGATATTAATCCTTCTTTTAATTCATTTACTTTTTTTACATAATCTATGTCATTGTTTAATCTAATATTTGTAGGAACTAAAAGCTTTGGTGTTTTATTTTTATTAAAAAAAGAATAATAACTTTTACACAATAATGGATTTTATTTTATTTTTTGAGATGGAACATGTAAAGGATATTTTTGAATCATGGATTTTACTATTTTTTTGTTTGTTTTTTAAAGCACAATCAATGACAACACACACATGGATGAATGGGTGTATCCAATAATTGTTGAAAATGTTTATCATGATGAAGTGAAGGATTTTCCAATGTTGTCAAAATATTTCATGTATTATATTTGAAGTTAATGTATTATGAACATTGATAGTTGAAGATGGTTGTTCAATGTGCAATGGTTCCATAGGGTTATTGCATGTCAATATGTCAATATGTTAAATTGTGGATTTTCATGTGAATGTTGTTCAAGAAAATGTGTTTGTGGAATGTCAATATTAAGGCCAACATTTGTATTCGTTGATGTTTCTATGTTGTTTAAACAAGAGTTCATATTTTTTACAAGATTTACAATTTTTTTTTGAAGGTGACATACATGAAAATATATTTGAGTGAATTTTAATTCTAATGTGGAAGTGTTGATAATAAAAAATTTTGCTATATTTTTTTAAGTGGAAGATGGAAATGTGGTCATTAAAATTTTTAATTGTTCATTGTGCGTTGGTTGGAAATGTTTAAGTTTTCAATCACATTTTCATGTGATACCTCAGATCTTTGTTTTTGTGGGTGCATATTATCATCAATTCTATATAAAGATAGAAATCATTTTTGATATTGTTGTTTAATGGACATTATTGTTGATTGGTTCGTATGTTTTGTTTGCGATAACATGTTTTGGTCTACTTGCCACGAGGCATTGTAAACAGTGATTAGTTCATGATGGCCATTTCTAGCATTTACCATGCCATTGTGATAAAATAATTGTAATGTGCTATTGCTTATGAAATCATCACCCGCTCGAAAGCATATCACACAATTTGTTTTGATCAAACATGTATGGGCCTATGTAAATAATTTACCAAACAAAATATGGCACAACTATCATTCCATAAACCTCCAGAATTGGATCTTATGTTCATTTTTTGAATATAGGTTTGTAAAGAATGTATACCATGATCTTCCCTACAATAAGGAAACATTGAAATGAATATCAATCAATTCTTGAATTTGGGGGTTAATGGGTTGTTGAAGGGATTGTGCAAAATGGGTCATGCATTAAATTCAGAGTTCAAGTGAAGTTTGGGAATAATGAAGTAAAAATGCTAAAGAATTAAACAAATTCAATACAAAAATAAAGAAAAATTAAATATTCTTGTGTTTATGTAATTTGATTAACGGGGGAAGTTTAATCAACAATAAGGAAAAAATATGGTCATATTGAAACTTTAAAGGTGTGGCCTTACAATATGTAGTAAATACCTATCTACATACAAAAACGATGCATTGCATACAAAATACAAAATATTTTGATGAAAGCAAAATCCCAAAAAATTCAAGCATAAAAAAAAAAATCCAATAACTTCTTTAACAACCTTTACAACAACTTCTTAAGGTTGGAATTTTTCATTGTATCCAACAAGTTCCCCAATTGGACTCAAGTGGAAAGTACCAAAAACTTTCAAATTTCCAAAGAGCTCGATCATAGACACTTTTTCATTGAAATACTTTGCCATAAAATCCTTTTCTTAGAGTTTAAACAAGGGAAACAACCAAGGAATTTTGACATGAGAAATGCATGGTGGACCATCAACAACCTCAATTGTGGTATCGATGTGAATATCAAAAGCACATGTTGTAGTAACTTTATACAAATTGTAGAAATATAATTCGTTAAAGGGTTGTTGGTAAATATCACCGAGTTTGCATTTGGAACAAATTCATTTATAAGGAAAAGTGGAAGGATTTGTGACCGTCAAACACCCATCAACCTAATAAAAACATTAGGTGTTAGAAAGTTGAATATCTTAAATTAAATCAAAATGTAAGAAAATTATAATGAACTAAAAATCAATTTTAATATAGTAAAGTACAATGAAAAAGAATAAAATGAGACTAACCTTGTGGGTTATGGCACAATCAAGTTTGATATGGAAATTGAAGACCTCTTTCAATTTTTTTTGCAATGAAGTTGATAGCACTGGAACAATGATGGATGAAATGATGGTGAGTAGATGCACATTGCCCTTGGTGCTACAAGCAATATTTTTCATGATGCAAAATGTAGGTATTCCTTTCCAAAACTATTCTGCCAAATCATGGAACTCAACACGAAATGAGGCAACAAATTCACTTACAACCAAACAAATGGACCATAAGTTCAAACTAAGAGCAATGTTTTTTTTAAATCTTGATTTTTAAAGATTTACAATTTGAATGTCTTTTGGACTGTTCCCATTAGGAACTAGTAGCTCAAACTTGCTATCAATCTCACCACACACTCCAATAATAGCAAAAACAAAGGTGATTGTGGCAAAGGGTTATCCAGAGCATGTGATGGGAAAAGCTACGAATGATGTCTTTTAGATGAAAATGCAATTTCACAAGAGGATCAAATGCTAAAATGGTTGTCACTTTTGTGGCTATGGAAAGTTTAATCGTCCAATTAAAATCTCCTTTGTCATAATCTGTTTTGGCCTTCATAGAAAAGTTTTTCAATTGTAAAAAACAACCTTTTTTATGAACTTAACATGTGTTTTGATTAAACCTCTTTTGATGTTGATGGCGATTGTGGTGGTACTCACAACATCAATGACATCTGCATGAAGATATGAAAAAACCACAAATTTAAAAAGAGATGTAGATGAAATTGACAAATTACAATAAACATTCAAAAACAACATTATAAGTTGTATGATCAATGTCTTCTACTAGAAGAAATAAGTGTTCATCTCTTTTTGCTATTTGGACCTTACCAATTCAAAGTCTAATGATCTCAAAACAAAAAAATTATTTAAGCACAACAAGATTGAAAACATAGAAATGTATTTGCAAAAAGACAAGAACTTTATTTGAAACCCATTATCTTTCAATGGGTCACAATTTCCAACCAATAATCATTTAATTGTTGTAGATTGAAATACAACTTGATGAAAGAACCCTATGTAGCCACCCTATAAAACTTTGGGTAGCCATAATAACAAAAAACCCTAAATGATGACCCTAATAATTAGAAAGGGGGAAAAGTCAAAACCTATGAACTAGAAAAGTGAAGAAATAAAACCCTTGGAAGTGAAAAATCCTTTGAAGTGACCCCCCATTAAAGTGAAAAAAAAATTCATTTGAAGTGACCCCTCATTCACTAATAGAACTAACCAAAATGTAATTACCACTCTATTTGCAACTACATGCAACTATTAGTTATTTGCAACTACATTTGGACATTTTTGCAATTATTTCTTGTGTTGGTCATATTTGTGACTATAGTGCAACTACTTTGGTGTTCATCCTTCCATGTGAACAACATTTAATTTAATTTCATATAAAAAGAACAATTTATGTCCCATTTGTTGCAAATGTGACCAATTTAGTTACAACCTTATGAATATACAAAGGTGTATTTTGTGAATTCTAAGGAATATAGTTGGGTGCATTACAATTTATAAATGTATATTTTGAATTTATATGAATAGCCATATTATATGTGCATTCAAGTATTAACTAACTAGCATAAATAATTAGTTTGTTGGATAGTTTATAAAGTGAATTAGTTAGTTTCTAATTTAATTATTCATTAATTATTTAGAAAATTTATTAATCTATTTTTCTATATTATATTCATTAAATAATTAGTAACTTTATTAGTTAATTAGTTAGCTAATTAATTAGTTAGTTAGTTGTCACTTACCTACTTAATTATATAATTTTCAAGATGAAAATGAAAGTCAAAACATATGGGATAATTTTTTTTAGTTACAAGTAGTTTGCAATTAAAAATGTTTAGTCGCAAACGACTTGTAACTAAAAATGTTTAGTCACAAACAATTTGCAACTAAATTTTTTATCCCATATGTTTTGGCTTTCATTCTCATCTTGAAAAGTATATAAACAAAGTGTTTTGTTTTACATTTTCATATTTGAAAAGATGGGCATATGGGATGAGTCAATAAAAACGACTTAACCCAAAATAAAATGAAAATATTCATGTACTTACACCTAACTACTTACTTCCCTAACTTACCTACCTATTATTCTACCTACTTACATACCTAAGTAGGTGTTTGGCCTAGGTAGGTAAATAGGTCTTATCTAGATATGTGTTTATCCCAAATGGGTAGGTAGGTATATAGGTAGGTAGGTACTTAGTTCAACCTACATACTTAAATATTGATTTAATTTTAATTTGGAAAAATTCAATTAATATGCCATGTGTCACAATCTAAACCATCCAAACATAAAAATTAAATGTCTTAGATTATCTCAAAATAATTTTTAATTATTAAGAATTGGGACACGTGGCAATACATAACTTATTCCCATTGTTTACCAAAAAAGTCACATTTTAGTTACAAGTGACTAAGTATTTGATCAATCAAAGGATGAAGGCATATTTTGTTGACTTTTTCTTTCGTCCAAAATTCGTTGTCATTCGTGATTAGTGTTAATGTAACTTGTCCAACGCGACTATTTAAATTTTAGTTGCAAATGTCACTTGCAACTAAAAATTAGTTGCATGGACCAGTTACAAAATGGTCATTTTTTACTAATGATTGGTGGTGGAAAAAAAGTGACTTGAAGTGACCCCCCCATTGGGGATGAAAAAAAAATCACATGAATTGAACCCCCTTGGGGGCTGAAGAAAGAAAGTCACTTGAAATGACCCTCCATTAACAATGAAAAGAAAATGATTAGAATTACCCCACTAGAGGTGAAAAAAATCACTTAAGTGACCCAAGGGTTATGAAGAAACATTTCACTTGAGGGGATTAGTTGTGAAATTTTCTTCCTCACATGAACTGGCCCATTGGCTAAAAAAAAAAAAAAAAATCAAAATTTTCAATTTTTTTCTTGTCATTTTGGGGGTCTTTAAATTTTTTTGTGTGAAGTTTCACAAAGGGGGGAGTTGAGATATTTGTTTTTTTTCTTATGAACTTTGAAGGTTTTTTATTTTGGTATTTTGAAGTTTCGAAATCTTCAATTTTCTTCTTATCAGTTTGGGATATTCAATTTTTTGTGTGAAGTTCCACAAGCGAGAAAATGAGGCATGTGCCTTTCTTCTTGTGAACTTTGAAAGTTTTATTTTGGTATTTTAAAATTCCAAAGTTTTCAATTTTCTTGTTGTCATTTTGGAGGTTTCACATGGGGGTAAATAATGTCGCGGGTATTGTTTAAATTTTTGTTTTGATGGAGTTCAAGGATCTTCAACTTTGCTCTTAGGAAATTTATGGGTTTTCCCAATTTGTTTTTAGTGAATATGAATTTATTGTCCCATTTTGTTTACATCATTTGACTAATGTTTTCACAAAACCAATCATGACAAAAAAAAACCAATTAATATCATTCACATTGTTCCTACCCATGGCAATATTCTAAATAAAATTTGGGCACTAAAATTTTGTTTAATACATTTTCCATATAACCAATGAAGGTTTTTTTTTTGTTTGGAAAACAATTGGGGTTTTGAGGTGGATGGGATGAATAAATATCCAATGGTATTAGGTTATTAAAATATAATAATAATAAGATTAAAGTAAAAGATCTAAGTTGTGAACATATGAGTTATTGAAATTTTGAAAGGAGAAAAAATCAATTTGGGGCAAATCTTTGAATTTTTTCACAACTGCCAATTCTGATTTTTTAATATTTATGTATCTTTAATTTTAAAATCCAAAATTGAAAAAAACACCAAATTCCCCAAATCCATCTTACTCCTCCTTTTATCAAAATGTCTTATTGATATTTTATCTTCAATTTTGAGAATTGTTCATCATTATTTCAAAAATTAATAATTTATGCTTTGAATTGATGAATTAGAACTTGAACAATATGTTAGACAAACGAAATGAAGTAACCACCATTCCATAGTCTTTCCCCTTGAGGGCAAAACCAATAAAATACCTTGTCAACCATTTAAATTATGTGTAACCATGATCATTGATTTGTAAATTGTCTTATCATGTTTGATGTTTAGGATACGATTAAAGACAAAACTAAGACATATGTTATTGAAAAATCTATACCAATTTATGATTGCTATACTGAACATGGTAGTTGTTGTGACAACATAACAAATTGACAACAAAACATGTTTTTTTGTGATAGAGAACCTTCAAAGGTGAAAGGTGATATTGATTGAAAATTTTAAAAAATGATTGAAAAATATTTTTGTGGACATAATCCAACAAATGCAAATGAATAATGAAACTGAGAATTCAAAACAAACCACATTACATGAGTTGGATTAAATTTTTTTAATATTTTTGTTTGGCTTGTAGATTCAATAACAAAACCATAAAGATAACCACCAAAATCAATTGAAGTTTTTAAACTAGTGTAGATTATTGAGAATACAATAAACCCCATTTATAATCACACCCATTTCAATCACATTTTTGTTTGTGTCAATATTTTCTGGTAACCATCTATTTTGGTAAGAAACACCATTTTTTGAATCATTATTACATTCATTAGTAGCACAAAACATTTAAAAAATTGTCTTAATAAATATGACTATAATGGGGGAAATCTAGGGCAAATATTAGAGTTTTGTAAATTGTAGTTCCCTTTGACAATGTTAGAGTTGCTTTGTGTTCAAGTTGTGCAAACTAACAATAATGAATCCAATTGAAAAAAAAAAGAGCCAACAACTTTCTATTGCAAACAAGTAAAAGATATGCAAACTTGCCAAGAAAATAAAAAATCTTAATTAAAAACAATATAGTTGACAAAATGCACAATGAGCTCAAATTCAATGTAAATCATCACATTAAAACAAGCAAAAATCACAACCTTCTTCAAGTTTAATAATGTATAATATAACTTAGAATAACCTAAGCAATTTATGAAATTCAAGCAATTGGCACCTTTATTCTAACATAAAAAGGCTATTTTGCAAGGTTTTTTTTGGCCTATAGTCACAATCTTCTAAGGATTTGTATCAAATATGATTATACACATTTGAATCACAATTCATTAATGTCACAAAAAAGTGATCACCAAGGGCATGCTTATAAAGGGGTTTACTGTATTTTAAATGATACTAATAAACAAAGTTTAAATACCCAATATATCTTAAATTTAGGTCAATTGATGGAAACAATTCATAATATTAAAAAATTCCTCGTTAAAAAATTATACCAATTAAGACTGCAACCCTTATTAATTTAAAACTTATAATTGTTACTAATTTTGAACTTTTAGTCAATTTTATTATAACAACCCTTTTTGTTATAGTAGTTGTAATAATACACAGTCAAATGGCAATAATATTGATCTTGATTGGTAAAAATATTGTTAAAAATGTACATATAGATGAAAGATTTGAAGTGAATATCATTTCAAAGGACTTATGAGCTAAAATCCCAATGTTTTTTTTGGGGAGAATTTTGGCATCTTGATGACAAAAAAATGAAGGTCCTATTGACACCAAAAAAATAAAATTCCGAAAAATGGGGCTGAAGTTGTCACATTATGAGGATTTTTTCTTTGAAGTTACCATATTTAAATTACAAGATTTGGCAAAATATATAAAGAATCCTAAAATTTGAAAATTTTCTTCTCGACCCATAGCCAAATTTTGCTAAGTCCTCTTGTGGATGATCACCAACCCACCTACTTCACAAATTTGAGAAACAAAAACACAGACCCATACCCACTTTAAAATTCCCAAAAAGGAGTCAAATTTGTCTTATGAGGCATTTAGGGGTTGTTAATCAGCTGTTTGGTAATTGGGCAAGATGAGAATAGTTCTAGATGCTCTAGAAACACACATCCTTTCCCCCAAAGAAAACAAGGGGTATGTCACATTGTGACCTTGCCATTTACATTAAAAAGTATCTTCAGGCAAAAGAAGAATTATGAAAACTCAAATATTTCACCATGCAAAAATATAATCTTCCAAAAATCCTCCAAAAGAATCCAAAATCCTTCAAGATATTATAACTCTATTATAACTAATCTCAAGTTTCAACACAAGCCAAAATATCATGTTTCAAAAATCATCATATAAAAATAGACCTATTATTAGGTAGGGGCCTATAAAAATCCCTTAAGCTACTATACTCTATAATGAATCTAAACACAATATCAACTGGAAATAATTAAAAAGAAGTAGGTGAAAAAGTACTAAAAATTTCTTGTCCAAAAAGACAAGCACTGGTAGCAAGCATGCATGGTGGTCAATTGGAAGCTGTCGAATAAATTGGCATTGGAAGCGGTTGAATGCCAATCCCAATGCAAATGACAAAGCTAACTGCTTCTTCATAAACACGCTAGCCAGCCAGCCGGCCAGCCAGCATTCACTGCTTTCCAAACACGCCAGCTGAGCCGAAATGCAACAATGACAAGGCTGCTGCTGCTGTTTTGCAAAATCAGAAATTGAACACAAAAAGAGACTGCAAATTCACAGAAGAAAGTGTCAATTTTGTCGACAAAATTGAAGGGGGATGTTACAAACTCCAAATAGGAAAAGGCTGTCACTAGAGGATGATCCAAACCAGTGTTGTCTGGTTCTAACTTTTCAAGAGAACCTCAGTCAGGTCCTGGTTTCAATAGTATCAACTTTTGTGAGATGATCTCCCATTTCTTTCTGTCCAAGGAATTTATTTAACCCTCGGGTTTCAGTTCTTCTGAACCTGGTTCTTCGCATCTCTAGATTCCCAGTTTTCTGTTTTGAGTTTGGACCAGTTCAAAATCTAGGATCCTGGATGGCTTTGGAGGACTCAAAACCTGTCCAAGAATCAGCCTTGAAACTGAGACCCCAAACCCAAAACCATACAACACTGGTCCAAACTCAAAGCACGAAACCCTCTCTTTCATGACACTCTGATTAGGAGAGAGAAGGACGATTCATGTACAATAAAGTGTCAGGACGAGGATATTCTTGAACTAAGGGGCCTAAGACAAGGCAATAGTTAGAGTTCGGCCTCACATTTTACAGGAATGTCCCTCAACACCTAAAGCTTTACTCATTGTAAAAGCATCAAGCATTCATGTTCTCAAGTGGAGATGAGACTGGGTCTTGTCCTTTACAGCAAAGTTGGAACCACTAACAAACCACTAATAGTTGAAATTAGAAAAATGTTCCTTGAAATGCATTTTTTGAAAATTCCCAAAAAATGAACTAAGGCTGGCCACAGACATTATCAACACCTGGTGATCAATCCTCAAAATGTGGGACCAAATGAAGACTATGTACATTAATTGTTCCATAGTCTCTACCTGATCCCCAACATTAATAGTGCGTATAGTTCTTATTACAGGCCTTGTTTTAATTTTTTAAAAAAGTGATTGCCCTTTTGCCCGTCCATGATGTGTCTAGTGATACCAGACACATCTTGGTGCTGCCCATACACACTTTAGATCCTGTTTGCATGTTTTGAGCTTGTAATGGATTCCTAGCTTGACCATTATAATCCCAAACTACTAAGTATCCATTACAAGCTGAAAATGTGCATAAAGTGAGCCTAAAGTGTGTCTGCTCGCATCATCCATCTATTTTGAGAAGAAGATGAATGGGGCCAGAGGTAGACAAGGGAAGAAGCACAGAGAATGTTGGAAGCTCCCTTTCACAGGTGGAGCCAGCAAAAGCATGAGCGGATAATAAATAAGCCTTGATCGAACAGATCCAACAAAACAACAAGCAGAACAAGCCACAATGGACACCCACCCAACAAACAACACAACCGAAAAAAAAGGCCACAATCGAGTGACAAGCAAAAAGCCATAACTAATTTTCAAAGAAAAGGCAGGATTTGAACCTACCTGGTCAGGTTTGAAACTGGTGTGGTCAGTTGTATCTAGTACTAGTTCAGAATTAAACCCTGGTCAGTAGTGGTCAGAGGTTTTAAAGACAAAGAGTATGGGAAAAGGATGGGGATAGGTACCTACTCTACTCTGGAGTCCGAGCTGCTGCTGTCTGTATGTCTTAAACCCTAAACCCCCCAAACCCCACACACCTGCCTGCCCGCCTGCTCTGGTGGGCCTTTTTCTCTGTTTGCAAACAGACAGAGAGATTGATGCTCCTGGCATGACGATCGTGGTTATGGTGGAGCCATACCTACGCCCCATTCACTCATGCAATGCTCACAGAGAGCTTGAGACGGAGTCCAGAAGAAGAAGAAGAAGAAAAAGAAGAGAGAGAGATAGAGAGAGAGATATGAGCAACCCCGTGAGAGAATTTCTGAAAGAGGAAGGAACCCATTGGAGAAACCAAACCTTTCAGAGAGGAGGAAGCTCAGTTATCTGGTATGGGGTTGGAGATTTGTAGTGCTTGAACTGGCAAAGAGATAAAGACACAGAGAGAGAGAGAGAGAGAGAGAGAGATGTCAGCTGCAGTGAGCCCACCACCGCCATTGGAACAATCTCGTAACTACTTGGGGAGCACCCATCTGGTGAAGTTGTCGCAACATGTCATTTCTTCTTTTTGAGCTTTCCACAGATCTTAGTCTTTTTCTTGTTGCTGCTGCTGCTGGATGTAGTTCCTGCAGACATCCATCAAGATGAATGCAACTTTGTGTGTGTGGGTTGAGGGATTACAAAGGAGAGATGGGCTGCAATCCAGTTGATGATGTACTAGTTGAGAATACAATCTCGTGTTTTGCTTTTGATTGCGAATGCCAGCATGCTGAGGATTTCAAAAGCTTTTTGTTCTGAGCTCATTGGGTGTAGAAAGCGACTGACAACCCTGACAGAAACGCATGTTCAAGAAGAGGATGAAAGAGTAGAGCTTTTGTAGTTTGCCCTTCTGGAACATATGTTGTCCCAAGTATGGCAGGCAACATTGATAAGCAGCACCAGCCACAGCAGCAGAGGATGGGTTAGCATTTCACTATTGAATTGTTCAAGCTCGAGGTCTGAAATGCAAGAATGTGGAGAATCTGAGTGTGATGGGGGATGGGATGGGGTGGTGACATTTTCAGGTGTACAAGAGTGGACCATTGTTTCTTTCATCGAAAGGTACTGCGTCTGAATCAAATCCTGGATTAATCTCTGACTTTCCAACAGGATCCAATCGTCAATTTACAGACTCAAGCCTCATACATAGCTCAGACTGCTCGCATCACACTGAGTGATAACTCAAACCTACAACTTCAAACAGATCTGCACCATGATATACCCCATCATGGGGGTTATGTTTCAAAGTAGGGTTGAGCAAGGCATGAGTAGATTCTGATGTGCTCTCTGAATCCTCTCACAGCGTCACCATAGAGCATTTATGTTCTAGGTTGTGCCAGAGTAATCAAAGGGATGTGGCTTGATTATGTAGATGTTGCAATGCTTAGTTGGAAGTCATGGAAACGGCAGTGATTGTGCTAACAGCAGCTATAGTAGTTGAAGGGATGTTGCTTGTTATTGTAAATGGCTTTGCAGGACTTGGTTGGAAATCATGGAAACGACGGTGGTTTATCCTGACACGCACTTCTTTGGTTTTCTTCAAAAATGATCCAGTGAGTTGAGGAAGCTGACTGAGTGATCTTGCTGTGCTATTAGCCATACTCTTTAGCCTTACTAGTCACTTGCATGAGGAAGAACGCATCAGAGGTATATAAGATAGTTCTTGAAGGGACTCTGTCTATGTGGTGATGAATTCCTTGACGTTTGTTTCTGTGTAACATGGTCTGCATTTCTGTGTGGTTTGAACATTAGAGCTGAATAACTGGTGGGTATGGAGTGCAGAATGCTGTTCCCCAAAAGGGAAGTGACATGAACTTGACACTTGGTGGCATAGATTTAAACAACTCTGGCAGGTAGGAGACATGGCTTGCCTGTTGTTGGTCAATTTTATCAACAAATTGGGGATTGCATTCTTATCACAGAGCCTTTTATTATGTACATGGCACACAGGAAGGATGGAAATGAAAATTTCTGACCAGCACTGTGGGATGGGACAGTGTTCTTGTTCGAGCAGAGAAGAAGTTATTGACTGTGCTGTTCCCTGATGGGCGTGCCTTTACTCTTAAGGTGCATTTTTTGTGACCTCCCACTCTCTACATGTACCCATTAGAGGCTGGTTTTTATTTTGTATTAGATAATCTTGCAAATACTTATTCCTTTCAGAGGTATTGATGTTAGCAGATCCTCCCCCCTCCCCAGGTCCATGTGCAATAAACAGGGATGAGGAAAAAGAGGAAATGAAAATTTTGTGGGAGTTTTTGGACAGGCAGAGACTGTGGAAGATGTGGATGACTGGAAAGAGGCTCTGGAGAGAGCCCTTGAGGCAGCCCCCAATGCAGGTCTGGTGGTGGATCATGATACAGCCTTTCAAAATGAGATCCATGATGCTTTTGAAGGTTTACCTCAGCATGGTGAGCATGGTGATTCCACTACAGTGATTTATGGGGATGGATGAAAGGACAACTTTGCACCAAATGTGCATTTTGGCCATGCTAGTGTTTCCTCAAGTCAGTCATAGATTCCTTCTATTTTCTCAATTGGTGTCCAAACAGGTCTAAATTGTGCAGTTTTTATTATCTGACTTCTAACTTTTGTCAGTAATTAGGAAGAGATATTTCCTTGAATTGTGGGGAGGAGTGACCTTACATGTCTTGGTCTTGTCAATACCAGCATATCACTCCTTCTGGCATTGATTTGTCTTCTGTTGATTTAGTTTCTGCTGAACGGTACGTTTGATAATGTTGTTCAGGAAGGGACCAAAAAGCTGTGAAGTCTTCAGTGGTCGGGAGGCCTATACTGCTAGCCCTTGAGGATTTTGATGGAAGTCCTTCCTTCTTGGAAAAGGCACTTTGTTTCATTGAGCAGTATGGTATGGTTTCATGTCCCTTGTGAAGAGCATCTTTGCAGATAAGCAAGGCTCTATATTGGAACTGGTATCAAAGTAATCCTAAGATCCATGTCATTGTCTCAAATGCTTATAAACACATAACAGACATAGCCAAGTAATTGACAATTGGAACTGCATATATACCTCCTGTTTTCTAAGGCCTCACATGGCTAAGTTCCCAATGGTGATGCAGGGGTTGGGGTAGAAGGTATCTTACGTCAGTCTGCTGATGTGGATGATGTTGACAAAAGGGTCAAAGAATATGAGGAAGGTGTGCGCACCCATCAAATTGTATTTGAAGAATGCCACAGAATGGTGTCCCTTGTTAGCCATTCTTCTCTTTCTTGGTACAAAGGAAGAGAGTTGGATAGAGATGCTCTAATTTGAGTTGCACTTTTTTTTCTTTTCAGGGCGGAACCAATTTACCCAAGATGAGGATGCACATGTTATTGGTGACTGCATTAAGGTGAACTTGAAAGTACATATGAAATGTTATGGTGCTGCTTCGCTCTATAAGAGACTTCACCTTCTGATGTCTTCAGATCACCAGGCTTGATTTCAAGGCTTTATCTGGAATGTGTTTGTGTGCCTAAGGAGGCTACAAGAAGATCACCCAAAGATTTTTCTGAGTTCAATGGATGGGTCTGGTGGCTGCAGCATTTTCTGAGGGAGTTGCCATCACCACCTGTACCTACACCTTGCTGCACTGCACTTCTTGAAGCTTACTGTAAGAGCTTCATTTCATCATCTGTTCCCTCCTTTGTAGGGCCTCACTCTTTCAAGTAAGGTATATGAGAAACTTGGATACAATGGCAGAGATATTTGTGAAGCTTTTCAGGAACACAGGCAGCAGTCAGTAGTCATCTTGTCACCAATGTGCGCGTTGTTTCCAGTCCAAGGTAGGCAGCCTTCTTTTCTAATTTTCCTGTAAACTTGCATTGAAAGTTTGAATCCAGTTGCTCCATACTTCTAAGCACAGCTCGTTTGTTAAACTGTCTGGCTAGGCCTAGAAGGAAAGGAAAGCCAACTCAATGCTATGCGCACAGCTATTTCGAACACTTTTCCGGAACCCAACCGCCGGCTCCTACAGAGGTGTGGTTGGCTTTGTCAATGCCCATGTTTCTTGGCAATTTCTAGGTCATGGATCCTATGTTTCCACCTTCAATAGATTATCAAGGAATAAAGCATGATTTGGACATAATATTCTATCAGTGTTTGGGTTTAGCAATGTCCTGGTTTCCTGGCTTTCTAGCTTCAGAATTTGAGCCTTGCTTGTATATCTCTGACTTTTGATCCTACCCATCACTTGAAACTCCTCAAAAAAGATCATTCTCTTGAAGTTCTCCTTGTTTCCCTCTTTCCTTTGCCATTTCTTGTTCAGCTTTTTTTCTCATTTTGTGGTGCTCACTCTTCTGGGTCTCCTTGGTGTTCACCATCTCTTTTACTCTTTGTTGATCTAGCCAGCATCATGGCTGAGTCTTGCTAGTACTACCAGTCTTGTGACAGAAACTCAGTACTTTGGTTAATGCATGACATTGAACTCCACCCAACTGCCAGGATCTGATGATGTTGGTTGGAGTATAGAAGTCTTCAGGGCATATGATTAATTTTACCGTCACTTAAAAGAAATGCCATCATGGAACCTCTCCAATGCCATTTCTCACATGCCCTTTCTTTGTCATTTGAACCTGGGATAGAACAAAAGTCTCCACTTTGAGCAGCATCTTCAGCTTTCCGTTCATTTCTCTTCAGAAATTTGTGTAGGGGTTGGGATCCAAGGTCCTCTGTGTATATGCATACACTGCTGCTTCTTGGATGCTACATGTCCTTTGGTGTGAAGCTGAGTCATTTCTGTTGCTTCTGGGAATACAACAGAAACAGAGGACGCAGACTTTTGTATAACGCTTTGCCCAGATTTTGGGTAGAGTATTGTATACACATTACACCCACTGTTGGGAGCCTGATGAACTCAGGGGTAAGTCATGGCAGCTCGTCACTGCTATTCGTGACAAAGGTGACAGTCTGACACTTTTGTGAGCGACTCTCATAAGGTTATGACTGCACTTATTGTTGTGGAGGTCTCTCTGCAATTTCATAGATATGTATGTCTTTGTGTAACATGGCAAATGCTGACTTGAAACAGATGGGTTGGGAGTTCTCAGGGTGTTGAGAATGATGCGAGCAGTGTCAGCTCACACCGCAGAGAATCGAATGACTGCATCAGCTGTTGCAGCCTGTATGGCACCACTACTTTTGCGTCCTTTGTTGGCTGGTGAATGCGGATTTGAGGATGATTCTGAATTCACTGCTGATGATGCAACACAGCTCTTGGCAGCGACTGCAGCTGCCAACAATGCACAGGCAATTGTGACAATGCTGCTGGAGGAGTATGATTCTCTTTTTAAAGTAAGTCACTACTTGATTTACTCTATCTTTTGTAAGCATTTGGAAGCAGCTTGAATAGTATGACAACATTGCAAACTGCTGCGACATTGTCTTTATCTGATCTGAATGCCAAATGTCATATCAGGAGGCACATTTGCACCAATGTTCACCTTCACCACATACGTACAAGCACATGGAGGGTAACGCCAGCGATGCCTACTCAGAGGATGATGATGATGACTATGAAGCATTGCATGTGATGCGTGATGTGGATGGGGGTTACCTTGATGCTACCGATGCTACCAATGACCTTCATGAGGACATTGACTATGACACTGAACGAGCTCTTTCTGGCACCTTCAGTGGTAGCAGTGGAAACCTTGACAGCGATCTTTTTTACGACAAGGTGAGTCACAAGATGAAATCTTAGTCTAGGGAGAGGGGCTCTAAGTTGACACCCATGTCCAGCTGATGTCCAAGATTTCTGTTTGTTTTGATAGGGTAGCCTTACCAATTTTGTACTCTGTCATTGTGATCATGTTGACAAAAAGCAGGAGATGTTGGTTTGTGATTTTTGTGTTTGTGGCCTGTTCTCTTGTTGACATCTGCCAAAGGTTGTTGACTGTCAAGGTCTACGCAACAATGTGCTTGATTCCTTGCAGGTATTTGAAGGTGGTGGTGACTCAGACAATGAATTTTCTGGAGGATTTCGTTGTAAGGAGAACAGAAAATCATCACCTCAAGTAGTAAATGTAGGGAGTGATGAACGATCTGATGAACTTTCTCTTCCCTTGGGAAAGGGTGCGTTGTTGAACATTGGCACTGTGGGCTGTGGACGGTCTCCATGGCATGCTGGCAAGTCCCCTCCTTCCAGCAACATACGAGCAGGAGGGAATGGCCTAAAATCAAAGGTGAAACCACATGCATCAACATCAAGCACCAAGCGTTCATCTCTATGGGGACTCTCTTCAGTATGTCTGTCTCATCCCATTGTGCTCCTTTCCTCTGTTGTAGTGTGCACAAAGCATCAAAGAGTTAAATGGGTCTGTCAGTAGTTTCTTCAAGTTTTTCAACTTGAAGCTGAGTGTTATAGTGGCTGTGGTTCCACTAAAATATTTGTATTGGGTTTTACAGGCAAACAACAAAATTTCAAAAACAGATGTCAATGACTCATCTGGAGAAGAAGAGTAAGTTTTACAACTCTTGGTTTTGGATCTATTGCAGTTTTTTTTCCCTGGCTGTTGGGGAATTTCTCTGAATGGAGAAACATTGACATAATAGCATTCCCTTGACCACCTTTACAAAGAGTGGACATCCCACCTGAGGACAGCTGTAAATTTTGTTCCACAGATGTCATACTGCTATTTCTAGAGAGAAGCTTCTGTTGTCTACTGGAATTCAGCAAGGACCTTTTGACCCATGTGAGTACCTAATTGGTTTGTCTTTCTGCAGTTTGGCCGTATATCACTTGGAGGTGACACGAAATGATCTACGTACTCGAATTGCCAAACAGGTATCAGTTGTATTGTTGATATTTCTCTGCCTTATTTGTGAAGCACAATGGGTTAGGTTCATCTGGTTTGTTGCATGATGCCCACCCTAATGACCCTTGGGTTCTATCATTTATCAGTTTTAGCATGCAAAGAGAGCTTCTCTCATGACAATCCTCATGTACCAGGCAAAAGGCAATGCAATTCTTCAAGCCAGTTTGGAGAGAAGGAAGCAAGCTCTGCACAACCAACGTCTGGCCCTTGAGCAAGAGGTGAGAATATAATACATATATATATGCATCTTTTGTGGGTGTTTTCTTCTACTGTATTTATCAAACTCAGGCCTGAGTACTCTGAATACCAAGTCCTGTGACAGAGCTCCAGATGTATCTAAAAGAAATAGTTTGGGCATGGAATAAAGCGACAGAGTGTGAGGGGCCTTGCTTTGTCAGATTACAAGATTGCAGGATCAGCTGGAATCAGAACGAGATTTAAGAGCTGCTTTGGAGATTGGCCTCAGCATGTCAGCTGCCCAACTCTCTGCTGCACAAACCCTTGATTCAAAGGTCTGTAATTACCTGAAATTACCTGCAAAATCACAGTGTGAATGGCAGAAATTTATCAAACTCGATAGTTGGTGTACATGTGCTAAGTAAAAGCTGAGTTTCCTGATGTTTTCCTTATTGCCCTTCTCCTCTCTATCATGCACATGGCAACTCCTATCTAAGGGTGCTTTCTTATGTAGACACGAGCAGAAGTGGAGGAAATAGCAGCTGTTGAAGCGGATGTAACACGTCTGAAACAGAAAGTTGCTGATCTCCACCTCCAGTTGAACCAACAACGCCGACAACAACATGGTGCATCATTAGCAGATCCAACTGAACGTCGATACCGTGTGAAAAGCCTCCAAGCCCAGCAGTATGCCACAAATCTCACTAACCCTAAATCTGTTTTGCTTCCTCTTTACCCTCAGTAGCTCTTCTAACTTGTTGTGGACACTTGAATTCAAACTCCCATATGAATATTATTGGATTAAGAAAACCTTGCCACATTTCAGGCGAATACTGCAACAGGAGTTGAATCTCACACTTGCCCTCTGCCGCCAAGAGAAGCAAAGGAACGAGGTGCATTTTTTTCTCAAGTCTTTCAGTGATGCAATTTGAAATGGGCTAAATAGGATTGTGTGATCATGTGTATATGATGATGGACTCAACATTACTACAGTCAAACAGGAAGTGGTACTGAAACAATTTGGCTTCAAGATTTGACACTTCTCTGCTTTCACAAAGATGCTACTCGTGCCTCTCACAGCAATCTTTGTTTTCAGGACTGAGGTATGGGGATTTATGCTTGGTTCTTTGTGGGGCTGAACTGCTGGGTTTGTGGGTTCAAATCATTCAGCGTATGGAGGGCCAAGGTGAGCAAGAGGAAGCGATTGCACTTGAGCACATCATAGCCCAACAACGAAACGCACTTGCAGAAGCAAAAGTAGTGGGCCTCATACTTCCATTTCTTTTCTTTCTTTCTTCTTTTGGGTCTATATTCTGTGAGTCTCTTCTTGTCTCTGGCTACAAATGGTGATCGCTTGAATGTGAATTGTGGAGTGTGGGTGCTGCTGTTAGAATTAATTTCTTTTGGATACTTCTCCAAGGTTTTAGCTTGCCCAGCCTTCACTAGAGGACTGGGTTGTAGCTCCACGTGGCTTGTTTGTGATTAGTGCATTTGAAGTTGTCAATGTAGGTCTTTAATTCAACAAGTACCTGAAGAAACCCAATCTAGGATTAGAGGAAAATGTGCAAGATTTGACTCCCTTCCATGTGTGTTAGTAATGTGCAGGAAGCTCTTCTGGCTGAGAGAGCAAGAAGTGCAAATCTACAGCATGGTCATTCTCCACCGCCTGATATTGTGGTAACAACCGATTGGCATACACTTCAGCCACCAGCAGGGCCCTCAGCTGCTGGCCGGCAGTTTGCCTGGAGAAATCAATCAGATCCCTTGAATCTTTTGGATGATGCAAATGCTGCTTATAAGGGTGTATCTCTTGGTCATGCTCCTGCGGTGGGTCATGTCAATGGAAAGAGGCTCCACCTAAATTTACAGGTTAGTTTTGGTTTTTGCTGAAACTGACAAAAGGGGTACCTTCAAAGTATTATCTATGGCCTCTGTGAGCCGCCCTCCCCACTAAATCTGTTTTTGAATCCCAATCTGGTAGAGAATAAAAGTCAACAGTGTGAATTTACATTAGAATTGTGATCTTTTTAAAGGGGATTCAGAGCTTTCAAGTCTGCACAGAGTCTATTTTTTTGCTCTAGAATAGATGCCAATTGTGCCAGTTTTTGAGCTTGTGAGGTTTGAGGTGTTGATCTCAAGCTAGTTTTCCCATTCAAAACTCTGATCCACTGTTCAGATGTCTCAAACATGAAATCTGGCAAAATGGTCCATTCTAAAAACCTTTCAGGGTGGTAGGGAAATTGACTCATAAATGGCCAGTTTCCATGTACCTTACAGTTTGTTCATCAAACATAGGACTTGCACAACAGATGTGTGTAGAAGTTTTTTTTCATATATATTTGAAAGCCAGTGACAATACATAGCAGTTCCTGACTCTGACAATTGGAAGGTTGTGTGACTTCACAGCGTCAATCTCCAACTGCATCTGCAGCCCTAGTTGAACTTGCCACACGCCTTGATTTCTTCAAGGAGCGCCGTTCCCAACTCATTAATCAGCTGAATAGCTTGGATCCAAGCCTAGTACCCTCTTCTCTCAGCAGTCATGATCTCATACCTGCTTCGCCATAACCCGCCTATGAACACCATGACAGATGATCTGGAGTTTTCAACTACTTTGTGAATTTATTATGGGTCTCCACCAGTTTAGTTCAGATTAAGCTATTGTAAAGTTATTATTGTTTGTGTAGCACTGAAATCAGGTAAAAAATATTGCGATCATGGTGTGCATTACTCCATGCTTGCAGTGCATTGTCTCTGATTAATCGTAAAAGAAGACATGCTTTTATTGGTTCTGGCATGTGTTATCAACTTACGGTTAAAATTGTGTTCAGTTTTGAATGTGCAGTTTATTGTAGACATGAAAAACCCCAACAATGCCCCAACTTTTATTCAGTTTCAATGTTGTATAGACAAGGAAATGGTGCAAGCCCTCTAAGTTGCAGTAAGTTCTGAATGTGAATTGATGAAAATTGTGCTCAAATTGCTGTCCCCATGTTTGAATTTCTACTTTGAAATGTAATCACCTATCTGGATGAATAGTATGTCGGTATCATGCAACAACTAGAATCTGACTGTCCACTGCAAGTTGTCTGTCACATGACCGCCAACCAGGCTGGTTTTGTGGGTATTCTTCATTTGGATTACTTCAAGGGCAGCTTCGTAAACCCAAGGATGGTAGTATGGTTGTTGTGCATTTCAGGTTGCCCTGAGTCCTGAATCTGAGTTTTTTTTTGGAGTGTTTATTTGTTCTTTGAACTTAGTTTAGTGTGGAGTAGGTTTGATTTTTTTCACATTTAGGGTGTTTAAACTTAAGGCATGTCTCTTGATTCTCATCCTTCACACTTCAAAATCTACTCACCTACAACAATAATTCAAAGCCAGAATACAAACTTGGTATGTTTTGATATGTGACTTTGTTAATTTTGGTAGTTTAAGGCATCCATCTGATAGCATACAACATCTAACATAGAAAGTAAGTCACATGTGTGCCATTTGTTATAATGCTTAAAGTGTGTGCTCAAGTAGGTGTGCCAAGAATAACATTTGGAAGAATGAATTTGAGTGTTTTGAAATTGGTATGAAGAGAGCACATGAATAAATGACCTTGTGCAAATGTATCGTGACCTTATCTATGTTCATTTTTCAGTTCCACATGCAATGAAATGACAATTAACTATGAAATTTAAAAGCAAATTATGACAACAAAGGATAGCATGATAATAGTTCAATGGGATGATTGACAGAATTAGGGTCATTAAAACAGCAATCAAACAATTGTGAGCGTTCTCCTTTTCCAAAAAGCTTGATGCTCTTATTTTTATTAATAAATTATTTTCAATTTAGATGTCCACCCTAGCTTGTTTTTTGTGAAACCTAAAATAAATGATGTCTGCATTTCAAGCTATATGAACATTTTTAATCAAGTCTAATCTCAATACTCAACCTACAAATTCTCAAGGATTATCTTACTTTAATAGCTTTGGATCATTTACTAAATCCCTTCAACACTAAATATCATTTAACTTAGAATCTTTTAAATCAAACCTTTTTTTTTCTGACAGAATCACATGAACTTTACACCTTTTAAGTTTTTTTGTATTTGAATTACTATCACGTTATATTTATTCCCCCACTAGATAATTATCAATTAATGCACAAATGCGATTAATTTGATCCATTTGTGTTGGTTATTGATTTACAATTCATCACATGATTTTTGAAAAACCAATATTTGTCAAGGTAAAATGATGACAACTCTGTTTATATTATTGATACAACATGTTCAATCAATGATTGTCTAGAGTCCATTGATCTGCTGATTATAATCCAATATAACCAACATGTTAATCTCTATTTGAACATAAATGACAGTTCCTGACTTGTGCTTTTTTTTCCCAAATTTGTGAGGTAGGCAGGTGGGTTGGCTATCATCCACAAGAGGACTTTGTCAAATTTGGGTACATGTCAAAGAGGAATGTAAAAAAGTACAGGAATCATGTTATATTTTGGCGACAAGTTACAACCTTTTATTGTCTAGAGCATTTTCTCACTTGAATTTCATATCAATGTTTTCATGGTTGGGTGATTCAAGCTATAACTCATGCAATGTATTTGTTACCATCCTTCTCAAAGTTGAATGTGTTTTTTCATCTTGTTTCTACATTGTTCATCAATTTAGGAAATGGAGGGCTTGAATGCAAGTCACAAGAAGTAGTGGCCAAGAGGAGGCTAGCAAATTGAAGAGCCCTCCATCTTGCCATTTAACACCCCTTTTCCCGACCACAACTGCAACTTGCTAATTTTCATAAATCCTCCACATTCCCCCTTTCCCTAAATCATTTGTATAAGTAGATTGCTCATTTACAAGGTGGTGAAAATTTTGTAATGAGTTGATCTTGTGGAAATTAAGTTCCATTTCAATCCTTGAGCAGTTGTATGGCAGGATTTGGGAACTGCAGTGTTGGGATTTGTTCATCAGGAGCAGAAGAAGAAAATAAGAAAGCAACCACTTCATTCAGAAGACTCAACCAGCATGCACCATCTGCAAATTAAAATGGAAGAAATCTCTTCTCAGAGTAGTGAAATTTCAAGTGCTCAGGAGCAAATATGCATGTTAAGAGTAGCCACACACTGACAGTGAGAAAGACCTGGAGTGCTGCATGAGCTTGCAACAGGTTCCATTCTTCTGCAGCCAGTCTTTTGGCTTCCAATGGATCCACCATGAGCATCTCTTTCATCTGTTTCCAAGACCCCTGAAATTGTGCCATTGGACTACTCATAAGCTCCAACAACATCCAAAACCTTAGAAAAGTATGAAACTATACGCAGACATCATAAAATTCTACAAGAGAACCCAGGAACAATCAGTGGCACAACACAGATTCATCACAACCTACCGAATGAAGAATACTACAACCAACTACAGTATGATGTGCTGGCATGCACCACATGCCAACCTACATTTGCTACACCCTAAAAATCTGATATGGCTATACTCCACTCAATAGGCAAATACAGTACTGTTCATTCTCAGAACTCAACCAAGAACTCCTCCATATGTATGCAAATTGAAATCTAGTTCAGAAATTCCTTATCTGTGCAATTGGGAAGATGTCTAGCTTCCATATTCCATAACTGTCTGCACTTTAAGCTCTTTGAACTATAGGGTATCTACAGAAGAAGGGGCCGCAACAAAAAATTCCTTCCAAACCCTAGCTTCAACATCCCTGTTCGTGACAGCATGCTTGAAGCCGGAACAATTCAGTGAGGTATTTCTGAAGAGACATGCTTGCGAATTACTTCCGTCCCTCATAAACGTTGCAAATCCAAGTGAGCCGAAAAGCTAAGATGGAGAAACCATGGTGTACTACTTTAGGGGAGAGAGATACATACATCAGTTTCTGCAACGGCGTGGACTGCCACATGCTTGATTTTCACAAAATACGGAGTTTGGAAGTGCGACATGAGTAAATGATTTGACGCAAAAAAGCTCAAAAAGAGGACGACGTTTTCAAATTGCTTTCAAATTAAAAACCAAGGAGCTAGACGACAACAGCGACGTCCTCAAGCTGTCACTAGCCTCCGGGAGTAAGAAACGTGAGGGTAGTGGCCAGACGCTTGTGCAGCTTGTTCTGACGCCATCCATCCAGAAGTTGGTAACCCCTGGCCTAAACCTAACCCTAATCCCTTTTCTTTTTTGCGCCTCTCTGGGGTTTCTGCTGTTGCTCAGTTGGGCCTATTTTGTGCGTGCACGCGAGCGTTTGTTTGCACAGAGTGTGTGCTCATTGCTTGAAGAAGAACTCCCACCGGGGAAGGCGGGCAACACCCGCTCGTTGCTTGAAGGGGCGAGCGATGGAGGACGCTAGGAAGAAACCTCGCGTATTCCTGGGGAGCAAAGGAGCCTCTCTCTCAGCTCAGGATGTTTGGAAGGTGGCTTACGGCCATGCTTTGGTAGAGTTGGATGTAGCAGCTGTGGAACGGCTTGCCAGAAACGCCCCCAAAGATTTGCCTCTGCTCGATCATGCGCCTGCTCCAGTTTCTGAACCTAAGGAATGTTTGGATGAAGCCCAGGGCCGGGCAGTCCTCTTACTCATGGCTCATAAGTTGCTGCATAGCAATGCGAGGATCAGAAAGTTTTTCCCGGTTTATCTTGTTGAGTACCTTAACTCGGGGGTACCAACGACGAAATTATTCGAAGGTTTTTGGTCTGAAGAACTCATTGCAGATTGCATTGCTCAATCGATCTCCGAACCAAGTCCTCTTGTGGAAAAATTACTGGAGGAAAATGCTGGAGAATTTCACGTAACGGAGCAAGAGTGGAGAACAATGGCTGGTGCAGGAGCTGGAAGATTGGGTATTTCGTGTCTTTCCCTGTACTTGTCGTCTGTACTCTCCGTGTTTGCGGATGTTGTCGCCGGTCTCTCATGCGAGGCCCTTTTAGCAAAGACAAAGGCGTTTGACTCTGAAGCTTACAGTCAAGCTTCTGCGCAAAAGGCCGAGGCGGACGTTGCGAGTGATTTGAGGATACTTTTAGTAGGATCTAAACTAGTGAATAAATCTGGCGGTTTTGACGGAGAGTGCATCTCTGCAATCCCGCGGATACATGGTGCTTTGCGGGAAGAAGCCAAAATTGCAGCTGCCAGGCTTCGTGTTGAAATCAACCGGGCATCTTTTGACAACAAAGAAGGCGTTTCTCTCTTTCAAGGTGGATGTTCTCCCTTGCATTCGAATTTCTCTTCACCTTTCCTGTTCAACAGCTTGGTCTCCCTGGCTCTCACCCTTGAACAACTGGCCTGGAGCAGCTTTGGGAGGATTGATGCGATGAAAGCAATTCTGATAGGGGAGTTATCTCTTCCACATCCTGATCAGTTACTTGATGAATCTATAGAGATTGAGAAGGCATGCAAACGGATTTCGAAAAATGTCGTTCATCTATATGATGGCATTGTTTACTCGAAGGATGTGCGGATCGTTCATATGGTGTATGAAGCTCTGAAAACCACGTGTGGGATATTTGCCTTTGAGGCATCTATGGCACTATGGGTGCTTCATTTAAGGGAAATCAGAATGAAAACCGTGGAGAAGAAGAAGAAAGGTACTCAAGAGCTAGGGCTCGGGAAAGGGATGGTGAAACTAAAACAAATCTTATTGCAGCAACTTGAACTTGAGGAGTGGCAGCCTTTGGATATGGGTTTGCCGCAATTGGCTAATGTGCTCTCTCACCAAACCTTAGCAGAAACAAATCAGAATCCTCTGGACCCAGGTGGAGAACCTTCATACCACACTTATTTCTACAAATGGCCTTCTCAGATGAGGAACTGGTTTGCTGGGAACTTCCTTCAACATTTGGTTGCTGAATTCAAGAGTATAGTAGACAGCAATGAAGTGGCACGCCTGCCAAAGATTGCAAAGGTAATAAATCAGCCTTCTGATTGTCTGTTTCTTCTCTTCTGCAATAATAGTCTTTGTTCACAAGGTGCTCCTTTTTGGTGTGTAGGGATAGATACATCAAAGATGTTGAACTTTCAGATGCTGATCCTTCATGATTGGGTGATAGTATGTGCATGATAGTGTATATATTGGTTGTGGAAACAGGGTACTCGAGATTTTGGTCCAAAGCAGATGGCTGTGAGAGAGAAGGCTTTTGGCATTATTGCTGGTGTCTTCAAGCGACATGGAGCTGTTGCTCTGGATACGCCTGTTTTTGAACTCCGAGAAACACTTATGGGCAAGTATGGCGAGGACACTAAGCTCATTTATGACCTTGCAGACCAGGTTCACCTGTGTGTCCTTCTCTCCATGTCTGCTCATACCATGCTTGAACTCCTTAGTTGAATGGTGAATTGAGTGATATGTGCAGCATGTGAACCACCTTGTTCTGAACAGATAGTCAGTATGCAGACTGCATTCAGACATGAGGTTGCATGAACGAAGAGTTATATCAGCATATTTTTAAAGATGTAAGCAACAGGCTAATGGACGTTTTTATTCTTCTTGCAGGGAGGGGAGCTTTTGTCTCTTCGTTATGACCTTACAGTCCCATTTGCTCGTTACCTAGCCATGAATAAAATTGACAAGCTGAAACGATATCACATTGCACGTGTGTACCGTCGTGACAATCCTGCAAAGGGACGGTACCGTGAGTTTTACCAATGTGACTTTGATATCGCAGGGAGTGACTACCCTCAGATGGTACCTGACTTTGAGGTGCTCAAGGTATTAACAGAGTTGCTTGACGAGCTTGACATCGGTGACTACCAGGTCTGAGCTTTCTCTCTCTTTTGTACTCTTGTTGAGACTAATAGGTATTGTTCTGGACAACAAGGTAGCCATTCATGCTCTCCTGTATTGTTGTGAAGTCGTTCTAGAGTTTCACCATATATTCAGTAGCTTTGGAGTATGAGGTTGATTTTTTGGATCATCTTATTAAGTCAACTAATTCTTGACCCATTTCTTTTCACAATTTATCTTTAATAAGAAGGTATGTAGATGATCTGTTTGTTTCTGATATCCCTGATTCCTCCCACTTCATGCATCTTAGACAAAGACTTCGTTGGTGGTGGGATTTGCCCTAGATCATTTTGTGAGCTTCATCGTACTTGAAATTGTGTCTCTTGCAATTTCTTGGATTTAGCAACATTCCAAGATTGCAATGGCTTATGCATTGACATTTTTGACAAGCATTCTCAGGCATGTTTTGGATTTGCTGGAACTGACACAATGTTTAGGTTTGAAGTGTTATTGTAGGCATTCTATCTGCAATCTCATCATATTTGATGTGTGGCAGGTGAAGCTCAACCACAGGCGGCTTTTGGATGGCATGCTTGAGATTTGTGGGGTGCCAGCTACCAAGTTCCGTAGCATTTGTTCTGCCATCGACAAGCTTGACAAGCTTGACTGGAAGGATGTGAAAAAAGAGATGGTATGCCAATGGAAGCAGAGCCTCTTTTGCAATGTTGGTTGAGTCTCATTGTGTTTTTTGTATTGTATTGCAAGCAGGCCCTAGGTTCATGATGAGTGAAGCATGAAGAGGATCTTCATTGTTGTGCTTGGGCAGGTGGAGGAGAAAGGGTTATCAGAGGAGACAGCTGACAAAATTGGTAAATTGGTAGATATGAAGGGAGAACCAATGGCTGTTTTGGAGAAACTAGAGACAGAAGGAAGCCCTTTCCTTGAAAATGCAGGCTCAAAGTCAGCATTGAAGGAATTGGGTACATTATTTCATTACCTCCAGAATGCAAACTGCCTGCACCGGATTTCATTTGACTTAAGCTTGGCCAGGGGTCTGGACTACTACACAGGTGTGATCTATGAAGCCGTGTTTAAGGGCAGCACGTCTTCATCCTCCGAGACTGGTCAAGTGACACAGGTAGCATGCAAGCATCTTATTTTCTTTCCATCTTTCCCTCTACAGATTTTCATCCTTGTTGTCTCTCTGGCAAATTGCAGCATCACATGAAGGTTTCTTTCCCTTGTGCAGTTTGGATCGATTGCAGCTGGTGGGCGCTATGACAATCTGGTGGGGATGTTCAGTAAGCAACCAGTCCCAGCTGTTGGAGTGAGTCTGGGCATAGAACGTGTATTTGCCATCATGGAACAGCAGCTGCAAGATGGATCCAGACAGGTATGAACAACCAGTGTTGTGCAGTTCTTCCTGTTTGCGAGAACCTCTGGTCCCGTTTTGACATTTAAAAATTTATGTGGAGGTTCTTCAGGTAAGGGTTTGAACTGGGTTCTTCCAAAAGTTGAACCCTTCAGTTCTGGTTCTATCACATTTTTTCAAATTCAAGAACCTCTGGACCAGTTTTTGAACCGGGTCCAGTTCCATCTACATGTTGCACATTCTTCTATGCTGAAGATTATGCGGGTATAAAGTTTATAACAAATTAAAGCAGGGGGCTATGTAAGTATAGAGTTGAACAACTAATTAAAATGAATTTTTAATTATAAATTTCAGTATACTTATTAACTTTTTTACATACGTATCCTGACCCTGTTTTCAAAAATATTTTTCACGGTTACAGTTCTATTTCCAGATCTAGCAAAACATTTTCTCCACTGTCTGGTTCTTGTGCCGATTCCAACAAAATGATGTCAACATGGGTCCAGGTCACAAGAACCTAACCCTGAACCCAGTTTTTACCCTTCAAACCAGATACCCTCACAACACTGGTATGAACCTTGTAAGAACAATGTCAGATGGCCATGTCTCTGCTTAAGAGTTATTAGGGGAGGGCAAAAGTTTTGGGAGCAATATGGTATTGACCGAGTACAGATTTATGACTGGTCTGCTTGTTCTGGTAGGAGGTTTGGAGGCTTCATTGTGCTGATTTTTGGAGCCCCAATGAAATTTCAGGAGTAGAAATGTCAAATATTCAATAAGTGTGTCGTGTTGAATGCCCAGGGAATCCGGGAGACACACACAGAGGTGTTGGTGCTGGGCATAGGGGAGGGTTTGATGGACTTCATCATAGCTCTTGTTGCGGAACTGTGGGCAGTTGACATGAAAGCAGAATTTGCATGTTGTACACTGCGGAATCTTGGAAAGCAGGTGTGTAAGGCTGTCTCCAGCACATGGCCATTTTCATCCTTGTCATATATTTGCTTAAAGTTTGCTGGCAAGTGCTCAAATGGCTTCATTGTGTTTGGGGTGCAGATTTCAAGTGCAGGAAGTGAGGAACGCCAGATTCCATATGCTGTCATAATTAGCCCAGATGATTTGGAGAAAGGAGTTGTCCAGCTGAGAATCCTGGGGACAAAGCAACAGCGGCTTGTTGCCAGGGACAGGATTGTTCATGAATTGCAAGAACTTTTAGGGCTCTGACAGAAAACAGAGCAGCCAATTGCAGCTGAAGACTAGGGTTAACAAACTTTGATGGCAAAGTTTTTCTGACCAAGCTTAACTTGAGCTCATATCATCATAACATAAGTTCAGAACATTATGTGGACAATTGGTTAGCTATTATTGAGGTAGCACAAATTGCAAAGTGTGCTCACTTACAATGCAGTGGCAATTTCTTGACATTTCAGGTAGCATTAATAGAAGATGTATGGACATGTGTACCTTAGACATCTTCTCACATTCCATAAAGAACCAGAAATAGTGGGCCACTACACCTGCACAATGAACCTTGGGTCTCTTTTTGTTTTGTAAGAACACTATTAGTCTCTCATTGATTTTGTAACATCTATGTTACAAAACATAAGAGAACTCTTTTTGAAAAAGTGGGCAGAAGAAATATATGTTTTGTTCAAAATTCTATAATCTAACTTCCAGAGCTCACTGCAAACTTCAGATTTCAGTTTTCAATGAATGTGTCCTGCACATTTTCCCACAGCACACCTGTGAGTGGTGAGTACCTGTTCCACCAAATTATAATGTTATATCAGATCATGCTTCTTGTGCAAATGGTTTCTTTCTTGTCTGTCCGTAAATTCTTCATTAGATTGCACTTGTTGAGATTTCAACCATTGATTCATGTTTTAGTCTCTGTGGAATTCCATCCATTGAATTTCAGTTTTTGCATCCACTATTTTGTGTGATATTCATACTAGGATTGGGGATATTCATTCCCATGATTGTGTGACTACACACATTGTCTGTTATAACACTTGGATTTGATAACCACTCACTTTGTTAGCTGATTCTGGCCTAATCATGAAACCCAGGTTCAAATCCATCTGGAAAATCATTCCAAGACCCAGGTCAGTTGGTAAATGGATCATAAGTTTGACAAATGACCACATAGGAAGCAGGATTCATATTCTATCACACTGGAGAGGACCATAGATCATACCTGTTGATTAAGCAAGTTTTCAGGCACTCTTAGATGGCAGAATCAGCCTCAGAGCCAATTAAGTCATTGACGACCTGCATATGCTAGTGTATGACCTCCTATGCTCCTTTAAGGGCATGCTGGTTTATGACCTCCTGATGGTCCCTTAAGCCAGAGGATGCTTCCCCATGGTGCAATTTACATTACAAAGAACAAAAAGACTTGAAAATCTTAGGGTGTTCAACTACTTGTGGCCTATGCTAATGTCAATGAGGCAGTGGTGGGCTGGAAAAGTCTGCAAACATTTTGGGGTCAATTTCTTGAGGCTTCTGCTGTCATCTAGCAAATTCAAAGCCCCCAAGAATCATAGGAGCTTTCTTTTTTTCAAAACTCAGCATAGCCAGTTCCAGACCTGGGACAAACAAACATCAGCTAGTAACTAGGAAATTCTCAAGCCATCTAGTCATTGGATCATCTTTCCATGTTTCTTTTTTCCCCCCTTCTTTCTGGAAAGTAAAAATAGACCGGGTAATCTTTCTGTGTTTCTTAATTTCAATCTTAAATCCAAAGACCAAAACGTGATTGAAGACCAAAACTGCTTTAGATGGTGTACATCAAAAGCACCTTTGGGGATCAGAGCACTGATTGAAAAACAACCCAATTCACTAAGAGGAAAACAGTGAGTTCCACTTAAAGATCACCGACCTGGTAGAGTCTTCAAATATTAGGAAGCATATTACATTCATATGGACAGGTCCTAGGCAACCAAAAGTTGATCAGTTGCCAAAATTACCGAGAACAAAATTTTGGCATCCAATGCATAAACTGCAACAGATTAACCCTAGATGGAACTTTCAGCACAAGCTGGAAACCTTGCATGTAAGCAACTACTGGGCAATACACACACAATTATAGTTAACATATCAAGGGCAAATTTACATAGCTCTTATACTATTAGCTTTGTGACGATTCATATAAATTGTTCAACAGGCAGTCAATAATATCCAAGTATGTTACAATTCCAAGAAGAGAGCTAGCATCATCCATCACCCAAATGTAGCCCACACGGTGTGTCAGAGCTTGAGCCATCACTGCAACCAGTGAGCTCCATGGCCGACATGTATTGGGTGCCATCCTGCCTCTAGAGAATGACTGCCGGGGTATGGAATTGAAGGAGAGTGCTAATGGCCCATCTGGAGATTTTGCAGGTTGATCCTCGTCTGATGATTCTTCACTGCCAGTATCCAAGCCATGGTGGCCAGCCAATAAAAAGGGAGCCAAGCCTTTTGATACTGAGGAAAAGTGGTGATGATGTTGATGATCATCTATGCTGGTGGAATTCATTGGGGTTGTTAATTGCCTGGAGAGCTTTATGGTTCCCACCTTCTCACAAACCCGTGACTGCACAAGCTCAACAAGAGAACTTGGTGGCCCTCCACAGTCTTGTGCATATGACAGAAAGTCCTGCACTGAAAGTGTAGCAAGTGCCAGAGCTGCTGTTTCATTGCATCCTTTCATAGTGAAGGCAGAGATGTCTCCAACCAGCTTGAGCTCCCCAGGATTTTCATTGTCATCTTCAACAACAGCAACCGCTGTCATCTCTCTAGCTGCTTGCTGTATTAAAGGGACAGCTGACATGGCATTTGCTGTTGCACGTGTTACCAGCACCTCTGTGTTGATAAGGCCAAGCTGTTGGATGCTCATCATAGGGATGGGTGAAAACAACCCAATGCAGCTCAGCAAGAATCGAACCACATCTTCTGGGACCAGCCAACAATACTCCTGGATTTCACACTCTGGCTTCAACACATTCTGGCTCACAGATATACAAAAGTGCCTCAATCCATGAGTACTTTGTGGCAACTGCATATTTATGTTCCAGGCTGCACCAAGCTTTGTGTTTGGGATTGAGCTGCTACTGCGAGGGACACTGTTTGAAATGCTGCCCTCAATGGGAACTACCAAGTGTTGGACACCATCCAAGAAGCTCTCCAAGGCCTCAAAAAGCCTACATCACCCACAGGACACAAAATCTCAACAATGTTCTGCCACCTCCTAACTTCACTACAAATGAAGGTAACCAGAAAACAGAAGATCCTACCTAAAAGCAGCAATATTTGCAAAGAGCTGATTTGGGGCCTAATTTACTGTGAGCAAAACTCAGCGTTGAGCATCATATGAAGCAAGAGAATAGAACTTGAGCTCCAGGACCCAAAATTGTTGGAGCAACGGAAGGGATTCCGGACCCAGACCAGAGGGAGTCTAAATCTTGCTGTAAATTTTGCTGGATCTCTTGTTTGCATGCAGCAATGTGGAATTCAGTCTTAGAAGATATCAGCAGCAACAGATTGACTCAAAAGCAGTCTGGCAAACAAAGTACACAAAAAATCCTCCTCATCCAAGATGCAAAGCTTCTCATACATTCTAACAGGTTTACCACCTTGCCTTTAACCAGAAGGATTTTGTCCAGCCCTGGGTGTAGCGCCCTAGGGAGCTCCCGCACAAGGGCAAGGAGTGTCAATCAGACCTGGTCAGCCCTGTGCGAAAGCTGGGATGTTGATCAATGCTAGGGCAAATACCATTGGATATCAAGGCATAAAATTCCTCATCCGGCTTGACATTACCGCATACATACTGGATCCAATTTGATGGTTTCCAGAGTCTTCTTTCATCCGAGGGAACCCAGAAGTCTATAAAAATGCAAATCGCAAATTGTGCAATCATGAATCCTCATTGAATTTCGGGCATGAATTCTCAATCAAGGTTCCGCAGAGGGAAAGGGAAAAGAAAACAGGAAAGAAAGATGGGTGTCACAGATGTGGGAGTCTCAGCCTGGATACTTACTTTGTGCGAGAATCCACATGATGTATAGCGGCTGAAGAAGTGGGCGAAACAAAGACGGAAAGGGGAGCTTTGAGTGCTGCTGCAAGATCCGACAAGCTTTCATCCCTGGCCAAGAAACAGATGATCTCTATCATGCTCACCCTTCCCACACACTGCCAACTACCCGGATTGGGATCCACCAAGAAGTTCTCTTGTTCTCTGTGTAAGTTGTTCCTGACTGTAGTAGACTGGGATTGTTGTTGTACCCACAAGCCTAAGTGAGGCTCATGGGTTTTCTTCAAAAACTTCAGAGCTTCACCCACTGTAGCGGTAATGGGGAGACGTCTTACTGCGGGTTTGCCCAGAGCAAGGTCCCCTACCTGCCGCGATTGAAAGAATCCGTCCATGCACCTAATTTTCTGTTTTTCCCCTCGTCCTCAGGACTCCTTCTCTTGCACCCTCTCTTTGTGGTTCCGCTTCTTCTTCCGCTCCTGATGAACAAAGCCCAAAACTACAGTTCCCAAATCCTGCCATACAACTGCCCCAAATCTGCGAAACACGAGATCCTGAGACAAGAGAAGAAATGTTGCATGGGTTCCAGAGAGAAAGAGAGGACTAGACTATATACCCGCCAGCGTTTTTTTATTATTATTGGCGAAACTTCGCCAGAAAGAGGAATTAAAAACTTAAACATTCGAAAATTAAGTGATTTTGGAGGTTTTCAATCGACAGAAATGAGAGATTTTTATTTTTTTTTAAATCGCCAGATTTCTACATTTAGTTTTCAGTGCATAGCAAAAATATGTAAAGATGATTTTTATTTTTTTAATTTCATATTTATTTTATAGCCATATTTGGCTAAATATTCCTAAGGATTACCGCCACTTTTTCTACAACTTCCTATGGATGATAGCCACTTTGGTTGCAAATAAAAATTCCTTCAAAAAACACCAGTACCCACTCTTGTGGAGGGGGGTAGGTATGAGGTGAGTAGGTAGGTACCGACGGCCCATGGAGTGGGGTATTAGTATAGGGTAAAAGCCCAAGCCCCTAGGGCTTTATGGGAATAAAGGCCCTTGCAAGGGGGACCCAAGAGTGGGCCCCATTCCAATAAAGGACACGGTAGAGAGCTTTACGGAGCGTAAAGACATGCTTGGAATTTTTTAATATTTTTTTTTTCCCCCGTGATACCCAGCAGGTACCCACCACGTATCACAGGACAAAACGAGGAAAATGTGGGGTTGTTTTTTTTTTTTTTGAAATGCAAGGAAATAAATACTTTGGGTGACATGCCCTCCAATGACACTAGAAAATTTGAATGAACGGTGAACCAGCAACCAGCGCACCATAAAGGACATTGGATGAGAAGTGTGATAGGTAAGTAGTTTTCTGTCGGGTTCCAGTTCCCTAGCTTAACCAGGGTGGTTAGCTCAGTTGCTTTTTCTACTACCTACTAACAACAACCACCTACAAGTAGGTTGTTATTAGGTAGGTAGGAAATACAAAAAGGCCTTGTCTATGCATAAACTTGCTACTTACCTAGTGAGTAGTCACCTATTTTCCTACCTATTTACCTATACCTAAGGACATCCTTTTTTAAAATTATGGGTTACCGAGGTGAAACCGGATGTTAACTCAGCTGAAGTTCATCCACAAACACCTACTAAGGTGCATCCAGTAGATGGTGTGCTGGTGGGTGCTGGTTTATTTTTGGCAGGGGGACGGGGCATCAGGGAGATCTTAAAACTCCACAATACCCGTGTACACTAAGCTTAGGGTCAAATTCCAGGGTCGGGAAAATCTCAAAAAAAAAAAAAAAATTCCATTTGAAGAAAAGAATTGGGAATAATTATTTAAATATTTTTCATAACCTAATAATACAAGTAGCCCACTATTAATGATGTCATAAATTTGAGTAATGAAATTAACCATATGTTACCTATTTATGGAATAGGCCATACCTCCTCGGCTTATTCCGCGTAGGAATGTGGTGAGCCTGGTGAGGTCGAGCCTTGATCCTGTTGGGTGTATGTACGTAATGGGTTGAACCAAGGCTTGTTCCAAAGTGTAATTGGTTGTTCGCAATTGTCAATTAATTCACAACATGTGCACGTTCTTTGCCGTAATTGGTTGTTGCAAGTCCAAAACTGATTACACTAAAAGTGAAAAGCAACAAAAACGTGGGTTTGCCCACCTAGAAAAAGCAGCTGAAAAAGTGCTGCAAATAGCACATGACAAACACCCCCTTACATTGACAAAACAAATAGTTATTATTTTTTCAAAACATCAATTTATTCTTATTAATTGTCTAATTTTTTTTCATGACCTATAGTAGTAGTCCAATCAAGGTTTCTTGAAAATAAATAAATAAATATTTATTTATTTATTTATTTATTTATTGGCTTGAAATTTTTTTTTAATATTTATTAACATTGGAGTTTCATGGCTTGGACCTGGTTTGTCAACCATGTGAAAAGTTTGTTAACTATCATATTACAAATTGATTTTTTTTAAGGTGTTGACAATAAATATGTGATAAATTAAAACTTTGACAAATGATCGTTTTCAAATCAAAGATGACAAAAAAATTATGAATTGAGTCATTATTTAAAATTACATTTCAAATGCTTCCTCAATGATTAATTAAAATGAGAAATGAAATATGATATATTATATATATCGTAAATACACCCATGACTTTTTTAATTTATCACTAGCTTTACGAAGAACATTTGATATAAAGCCCAAACATCAAAAGTTAAACCCAAAATTAAATTGTATATTATAATATTTGTTGTGAAAGTGTCCAAATTGGCCCCCACTAATGTGCATTCACCTTTATTCCTAAGCTCTCACATGACTTATTTGTTTCAATGCAAGACTAAAGAACATACCCAAGGCATGAAAGTCATTTGCAACATGCCATATCAAATAATTTACCAAGATGATGCCTTGGGCAAACCACCTATGCAATAGTTTGGTTAGATTTTTCTTTTTGTTTCCCTTTCTTTTTAGCTTATGTTTCATCCTTCAATTTCTTATAATCAACTTTGAATTACATCCCAAAAACACAACTTAAGTCATACACTGGTCATCACTTAGGTGGTTATTATGTCGAAAGAGATAAATTTTTGCCTTCATTTTATGGACATTATGTGGATTTTTATTATTACTTTTCAATTCATGAGCTTAAATCTTCAAAATAATGTCACTTCATTTTCAATAATACACATTGTCATCAATTAGTATGTTGTTTTGGGACTCTTCATAACTTGAAATTGATTACAAGGAACTAAGGAGAGCTAAATTTTGTTGGCGAAGGTGGTAGTTTGGATTTATTAGATTTATTACTTATGCAATGGTAAATTGAACTTAAAATTAAGTTTGTAATTTTTGCTTGGAGATAGATCTTGACTTCTACCTTTGTATACACAACTTATCCTAGAGCCACCATGTCTCTTGCATGGTTGATTCTCTACAACTTGCCCAATTTTATTAGCCATGAGATCCATGCACATTTATTCATTTTCATCATGCTCTAATTCAACTCACCCAAGCTCTTATCTCCACCAAGCCAACATGACGCAAAGCAAGTTGTGGTACCAAAAATGGAGTAGGAAAGTCACATGATTGAAAATGATCTTGAAATACTAAGGGTTATATCATTTTAGGTAGGGGGCATTTTTCTCCCATTCATTAAGTTTCACAAAATGCCATTATAACTAGCCCACCACCATCCATTTTATCAAGCCCTTTTGCAAGGCACCATTTGAAATGTTCTAAAGCACTTCTGAATTTCTTCCTTTATTATTGTAATACCTTGGCAACTTTGGCACCAATTACATTATTTTTGTAAATGCTCAAAATTTCAAAAAAACACTTATCTCAAATAGCAATTTTTTGTGAAGGAAAATCCAAAATCTTTTGGAGTTTTTCGTTTCAAAATGGGATCTCCAAAATTGATTAATTATTGGCAGACAATAATGATGTAAAAACATTTTTAAATTTCTTCCTTTATTAGTTCACATACCTTTCTTCTAAGGTGTAGAACCTATCCACCCTCCCCCCAAATTCTACAAAGTTCCATTCATTTGACACTTGTCAATTGAAAGTTTCTTCCAAACTCCAAATTCAAAATGGTGCCTCAAAACTTTTCAATTAAGATTCATATATTCTCATGACATTTATATTATTTTCAAAGATGAAGAAGAGGTTGACTCGTGGGAAGTTTTATTCCCTCAAACCTTAGCCTTCACAATGGAGCTTCCACCATTGCCAAAGAACCTAGCAAGGGAAAACCCTTGAAAAACATATTTTGTTCAATGAATTAGAATGCATAAAACTTAGGGGTAATAAGTTTGTGGTGATGGATGGATTGCACTGGCATTTGACAATTTTAAATTGTTCATGGGTTTCCAATTGGTATAAGGTTTGCATATTTATGTGGTGGGAAACTAGGAGTACCCCATGTTGAAGGGGAGTTAGGAATGGGTGGCCACAAAGTAGCTATCCAACATTTTCAACCTCCTTCAAAGGTTTTTACAATATATTTTATTACTAGTTGGGGTTGGAATGATGGCTAAAAAAGGGGAAATTCTTTCTTGATGGTTTATTTTTGACAAGAATCCACTACACAAGAAGTTGCATTTCAATGGGAAGGGCATCATGGAATTTTTACATCTTGATAAATAACATGCTAAAAATATATTAGTGCAATGACTTAGGACTAATAATGTGGTTTAACTCACCAAATAAAATGAAGGGTTGCGGCTAATGTTTTGTTTAAGCAAAAAATTGTAATATAGTGATAAAGCAAAATCCAATGCAAAAGGTTCAAAGGATTTTATTTTTTTCAAAAATGCCAAAGTCAGCATATTTTGAGGGAAAAAAATATGAAGCCACCATATTTTGACAATATGTTCTTGGAGGTTTCCAAAACTCAAAAAACAAATTCTAAGAAATTTCTATTACCTTTTTTTGAAATCTTAAAGTGAAATTAGCTCATTCGTCTTGTGGACAATCACCAAGTCCACCTATTTACCAAATTGAAAAAAACAAAACCATAGTTGTGGTTGGTCCCAAATCCACATTTCTATCCTTTTCATTTCATTCAATCAATTTGATTTTTTCCCTCTCTTGTGAAAAATAAAACTCAAAAAATGGAATAATTTCAAAATGAAAAGTAATAGATCTTAAACCTTCCATCAATTTTTAATCTTCACATCCATATGCAAATAGATGTTTCATTTGGAAGATACCATGTACAATTATTCTACAATATTTGATGGTCACAACTAATGTTGCATTGGTAAATGTAAATAGCCATATATCCACCATGTAAAACAATGTATGTGTAAACTACCAATTTTTTGGAATTGACATTTAACTCAAGCTCAACATGTAATTGCTTTCTTTTACACTTACAATTAGATGGGGAAGTGTGAAAAATCTCATTTATACTTTCAGTTTTTTTTTGGTAAGTGTAAATGAAATAGGTTTTAGAAAAATAGTTTTTTTCTTTGTGACATGGTTTCTACCATTGCCATTGCCATTTCAAACTCTAGAAACAAATGTGAATTCATGCCCCTCTTTACATTTTTTTTGTTCGTGGTTTTGGCATGGAGTGTTTTCAATGGTCTTTGTGTTTTTTTTTCCCCCTTAACCTTCTTCCATGTGAAGGTTGCAAGCATAGAGGAACAAGTTGTTGTGTGGTGTTGAAGGAGGGCACCAGCAGTTATTCATTCTCTCACTTGATAATGCTTTAGGTGAGTGTTTTTTTGTGTGTTTTTGTTGTCATCCTTGTGTTTACCTTGTTTGTGGACCATTGTCATCCTTGCCTTTTTCACATCTACAACACCCCCAACCCTACCCTTCATTCATGCTCTAAAATTTGAGTTATAATTTTTTTTTCACAACATTGTTGTTTTCCTCATGTTTGCCTTGTTTGTGCCATTGTTGTCCTTGCTTTCTTCATGTTTACATCAACAACAAAATACATGACCCCATGCCCACCATTCATATTGAAAATCTTAGAGCTTTAATTTTCTTTGGGTAGTGTTGTTGTTGTCCTCCTCACTTTTTTCGTGTTTACAACAATAACAAAACCCTAAAAACTAACTTACCCTCTCACCCCTTGTTCACACTCTAAGTTCATGACAAAGTTTTGTTCAAAGTATGTGTAAACCAGTGCGCTTATCGTATATAGCTTGGTTAGAGACTGATATCAATACTTGAATGAACATTGATATCAAATACCAAATTAGTCTAATACTACCTTCTTTTTTGCCATTTTGTGAAAGTTATTTGGATATATATATATATATATATATATATAATGTTACAGATTCCCCTTTTTCTAAAAACTTTGTAAAAAATTTTTTTGGTTTAAATCACCACAATTGCCTACAATATGTGAAGGTGCATAAGATTTTTCACTTTCAACTTTTGAATATCGCCAAATTTGGATAAATATAATTATGGACTATCGCCATTTGAGCAACATCACAAAATTGAAGAAAAAAGCACTACTTCAAGCATTCTGTGCTTAGGGTAGGTAAACTCTTAAGACATTTTTTCATGGCTTCTTTTAATGAAAGGTAAGGCCACTTTCAATTTTATCCATAGGCTAGTTTTGCCAAATTAGTTGCAATTTATTCATTTCCTACTTGTGGCCATATTCCTATACATTTTACTAAGTTGTACTTATTACGTCTTAAGTTCACCTTGATAATTTCTCAAAAGTCATGCAAATTTTTCTTATAATTATTTGGTGTTGAACATGCAAGGTTACTATGGTAGTATAGAAAGTTAGTCCAATTGTATTCATGTTGAATATAATATCAAATGTAACATTATTTGTTAAAAATTTGATGGATATCAACAATTTGATGTACCATTTTTAATACCTCCAAAAATGTGATTAATAACTTATGATTAATACCATATCATATTGAAAACTTAATCACAAGCGGGAATGGATGCTCCAACATTTTTGGCCCTCATATGCAAAACATAATAATTTTTTTGATGTTATGAGCATTTGAAGGGTTGGGTACCATCTAGAAAAGTTTGGGTCACTTAGAACAATTTGGAGACTAAAATCATATCCAAATCAATAGAGCAATCCTTTGAAAATCTCTTGACAAAAGTTAGAAGAAAATAGCCTCACATGATCAAATCAACTTTATTTCTTAGAACTTACAATGTCAAAATTGTCGATTAAGAATTTTGGAAATGTTTTTGTTTCAAAATAATCCCCATGGTGACTTACAAATAAAATATGTAAGGAAAAGAGTGCCTCCCTCCTCCATGGGGACATAAAATTATATTGCATTCCAAAAGTGAAGAATTTACGAGTACAACTTGACAAGCATGGAGGTGCATTAGGTGAACATTGTTGTGCCATGTCAAGTTGGAAACTTCATGTTAAGTTAAACCAAGAATGTGAATTAGATTCTAATTATGGATCTTATATGCACAAGTATATTAATTACCAAACACCTAAAAATCTCTTTAGATGAACATAAAGGCATGAAAATATTGAACAAATGTAATAAACTATTTACATATCAATGTATGGCACACCCACATAAATGCGGTCACGGATGAAACAAAATTTAGTGAAAAGCACCTACCTAGTTGAAGGTGCCTTTTCTTGTGATAATAATATCCCAAGATATCAATGTGTTTGTTGTGCTGGTCCTATGTCCTCCAGGGGTTATGGTAATACCCAGAAAAAGTACAGCAAAGATTTGATAAAAGTGAGTTTCACCAGTAAAAGCTCCAGTTCTAGTAGCTTCAGATTTCAGCCAACTAAGTCATATTGGAACTTCACCAATCCCGCACCGCAAATTGGAGATACAAACATGACATGTAAATATGTGACCAACCCCAACCCCATGTACTTGCTGCTATGCTACTTTCTTAGCATTTTGTACTATGTACATATATTAGAGTTTTCCATAAAATCAGGAAAACAGGGCACCAGTACCCTCAGTTTGGTCCAAAACCGGGTGAGATTTTTTAAAAAGAACCTGCCAAAAAGCACATTAGCCTTCAAGGGGGGGGCTGACATGCCCTTCTGGGCATGGCGTCACACTGGGACCGCCCATGGTGGTGTGAGATGGTACCAAGCTGGTCGACTGGGGTTTGACTCCCCAGTTCGTCAAACAGGTTCGGGCCGGGAGGCCACAAACACGGATCAAAAGGGTTCCTGAGTGGAGCCCCAGAGTGAGCTAAGTGCTCACTCACTCTATGAGGGCATGGGCAGAGGGTTTTCCCTGGCCCCTGCCTTTTGAGGCAAAAAGAAGGTGAACTTGGAGTTCACCCGGCTTCCCGCCTCAAGCTTCTGGTGTCCACCCAAGGGGAGCAACTTGGTGTTGTTCCCGGGTGGGCTAGGCTGGGAGAGTGTGGGCGGCTAACTACTTAGGTAGTGTGTTAGAGGCTTTAGGTCCCTTAGTGGCAGTTGGTTCTAGCAACTAACGCTTTGTGTCTTGGATGTGCAAGTAAATAGGTGTTAGAAGTGAGGAGTTAGGAGCGGGTCCTGGAGTTTGGAGGTACAAGGCACCAGTCCAAGCAAAGGGGCACAACATCTGGTATCAAAGTGAGTCTTTGTGTTGGCGTAGTTTGGAAGGATGGCGGGGATCAACCCAAAATTGTAAAAAGGAAGTCGAAAAAGGAAAAAGGCAAGGCACTAGCGGAGCCAAAACTTGCCCCTCCGAATTGCAAAAAGTGCAAAAAGGTGTGCTACACAAAGGATCAAATGGCAACGGATGCCTTGGCGAAAGCAATAGAGCTTTCATTAAAGGCGGGCTACACTCCTTCTCAAGAGCTTTTGAAGTTTAGGGGAGTAAACCCAAAAGAGGAGGAAGAAGTGACAATGGGGATGGATAACCTCGACAACCCGGGTTATGGTGAAAAGGAAAGCCCTCATGAAGAGGAACCTTACGAGGAGGAACCCTTTTATGAGGAGGGGCCATCAAAACCAGGAGTTAGAACTCCCCATATTGCGTCTTTTGCAACTTTCAATACTACTCCTCCCCAAGAGGCGAATGAAAACAAGGAAGTGGGAGACGAAGAAAAGGAGGAGGCCACCATGGATGAGGCCGATGAAGAACAACAACAAGAAGGGGAAACTAGGAGTGGGAGATCGTGTTTAAAGTGCCTCACACCCAAAAGAAGGGGCACCTCAAAACGTACCCTATAGGAATTATACAATGAAAGAAGCCATGAAGAAGAAAAGCAAAGGAAAAGGGATTTAATTAAATTAGAATGTGGCTGGGAGGAGTTGAAGCTAGAAAGAAAGGAGATGGCCAAAATGGCCCAAACCCTCAAGGAATCCACTTTCAAGGACTCACTCGCGGCGTGCATGGGGGAAATTATAATCACCATGCAAAAGATGGCAATGACTCAGGACAAGGTTAATGAAAACCTTGTCAAAACCATTGTTGAGATTGTGAGATCCCCATCAGAAAAACCCCATCGAAAGGCCACCAAGGTGCCCGAAGCCATAAAAACCCTCATGCCAGAATCTTTCTCACGAAAGGAAAGTAAATTCAAGAGAGTGAGGGAATGGTTTCCCTTACTCGAAGTTTACTTTGAAGCGCAAGCCATCGCCTTGGATAGTGAAAAAGTCTAAATGGCCCAATCTCTCTTTCAAGACCATGCCTTAAAATGGGGCATGTTTAAGGAAGAAAACCCGAAGACAATTCTGACCATTACATGGTAGGGTTTAAGGTAGAATTCAATGCGAGGTTCATGCCCCACAACCAAGTCTTGAGAGATGGGTTAGAGTTGTTGGCCTTGAAGCAAGGGGAAAGGTCGAGCTCACTTGCAAAACACGTCCAAATTTTTAATGCCTTGCTATGTTTGGTCCCCATGAAGGAAAAATACACCCAAAGGGTGGCTTTCCTTAACGATTTGCAGCCTTGGGCTCACAAGCGACTCCTCCAAAGGCACAAGGTGCCAAAAACATGCCAAGAGTTGTTGAAGGTGGCGGAGTGTATGGAAGATGACTTCGCCTACCCCAAAAGTAATCTCAAATCAACAAGGAACTCCAAGGGAAGGGGTTCCCAAGGCAAGTCAAAATTCCACGGAGAAAAGAAAAGAAAGTGGGAGAAACCTCCCCACAATAAAGAAAAATAGCTCCTTCAAAAGAAGAAATCAAAAGCTAAAGTTAGTAGCAAAAAATGTTATACTTACAGATCAGTTGATCACCTTGCTAAGATGTGTACTAAGCCTAACAATGTGAGCCCTAACTTAAGAGACAGTGGGTTTATTGCAAAAGCTAGAATAACCAAGGAAGGTACTAATTTCATTATGTTACGTTCTATTGTGAATCTAATAAACTTATGTGTTTGTTGGACTCAGGAGCTATGCACTACTTCATGAGTCCCAAGGCAGCACTACAGTTGGGTTTGAAGGCCACCAAGGTGGCCAAACTGATCCAAGTTCGATTAGCACAAAGGGATGTGACCCCAATGAAGGAAGTAACGTTAGAGTTGAGCTATTCTGCGAAGGAATGAAGTTCAAGGAAGACTTCATGATTATAGCCTTAGATGGTTTTGACACAATTTTAGGTAATATTTTCCTAGATGCTTACCACATAGACATTTTGAGAAACGATTCTAAGTTGAGAATCAAAGCTCGGCTAACTGAGAAGTTGGTTAATTTAGAGGTTGATTACTAATTTAGTTTATTAGCGGTAGGAATCAACCTAATTTCTATGCAAGACATGCACAAGACTGCATTTTTTGTTTTGATGCGTATGGAAGAACATGGTGATGTGGCAAAAGTCGAAAAGGCTAACCCATATCCATTTTGTATTTCAAAATTTATTAATAAATTTTTGGACGTTTTAACAAACGACCTTCCTACAATTTTGCCTCCCAATAAAGATGTAGATCATAAGATCAAAATGCATCTAGGATCTATCCCACTTGTTAAGGCACCTACATGTTAAATAATAAAGAGTTGAAAAAACTCAAAAGACAAATTAATGACCTCATGGAAAGAAGCTACATTCATCCAAATAAGTCACCTTATGGTGCTCCCGTGTTGTTCATGGGTAAAAAGGATGGGAAGTTAAGCATGTGCATTGATTACCGGGCCTTAAACAAAATTACCATAAAAAACAATTATTCCTTGCCTATAATAGATGATTTATTCAACATGTTGAATAGGGCTCAATACTTCAATTGGATCGACTTAAAATTGGGGTATTACCAAATCCACATAATGGATGGAAATGTGGAAAAGACGACGATGAAAATGCGTTATGGATCTTATGAATTCTTAGTGATGTTGTTTGGACTATGTAATGCCCCTTCCACATTTATTACGCTTATGAATTCGATCTTCCATGACAAGTTAGACAAGTTTTTAATCATCTATATTGATGACATTTTCACATATTTTAAATCGGTGGAAGACCATGCTAGACATTTGGAGTATGTCCTGCAAAGGCTAAAAGAAAACAACCTTAATGCTAACAAGGCAAAAAGTAAATTTCCTAGATGAAGATGGATTTCTTGGGATATGTGTTGTCCTTGAAAAGCATAAGGCCGAAATCGAAAATGGTTCAAACCATCAAGGAGTGGCAAAATCCGGTGATGGTTAAAGGAATTCAATCCTTTTTAGTATTAGCAAACTTCTATAGGAAGTTCATAGCAAGATTTTCAACATTGACCAAACCCTTCACCAACCCCCTTAATAATGTTGTCATTCGAATGGCGAGAGGAACATAAAAAGGCATCGAGGTGTTGAAAGAAAGACTTTTAACCTTGCCTGCCCTTAAGTTTATAAATGTTACCAAACCATTTGAAGTACACATCGACACAAACAAATTTGCAATAAGAGGTATGTTGGTGCAAGAAAGGCATCCTATTACCTTTGAGAATAAGAAATTGGTTAAAGCCCAACTTAGATGGCCAACTCACGAGGAAGAGTTGTTCATCATGGCAAGTTGTTTCAAATGCTAGCAACATTACCTAAGATCACATAAAACCAAGGTCTTCACAGATAATGTCTCTTTAAGGTATTTCGAAACACAACCAAAGGCCATCGACAAATAGTTGCGATGGCATGACGCTTTGGCATTTATGGATATCGAATTGATGCACAAACTGGACAAAGATAATGTTGTATTCGATGCGTTAAGTCAAAAAGAAGAATACCAAGATGGAAAGGTCGTAAATGTAACCTAGGCTTTAAGAGCCATGTTCATTGGGGAAAGCGGCCTCAATAGGAGATTAAGGGAAGGCTATGTAATGACCACCTTGCCCAACACTATTTTGACAAGTTAAGGCAAAAACATAAGGTGAAAGGTATTTCTCTTAAAGACGGTTTGTTCAAATGGAAACAATCTTGAGTGTATGTGCCAGTGAGCAAGTTGCGTACTAAAGTACTAGAAGAAATTCACTATGTTCTAATGGTGGGACATTGAGGTGAAAATACCATTCATGTGGAGCTAAGTAAGAGATTTTATTGGCCCAAGATGAAGGAAGATGTGGAACATTATGTTCACACATGCATGAAATGCCAAGGCACAAAGTCAGTACATAAGAAGAAATACGGATTATATAAACCTCTACCTATTCCAAATGATCCATTTGAAAGTATTTCAATGGACTTTGTGTCGTGTCTCCCTTTGTGGGAAGAGAAAGACACTATCTTAGTGGTGGTAGATAGGTTTTCAAAATTGGCCAAGTTTGGGACAACTAAGACAATAGCCACCATGGCAAAAATAACAACATTGTTTTTTAACATGTGGATAAGACATCATGGCATGCTTGAGGTCATTATAAGTGATTGAAATGTCAAGTTCGTGTCAAAATTTTGGACACTTTTCATGGAAAAGGTCGAAACCAAGCTTAAGTTCAATACAACCTTCCACTTGCAAATCGATGGCCAAACTGAAAAGGTCAATGGGATATTGAACCAATATCTTAGAAATTATGTGAGTGTCAATCATAGAAATTGAGGCCATAAGTTTGGTTTAGTAGAGTTTTGTTATAATTCCACTAAACATTCAACAACTTGGATATTGTTCTCAGTTTGAAACCATGTAAAAAACCCTTTTGAAAAGGGACTATGGCAACATTCCCATTTCCAGTTGGTTGTGTTTGTTCTGTGTGGAGATTGTGATCTCCAACATGAAGTACATCAAATTACAGTTGTGACTTATAT
>Ga0116231_10000284_pt1 | contig 79592 bp, 61 predicted proteins | sample S1TSphgellanicum_2_FD_89695 | JGI IMG/M metagenome (GOLD analysis project Ga0116231, IMG submission 89695) | Host-associated microbial communities from peat moss isolated from Minnesota, USA - S1T2_Fd - Sphagnum magellanicum MG | ecosystem: Host-associated > Plants > Peat moss > Unclassified... | reverse complement strand
TTTGTTAGTGTGTAATTATGAGTTAGTTTTTTTTATTTTAAAAAATTTTTAATATATTTTTTTTTTTTTTTCCTTCCTTTTTTTTGGGGGGCCTTAAAAGTGGGGTTTTTGCCCCCCCCCCCCCCCAAATTGAAATTTCCAAGTATTTTTCAGAAAATTGATTAAGATCAAACATTTACAAATTGATACCAAAGTTTGAATTCCAAACTTCTTATCATTTATATGTAATCTTCAGTAGGATTCAAATTACAATGGTTAATCAAGGTGATTAACCATCATAGTGCCACAACCAAATGAACATTTGCCAATATACTTCATTTCTGGCTATTCATCCATTTAAAATATTTGACCAATGATATTCTGAGCTGACCTTAATTACTGCACTAATCAATAAAATGGTAATCAAGACTTGCATGGATTTAGGCATGATGAGCAGCCCAACTTCAAAGGCAATTAAAAGAGTCTAATCCTCTGTTGACTTTAGGATAGGCGATAAAATGCATACACACACTCAAACAGGCACAAGAAATTGGCAACCATTCTGAGAAATCATTCACAAAAAAATGCAGTAATCTGCTCATTTTTGTGAGTATTTCAACAACAACTATGAGATACATATAGTTCAGAAGGTAGGTGAAGTTCATTTCCATGTTATGTGTAATCCAAAGCCTGGTGGCTCTTCTTTGGTATTGCGCATTATTTTCCAATAACTAGATTGCATCATTGAAAAGTTCTTGGAAACTTATGATCATATCTCCTTGTACAAACCTACATACTTAGGGCAAAGAACTTGTGAGTTTCAAAATATCGAAAGAACTTGTGAGTTTCAAATATCGAAATTGTAAAAATCAGAAACTTCTTTAAAGCTTTTCTTAATAATAGAGTTATCCTTAAAGTAACCCTGTCTTCACCCTGTGTTTGGGCCTCCTTTCAACCCCCCATCCCCTCTTTCAGTCGTATCCGCAAAGTAAGGACATTTTATTAAATCTCAGTATGAAATGCTGCACCTCAGTACGAAATGCTCGAACTCAGCATTTGATGCACAAGTTTCGAGACTAAGTATAGTAGTTGTAGAGGTAGAGCAGGGAAAATATATGTAGCAGCAGTGGAGGCGCTCAGGAAAAAGGAAAGACGGGATGAAACTCAGTTTACCACCAAAATTGATGGTTTTCACCCCCACCTTGAATGCTAATGTACTGTTTTGCAGGTTTCTTGAAAATCTCACCCTATGTATAACCAAACTCAGGGTTTTGGTGCTGTGTTTGTCTTGCTTTACGGATAACTCTAATATCTTCTCACCCACCTCACCCAACGACTAGTTCAACAATTTTGGGTTGCACAAATTATCCACCTTGGCAAATGTTATTTTATGGTATTGCTAATCTGCAAAAATCATTGTGATAGCACAATATATAAGCCCCCCATGTTCCAAAGCCATGATTCCAAGAAGGTGGTAACATGGCAAGTAAGGAAGAGGCTTGCAACCATACTAATTGTGGCTAACATCAAGGTTTTTCTTGGGTGGGTTTTTGCCATAATAGGTGAGACCGTTATGTAAGTACTAGTTAGGCAAGAAGTTAGGCAGGTTGCAATTTCTTCATTTTCATTATGGGCAAACTAGAATGTTACACATGTGATGAGGTATTGCATCGAATGTACTAATAGATACCAATGAGAATTGGTTGGTTCTACCTTCCAAGGCACAAATTCAGGTTGTGATGGGTGCATTTTGTCTTTTGCTATATGCTACTGTATATTGTATAACACATGCAAGATGGATGGTGGCCATTAATGGAGATTTTGTACCTCATCTTACAATTTAGGTGATGTCACACATGTAAGATGAGTAGTCATAATGTTAAGACCCTTCCTTCCTTATGGAACCAGTTCAACAAGATTTTCATCTTGTGTTTATGGTGTAACTTGTTCCATTGAATTCATCTTGTGTTTCCATAAACACAAGATGAAAAATATTGTTCAACAAGATTCAAAACTGAGCAAAATTCTGCTTCACAATTGCCCTAAGTGACAAAGGCAAAACAGCAACAGCGTTTTACAGTTTTCTAACATTGTTTCCACCTTGTTGAGTTGTCCATCCTGCATAAAATGTACCATCATAACAGACACTTTACAAGACAAATTTTTGCAATTCTACATGTCAAGCTACCATCAACATATTGTGGGACGGGTAATATGTTGATGAGCAATATAAGTTGCATATGGCTTTGTAGCAGACTTACTGTTGGATATTTGATGATCATTAGTTGATGGTTCTCTCACTTTCTGCAAGGAATGGAACTTTTCTTCAATACTTTTCCTGGACTAGCTGATCACTCTGGCATAGTATCACCAACCAGAAGCTGCATCATGAAAGGTTCAACAAACCCACCCCCAAAAGTGTGTTGCACTCTGTGCATCCTATGGCAGAACCCACTGTCCCACCTTGCCTGGTATAGATACTTACCAGTGTTGGGCTGTTATTTTGATTTTTCTTTACTACCTCCAGTTCCAGTTTTTTGAAAATTTTGGAATCAAAAAACCTCCAGTTCTGGTTTTTTCCTCAAGGAATGAACCAGCAGATTTCATGAAATGACTGGCAGTTTTATAGAAGGTTATTTGGTTGATCCTTTGAGCATTCTCATTTGATCAATAGCAGTCCAAATGTTGTAATGACCTTGAGGGTGGGCATTCTGTTTCGCCTAATGCCCACACACAGGGCAAAGCCCATATGGCAGTAAAATTATGTTTCATAACTTCCTGCTGTACTGGCCTGCCTTGATCATTTCACTTCGTAATGCCTGCCATCACACATTCAGAGCTAGCTACTCGTCATTGAAGATAAGCAGTAAATCAGTTTGTAATATGCCAGCTAACACTGTACCTGGAAGACAAAGAAAACTTGTCTACACAACAAACATCTCCTACCTTTTATCTTTGTGTAGAAGATTCAGTTGGCATGTACCACCAACTCTTCACTTCTTTCCAGAAACTGGTTTTGGGGATTTGGTCTATTGATTTGCACCTGGACGAGCAACATGCATGTTGAGCTGCAATGCAATTCTGGTAGCTGTCATAAGTGGGTGGGTGTATAACATCCCACAGCTTACCTCACTTGGAGTGTGAGTTGAACCAGGTCACATCTTAGTCCTTGCACCCAGATCAGCTACCACCATTCTTTGCCTTGTTTTTGCTGCACAGAATCTCTTTCACTGCTACTGGTCACAGGTGAATAATTTGCTAAGTACACAAGTGGGCTTTTAACAGAAACAATTTCATAGACAACGTAAATTACAGGGTTTCTGCATTGACCTTTTCAATTATCTGGCTCTCTACAGCTACCCACTGCTCAGCATGAGGCTGTCAAGCCTACAACAGAGTTATCCAACACAAGAGCAGTACATGCAGAGATTGGACATCCACACGTGTTGCCAAGCCTCCACAAACAGTGCAGATATTCAACACAGGTCCTCCCTCTAGGAAAGACACATCCACATGCATGTTGCCAAGCCTACACACATAATGCATATATCTCACTGCATATTGCATACAAGGATTGGACATAAACCTCTACATTGACAGCTACATGCACGCTGATCCACTACTGTCCACAAATTGTGGGTTTTGGGCAACACTGGGGAGAGCTGAGCTGCTTTCTCATGGGGGGGCTGTGACCAAAGTTCTGGTTTGAACACATTGCTACAGTTATCTGCACTTATGTTGTATCAAATCTTCATTCTGTTCAAGGTAGAAATTCCATTCAGGGATTGCAAGTTTCCGTTTCAGTATATCTCTTTTGCAGGAGCACATGACTGCCCCCTTGACAATCCAAATCTGGACTTAAAAAGAGAAGTTCCAGGAACAAATAAGAAACCAGATCCTCGGACTGTTGTGATGAGATCTGAAGATAAGCAGTTCTAGCACGACATATGACCATCATAAAACCTGACACAGGACATTGGGAGTAGTCCTAGTGAGGAGTATATTCATCCTTGCTTGATTTCCACAGAGCTCTTTCATACAGCAGTGAAGGAGCTCAGGCTGGCATCTGACACAATTATGATGACAACCATCACTTTACAAAAGGATAACCTTCAGCTTACAAAAACAAGGCATTCACAAAAGTTTCCATCTCCGAATGCAAAACACAATCCAAGCAAGATGAGTACTATTATGTGGGCCTCAAACCTTAGGCCCCTGGCAAGTTTTCAAGATTTGATGGTCGTAATACGTTAAAACCATCTGCAGCAGTTGAAATCAACAAGTCTTTAATTTGTGGATGCCAATGGACTTCTTTCAAATCCTTTTGTCCCTGCAAGGCACAGCCAGTGAACCCATGCCCCAACTATGATTATTCATCTTCTCATTGATTCACAATGACTGGATTGTAGTACATGTTTAGCCAAGCCAAGCTTGAACTCATAATTCACAATCCCCAAACTGGTATACTAGCAGAAGGCTCCTCTTCATAGTCCTGTCAACATAAAGTGGGGGAGTTTGTTCTTGCCTGGTGGACAAATAAGAGTTGGGGAGGCAAGTCAGCAGGGGCCTCAGCTTGTTGTTGTTTGAGGAAGGCTTGGTACTCTGCCTCCTCTTCAGCGTCCCGTTCCAATGACAGATCCCAAATCCTGTGTTGCCCAAACAGTGAATCTTAAAACCAGCCAGGGCTTCTGGAGTCTACCTGTTATTTACTTCAAAACAGCTTTGATCTTTCATTACAGCCTGAGCTGAAGTTAAGGTGTTAAATGTGAAGACAAAGTGGTCAACAAATGACAACACTAAACAGTAGGAGATTGTAAAATGCAAGAATGCACATACATTAAGTGTACCCTAAGCAGTTGTGGAAGTTCACAATAATTTACAGGGGTGAAGAGTTCATACGTCAGTTGGTGATCAGCAGATGTTACAGAAAGGGTGGATGCTTCATGTGGGCTCCATTCAATGGATGTTATTGCACCCTTATGGTACTTGAAATGAGCTACAAATGCATCCTCCTGCAATTCAAAACATTGCCAATAACATCTCAGGCTCAATTGTCCAAAATCCCCTTTATCATTCAAACAAATGGAAGAGACTGAAGCTCCTGAAGCTCAGACAGTAACACACCTTGAGTGACCTTAGATCCCAAATCCGGAAAGTTCCATCATCACAACCTGATGCAATCATGCAGCTTGCTAACCTGCAATTTCATGCCATCAAATGCAGTAAGTAAAGCTGGAGATGCAACTACCACATGGGCATTCCATATACTGCTAAAGAGTATGAACCTACTTCTGTAGAACATATGATTGCAAAGGTGTTCACAGTCATTTACTCTCACAACAAAGGAAGTCGTTACACTTGGAAAGTATCAACTGCAGAAGAGTTACCAAAGATCAGATTGAAAGGAAAATCGGCTCTACCTATTCCAAGAAATGACATTAATATCTGCATCATGGGCTTTTATGGAGATGGCTGATTGCTCCCGATGCCGTGTGTCCCATATCCGGAGGGTCCCATCCACAGAACATGATGCAAATACATCTGCTTCTGTAGGACTCCACTGCATTGGAAGCAGAAAAGATTCATAAAATCAGCACATACTCAACTACCTTGCTGTCAGCACAGAAGATTCATAAGAGAACAAAATTCAATTACATGAAAGTACCAAAGTCACATAATCTAATATAATTGTTTTTATTTGTTTCTGCACAATGTAAGTTCAATTGCTGCCAGTTGACAGCTACCAAGAAATACCTGCAAATCCTCAACACTGGCAGAATGACCCTGAAAGGGCTTCTTATCAACTATCCATTTGCCACCAGTTGTAGGTTCCCATAAATGAATCGCATTCCTGCAATCCCCTATAGCAAACAAGAACATGATTGTGATGCCCACTGACCCTAATGGTAAAATAGGGAAGATAGAACTGCCAGGAGCAATCAAGAAACTGTTGAGTCAACAACCGCAATCTGTTGGGCCCTTTAAAATTGAACGAGAAGGGCTGACCAGAAAGGAGACGGCCAGCAGTTATAGGGCTCCAATCAAGGGCAAAGCCTTCATCCTTATGGCCTGTGAAAATTTGGAGAGGAGCCTGACGGACAGTTGTGCGAAGACCTGGACCATCTGGAATACCTCCAGACATTGATCGGATGTGTGCTGCCATATCCCACACCTGCTCATCACATTTCCATGCATATCAATTCACCATAACCTCTTCTATCCCAATGCTCTCAAACCTCAGCAGTCACTGGGGTGGTGTGTGAGCAGGGTTGTTGGGAAAATGGGATTATTACTTGGACATAGCCGGAGTCCCCCCAAGTTGCCACAATGTGGGGTTGTTGCATCATGGCCCGCACTCTATTCACACACCCTTGATGTGCCACAAAACGAACCTGCATAAAATACAATAGTAAACAAAAGTGTTGACTGTTCATCAGTCCATTGGAAACTATTTAGCACACCTGCAGTGGTATGTCATTGCCTCACTGGTATAGGTGTTTTGGGTCCTGCTTACAGGGGAGTGAATGCTACCTGCAATACAGGATGCTTGGATTGAGACACATGGTTGGATTCAGTCTCCATGCTCTCATCTTCTTCTTCATCACTCTCACTCTCGCTTTCACTTTCACTCTCATCCTCCTCCATAGCAGATGGTGTCTTTGGTTTACGCCGCTGCCCTGTTATATTAGCAAGTCGCACCACAGCAACTGCATTATTGGCCGGCTGATCTGCCTGCACAACAAAACATTACTACTTGCAGTGTCATTGTTCTTGAATTTGTTAAAGACAGAGACCAAACAACGTGCCATTCACACTGCAAAAGATATGTGGGCCATGACAGGGGACCATTAGTGTCATGTCCTTGTAATTGGTTATGTGCCCTGTTGGGTGTCAAGGTGGTCTGGATTCCATTGCAATACACTACAAATAGCATCCTGTGGTTGGGTACTACCATGGGTCACCTACACTTGTGAAGCTTTTGACAGAGCAAAGCACCTCAAGATGGCCCTTTGATAGTATCAAAGCATCAAACACCATTGAGTGCAGAACACTTTCCAAGTCTACACCTAAGGTGTGAACAAACCCACCTGTGTGCCAGAAACACAGAAAAGAGAATGGGGAAAATCTGTGCGCAAGACTCCTTGTGAATCTCGCATTATGTCAAAGCTGGATCCATGCACATAAGTCACACAATTAGGACATGCCCTGGTCATCCATCTGAGGGCTGAATTTCAACACAAACAAGTTCAACCAGATACCTAGTATCCTGTGCAGCATTCAGAAGATTTTACATTAGCCCTTCCAAACCAGGGAAGGAAAAATTCTCGCACCTAAGGCAAGGCCAACCAAGATGGAAAGCATGCAGGCAATCATATGCTGTTGGATCAAACTGAAGCTCCTCCCCATCTTCCATTCCATCCACACCTGGCTGCCACACCTGCGCTCATACACCTCCTTTTCAACACTCTATCCATCATCCTTCAAGACCTTCAAATCTGGACGGCAAGATTGAGAATTCTACAAAAAGATTGAGAATGCTACATGACATCCCCAGCCACATAGATTACAATTTTTTGCACATTTATCAGCAACCAAAAGCTAAATGGGATTGCAAGCATACGATGCACACAGGAGAGAGAGAGAGAGAGAGAGAGAGAGGCTTCTGGGTTTTCCAATGCCTTTCAAAGGGGAGCGTTTAAAGAGGACACAAGGTGAACCTTGGTTGGCTGCTGAGGCTGCTGAATGGCATTCGACGGTTCTCCCACTTGCATGACATCGTTCCGGGTGGCCTGGTCATCCCCCCCCCAACACATTCTTCCTGAGTTTTGTTGCCACTACTAAAATGCAGTCTTCCGGAGCCATTTCCTTCCGGAACGAAAGGAAAAAAAGAGAGACTAACAGCAGCTCGAAAAAAACACAGGAAGTGAAGGGATACAAAGACAGCAAACTTTGCAGCAAGTTTCAAACCTCTGCTAGTTTGTTTCTTCTGGGGAAAAAAAAACAAAAAAAACAGCCAACGGAAACAGTGTGGTGAAAGCACAAGCACAAAACGTGATCTTCAATCAACAAGAGCCTGCCTTCCAAAGAGAAAGTTGCCAGAACGCAAACCAGGTCTCTCACAAGGCGAATTCATCCACAACGAGACAAAATGAGCATAAAATAGATATAACTACCTTCGATTTCTTGCCGCCATGTCCTTTTTTCTTCGTCCGCGCCATCACTAGAAAACTCTCCAAGTTATCTGGAACACGAAGAGAATACAAGCAGCACGTACTTCGCACAATTGCCCAAACACCAACCCCTAAAACTCCAAACCCTAGAGCTCTAAACCCTAACCCTAATCACGCTGTCCTTACGCAGCAACCCTAGAACCCATCTCCCGAGAACAAGGCGACAAGATATGCAGTACAAGAGAGAGCGCCATGGCATGCGCGAGCGAATTCCAGGGCTTCCTTGTTACGCTCTTTCCCATCATTGGTAAATTTCATGCAGACGTTGCGTGAAGACGATGAACACATTTTGCTGTGTCGTCATTTGTTGCAGGACAAGAGAGAAGGCGATCTACTTGTTGAAGAGTTCTTAAGAGGAAGAAGGAATGGATGGGAAGGGGGGGGTCAGAAGGAGGCATGTGTAATTGACTGGCAGTAGAAGGAGAACAAGCAAGCCAGTAAGTACGCAAGCAAGCAAGGTGGGTGAATAGTGCTGCTGGACTGGGCTTGCAAACTGGGGTAATGAGTGGGTTACAGCAGTAGGATTTCAATGAGGTTGCAACAACAACAGCTCAAGGACCTCTTCCTCCTCGTCCTGGATATCAAGTCTCTCTGGAATTTGAGCTGTTGTCAAAGGCGAGTCTATTAACAACCAGTTACTGCAATTGACAGATCAAAGCAGAGAAATGTAACTTGTAGAAAACTGAAACATGAAGTCCAACAGACACAAGAGGGAAACGAGACAGCAGCAGGTATGGATGCTGTCTGCAGAAGGTGAAAGGAAACCAAGCTCTGAAGATGATGATGATGATGATGGTGACGAGGACACGGAGATCTGCAGATGATGATGGATCATCACCACTTGAGGCAACTGAGAAGGCTCATATGCTCCCCCAACCAAATCAAGCCAGTTCTTGCATCAGCTGCAATATACATCTGGAGCATTTATCTAGAGCTTGAGCTTTAGCTTGATGGTCCTGGACTTTATAAGCGAAGAAGCTCTAGATAGGTAAGAAGAAGCTGTTGAATTATTACTCTGAGCTTTTCTCTGGGCTGAGCATGCATATGTGGTATTGACCATGGCAACTTCTCTAAGAAAGAAACCCCCCTTTCCCCATCCATTTCATGTTGATCCTGACAATGTCAAAAGTGCCTTACTGATGACCCATGCAACATACTCCACATTCTTTGACCTCTAAACTTAGTTGCCAACCTGCAGGAGCAGTGTCAGATTGTATGACAGAACTATCTATGAAATTGCAGAGAGATCACCATCCACAACCAATTTGAAGGTAACATGCATGCAGTCATAACCAAACCTTATGAGAGTTGCTCACAAAGAATTGACTATCACCTTCATCAGGAATAGCAGTGACAAGCTAGCTGTTGCCATGGCTAACCCATTGACTTCATCAGCTCAGCTGCCATGACTACCCATGACTACTTATTCATCAACTTCTGACAGTGGGTGTAGGTAAGGATATGATGATAATCCACGGAAATTTTCAAGGCAAACCCATTAGGTATAAAGAATCTATTTTGCATTTGGCAATTGACAAAGAGGATGTCCAAGCATCAAATGCAGAAGTCTGGAATAACAAGGAGCCCCCCTGACCCATATGGGTCAACAGATTTTGCATTTGCTGAATGCCAAGCACTGCAATAGGAGCAGCTACTTGCTTCAAGTGTAGATTTCTGTCTACCTATTGCACAAGACTTTTCCTTCTAAACTTCCCAAGCTCATCATCATGCACAAGAGAACAGAAGCTGAGCATGATGAGCATGACAACAGAAGGACATATTAAACCCCTTCAGAGCTTTTTTTTCTCGCTTAAGATTCTTTGCCAACGAAAAGGCAATGAGGCTTGCTGCTGCACACGTGCTGCACATCAGACGAGGACAGAACTCTTGGCCGAATGGAAGAACATGACGAAAGAAGAAACCGACGAAACCCTTGTTCGTCGCCTGCTCCCCCGCCCCGCCCGCGCTTGTTGTTCGCCCACGAACAAATAGGACAAACGCCTGCTTTGTCCCGCGCACTATCTGTCTCTCCATCTATCCCTCTTTTGTTTTTCTGAGCGATGTTTTGTCTCCTCTTCTCTGGTGATGGTCGGGGAGAGAGTTTGATGCGCGATTCTTCTTCTTTTTTTCCGCTTCTTCTTCCAGCGTCCAGTTGTTGCGCGATTTTGGTGAACTTGCTGGTATTCGAAGACAAAGAGTGGCAACCGATAAAGAATACGCCCTCCTCCTGCCCCTCTCCGCGTTGCTGCTCGACGTATGTTGGAGCTTGTTTGCAATTGCTTCTTTATAGGTACGTACCTGATTGTTTCTTCTTCCGCCGGCAAACTGTTGTTTTGTTTTCTTGGATCATCTCCATGGAGATTTCTTTTGGTGAATTTTCTCGTCTAGTCTGAAGCAAGTCAGTGCCTGTTACGGTGAAGAAAATATTGTGATTACAGAGTAACAGAGCACGCGCAAAGAAAGATTGTACTGGAATTGCTGGTTGAGAAGGGATCTTTTCCATGGATTTGCTCGTGATGTAAGAAAGCTGCTTTGCATATCTTGTACAGGTTTTGTTTACGAAGAATTGGTAGCCGGAATGCATGTCTTTCTTCCGGAAGTATAGAGGTAGCCAGAAAGTGTTCTCTGTGTGTTCAGCCGTGCTCTTGTGGCATCAAGGGTACTTCTAGATGTGCCTCTACATGCACATCGGGCCTCATTGTTTGTGTTCAAAAGGATGTAGAAGAAGAAGGAGCTTGCTGTGTCCCTTCTTGGTGTGCACATCATGGATGATGAAGAAGCAGTAGTAGTATGGAGTGGATTGCCAGATGACATTCTCGACAAAGTCCTGCTCTGCTTGCCCAGCCACAGCTTGTCCCGCATGCGAGCAGTGTGCAAGCAATGGCACTCCCTCTTGTCATCTCCAAGCTTCCTACAGCGATATGACTGCAGATTCTGTTATGGGGAAGATCATGTGCTTGTGTTTGCGGTCTCAAGTTGTGAGGCCATGATGTACAACCCAATCTCCAGCAAATGGCACTTGCTGGCTCTGATGGACTCTCCTCTCAGTACTCTTTACAACATGATGGAGCGTGCTGTGACTGCAGCAGCAGGAGGACTGGTTTGCATTCTTGGTAAATATGCCGCACAAGACAGCAATTGTACATTGCACCAGCTTCTGGTATGCAACCTCTTGACAAAATCATGGCGTTGTTTGCCTCCACTGCCTCCAGAATGTCCTCAAATTGGACAGCCCATCATGGGTATGCTGCATGACCGACAGAATTTTTGCTACAAAATCATCACAGTATGGCCAGATAGAGGACCAATTGTGGAGTATGATTCCAGAAATTCAACCTGGACTGTGATCGGTCGCTGCCCTGTGAGCTTTCTAAGCTTTAAGAGCATGCAAAGCACTGTTTGTGAAGGATTACTGTACTTTTTGGTAGAGGGTGGTCCTCTTCGTGGAGGGATGTTTGTAAGGGCATATGACATTCACCATCGTGAGTGGCACACACCATCAGCTCCTTTACCAAGCCGGGATCTGCAATCTCCTTGTCTTGTGGAACACAAGGGGCGCATCTTGATGGCTGGACTGATCAGAGGAGTTGGCATCAGGCTTTGGCGACTGAAACTTTGGACGATGGGATGGGAGATTGTTGCTGAAATGCCTTCTCAACTGTTTGCAGACTTCAATCTTGATACTCCTGGTTTTCCATCACCTGTAAATTGCATGCGGATATGTGACTCAATCTACTTCATCAGCAATTTCAGGAGACCTATAGTTGCCTATGAGGTCATGAAGAATGTTTGGCACATGTTGCCAATGAGTTATCCTCCTGCCTGCAGCAATCCAGATGGAATGGAACAGTACTTTAGTGTGCAGCCCAGCCTGAATGATGCTGTGTAAGCAGCAATGTTTGGTCCTGAATGCTCAATGTTTCAAATCTGGAGACTGTAGTTGTTCTCTCGAGGGGTTTTAGTTTTTAGAAATGGGAATGCTCTGCAGTGGTTGGTGCAGTCCCAATCAGATATATGGAGGTCTTCAGCAGAACCAAAAATCTGCAGAACAAGCAAGGAAGTAGCAGTCTTTGTTGTTTGTGTGATAGCAATCACTGCAGGTAAATGGGTCAGAAAATGTTTGAAGCAACAAACTAACAATCTGTTTCAAACAAACTACAGCATTCCAATTTCAATGTAGAAAATCCTACTAAGTTTTTCTCACTGTGTGAATTTTTACCCATGACTCCATTCCCAACTTTTAACATTTGATCTGCAATTCTGACCTTCTTGGAGATCATTTACCAATTAGATCTCTCTCCTCTCTTTTGTGGATTGATTCTGGGAGCATGGATAGAATCTAGAAAAGCAGCAGGGAGGGTTTTCAGTTGATCATGGTTATCTGAAGAATCTAGAGATTGCAGCAGTCCCTGGATTTGATATGTTAGAGTGTGTGTATATGCAAATCTACAGTTGCCTCCTCTATGTTAAGGCAATTGGTTCATGTAAATGTGTCATGAAGTTTCTGTATGTAAACTGGCCTGTAATATAAAGTGCTTTTCTAAGAGGCTATTGCCTTCTTTACTGTTGGGGTTATAAAATTCAAGACTTTATTGTAGCCAGTCAGTCCTATATGACTCTTATCAATTGGTTCTGATGATACATTGACCCATGTAATGCTCTGCTTGCAGTACCATACCTGTGAAAACAAGGTACAAAATCACTTTTGATTGCAAGTTTGGGAATAAGTTAACATGAGATCACCTTCTTGTGCTCTATTCATTTGAAGCATTCAACTAGGACATTTGTGCTACAGGTTGCTCCTATCAAGCATGGATTGGTCCTATTTCTTGTGGTTTCAGTTTTCAGGAGAGACCTTAAATGTGACAATCTCAACTAGGATTTGTGATTGCCAAGAATTTTCAATTCCTGTAGAGTGTCTGTTTGACATCAATCTGTGATTTCTCTTTTCTCAATCCCATATTGCTTAGGGATTTGTCTCTCCACTCTCCTGGCAAGCTTCTGGATCTTTTTTAATTTTGCAGATTGTGTCAAAGACAAGTGCAAATGCTCTTTGTGTTGGTGCTCAGAAAAGGTATTTCTTTTTAGCCTGCTCTCAAACTCATCTACTTTCCCTCACTTTTGAGCTTTTGTTATTATGTGATGCATGGCATGCCACTTTCAGTGAATATGAAGCCAACAGTCCAACTCATAATTTATAATAACACCTGGCAAACATTCCTAAAATACGTGGGATCAATTGAAAACTAAATCCATAGTCTCTCCCCTTAGAGGCAGACGGGAGGTTGCAGTGAACAAGAGGAACAACAAACAGTGCTCTCCCTGAGCTGCACTGTCAAATGTTCATGTGCACTATCCATCTTTGCTATAGTACAAAATTTCAATGTCAAATTGAATTGCACAACTTGACATATAAAGATGAGAGTTCCATACTGGAACTAGTAAAACTGCTAACATGTTGGTTCAAGTACCTAATGATCAGCAGGACTCCATATAGGATGAACTCTTTCTTAAAGCTTTCTGATCTATTGTGTAAGTACATGCCATCACAAACTCCAAACAACTCTCCAACAAATGTTTTGGAGCATGCTCATTCAGCATCAAACCAATCCTGATACCTAGTGCACTACCACCTCACCAATAGGTCATGAAATGTCAGGTCATAAGATTGTTGCAGGGGATCACTCAATTGTCCCATGTGATGGTGAGCCAGTCCAATGTGGGTAGCCACATCAGGAATTACCTAGTGTCTTTGCCATCAAGTAAAGATTTGGACAGCAACACAGTGCCACCTCCTCTTATCACTGGCACAAATTGTCCACCTCTGATGAAGCAGCAGTACAGTTGTGAGCATGAAGAGAGAGAAATCTTCTGATACTGAATCCATGTGACAAAAGAGCCAATGCCAACTAGACTATGTCAGTGGAGAGGACATGGTTTCTACTGCTCAATCGTCTTGACATAGTTGTGGAAGAGTCAGTAATGATGGGAGTACCATCAGCATCAAGGTCACCACCATCAGATTCACCACTATCGTGATCCTCTTTATCACCGACCTCTGGCACCACAAAGTAGACTTGCTGGTCTTTAAACCTTGGGGTTGTGACACCAGGAATAATGATGGTTGGTCTAGAAGAAAAGTAATGAGAGTAATGCAGCATACATGCATAGCCGATGAAAGTCCCCAATACAATTGCAACTGCCTGCCAGCCAAAGATCAAAACTTGAAGAGATTTGGCCCGCATCTCAGCTTGCTTAGTTGCACACAGTGGATAGTCATCATTTTCACCAATGCTGCAGCCAAGAGGAATGTGGTAAGGTACGTTGATGAGCAAGCCAATCTGGAAAAACCATGTGCCTTTCATTAGCAGCACCATGCATCTGGCAACTGCAATCAGAATGCTGCGAGGCCATAGAATCTCCAGAAACATGAAGGTCACCAAACAGACGAGAATGAGCTGCATCAGCATGTGGACGAAGCTCTCAAGATCAGTTCCAGGGTGATGTCCAAAGTGGAAAACCACAAGTTCCATCAAGAACCCTAAAGCAAAAGTTGCATGCACTGTTCCTTGAGGAAGAGGCAGGATTGTTGGAAAATGCTCTGTCACAAGCCCTACCACCACATAAATCAAGAAGAAGGCAGCGAATGTAACATGCTGGAATCTCTGGAGATGCTCAGCTAGGATGATTCCTGAAGCTATGTCTTGGCCTGCATGGGACAATTGCTTGCACACAAACACCACCACTATGAACATGAGCACCCAAAGCTCCATGCCCCTTAGTACTGTCGGTAATCCTTTTGCTAAAAACCACGTCCTTGCTCGAAACTCTTTGGGTGTTGTGATGAAGTGCTGTAATGTGTTGTACATGTGCCATATCCCTAGCAACCCAAAGATGAGCCCCTGATCCATGTGGGACGGCAAAAACCAACCCATTTTCAGCTTCTGCTATGGATCCAGAGAGATGCACACCCAAAACAAATGCTACCCTTGTTGTTGTTGTCCTGGCACACAAAGTAAGCGACCAGACGGGGTGACCCAAATCCTTGGAGTGTATGCGAGAGACCGAGAAATGCGGCGGCAGATCCACAAATAAGAGAAACTTAGCAAGTCTAGCAGCTCTGTTGCGAATGCAGTCTCACTCTCGAATCCAAATCTTCACCACCCAAAAGCTGCTGCCACTTTGCATAAAGCTCAAGTCACCGACCGAAATCTGTCGCGCTTTTCTTCCAATTATTTTGACCTAAGAATGACACGCACAATTTTTTGAAGGAATGTCTGGAATCCTCTTCTTCTCGACCAAAGTAACAATTCTGCAACAAGACCGTGGAGACGAAAATTCAAACCAGTGAAAGTATATCTGTATGTCGTACACCAAGATGACCCACCAAGGCTGTTTGCAGCGGCGTCAGCTTGCGTTCTGTCTAAAACGGAGGAAAGGAAGGTAAGAGAAGAGAAGAAGCATCAAGATCTTACAAACAAACTACAATTCATAAAATCACCGAATGCACACATAAAAGAACACAACACAATCAAACAAACACACACACACACACACACGCAGACACAGACACACGCGAGTACACACATATATATACAGTGGCAACAATTGCGAAGCTCGGCGCGATCAGCGTGTTTGGAATCGGCAGAATGCGCAGGCAGAAAAGCGATCGTTTACTTCCTCGTCGTACGTACCGATCTAGCAGCGTGCCGCGAATTCAAGGCCGGGAGAACCGGGGAGCGCGTGACGGGGATTTGACGCCGGTCTGGTCGTTGCAGCGTCGACTCCGAAATCCTCTTCCACGAGAAATACGAGAATGTATATCTCTTTTTTCTTTTTTTTTATTTAGGATTTTAAAAATCTAGCCTAAGTGGCTATATTATCCCTAGGAAGATTTTAGCCAAATCTGGTTATAAACTCCATATGAAGTAAAAAAAAAAAAATTAATCAACCTTTTATATTCATGTTTACACTTAAAAACTAACTATAGAAATCTAGCAATTTTTTATTCTTTTTTTGGTGCATTTTTGGCAATCAAAATTAAACCTTCTAAAATCACTTCATTTTTGGACATTTTGATTTTAATTTCACCAATAAATTATTTTTTTGGGTATCAAGTATGCATATTTTATGTGTAAGGTAAAGATTGAAGGTGATTATTACAAGACAAAATGAGGACACTCAACTTGTTGAAAGTTGAACACAAGCTTAATTGATTTTAATTTGATCTTTTGAGTGGTTGATTATAACGATTAGCTTACGTGGTTTGCATTTAAATAGTTTTTCATTTTATATTGTCTCATTTTCCCATGTTTATGGGTGGGGATTGTGAAACAATTGTATCACCATGTTTGATCATTTAATAAACAATGTTACAAGTCCAAATAAGAGGATTGGGTGGTGTTGTTTTTAGTGTCACAACATATGAATTTGTTTTTCAAAACTTTGATACTTGTAATAAAGGGTAGAGGTATTATGTGATAAATCATTTCAAAGATAGTTTGTGATTCAAAAGTGTGTGAATGTGAATTGTGGAAATTAGGGTATTATTTTTTTCATGGATGATGGTAGGTCATTGTTGTCTATTATGATAGTTGTTTTGTGTGTGATGTCGACCATGGTTGAAAAATAGTGGTTGCTTATTTGGAACACTAAGAACTAGGATGGTTATTTTGTGTGTGTGACTATGTCATGTTGAATGGAAATATTAGTTACTTGTTTGGGACAATAACAACTAGGATGATTGTGTACTTGATTTTCAATGTTTTTTTCTTCGTGAAAATGTCAAGTGAAAAGTTGTTTTGTTGTTTTGTCACCAAAAAGAAGGGTAGTAAACTAATTGCAACGCTCCTTCCATCTTCATTACAACATGATCAACATTATGGTGATATCATGTTTACATTTTCAACTACATAAACATTGATGCAAATATCAACATATATTTTAGCCAAGTTGAATGCAAGTTATTCTATTTTAATTTATGGACTTGATGTGGATCATATCCTTTCGAATTTTCTCATGAGCTACCATGGTCTTTTCGTGGGCATTATAAACACATAACTGAACATGTTCAACCAAAAATATTCCCATATTGTCACATCAATTTGTTCACAAATATCCCAACACTCACATCTCCAAAAACTAAAGGTTGTGACAAGTGGTTCAATCACCAAATAATTATAACAAATAACCCATGAAATCCATATGGCAACTTTCACTTGGAATTCATGTAGATATAGGTATTCACCCCCAACCCAAGCAAAATCCCTAACAACCCGTACAATCCTCACAAGATGAACTTATTCACAAGCATAGTCCCTCTTGAGATTATCATGCCTCTATAGATCAACTTGGTAATCTCCTATGTTTTTCATCATTTTCACATTTCATCTTACCTTATGTCTACATGAACTTCCTTAACCTTCTATCATCAAATTTGACACAACAAAGATCTCAAAAAAGTTGATAGAAAACTAGGAACATGATCCAAAGCATTCATCCAAAAATTGTTCAAATGCATGCGACTTCTACCTTTTGAACACACACATAGACCAAACCAACACACCCAAAACCTCTACCATAACTAGAGATATATTTTGGTATTTATTTTACAACCATCTCTTCCTTGTTAAACTTCCATCACAAATTTTCCTTGATTGTAGAGTCTTTTCATCAACACTTCATTGATTAACATGAGAACAACCCAAAGCCCTTGGCTTCAACCATCATTTATGTCCAGTAAACATTTTGAAATATTGACAACTAGATTTTATTGTGGAAGCTCCCCCACATAACTCAGAACCATCTGAAAGCATTCATAGTTTTGCAAATGTTAAACCGTTAAAGACTTATCTGTAAGCAAACAAAACAAACAAACCACAAACAAAATGTTAATCTCTCCAATTCCATAGAGACTTATCCATCAACCACCACTTGTTTTGGCACTTTCTTCACTTTTCATCAGCAACAATAAATCCGTCTAGTTAGGTCTTCATCCAAAAAGTTGACCCATTCACATGGGACCTAATCTCATGTCACAAGTTTATGTTTATATTTGTTATAAAATAAACTTGTTACTTGGTGCTTCTAGGCGACAACTACAAAGCTATTAACTTTAATTTTGTTAATTGTTTATCATTAGATGGAGACAAACATGCAAATAAGGTGGTGGCTTGGCATTGTTGATTTTTGACATTCTTGTTTTGTGAAGATGTTATGAAACATCTCCCATTGTCAATTTGTGTCGAAGGTGAAGGTGTGAAGGTGTTTGAAGTTCAAGTTGTTCTTTTCAAGGAGGTATGGTGATGTTTGTTTGAAGTAGTCGAAGTAGAATAAACAAACACTCATGTAAACAAGTTCTAAGAATTTTTTAATTGATGGTGTGTTTAAAATGTCTTTGGTGATCTTTCAATGTTACAAATCTAGTTTCTTCTTTGTTTAAATCATTTTATTGTGTTTTGATTGAAGAAACTAGCATGATACGCCTTTATTCTCTCTCAACCTACCTAACATTGTTGGAAATGATGTAAGATTCAATGAAAGCGTTTGGCTTTTGGCATTGTTATGTCTGTAGGTTGTGGGGAGGAGGATGTTAGTGATGTTGTATCTCTTGTAGAAAGCACATTAGAAGGTTGGGAAGAATTAGATTTGTTTGGGCTAATTTGGGTGAAAGAACAAACACAATAGATGCAAAGAATTAGATTTGTTTGGGCTAATTTGGGTGAAAGAACAAACACAATAGATGCGAAGAAGTAGATCTTGAAATCGTTATGTGGTGGAGTAAAGAAAAATACTTTTGTAAGTGAATTACGCTAAATTGCATACAATCGCATGATTAGTGAAAAAGTTCCCTACAAAAGAGAGCAGATGCATAAGGATGTATTGCAATGCAAGGTCATTTATTCATAATTGTGCTCCAATGGGGGAATGTTTATTAGTACCTAGGGGTTTGAAGTTGTGATCAATTAAGTTGTTTAATGAGCAATTTGTGCAACTACCCCTATGACCCAAGTAACTAAATCATGTTAGAATGAAAAATCTCCAATCCAATTTTGTGTGTTCTAGAAGTGAAGTAGAAGAAACAACATAGTATTGTGGATACAAACAAGATTGACCTTGACTCAATTGTTGATTTCAGAATTTTGACAACCAAAGCTAAATTAGAAAGCATCACTCAACTATGTCAAACATCATGTGAAATATCGGGAGAGGAAATGGTCAAGGGGTCCACTAAGGGTGGAAGGTGAAAGTTAACCAACCCCAATGCTATTGTTTGACTTAGATCAGTAAAAGCTTGCATCTTCAAAATATACTACATCATTACACATGAATCTAATGAGTACAGAATACTCAAAAAACATGAGTTGCGATGATCTAATCTTTTGAGAGAACTCAAGTATTAAATAATTTATAAGTCCATAATAAGCATATTATCCAACATGGGATGAAATTAAAAGATTAGACATGCCATTCATTATGAACACTTTTAATACCAAACAATCTTCAAATATGAATGAGTAAACAAATCGAAATTAATTTTACTTTTCTTTGTCCACTTTGATGTCAGCTGTCTTAATGAATACACTTGCGAAGAAACAAAATGACCTGTAACTAAGTTGATTGCAAGTTGCAAACACAAGAACAGGAATCACTCATGCCCACTTAGGGTTTAGCCAATTGTTTGAGCCTTCAAAATAAAGGCAATCGGGGTCCCCTATGGAATTATAAGCTATCTTGTGTCACCTTCTCAGATGATGATGCAAAACCTCTGAGAAAGAGGGTTTGCATCTTGGAGGTTTTGTGTGTATAATAGTTAAGACCAAAATGCTTGCCAACCAGAACACAAGTTTGAATCTCATTTAGAGTTGTCTGCAGAAACTCCAGTCTTACTTACTAGTACAGTTAGGATCCAGAGACTAACCCAAAGACTAATGTTGATAACCACTGTTGACAATTAGAAGTAACAACCAACATTCAGATGCCGTCAAAACTATTCACTGCTTCTCTTTCCGACATGACAACATCTAATGATTTGTTAGCTCCAGAGCTTTACAACTATTTGGAAGTAACCAACAGCTCCTTTGTGTATATATTATACTCTTGGAAATAACAATACAAAAATGCACATGGTGACAATGTCAAGCATTGAAACTATTAGAAAGAGAGAATACATGTTACCTAAATCACATTTGCCCCAGCTCAAGATGGAAATAAGAGATCTCGGTAATCACCATCCCACACCACCCACCATATCTCAACATCACCATGTGCTGTGTGTGCTCTTGGAATATCGCTTCTGGGACTCTGGTGTCTTTGATTATCACAACACAACATACTGGTCATAACTGCTGAGACAGCAGTGCAACAAATTATTCAAGGATATTACTTTCCACCTTGACATGATGGGACAACTAGATATCAACTGCCCTCTACATGCTTGCAAATCAGAGAAATATAGTAGGAAAACAGGACCACCCAGATGTAGCAGGTGAAAGAAAAGCATGGTTACTTTCTATTCACAATACCTTTGGGTCTTGAACATGAAGCTTGGAAGAAGATTAACAATCACAAAGTCATCCTTGTCATCATGTAAGTAGTTCCTGAAACTCCTGGCACAAAGTTTCAACAAGAACTGATTCCACATTAGGGAATTGAGAACAAAATTGGATGAATTTGGCAGCAGGACATCTGGTCTGGATGCTGGACCCATACCACCAAGCTCATAAAATACTGACAGACTAATTATCAATCTGCATGGCACCTCACACTTGGGAGCACAATGCCAAGATCTGTAACAGGTGAAGGCAATACTGACTACACTTGTAATACCAAATTACTTGCATCACCATGCACATCCATCAAGCTGCCATTTTGGAGCAGTCAAATTCTACAACTGCTGCTGTTACACTGGCATTCAGGCCCCATCATTTGAGGTTTCTAAAAGAGACATTAGTAATGTAGCCACTCAGAGAACCATGCAGGAAGCTACAATTATGGAATTGGAGAAAGAGGTCGAAGCTGTGGCTGCTGCTGCTGCTGCTGCTGGGAGCCCAGATCCAGCATGCTAAACTGCTGTCGTTGAAGCTCATAGCCTGGTGGAGAAAGAGGAGGGAGCTGATGCTGCTGCTGCTGCTGCTGGTACAACAGTCTCTGCAGCTCTTTCTTTAAGGCCTCATTGTGAGCTGCAACCAGACAATACACATGCTCAGACGACAAGAAATGCTTCATAGTAATCACATTTTTTCTTACAAGTAGGTACTAACAAATCCATCTGTTGAAGAGCCAATAGAAGCTGATGTAACCCCATGATAGGGCCTGAGCAAGAATTTAACTGATAGCAACAAAGATCTGAAATCTTGGCATTTTCATGCAAGTAACTTTCGGCAGGAGATCGCATTGTTACAACCACTTGCTGGCATCATCAAATAAGCTCACACCTTCCTTGCAGCGTTGAGTTTGTCCAAGAGCTGCTAACTTTTGTTTCAAGAGAACATTCTCAGCCGTCATGATTGCTCTTCGATGATCATACAAACCCACCTGCTGTGAGAGAGTGGTGACCTCTGTCTGCAGTCCAGCACAATTTTCCTTAGGCTCAAATAATTGAGCTTCAAGCATGAACAGAAACACATTGACAACTAGATTTATTATGATGTTTTAAGTGAAATCTCTGCAATTAATATGCACATCATGCTGAGCAAAAGGAGGGTAAGGAAGAAAAAGAAACCTCCAAAATGTACCAGGTTCCATTCAACAGTTAGAATAGTAACACTGCATCCACTAAATGAAATCTTAATTGTAGTACTCAGCAACTGCTTGTTGCTTTGTACCTGATCAGTCTTGTAGAAGATGAGCTGCAAACCAGCTGAGAACAGAAGCCATGAACAGCAAGCCAATCTCTTCAGAATTTCATTTCTACTTCACAATGTGTGAGACTGATACTTTTATTCCCCCACATCTAGGCTAGATCTGAGACAGGTGCACATATATCCCTCCTAGTTCAGGGTTTGAATACCTGTAATGCATTAACACTCATTTCTAGCTCAGAAATGTACTGCAACTTCCGCACTCGTGATCTCTGGGCTGATTGCCTATTTGCAAGAATCCTGCAAAAGAAACTTGCAAACAAATTAATTATATGCAAACATATCACATCCACTAGAGATAAGCAAACTCTTCACATACTCTATATTACAAGCAATTTTTCCACCTCTACCCAAATCAGAATTCTTGTTAGCACAGATGTACTACCTCCTGGAGGACAAAGTGATCCTAAAGGATCATGCATACAACAAGCAACAATGCCTTGTCATGGTATGCTACAACATCCTTGCCAAAAGACTAGGCAACAAATTTAAGTGAAAAAGCAAGAACCACTGTATAGTTTGGCAAGTAGAAATCATGTACACAATCAAATCTAGTTATCAGGGATACACAATAATCCAGCTGGGATTTCAAGAACCTGACTTGACATGTCCGACTGCTAAAATTCCAGAACCAAGATTCTGTCCTGCAAATGAGGACCAAAGTTGGCAAAGAAGCAGTAGGGCAAACCTCACCGCTTTGCTTTCTTAGGATCCAGACTCGGATCAATCTGCTCAGATGATGTTTGAGTATCCTCCTGTTGTCCTTGGTGAGATTGATCACCCTCACTAGTGCTTTGAACTTCAGGCTCACTCTTGTACTTTCCAAGGCGGACTCTCTGGTCATCATTGGATCCTTCACTGTGGCTATTACTATCAGAAGCATTCTCAGCATTTACATTGGTGGCCTTTTGTGTTCTTGGTTTTTCCCAGATGCCCATGTTGTTGGCAGAGCCATGGTGTGACTTCCTAGGCGGATGCTTCATGCCCCTCTCCAAGGCCCAGTTGTCACCAGATGGACTGAGCCTCAATGGAATGTTAGCAACAGAAGCCCCACGCATAACAGCACCACCCTCAGCCCCCTGTTTGGGTTGCCTCTCAAAGGGTTCCATCTTGGCAAGCACAGACATAAGCTGCTCTTCATCTAGCCTATCAATGCAATAGACAATCATCCAAGCATGTCATTCCAATGTTCAAGTGCTCTCTATCTTTGCAAGCTCTCTACAATTTGGAGGCTCAGAACCTGTTAACAAATGCTTTCAACTTCTGGATGAATGTGGTAGAGAACCCTAACTATTGTAATTCCAGACTTGCTGGAGCTTCACTCTGTCTATTGTTACAAGTCTCTGATATCCAACAATGCAGGTGAATTGCACCAGTGAATCACAGCAAGACCTAAAATCGGAGGTTTCATAAAATCCTAAAATCTCTTGCACATTATCTATGTGCAGCAGCTCTCACTGCAAGAAAACCACAGGACTATTTCTATAGACCCTCAGAAGCATAAGACACATGAACCCCTTGATACAAAGGCTCAAGAAAGCTCCATACATACAGTTGTTAACACAGCCATGCATGACTTTCACCTTAGGTCCACATATGGCACAGATCAAACTCGTTTCTCAAATCCTCACAAAGGAGTGTTTGCCAAAAAGAAAATAAGAGATGCTCACCCATTATAGTCAGGGATCTCAATCCTCAATGTATGAGCACCAGGTGGTGCACCCCCCTGGGCAGAGTACCTCTCCTCCTCAGCTGCAAAGCGGCCTGCCATAATGTCAGAGTTGTAAAGGCTTTCAGAAAATGCCACAGAGTCACTTGAAGCTCGCCTATGCAAGCCCTTCTTATTAACTGTGGCCAGGTCTCCATGATCGGGAGACTCCAGAATCTCCTCCAACCACGAAGGCTGCACCTGTGGAAGATACCCAGCAGAAGGAGTGCGTTTGTGGTGATGGCTACTACCATCACGGATCGGGAAGCTGGAATGGACATTATTGAACAGGCTGCCACCTTCAAACAGGCTTGATCCCCCAAACATGGAGTATCCCCCTGGGCTTTTTGGTGGTAGTAGATGTGTGGAATTGTTGTTCATGGGATGAGACCAGTCTACCAGTCTTCCCTCCCTTCTTCCTGAAGACGAAAGAAGGCTATCCATATTGAGAGAGACTAGGTCAGCAGCAGCCAGCAGGAGGATGGCCTTCTTCAACCTTTCCTGCAACAAAAAGTTGATGCAGAGTTAGAACCAGAGTCCTAGTTGCTGCTGTTCTGAAATTGTCGCTTTCCTCCTCGCAAATACCAGCTTCCGATTGTTGTGCACCTTTGGAAACTGGCAGTTACGAACGCTTTTTGCACGTATTTCTGTTGCGGAACAAAACTGCCAACTATAGCAAATTGCGCGTGGTCTGCTGTGCAGCTTACCTACCTATCTGGATTGATTTGCAGTAATATTCTTCTCTCACTTCTTCATCCCTGCATTTGCGACGTGATAATCGATTATAGACGTGCAAACGTTGACGGACGCTATCTGGCTGGCTGGCTGGCTGGCCTCCTTCTCCTTCAAAAGCGAGAAGAAGGTTCCAGGATCTAAAGCTGGCTGGATTCAGAAAGCGCAAGATAGAGTCATAATGTCATCACAAGACTTTTCACAACGCTCGCTGGCTTGGTTTGAGGAGAGCGAGAATACCGCGGAATTCGGAACTGCATGATCTTGTTGCCGCTGCTCCAAGAAGGAGGCTGTTGTCGCTACAAAAAAGTCTTGGACAGTGCGCCTCGAATCCACACGCAAGAAGGCCAGCAGCACATAATATGTCTGCCTTCGTTTGCTGTAAAAGACTCTCACAGTTATTAGTATACTCGAACTCTCGTTACCGTCGTTGTCCCTGACGAAGAGCTGCTGCTGCAGCAAATGATTTTCTTCTTCTTCTTCTTCTTCTTCCAATGTGCCTAACAGCAGCCACTTCTTTCTCCACAAGTATTATTTTCCGTATTCCTTCAAACAAAGCTTCACTCTCGCTCCCCCCTGTGCATCAAGCGGTGTTCCACTGCTTGTAGACGATATATGTGCACACCTCAAACCACAAGTCTTTCTCTATGTGCATCAATCTCCACGACATCTCTCTCGCTTTCTATCTATCTCTATCTGACACCGCGCGCTCCTCTAGGAATGAATCGCGCCATAAAACCAAAAAGACAACAAGAGGTACTCGATCTCCCGATAACGAATACCAAACAAAACAAAAACAAATCCTTGCAGCATCGAATCAGCTTCTCTGAGAGAGAGAGAGAGAGAGAGCGAGAGAGAGCGAGAGAGAGAGAGTTCAAGCACAGCTTCTTCACTCACTCTACAAGCATCACTTCCTCAGATCGCCCGAAAGCAAACATGCTTCCTTACTAGTTCTTCAAGAAGCCGCTACAATGAAGCTCCTACACACCAAAAACAGTATCCGCAACTAACCGGAATATTTTTGTTTTTTCATTAAAAAAAAAACTCTTCCTCTCTCTCTCTCTATCTCTCTTCACCAATCCTTTGCAGGAAAAAAAAAAAGCTTGCGAAAACAGAATCCCCGTCTCACAAAAACCAGATAAAACAGAGAAGAAAAGACACTACACCGCGAAGGGGAAGGGGGGGGGGCCCTCGAGATCTCGCAACAACAACAACAACAATAAAAGCGAACACCAAGTTTCCTCGAAATGGAGTTTTCTTTCATTTGTGCCTTCAAAAAAAGAAGAAGAAACAAAAACCCCAAACTTTAACCCACACCCCCTTCCCCTCCCCCCACCCCCCCAAAAAAAAACTAGTATCCCCACTAGGTAATTGGGTTGTGCCTTTTTTTTCTTTGGGGGGGGGGGGCTAAGTAAGGTAAGAATTGGCTACTTGTGGCCAATATCATTGTTTAGTTGTGTGTTCATGTAGTGTGGGAGGAATGGGAGATAGGAATCCATTGATTGATTTATTTGTTTGTTTGTTTGTTTGTTTGTTGTGATTTGGTGGGATTGTTGCATCAATTTGGGTTGTTATTGGTGTTATTGTCACTTACCCACCACCTGGGCTCATCTTTCCAACTCTTTGTGCTCATGCAATTGCTCCCTTATGTGGGTAACTAACTACCTGAAATGGGGGAAGCCTTAACTTACATTACACAATTTGTGTCATGAACACAAAGGAGAGTATGATTGTGTAAGTGTGATGAGCTTTCATTGATCATTTGTAAGGAGTTATTAGTACTCTCTTTTGGGTATTATTATTGTCCCCCAACAACAATGGTTTAAAAATTATGAGGCTCCCTTGCAAGCTGTATAACCTTACCAAAACCTTTGAAGGCCTAAATTGACAAGTACAATTTACAAAGCCTACAAAAATTCGTCAAAAAAAGCTCTTAGAATTTTGTAATGTTATTATAGCTGGAGGGCATGCATGTTATAGTGCAAATAATTATTCTTTCACCTCTTGAGAGTGGATGTTTTGTTTTCACAATGAGCTTAAGTTATGAAAAACATAAAACCCTTGCTCTCTCAAAGTTGCATCAATTTTTTTATACCATATAACTCTAATTAATGAGAGCATTACCCAAAATTGGCCATGTGCTCAAACTCTCACCTCACATGCCCCTTGTTTTGGTAATGCCCTTAACAACGTAAAGTAATGCCATTGCCATTGGGGCTCTAATCGTACACATAATGCACCACCAGCACATGATCAAGTACAACAACACACAATTCCTTGGTACCATACAAACCCCATTCCCCAATATTCATGTGGAACCATATAAGCTTGAAAACCCATGAGATTTACACTTGTATTTGTTTTTTTTTTTTTGTGTTAAACATTCATTATTACAAAATGTGAGTGCCATTCATTAGTCCTTGTTCATTAGACTAATAAATTCATTGTTTTTTTTAATGGCCACTCCACTCCACTCCACTCATGGGTTTTGCACTAGGTAGTAGTAGGCTTTGAAGAAAGGCCAAAATGCCATGACAACTGACAAATGCCTTTGGTTGTTGTTGTTGTTGTTATGGTGGTGTGTGTTAGTTTAGTTAGGTAGTATAACTTAGGTGAATTCACACTTGGTAATAGGGACTATATAGTGTTGAGTCCCCTAACAACACGCATGGCTAGCCATTTAGGAATTAAACTTTAGTTATCATGGAATTTTTTTTATGTTAAGCTAACTTTCACTTAACATATTAAGCTATCGCTCATTTAACATCATGATGGGGTGCCACCTAGGATGCCACCTAGATTTTCATTTAAAATACTGACTTAACATCAAGTGTGAATGCATCATAAGTTTAGCTCATAGACACGAATTTTGAAAGTGGGATTTTTGTTGTGAGGGCAAAATGTCTCCAATGGGTAAGTGTGTATGTAATGGGAATGAACGAACTCACTCGCTCGCTCACTCACTCTACTAGAGCTAGAATTGAATCAGTTATGTAATAATAATAACTTTTTTTTTTGCCAATTTTGTTTTTTTGCCTGACCCAACAATAGCTGTCATCACAATTTGGTGGTCTGTATTTTGCTACATGTGCGAAAAAAATAAATTTAAAAATTATGTAATAAACTAAAATAAATAAATAAATAAATAAATAAAAGAAGAAGAAGAAGAAGACAACCCCACCTGGCTGGCACCACAATACCAGTATATATAGGAAAAGAAAGTGGATGAGTTTTTGAAGATCATTCATTCAAATATATATATAGAGGAAAAGAGAGTGGATGAGTTTTTGAAGATCATCCCTTGATTTTCAATTCTACCCATGGGTTACAATTTAGAAGTGTAGGTGTTGGTTCCTGCTGGGCCCTCATATATACCCTTACCCTAAGGTCAGCTTCGTCATCAAATAATCCTCAAAATAGTGAAATGAAGTTTTGTGAAATTAAGAAGTTGGCATGTTGAAAATCATCATAATTATCATAGGCTACACTCTGAATAATAATTTCCCTACTCTTGTGACAATATCATAATAATAGATCATGGAAAATTCAATAATTTCTAATTTAAAAAAAAGAATTAATTTTTTGTTCAAAAAATTAATTATTCATTTTGTCAACTTACCCTAGGCTTACTTATGGTATCTGCATTTGTTATTAGGCTATTATGAAACCAAATTTTTAAAAATCTTTCAACTCAATTCAAAGCCAGTTAATTTTCCTTTAGTCCATTTTTGGACATAGATTTTGGGATTTATGGTAATCTATGTCCAAAAACGGGGTGTGTCACACTATATAGCCTTGCCATTTACATTGAAAAGTATCTTAAGGCAAAAGAAGAATTATGGAAATTCAAAAATATAATCTTCAAAAAAATCCTCTTAAAGAAACCCAAATCCTTCAAGAAATCACAACTCTATAACTAATCTCAAGTTTCAACAAAAGCCAAAAAATCATCATCTTTCAAAAATCCTCACATAATAAAAATAGACCTATTATTATTATTACCTAGGGGCCTATAAAAATCCCTTAAGCTACTATTATACTCTATAATGAATCTAAACACAATATCCTTAAGGGCCTTGGTAGGCAAGGCCAACAAAGTATTTACCTATCCATTAATCACAAATGAAGCCATGATTTCCACCCCTCCCCCCTCCCAATTGGGTTTTCTTCTTCTTCTTCTTCTTCATTCTTTTCCCAATGGGTTAGATTAGGGTAGGTTATCTAACCCCAAGGGTTCATATGAGGTTAGGTAACCTACTCATATTTTTGGGGGGGTAATCTGCAAGCAAGCTATTTTATGGACATTATGTGATCTGGATGTGATGAGTACCCTATTTTATGGACATTGGACAAGTGGGTTGGGTGCATAGTCTGTCATACATCCCAAATTCACCCCCATCCCTTCATAATTAGATTCTAGCATGTATGTATGTATGTATGTACACAGGTCATCATCACTCATCACCCTCCCTCCCCTCCCCTTCCCTTCCCTCTCCCCCCACCCCCCAAAAACCCTTTTTCCACCCTTCAATGGCTTAGCTCCCACACAACTTACATTGGTGCATTCACACTTGATTTTAAGTCAGTGTTAAATGAGAATCTAGGTGGCATCCTAGGTGTCACCCAATGTTAAATGGGTGATATAGCTTAATACTAAGTGAATATTAACTTAATATTAAATGTTCATGGTGAAGGTGTATTCACACTTGGTGTTATGGACTTTTTAATGTTTGAGTCCCCTAATACCATGTTAGTCATTTAGGACTGACTTTACACTTAACTTTACCATAAACATTCTATGTTAACCTAATGTTCACTTAACAATAAGCTATTGCCCATTTAACATTAGGTGCCACCTAGGATGCCACCTAGATTTTCATTTTAACAATGACTTAACATCAAGTGTGAATGCACCATTATGAGTTGGTGTAAGTCCTAAATGACTGACTAGCATGGTGTTAGGGGGCTCAACCCTAGAGTCCCTAAACACCACTGAGTGTGAATGCACCATTATTACTCATTTTAAAAGCATGAAAGCTAACACCATCATGCACTTAAACATACTTAAATCATGAGGTGTAGAAAGGGGGGAGACTTCTTAAGCCTACTCATTTCAAGTGGGGGGGGGATCTTACACCTATACATAGGCATACTTTCCCTCCCACTTTGAAAGAGTAGACCTAAAATCCTTCCTCTTTTCTAGGAAGGATATTCATGGACATAAGGTGCCTTTCAAATATGCTAGAAAATTTCTTTTTAAGTTTGTAGATTTGTCCCACCCAAGAGGAGAGTAGACTTAAGAACCATCCTATTTCCTAGGAAGGATATTCATGAATATAAGGTGCCCTTTAAAACCATAACACTTATGATATTTCTCTAAGTACTTTGCCTATGGATTTGACTATATTGTGGGGTCCCTCTTGATTTATGAATGAGTACAAAAGGAGGAGTGGATGAGTGGAACTTGGAAAGAGTGAGAAGGATGTGCCTATATGTTCCACCAAATGAGGAATCAAAGTGAGAGTTGAGGATGCCACTTGCCAATTCTTAAACAAAGAATATGCATAGTGGGGCCCCATTCACACAAGCTAAAGGTATGTGTGGTTTCCTTCCCAATCCATTTGCCCCAAAAATTAGGTCAAAAATTTTTGGGAGAGTTTTGTTCATGAATTTGACATCATCCCCATGGATGAAGTCACGTGCTTACTGAAACTTTGATGGGTGGGTAGGCTTCATCCATGGAGAACACACTAGTATGTCTATAAACAATTAATGTGAGTGAGAAGATGATGGGTTCATGCATATCCATAGGAATTTGTGAGCACCACCCAAAGGGAAATAAATGTATTCAATACTTGAACAAAGTAGATAACTTCGCCTGGAAAAATTATTCTTCCATAATGTATAGAATCTTGAGTGAGGAGCATCTATCTATGAAGGAAAAAGGTGAGTCTATGTTTGTTTGTTTTGTTTGTCACATTGAGATTTCGTAAACCATGGTGCATCTTGTTACAACCTTAGTACCCATTGGAAAGCCCTCAATGAGTAGGGGCCATGAAGTTGGTTTCATAATGTTTTGACTTGTGGTTGAGAAGTTAATTGCAAATCAAACATTTTTTTCATTAAAAATTTCATTTAAATCAAATCCTATCATGATAAGTGTGTTGTATGTGTTGTTGCAAAGCCCTTAGTGAGTAGGATTTAGTGATGTTGATTAGGAAAAAAATTAGACCTAAGGTGTGAGAGATATTGAATTTTGAATAGTTTTTGTCATTGGAAATTCAATTAAATTATTAAAAAAAGGTTTTGAAAAGAAAAATTAGTTGGGTAACAAGTTCACAACACATGTTAATAGACTTATGTTAAAATCACGCCCAGTCCAACCAGCTTCTTTCACACCAAGTCCACCCCTTATTTGTTTATTCATGCCCATTTTATGATTTTTATAAAGTCTCAAAAAGTTATGACCTAACGAAAAATTCAGCATGGGATTTCCAAAGGGGATCAATTGTGAAACTTTTTTTCAATCATGTTACATGAGATTTTTAGGTTATAAGGTTATAGGCATGAGGTTTTGGGTTTTTAATGTCAAGGTTTTAAGGATAGGGTTAAGATTGAGGTTTTAGGTTGGGATTTTAGGGATGAAACATTGGGGTTCTAAACCTAAGGTTTTGTTGTAATTTTTTAAGGGTTGATTTTTTGGGTTTTATGGTTTATGTTTACGGTTTAAATTTTGAGTTTTTAGGAGTTATGTTTTGGTGTTTTAAGGTTTATGTTTTGAGTTTTTAGAATTTAATTTTTGGTGTTTTAGGGTTCAAGTTTATAGTTTATTTTTAATATTTTTAAATTTAGGTTTGTGGTCAAGCCTTGGGATTTTAAGGTTTAAGTTTATAGTTTATAGGGTTTAAATCTTAGGGTTTAATTTATAAGGTTTAAGGGTTGGGATTTTAAGTTATAACTTGTAGGGTTTAGGTTTTTGTTTGGGTCTTTTAATATTTATGTTTATAACACGTTTAATGTAGGCTTTTGGCTTAAATTTGGTGTTCTAGATATAAGGTTTAAGTTTTTAAATTAAATTTAGGGTTTTTAGTGTATAAGATTAGATTTAAAAGTATGATTTGTGCCCATGTAGATTGTTGAAGTTATAAATCGAGTTTTAAGGTGGAATTAGGGTTGTGATCATGCAAGAGGGAATGAAATTATTTTTAAAAACCATGTTTTAGGGTTATTATTTGTGTGTATGTAGAATCAAATCTAAACTAAAAATTAGCCACAAAGGGGTGGATTTAGGTGTAGGCTAAGTAAAAGGTGAAAATGTAATGTGTACATTAAAATTACAATGTGGAATATATAAGGAAGACCTCCTTTTAAAAACTTTATCTCATCACTTTTACTTGAACACAAGAGTTGGTTTTTTCCAAATTATAACTATGGTTCTTCATGAACATGGGATGAATTTAGTTCATTAAGTAAAGTGATGAGGAGATGTTGGAAGATATGGACCAAAAAGATATCATGATTTTTCAATGTATGTATGTTATTAATAACTCCAATGACTTTTCCAATTCACATGAGATGAAAAAGGGAAAGGGGGGATATCTATGGATATGACTTTTGGTGCTCGAAACATGTTGGCCACAATGCAAGCAACAATGACATTATTCAAAGGTTTGACTAACTATATTTTGGTGGAATTTGATGTGTTGACTTTTCTTTGAAATCCTTACAATTAAATCTCATGTTCAATTTACATATGAATTTCCTATTTCATATTTATGATTAATTAAAAAATAAGTGTGGCTTTTTAAGGTAAAGGTTAAATATTAAGGTTTAAGGTCTAATTTCTAAAGTGAAGGTTTATTGTTTTTTTAGGGTTTAGGGTTATGACCACATAGGATTTTCAAATTTGCTTTAAATTCAAGATTTAAGATTTTTCAACTTTGTTTTTAATGTTAAAGGTGGGTTTATAGTCAAATGTTTGGTTGAAATTGGATTTAATATTTAGGGGTTAAGTTTTAGAACAAGTTTAGGATTGGTTATGGGATTTTAAAGGTTGGTTAAGGTCAAGGTGAAATTTAAAGGTTATTAAAAGGTTCAAAATAGATTTTAACGCTAGGGTTAAAGATTAAACCCTAACTTGGTTTTATAACATAACAACCGGTACTTTAATTATATCATGCATGCCATAAAAGTTAACCTTTAAACAATGTCTTATCAATTTTATTTTATATATGAAGCATGACAATGTGACAAATATGTTTGATGTTTTCACATGGAATTAGTTCAAGTTTACATTGGTCATTGTATCATGCACGAATGCAAATGCACTAATAAGAGCCATACTTGCTCACAAGTACATGTGCTTAAAAACCCAATACATTTACTTGTTAAGATGATGCGGTAGACTATGATTAGTTGTAAAAAGAGATGAATTACATATATATGATTTTTATAATCACCAAAAAATTCACCCAAAAACAATGACATCATACAAATATGTAAAGGTGAGGATAGTTGTCATTCATGAGAATGTCATTTTTAATGCATTTCAAATCATTCAAAACTAGAAAAAAAAATCAAAAACACTAATTATAATGTTTAGAAAATGATTATATATTTTTTATATATTCTTTTGATTCATTCCAAATTGTTTCACATGTTTCCATAATATAAATTAAAAACATTGTCATGTAAACACATTAAAAACCAACGTCAATATATTTTTTGATTTTAAAGCATAAAAATTCAATGTTTGGTTACAATTGTTGTGGCTTCTATAAATGTGATTACACCCACATTAACCATGCACTTGTGGATGACATCAATTGGCCCACATTTGAAAAGAAAGTTACTTTGGGATGTAGTCTTTATCAAATATACCAAGGATCATGTTGCATGTAATAAAAATTTACACACTTTAACTTTGAAATTTTATTGCATGAAATTTAATGATTTCGAGTGTATAATGTTTTTATACTTGTGAATTTTTATTTCAATGATTTTCGTGTAATTCTAAAATGTTTCATTAGTTATTTAGTGAATAGTAAACAATGTTGATCAAGGGTTTAAACTTTGAATGTCCTTGGTTCTATATTGTAAAATTAAAACATTCATTTTGAAAAAAAATCATTGCCATATATTGATGATTATGAGGACATGGTAATGAAAATAACTTGAATATATGTTACAATTTGGTTATCCATCACAGTTTTTTTAAATTATCTAAATGTGTTTTTGACCATTAAAACTATATAATTTGAGTAACTTCTTCAAAGACAAAATGTTTTTTGTTGTGCAAAAGAAGGAAAGGTTACATTTTCATTAAAATAAAACATGTAATTTGTCATTACTTATATATTTGGTGAATATGTTTTATTGTATTGATATTGATGTTGAAGAAAATCATGTTTAATAAACTTTATTGAAGTTTTCAAATACATATTTTAAAAAAAACTTAAGGTGTTTACTTTTATTGAAATGTACACATTTCATTTATTTTGAGAATAATCATTCTATATAAATGAATTTTATTACAATTTTTTGAAAATTCATGGAAACACACGTGGATTGAACTTTCGAATAAGGCTATCATCCTCCTATGAGCTTTAGCCAAAATATTGAAATTTTCAAACATGATAAAACCGAGTCCTTATAAAGCACTCAGGTCTTGTACCAATTGGTTTTTTTTAGTGTGATTATACTCTTTGGGTACACAATTGTAAGAATTGTCAAGTTGTATTGTTCATTCATAGACAAGAATTTTATTGAAATCTAAAACCCAAGAAGAAAAAGGCACATTAGACATGGTTTAATCTAAAAAAAGATCTACATGATGAACAACATTATCCAAGTTTAGATCACTGTGGAATGTTCATTTACATAAACATTAATTACCATAACTTTTACCATGATTTGTGAACATCTTTCACAATTTGAGGGCTTAAAAACACTACCGCCAATATTTTATGTACATCAATTAATACTTTGAATATCTTTTGAGAGATTTGGGGTACATGGGTGAAGAATTTTTTATTATATGCATGAAGGGAAATGGGAACTTGTTATAGATGAAAACCATGATGCAATGTTTTTTAAATGCATCAAGGTTCAAAGTGTAGGTAGAATGGGAAAGTGGGCTCAAAATAAAATGGAAATGTTTCATGAAGAGGTTGGATTTAACAAAACCCAAATATTCACATTTGTTCCAAGTTGTAATTATCTTCACTAACTTCATGCATAGGAAACACGTGGACCTTACATATCAGATCATTGATGATTATAATTTTGACTTAACCAAACATGGTTAACAATATGGGGAATTTTAGTTACATATTCAAAATTGCCTTAACCCTAACTTTGATTTGAACTCCACTTTTGTTACAACATTTTAAACTTGTAGTTACTTTTCAATTGCTACTTCCTCCTCTAATTGGTGATGTCAACTTTGCCAATTGATTAAGTGGTCATCTTGAATCTTGGAGGTTGTGGAAAAGTGGGATGCCACAATTACCATATTCTTGAACTATAACATCTTTGATTTGGTCATTTACTTTTCATACACTTGTAAAAGGTTTAGAATCCATAGAAGCATTTATTACAATTATAGGTCCTTCTAGTTCAAGGGAATTAGAACTAGGAATTGATGTTTAGGACATGGGTATGCCATTAATCAAATTCTAACATCTCTTCCAAATGTAGTTTCTTGTTGCATGTCCATATGTAACATTCACTTGCATTCCAACACTTGATCACACTACCATGTTGCCTTCTTACACCCCTCTTTATTTGAATTCCCCATTTTTAGTTCATTCAAGGTGTCATGCACATGTGATCATTCAAAGTTTCCTCCACAAAAATGGAGTTAAAGTAAGCTAGCACATGCTTGCCTCCACATGTAGTAGGAATAAATTTCTTGTCTCATTTGTTCATTACAACTACTATAAATTGCAAATTGCACATTTTATGAAGTGGCCATGGTGATAATACAAAGAGACTGACCCACAAATTGTTTTCGAGCCTTCTTTCTATAGGAAGCTTTGCCTTATGTAAAGTAATAAACTTAGACTATTGTGACTATTTTATCCTAATCTCCACAACCAATGTGGCTACCATGAATTTTGCCATCCTTTTTTTCAAACAAAAACACAAGACAACAAAAACACTCACACTTGTACTCAATCACATGCATAAAAGACCACCAACATAGGGTTTGAATGCATGACATTCCATTCATATTTGCAAACCTCTAGAGTGCCACCACAAATACCCATAATTGATTTTAACATAGTTGGAAACAAGTACTAAAAGTTCTTTCAAAGTTACATCCATTGTTATAGACGACAATGACTCACCACAAATGCCCATATAACAAAGCTATAAACCTTTTAAATGAATAAGAAATTTGTTAATATACTTACACCTTTAAACTAAATCACAAAAAAATCCTATAATCTAATTGTATATGTCCCAAGTGCATCACAATATTATTCATGTACTTACAAAACCAAATTGAATCACAAAAAATGCCCATAATAGAGTTATAAACCTCGAGGATGTTGGACAAAAAGTTTTTTGAACACAAATGACGAAAGGGAAAATCATTAAGACCATTTAGGATGTTGGACAAAGATTTAGTGAACACAAATGAACAAGGGGAAGACCATCAAGACCATTTAAGATGTTGGACAAAGGCTTAGTCAACACAAATGAGCAAGGGGAAGACCATCAAAACCATTCAAAATATTGGATAAAAGATGGTTAAACCCAAATGAAGTGTATCAAAACCAATTAGGATGTTGGACATAGGCTATCGATTGAACAAAAGGAAGATTGTAAAGAAGCTAAATAAAGTTTAGTTGAACACAAATGAATAAAAGGAAAACCCATTAGACTTTAATACAAAAGTTGCTTAAACCCAAATGAACAAAAGGAAGACTATCAAACCCAAAACATAAATGGTTTCAAACAAATGAACAAGAAAAAAACCCATCAAATTGTAAACAAAGGCAACTTGAACCCAATTGAACAAGAAAAAGATCTTAAGGGGTGTGTTTTAGTTAAAACAAGCCGAAAATGCCAGCTTAAAAGTCCTTATAAAGAATGGGCAGTCTAACCAAATTGACATGGCCAAATATGATTGCTCATTTAAGGAAAATATTCTTAAAATCACAATTTACATGTTAACTTTTAAATTATTTTAATACCATGATGTAAGAAGATGTTACATTATACAATTAAATGTAGTGGTGGATTTATAATATTCTCATAAATATGTTATTGAATTTTTTTGAAAGCTTGCAAAAAATTCATTAAACATGAAAAACAAGTGTTACACATATTTAAATGTGCTTTTAAGTACTCCATATTTGTTAAATTCATTTAAAACTTTTTCAAATGTTCTCCTAATACGTTAAAATTTAACATTTTGAAAGTTCATTTGAAAAAATCAACACCAATTTAATTTACAAGTTAAAATTTATAAAAAATGACTTTGTCACACATGGGTTGATTCATTTAAACAAGAAATGCACACTAATAATACCTTAGAACTAGTCTAGTTGAACCCAATCGACAAGAGGACTTGACCTTATATAAGACTAGTTGAACACAAACGAGCAAGAGGAAAACCCATTAGACTTTACAAAGAGGTTGCTAAGAGGGTAAGCCCTAATAAGATTTCGTAAGAGGGTAAACCCTAATGTAAAATTTTAAAAACCCTCTAAACTTTCACCCCAAGATACTGAATATAAAAGATTTGTTCAATACTGAATATGTTGACACTAAGATAGGCTAGTGAAAGGCGAACATGTATAATTTTTTAAATAAAAAAGTGTGAACTATTTGTCCTTGCCCTTAACTGAGTCATGAATTCAAGTTCATGATTATTTAAATACAAATTTTTGCAAGGTGTTATATACATCAAGCATTGGGTGGGTAAGTCCTTTACCTTTATATACCCATGAGTATGTACTAGGGTAAATATATACCCAACTAGAATTGGGGCTCTCAAGGAACTAGGGAGGTGCTTGAGGTGGGATTTGAAAGGGGACCTGAATTTCCCACAAGAGAACAATTCCAGGTTCTTACCCAATGTAAAGTGTAAGGTAACCTCTAAGGAGTGCAGCATTGCCAAAGTAAGTGCCCACCCAAGGTGGAGTCAAGAGGTGCTTACTTTGGGAATGATCAATCCTTCTTTGAGGTCGTTGCCCAACATATTTGGTATCATACAACAAACTAAAATATTGTAAGTTTGAGAGGAGATTCACCCTATGTGTAAAGTTGCTCATTTTGAGTAACCTTACACCTAAGATGCCATCTTCTCTTGAAGAAGGTTTTTTTTACCCAAGGGTTAGCCACCCTCCATGTACACAAGTAGAAAAACCCTACTTTGTGTTCTTTTACATATCCAACACCACACTCATGAGTCAAGAGTTCAATGCCTCTGATATGGGGAGGATGGATGCTGGGCTATATTCCAAGCAATTTGTCCATAGTGAGTAAAAACTCCATGCTAGGTATATAATGCATCTGGCAAGCACAAATACATCTGGAGTTTCCTTGCAAATCACTTCACAAGTCTGGGAGCCAGCCCAACTCTAACTTTGGCCTTGCCATTTATGTTTAAAAGTATGTTAAGGCAAAAGAAGAATTATGGAAACTCAAATAATTTCACCATGCAAAAATATAATCTTCCCAAAAAATCCTCCAAAAGAAACCAAAATCCTTCAAGATATTAGAACTCTATAATAACTAATCTCAAGTTCAAAATCCCTTAAGCTCCCCTATACTCTATAATGAATCTAAACACAATATCCTTGCCTTGGTCGGCAAGGCCAACAAAGCTTAAAGGAACTGTATACAACAAGAAGCATAATATCAAGCATCAGAAAGTTGAACTCAAATCATTGAGAACCCAACCCATCCACCCCACTGAAATCTACCACATCTCTGAAATCTACCACTTGACTGATAATCCCTCTCCAGAGAATCTGATTTAGCTGATGATGCTAAGAAGAAAGAATCATGATAGCCTTACTAAATCTGTTCTTAAGGCTGTTTCCAGCATACAAAAAGAGAGAGAGAGAGAGAGAGAATGAATGAGTGAGTGAGTGAGTGAGAGAGTGAGGGGATGGTTGTCAGCTCCAGAATCTTGAGTGATGGCAGAGATGATAAGTAAGCAAAGCACCAATGGAAAACTCACTTAAAACTTGCTGTAAGTAGACTAATAAGACAAGAAGGTAGGTGGGTCATGGGTGAGTGGGTTAAGGTGGTGGTGGTGGTGGTGCTGCCATATAAAGAAAGAAAGGGTGGTGATGAATGATTGAAATACATAACAGGTTTGAAAGAGCTGATTTGGGGTATAGGAATTTAGGAGTCAGTACTTGTGTATCAAGCTATCAAAATAAGGTGTATAGCCTTTTTCATGCCCATTTAGAGAACCCCACATTTACCAAGTTTAGCAGGTTCAATGCCTCACATTTAGGGCTAGTGTTCTCTCATCACCACCTCCACCTTTCTCTCTCTCCTTTTGCTATTTTGGAGCAAGTTCTTATTAGCCTGTTTGGTAGCTGACATTCTTGGGTTTGATGTTTGGAGTTGGAATATCATTATTTGTAGTAGCTACCCACCAGCTCACCATCCATTCAAAAGCTGCTATGATTTATGACTCGGTTGTGGATGAACTATATCCATCCACCACCCATCCGTGCACCATCCATGGAAAACCTGTGATGACTCGTCTATGGATTGTGGATGAACCATAATTCATCCACCCATAAGTGCATCATCCATTGAAAACCCATAATAATTCAGTTGTGGGTTGTGGACGAATCATAAACTCACTCTCACCCATCAGTGCACCATCTATGGAAAACCCATTATGACTCATCTATGGATTGTGGATGAACCATAACTCATTCACCCATAAGTGCACCATCCATTTGAAAACCCATAATAATTCAGCTGTGGGTTGACGATGAAGCATAAAATCATCCATCCATAAGTGCATCATCCATTTTGAAACCCATAATAATTCAGTTGTGGGTTGTGGATGAAGCATAAAATCATCCATCCATAAGTGCATCATCCATTTTGAAACCCATTAATAATTCAGTTGTGGGTTGTGGACGAACCATAAACTCACTTCACCCATCAGTGCCACCATCCATGGAAAACCCATTATCACTCATCTATGGATTGTGGATGAATCATAACTCATCCACCACCCATAAGTGCACCATCCATTGAAAACCCATTATAATTCAGTTATAGGTTCTGGATGAATCACAAACTCATCCACCCCACGAGTGCACCATCCATTGAAAACCTGTTATGACCCAGTTGTGGATTGCGGATGAAACCATAACTCGTTCACCCGCGAGTGCGCCATCCATTGAAAACCCATTATGACTCATGTGTGGATTTTGGATGAATCCACAACACATCCACAACTGAAGTTACTATCCCATAAACCCTATTACTTCGATGGTTAGTAAGTACATAAGGGCTAATGGGTTACTAGTAAGTAAGTAGCAAATACAGGACTGAGGTAACTAACCACTATGGTTAGTTAGGGAACTGGGAACTCAATGGAAACTTGGTTTTTTGTCCACCCACCATCTGTCATCCCTGATGGTGGCTGTTGGTTCAATCTTTTCCGATCCAAACTGGGGGTTACCGGTCCCCAGTTTCACCGAAACTGGGGACTAAATGAGAAATCAGGATGAAATCCGTGCACAGGGTAAAAAACAAGGGAGCAAACGAGTTTTCTCACCTAAAGTGGTCCTCAAGGGATGTTTTGGATTTGCCTAACCTGGACCTAAATTGCTGGCTTAGGCTATCCTTTCATTAGATCAAGCATTGTCAGAATAAGATCCTCTAACTCTTCTGACCTGGTACCTAGTTTCATGAGATGGTCCCTAATTTTATGGACACGGTCAAATTGGGGATGAAACTAAGGTTTAGAGCATCAGAATAGGGCCAAAAGGCAGGATGACTTTACAAATAACTCTAATACACCTGCATATAATATTATATTAGCATTATGTGACAATTTGAAGATTAGATTAAGAGAAGTGTGTTTAGGGTGTTAATAGAGTGTGATTAACTTAGGATGAGACGGTGACCATTGGATTGCAAAATGGCCACAAGGCCTGAGTAAGCATTGCAATGCTTGATGTAACTTACTCTAGGAAGTTTGGAATTAGTAGATCAATAATTTTGGTTTGGGAAAATTTTATAAAAAGGTTTTGTTCATTGACTCTAGAAGATCATCTTACATAAGAGTTTTCCTTTTGGTATGGGAAGCAAGAATTGATCAAGGATGGTAGTTTGTTTCTTTTGCTTGTTCATAATGTTGCAACCACCCAATCCATGGCATGCCCACCGCATTCTTGGTACCTTGAAAAAGCCTCAATGCATATAGGGATGTGCTGAGTTGGTTTCTTAACATTCAAACTTACATTGTAAGAGTTATTGAATATTTTGTCATTGAAAATTCAATAAATCAAAACTAGAATTTTAAGGACCCTTGGACATGATCTTCATATTGTTGGAAAGCGTTCAATGAATGGGATTTTATGGAGATGATTTCATCATTTTTAGACTTACACAACAATTTTTTTTGGCAAGTTTTTGCAATTTACCAAAAAAAAAAATTGTTCACAAATTCCTTGTTAAACTTGGACATCATTTTATTTTATTTTTATTCCTCACCAACAATCAAATTGAATGAAATGCTTTATTTTTTTCAAAGGTTGCACAATGAATGAAAAGTTGTGAAATTTATTGTTGTAATGAATGAAAATATGACAAACGAAGTTTCACAATTTGAGCAATTAATTTTTCTTTATTCATCCATTGTGCAATCTTTAAAAAGTTCTAAAACATTGCAACCTTCTCCTCTATAAAATTTTCCCCAACATTTCATCCATTATGTATTGGTACAAAAATTCCAAGGCATTTCATGGAAATATACTTTCCATGAATATTTTAAAAATGAATCTCCACAAATCTCACTAAGACAAATTAAAGTTCCTTCAATCAAGCATGAACAATAGATTTAATTGGTTTCCTCAAAAACATCATCATATCTTAAGGCTTAGACAAGTTTATGGGTGAAAAATGTAATGCACATTAGAATAACAACTTAGGTATAACAAAATATGGCAAGATAGGTTGGACAACATGCCATTTTCCCTACCAAATTTGCAATTACATTTACAATACAAATGCAAATTTACAAATTAGAGTTTGTTGAATCTCCAAGCTCACATAGTCACCTAGTTGATTTTTAAATTCCTCCTCCATATGCTTCAACAAATTTACTTCAAGGTCCCCAAAGTCATTAAGGGATTTAATTGCAAATGTTTCACAACCAAAACATGGATCATTCAATTAGTTCTTGGAAATTAACACATGTTGATTTGAGTTCCACACTCGCATCTACGAGCCTTGTCATAATCTTAGCAATAGAGAAATTTTGTTTTGCTTCAATATGAAGAAACAAGTTCCAACAACATGAAATTGAGCCTTCTGAGCCTTTCATAACTTGGTCAATTTTCACAAAACTTTGCCACCAATTACAAATTTTGAGAATAAATTTTTATTTCGCCTCTAATCAAAGACACAAATACTTAAACAAGTATTCATTTATTGTTAAACACTTCACACATATGAATTAGGTGGATTCTATTAAAAAATTTAAGTGAATTTTGAATGCAACAACCAAAAACTTACATGTTCAACGGCAATATCATTTTGGAATAGTCTTGCACCAAAGACAACCAATGGTTGTTTGGGCAACATAATTTTCTACTAATTTTGCAAGAACATTAACTTTTTAATAATATGAACACAAGAGGAGAATTAGGGTTTCATAATTATACCTTGTTGCTACAATTGTGACTATATATCTTCCCACATAAATGTTCACAATAAACAAACCTTTCAATCTAGGGGTCAAACATTAGAACCAACATCATGTGAACCTTTTTAAAATTTAACTCATCTAAATAATAAAAAAATGGAGCAAGCACATGGGTGACTTTTGATGGCATCCTATTTGTTAACAAGAACAATTTTGCATTAAATTCATATGGGGGGGATATGACTCATTTGGATTTTTTATTTGAATTTTTTTTGAGTTGGTTTAACACAAATATTGATTACATTACCAAGTGCATCACCAAGTAATTAGTAACCATAGCATTGATTGAACACACATCTTGATACAAGTAAGGGCAAGGTTGAAACAATGATCTTTACAATGGCCCAAATTTGTGATATTGGAATTTGGCCTTACAAGGCCAATGTTTATTGATTGTAGCAAACATGAAAAATAGACCAAGTAAGACCTTAAGTAGGGCTTACTTTAACATGGCCATTTTGGAAATGAACCTCGTTTCACTAATGTTGGGTGGTTATTATTTCTTTTCATAATAACTTATTCTAGTTCTCAAAAACTTTTTATTCAAGAATTGAGACGGTTCTCACATTGAAAAAATTTTCATACCCTATTTGGTTTTTTATTTTCACTTTTCCTTATGCCCAATTGGTTATTTCCTAACTAGTTATTACTTCATTTAGACTAGCCGGTTGTATTAAGTTAATTCTTTAACTTCACTTTCAAGTTTTAGGATTAAGATCTTAAATATTTTTTCAAAATTGATATAGGCCAAAAACAAATCAATAATCATTATAAACTCTCATATCTAAACAAAAATATCTGATCAGATTTGAAAAATACAAAACAAATAGCACTAGATTAGTCCTCTTTCAATTCATTATGCCCAAATGAGCTTTCAAATTCATAAAGTTCCTACTTTAAATCTAATTCAAAACTATCAATTCTATGAAATTACTAAGGGCCTTGCAACCCACCCTTGCATCATTTGGCTAATTCTTATTCAAAAAGATTAATTTTACAAGGTTCTTTAATTTTTAATGACAATTCCTTTCAAATTGGTGAGAATTTTAGTTTCAATTTGAAAATCTATAATCCTTAATATCTATCTAACTACAATGTTAACAGTTGAAAATATAGTTTCATGTTTCCTCCACCATTCCAAAGGGCATTTGATATCTTTTGTATCCACTTATTTTATGAAATATCAATAATTTTCAATTAACAAGCTCCTTTGTTGGTTCACTAGTGTTGACCACCATCTCAAAAATGTCGAAGCTACTATTTTCATCAATATTGTAATCAAAAGAACTTTTTTGCCTTGGATAATGGATCCAAATGTTGATAAGACTTCAAAAGGATAGGAAATGAGATTTCCTATCATAATTTTCAATTATGGCCACCCCATGTTCATGACCAATTAAAAAAGATATCGATTTCAAATTCTTGAATCTAGAATCTAACATCAAGTCTAACAAATTATGGGTTCTTCTTTCATCATATCTTGTTAAGAAAGAAGAGAAAGAGTCATTCACCCCAATGATCTCATTCTTAATGCTATTAGCAAAAGTTCTCAATTCAACAATCAACCCATAATCATCATCATCAATCAAAGCATCTATAAAAGAAATGGTTCATTTTTTCCTTCAACTTTATGTTCATGAATAAGGTTACATTCAAAGCATCATTCAACAATTAGCAACCTTTGAATTGGTTTAAAATGTAAGCATTGACAACATAACACAAAATGTTTATTATAATATGTGATATATGCCATGCCATGTGGGTGGAGGAGGAACACAAGCAATGACCTTAGGACCAATTTGCTTTATTGTAATAGAAGGCAATGGCTTCTCAAAATTGAAAGGCTTCTTGAAACATGATCACTTTGTTTACACACCTACACAATTCAATCTTACTAATAAAAAAGGAACATTGTCAAGTACAAAAATTCAAAATAATGAAAATAAAAAAAGACCAAAATAAAATGTACATCATCCATGGTCCATTTGGTGACATCATGTTGAATCATTATTTGTGACTTGACACTAAAGCAAGGTCAATCTATACATGTTCATCCTTTGACCATTTGTATAACATTTGCAACTAAGTCTTGTTATGTAACTATTTTTACAACTATCAAATATCCACACATTATTTACCACATGTTTTAAATAAAAGTAAAATTAAAATAATAATTGTAAATATTGAAACAAAAATCCATGTCATCAAATTCCAATGATTTGTGATGGTGCCACTTGGCAATACCAAAATCCACCATGTGGCATTATGAGGAATTTTGGGTGAGACTTTTATTATTATTCAAACATTGATCTTGGCCATCCATTATGAAAATTTTAAATGGTCCTAGATTGTGACATGTGGCATAATCAAAATTTGCCATGTGGCATATTAATTATATGTTGGAAAAAAATCAAATGAATATTTATTTGAGTAAATAGGTAGGTAGGTATGTAGGTTTATGTTGGTAGGTAAGTAAAATTAGGTAGGTAGGACATACCTTTTTACCTAGGTTACATACCTATTTACCTACTTAGGTAGGTAGGTAGGTAGGAAGGTAGGTGGGCTAAACAAAAACCATGTATATATTGTTATTTCAAAATTTTGTTTTTAAAGTTAAGCTTCTTTGAGTTCATCCCCAATGGCACATGCTTTTAAATGTGAAAACATAAGAAAAGACAACTTTGTTATGTAGTTTCCAAGATGAGATTGAAGGATAATTCATATGGGTTAAATTTTTTAGTTTCATTGTAGTTGCAAATTGAATTGCAACTAGAAATATTCTCCCATATGTTTTATGCTTGTTTTTTTATTTTTTAAACTACATAATTATATAACTAAACAGGTAAATAGGAAACACATTAACTAACTAATTGAATATTTAATTGATTAATTAACCACTAACTAATTACATACTTACCTATAATTACCTAGCATTCTTTAATTATTTAATTTTATAACTAACATTCACTTTTACTTCATATTTTTGACTAACTAATCAATTAATTCACAATCATAAATCAACAACAACACATAATTAATTTATGAAATTAATTAACTTATTTTTATTTTTATTTTAATCAATAATCGTTTTTGTTTGACACTTAATCTTTTAAATTTTAGTTATCAACTAAATAAATAGATAAAGAATTGATTGATTTACTAATTTAATTAATTATTCAATAATAATAAATACAGAATATTCTATATTAATTATTACATTATGAACTTATTATATTAATTAGTCGATAAATATCATTAAAATATATAATCAGCTTTAATTAAAAGTTGATATTAAATAAATAATTTAGCTCATGAATATTTAATTAATATTTAACAAGTCACTAACTATTAGTTAGTTTAATATTCATTAACCATAACTCTTGATAAATAAATTTGAATTATCAGATAATTCAATGAATATAATTTAAATTATTAATTGAAATATTAATTAACTTAATAAATTCGAAACCAATTATTAGTTATTAATTTTGAACTTTTCAACTAAATAGAAAATCAAGTTATTTAATAAATTACAAAAACTAGATAATTGAATTTGTGAAATTTTAACTAATATTTTCATACGTTATTTAAATATTACTTAAATTATTAATTGAATTATTAATTACCTTTTAATAGATTCTAAACTGATTAATAATTATTGATTATTAATTCTGAACTTATGAACTAAATAGAAAATCAAGTTAACTAATCATTTACAATAACTAGATAATTGAATTTTTGAATATTTAATTAATATTTCTATAAGCTACTTAACTATTAATTAACTAATACTTATTATTTATTTATCATAACTTCTTATTAGTAAATACGAATTCTCAAATCATTCATTGAATATTAATTAAATACTTGGGCTCTACATTGCTACACATTATCAGTGACAATGAAATGACAAAAAAAAATTAGGGTTTATTATTTTGAGATATATATAGGATTCAAATTGTACAAATTATCGCCCAATTATCATCCAAGGGGAGATTTAATTAGCCACCCATATTTCTAATTCATCAAAATTTTGAAAGCAACTATGGTGGATAGACATTAAATCAATTAAGCAAGTGGGGATTAAGTCCTTGAATTAGGTATTTAAGGGAGAAGTTTTTATTGGAAACTAACTTTATTTCAAAGAAAAAAATACATGTGAAACTTTTGAAATAATCTCAACATATTCAAATGAAACACGACATATTCACATTTGTATGAAATTTTATGTGAACATGTGTATGAAATTGGAAAGACACAAATATTCAAATTTATTTTTTGAAAGGACATGAAGATTCCAAAAGACATTGAGAAAAATAAAAAGATTTGTTTCTCTTTCAATATCTTAAGATCCCATAAGGATATTAAAATTTGTAAAAAAAATTATTTTGTAAAAATTCTAATTTTGAATCAACCTTTAATAAATTTGTAATTTGGAATTGTCTTTTTGTATGACCTACAACTGTAGCCCATCCCACCTAAACCACTTTTAATGAAATCTTGTCATTGGAATTATTTAAATTATTAATTGAAATATTAATTAACTTTTAATAAATTATACACATATTAATAATAATAATAATATATTAAATATGAACTTATCAATTAAATAGAACATAATTTAATTAGTCATTGATAATAAATAGATATTTGAATTTGTGAATTTTTAATTAATATTTTTATAAGTTACATAACTATTAATTAAATAATACTTATGATCTATTAGCCATAACTTTTCATTAATGAATACAAATGATCAAATAATTAAATGAAAATTAATTAATTAATGATTAACTTATTTAACATTTTTTAATATTTTTTAAATTTGATTAATAGATTGAAATGAACAATTTCTCAAATAAATCAGTAAATATTGAAGATTATATATTAAAATAATTAATTTGTTAAATAATAATAATAAATTATTATATATTAAACCTATTTAATTATTAAATAAGTAAATAAATAATATTTTAATTAGTTTATAATTTTCATTTTAATCAATTGATTATAGTATTAATTGATCAATAATTATTAATTTATTAGTCAATAATAAATAATAAACATAAATTTTGAATTTTTTAAAAAAGTAATGAATCAATTTTATTTATTTAACTTGGGCTCCACGCTACTATGCATTACCAATGACAATGAAATGACAAAGAAGAAATAAAGGTTTACATTTGAAAAATTTGTTATTGTCATATATATATTGAATTCAAATTGTACAAAATACCACCCAATTATCATCCAAGGGGAAATTTAATTAACCACACTTGTTTTTAATTCATCGAAATTTTGAAAGTAATTATGGTGGATAAACATTAAATTGGTGAAGCAAGTGGGGATTAGATCCTTGAATTAGATATTTAAAGGAGAAGTTTTTGTTGGAAACTAGTTTGGTTTCAAAGAAAAAAAACATGTTAATTTCTTGAAATAATCTCAACATATTCAAATGAAATAACACATATTTACATTTGAATGGAATTACATGTAAACATGTGTATGAAATAGGAAAGACACAAAGATTCAAATTTCTTTTGAAAGGACCCAAAGATTCCAAAAGACATTGAAAATAATAAAGAGATTTGTTTCTCTTTCAATATCTTAGGATCCACAAGGACATTTTGAAACACTACAATTTGTAAAATGTTTATTTTTAAAAAATTCCAATTTGGAATCAACCTCTAATAAATTTGCGATTTGGAATTGTTTGTTTGTATGACCTATGACTATAACCCATCCCACCTAAACTAGCTTTGATGAAATCATCGTCACTGAATTATTATTCCATGGTTTCCATTATTTAATGAATTTGTTGGTAGTAATATTTTATGAACAATGAATATTGGTTTGACATTAAAAATTATGTCATCTTAATATGACATCACTTGTATTAGTTAATTATATATTAAAAGAAACATAATATATTATTAGACAAACCATAATATAAAATCAAGATGATATTGTTTATTTGAATATGTTCATAATATGAAGTAAAATGTGTTTAATATGCATTAAATATAGGCTAAATACATTTAAATATGTTAAATATACTTTTAATGTAGTCCAAAACACCTTAGTGTAGACAAAATGTATAGGCACACCATGAAAAGTAACTAGATTATAACTAAATTTGCAACTAAATGAACATTAAAGCCTTTTCTTGGATGAAAACCCCAAGAAATTAGTCAATATGGAAGGACGTACAATTTAATAATTGCACCATAGTCACAAAAATAGTAACAAAATTAAAAAGATGATTACTAAATGTAAAAATTATAAAGCATAGTTGCAAATGACAGATAATCGCATGTAATCATAAATTGGATGGTTACATAATACAAGATTTCTTGTAGTGACTTTATGTGTAAGTAGCATAGTACTTTAGAAAATAATAGGATTCATCTTTTTTTTTTTTGACCTTGGGTTTTATTTTATTATTTTATTTTCAAAATTAAAAAAAAATTGTTTTCATTCTTCTTGGAATTTGCCTTGAATGTATTACCACAATTTTGAATAAATTTGTTGTTTAAGAAAATTAGAGCCTAATAATTTTTTAAAAAATCTAAATAGATAAATAAGATTATTTTAAAAATGAATTTTCTTTTAAATGAAATATTTTGTGTAGATCATAGAAGTAAAAAATGAAATAAAACTCTAATACCTAGTGGTCACCAGGTGATAAAGAGTGAAAATGGATGACTCAAAAGGATTTGAAGGATTTAAAGCACTTCCAAAATTTAAAAAAACCTTAAAAGAATAATTTGAATATTGTGTAAATCACAAAAGCAAAAAATGAAATAAAATTAATACCTATGGTCACTAAATGATAAAGAATGAAAATGGAGAATTCAAAAGGATTTGAAAGATTTAAAACACTCCAACATAATAAAAGAAAGCTTAAAAGGATATTGTGAATATTATGTAGAACACAAAAGCAAAAAATGAAAAAGAACTAATGGGTGCATTCACAATTGAAGTATCACAATAAGAAACATGACACCCATTTGTCTTGTGTTTTGAATCCTACAATAAGGACAAGCTAACAAAATGAATATTCTAAGATGTTAAACAATGAAAGGGGGATATGTATCTTTAAGCTTTCAACCAACAAGTGTTTTAATGAATTATTAAAATCAATTGAACAAATTTTTAATGTATTGTTCAAGTATAAACCAAAAAGGAATACAAGATTACTTAAACATTGCAGAATGACGTATTTTCATTTCGAGTGCCAAAATGGGCTATTCAAAAATAAAATAATGTCCTTTTTAAACACCAATGTATCTTATCCTTTTTTCCAAACCTTTGGAATGTAAATTTTTAATTAACAAAAAAACTTTGATTGTCATTATTAAAACATCCATTTTATAAAAAAATCCAAGATTCTAGCATCAATTCAACCAAATTTGGTGATTTACCATACAAAAAATTTATGCCATCACATAAAACATACTTTATTTTATTTATGGTTAAAATATGGAGCAATTTGACCAATATTGCTAGTATTGAACTAAGTCCTTTTCAATAAAACTATGTAATGAGACACAATTCTTAAGCCATCTTTTAGGACACTTAAGCACATGTTTTAATAATCCAAATCACAAAAATTCACCACCATTTTAATCAAGAAGTATGTGAGTATCTAATGAAAAAAATAATCTACTAATAAATTATTTTGTAAATGTAATGATCATTCAAAGTAGTGTCTTAAGAGTAATTTTGGGGTGAGACCACTACAAGAAAACATGTCTTTTTAAAAGGTCCAACTTGATTGAAATGTCCACATTGACCAAAAGAAATGATCATTTTCATTAAAGGCTTGGGGCATGAAAGACACGAGTTATTTTTGATTGAGACATTTGACTAAAATGATTTTTTTGATAATGTGACAAACTAAACATCTGGTTGATAAAGCCGAAGGTCCATCAAAATGACTAAGGCTTAATCAAATTAACCATATTTAATGGCCATTATGATTTACAATTACTCAAATTGGCCATTTTGATTTGACATTTAGTCAAATCAACCATACTAATTTGGTTATTTAACCTAAAAATATATTAACATAAGGTACATATCAAACCTAAGTTCGTAGCTAATAAGCCTTAGGTTAGGCATATTATAAAATTTAATAGGTTATTTACATGTTACTTTTACGCACTTGTAGGTACTTAAATTTAGTACATTAATTAATTAATGTTTAATAAATGATAGCTAATACTCAATAATTTATGATTAATATTTTAGATAATTAATTGGTCACCAAATAAATGTTAATTAATAACAAATAATTTATTTATCCATCAACTTGTTAATTGATTAATTGTTATTATGGAATATCAATTTTATTTAATTTTCTAGTTAATACTTGATAGTAACTTATAATAATTAATAATAGTCAATATAATTGTAAATAATTATTGATAAGCGATTATTTAAAATTAATTTGTTATATATTAATCAATAATGATTAATTTATAATAAATAATTAATATTAAATAATTATTAATCATTAATCAATAGTAATTTATTATTATTTAATATTTCATAGGAAATATCCAGTAATTAACCATTTATATTGAACATTTATTAATTTATTAATTAATTTAGTAGTTCCTAGGAAATAATAAAGTATTATTCATTAATATTATTATTTATCTATAATTTATAATAATTCATTAATCATTTTAAATTATTTTTATTAATTACCTATAGGTAGCCTATCTTAGTAATTAGGTTAGTAGCCTAAACAACCTAAACTTAGCTACTACATAGGTAGCCTAACCTAGGCCACCTAGGCCTACTATGTAAGTACATAGTTTAACCTAGGCTACCTAGGCTTATTAGGTATGTAGCTAACTTAAGTTACACCACTTAAGCCTCCTAGGTAGGTAACCTAAACCTATACCTACCTAATAAGTTAGGCTACCTACCAAGTATGTTTAGGCTAGGTATATTAATAGGTTGGTAGGTACCTACATAACCTACTAAATAACATAGGCATAGATAGCTTACAAGGTAAGTATAAACATAGGCCTAGTAGGTACCTATAAAACTTAGTAAATTATAACCTACATGTTACCTTAATACATGTATTTATTTAATAGATACCTTCTACCTACTTAGGCTACCTTACCTATAACCTACCTATTTATGTAAGTAGTGTAAGAAAATTCATGAAAATTGATTACAATATGTTGGTCCAAAATCATGTCATTACAAATATGTTGTCTAAGAAAATCACCTTTTGGGGTGGTGGTGCAATGGTTAAAGACCTGACTCTTCAATGTGAAAGTGAAGAGTTCAAGTCCCTACATTTGCAACCTAAGCTACCTTACCTATTTAAGCGACATAATTAAGTAACCTAGGTTGCAAAAATTACTAACCCATCTAACCTAGGCCCCTTGGCTTAGCCTAAGGGCGTAACCTTGGGGGCTTGGCCCAGCTTAAGTGGCTTGGTCAAACCTAGGTGACTAAGTTAGGTGGCCTAGCTTACTAGGCCTAGGACATAGGGTTGGTAGCTAAACAAATGAATAAAATTTTGGCATTAATTATTAGGTTTATTAATTAAGTAAGTAGGTAGTAGGTAGGGTAGGTAGGGTAATTAATTAATATTCTAATACTAATTTTAAATAAAATAATTTTAAATATACATATGTTTGGTCACTACCCAAATTTTATTATTGTCATGATGGTTCAATAAAAAAAACCCAGTCAAAAAAACCAACCAAAAAGACCTAGTCAAAATGGTTGGGTCCAAATCGAATTGTCCAAAATGGCATTTTGGTCAAGTTGGACATGGGGGCAAAAAAACCATATGGGGGGTTTTTTGACCAAAATTCCTGGTAAAAAAAGCCATGATTTCTTGTAATGGACATTTATTTTGTGTACCTTAATTGTGAATGAACCCTAATACCTAATGGTCACTAGGTGATAAAAAGTGAATATCAAAAAATTAAAAGGATTTGAAGGATTTAAAACATTTTTGAAGTAAAAAAGTAATCAAGAAAGATCCATCATTTTAGATAAATTTTGTAATATAAATAAAGCATTAAATTGTGTCCTACACAATAAAAATAGGGAAACTTGGATTGGAACTTTGAAAACCCAATGAAATCATTTGCTAGCATACTATTAATAACATAATTAATAAATTATGATTTTTGAACAATTAGATACACAACTACATTGGCACCCTCTCAAAATAGAAATCCAACCAAAAACCATCATTTTCTACCATTTAGAGTTGTATATATTGTCATGTGGTCTACAAACAAAACTTAATAATTGGATAAGTAAAAATAATTCAAGGGTGGACAAAAAAAACACATTAAATTAATTTTCCTTAGATATAAGAAGAGCTTGTACCTTAAGGAAATTGAATAATGTCACTTTCCCCATTAAGGTGCAAATACGCATTTAGGAGCCAAAAATCATATTAGATAGTGGTGAAAATTGTGAATTTTCTTACAAATGTTTTTTTTTTGACATTATAAAGTTATGTTAGTCATTCCAAGTTGTGTTTAATGAATAATATTAATGTTGAAAAATTCAAATTAAAAATTCATTAAATTAAATTTTGGGTTTTGGTTTTAATAAAAAGCTTTTGAACTTGAATAGGTGTTGCATTAGATTGTGGTTAATTTTACAAAGGATTAGGTTAAGGACTATTGTAATAACATAATTTTAATGGTAAAAATAATTAGATGATAGTAACCTATTACCCACATTTAAAAAAACTCACAATTAGAAAGATATGGAATTTTAAAATTTTAAAAATGTAAGGTATTTTTCAAAATTTTAAATTTTCAAAAATATTTTTCCATATGTAAATGGGGTGTAGTGTGCATGACATACAAAATAAATGTGTATTTTATGATACAAAAAACAAAAACCTAAAATAGTTAACATAGTTTGGTATGATTCAAAATTATGATAAAATTTCAAAATGAAACGCAAAATATAGCAAAATGTACACACTTTGAAAATTTTATATTTATTCAACAATGATTAACACAAAACATGTGATTTATTAGGGCAATTATATGTAATTTTTATAACAAGTTGTAAAAGATTTCATTCAAAAATTATTTCATATGAAAAAGTGAAAAATGACTAAAAACAATTCATAGTCCTTTTATAAAGTAAGATCTTATTGGCTCCTTTTGTGCATACATGCACCCATTATCACTTTTCATATATTATATGAACCAAGAATAATTTGGTGAAGAAAAAGTTAAACGAGGTTTTGAATATTTGATAATGATTTCATAATGGACACTAATTATCTTCACCAATGGCAATCCAACCAACGCTGGCCACAAGTGGGATGCTAGGTCCAACCATTAGACCTTATTCTTTGACAACTTATGTCTTTTAAAAGATTCAATGAAGAGACCGCTATACTTGGAATTTTGAAAGGCCTTGTTTGGCTCATTGTTACGGAGTAATGTTTGGTTTTCTATCCCATATAATAACCCTTGGCATTCAAACTACACATGATTCAAGTCCTTAGGATAATAATATGTCCCTACATTGAGTTGACCCAAGGTCAGGGTGCATTATTCACATCCCCAAATATAAAAAAATTGATCAACAAAATTTGCTTGCGGCACCACCAACAAAGGAATTTGCATCACATATTTCAACAACATATATACGAGATTAAATCACAATATAAATGTTTTTGAACGCTTGAGAAAGAATTTTTTTCACTTCAACTCTTAATTATAATTTGTTGATGTCAGTATTGCTCCCCCTAACATGATAATTTCCTTGTAGAATAACATATTTTGGGAAGTAACACATCATGCCATTCACATTGAAAATCAACATTTTTATGGGTGTAGGAGGATATGACTGAAAGGGCTTGTGTGGACCTTGTATGGATGGAAATGGACATAAATAAACAACCTACAAAAATTAAGAGATGTTAATCCAACTAAAAATTACAAGAATTGGATTGATATCCAAAATATGGAAGGATAATCTTAATGTTGGCCTTGAACATCCATAGAAATCTAGGAAAATTCAGTAATCACATGGATTCAAACACGCCAAATACCACCTAGTGGTCACAAAATAGATTCAAGTCTAGAGAGTTAAAAGTATGATAGAAAACACCAAGCATCCACCGGATGGTTACATAGAGGAAAACATGTTGGAAATTAATGTGAAGTTCAACTTAACGGCCACTAGGTCGAAAATATATGCCTTGAAAACAAAGACTAAACACAACATTTGCAATAATACAATTAAATGTTTAGTAGATTTGAAAAGAAATATATTAAATATTCAATTAAGAAATTCAAGATGAGCAATTGATAAGATATTATTTGTTTCATTTTCAATTTCACATTGTTACTAAATGAGGGTTTGCAACCACTATTGCATTTCACAAATAACATTTTATATTTTCTAGGATCATCGCGATTAATACATCTAATCCTACCAAAGGAATTATGTTATACAAATGTGGAAACACCATATCCAAATAAATGAAAAAATTCCAAGTAAAGGAAAATAATTTCCAACAAATAATGGTCATCCTCACGAACATGATGCCATTAAGTCCATTGAAATGGAAAAATAATCAACGGCGGGCTTTCTAAATATTTGGAGTTTTGGAAAATGGGGATATGCAAGGATGAAACTTATGCTAGAAAGCTTGGTCCATACGTGGATTATTGGGAAGACATATTTGAATTGTTATCAAAACCTTTGCTAACTCAAAATTCAAATTGTTGGAAGGTTTTTACCCTTCAAGCGATTGGAGATTTAATCATGTGCCCAAATCCAAAATTATATCTTGTGTGGATGGAAAGGACAAAAATTGAGGTTGTGAAGGATGAACAATTTACAAATTTTAAACATGTTCATATTCAATGGTGTGTGCCAATGAAAAAAGGAGCAAGGAATGAGAGAAATTTGTATCAAAATTGTTGGGTGAACTAATGGAAATGCAATTTGGTAGATCCAATAATGGGTTGACATAAATATTTTTATTCTCATTTCTTGCTAGAAGTAGTGTCACAATTAATAACATTATAATGATTAGTGTTAATCATGCAACCAAGGCCAAACAAAATCTTGATGTAGTTAATGAGACTATTGGAGCAAATTTATTATTTTGATTTCTACTCATTCATTTTTTAAAATGCAAATTGGTTGTTGTTTACATTGAAAAAAGAATATTATTGTTAGTGGAATTTGTGTATGCTTATTTTGAGTATGTTAACTTTGTCATATCAATATGGACCTATTTCGTGTGATAGTAATCCAACTTACAATTTTTCATGATTTTATTTTTTATTTGGTATATAATGATGACGTGGTGCCCACCAACCTTTTTAATCCTTTTAGTTTACAAAGTTCAAATTGTGTTATATGTTAATGTTTTGATAAATTGAAGCTTTTACAAGTTGTACGAAGTGACTGCCAAGTAATCCCATGAGATGTATGAAAATTGCTTTGAAATAGCAAGTTTTTGGTCATTGGTTTTATAGTTGGTTTTTTTTGCAAATTATGAATATGTATGTTAGACCAAGATTGTATATTGATGATTTTTTTGTTGTATATGTGATTATATTGTGGTTGGCATAAACATATACACTTCAAGTCCTTAAACTTACCCACAAGTAGCACCTAAGATTATAGGGAATATTAAAAATAGGCTACTTTATCCTTTAACAAGATTTATTCAAAATTATTTGAATTTGGTGGCCACCAGGTGGCCTTCTTTGCATTCACCATGTTGAGTTAAGTCATAAATTAACATTTTAGTTCGAAATTAATTAAATACATGTTGGGTCTTATTGAAAAAAAACCCAAAAAAAAAGGCTTAATGTGTTAAAAAATATAATATCTTTTTTGTTTTGTTAAGAATTTATTCAAAAAGGATGATAAATAGCAAAACGAATTTTTACAAGACCTCGGTCTTTTGATGGTGAAAAATCATTTACCCTTGAATTGTTCTTCCTTCCAAAAATTATTATTTTTGAAAAATATTGCCTAACTTGGTAGAGGAAAAAAACAAGATTATGTATTGCCAAAATTGACAAATTAGATTTTTGTAGCAAGCTTTGACTTATGGATGTTCAAGGAGGCACATGATATATTTGGTTTTGTTATTAACTTTGTGGGATTTAATGGACAACCTAAACTAGTGACTACTAGTTTGTTTGAAATAATAGAAACAATTAACCAAACTTTGGCCGACAAGTTAATAGAATTGTTTAATCAATATGGGTTGAAAAGAAAAACCATTGTTATAAATGAAAGGTCAAATTTGAATACTATATCCAAAATCCTAGGTTTGGATGAAAGTTTTCAAGGTATTTGTTTTGGCCATGTTTTTTCTAAGGTGTGTCAATTTGCTACTATTGACAAAAAGATATGCAATTTAAAAAAAGTTGTTTCCATCAAATCTATCTAATCAATTTGTAGAAATGTATAATCTAGTTAATTTTTATTGGGAAGGGCAAATAGGAATAGAATAGGGCTTGTTCAAATTCTAAACTTTGCCCAAGAAAATTGAATACTCCAATGAAGACAAAATGAATTTTTAATTATTTTTTACAACTTTGTTTTCCTTTTGTTTTATTAAATCTTGCTGGTTGCATATATTAACATAACATGATTAAATGTTTTTGCAAGTTTTCTAGCAAAATCATTACTACATCACAAACTTTCCATCCCATGATCTAATAATGAAAATTGGAGGAAAATCATGGGAAAATCATTATTTCACATGGGTTTCTATTTTTTGCACTCAACATCATTCGTCTAAAACACATGATGCATATATAAGTAGGATGAAATATTTTCAATCATTTGAAAATATTTCATCCTATTTATACATGCATCATACATGTTTTAGACCAACAACATCCATGCGCAAAAAATACAAACCCATAAAATAATATATTTCATGTGAATTTCAAACGAACTAATGAAATTGGTAAGTTTGTGATGTATGTTCCAAGAGGTTTTGTAATTCAAGGATGTTATTATCCTTTATTACAACAAACAAATTACTATTAAAATTAATGAGAAAGTGCCACTTCTTTTTACATGGCACATTTCTAAAATTGTGTTTTTATTTTTATTTTATTGTGAGTGCTTATGTTTTGAACTAGTCTAATAACGATTGGTTGCTTTTTGATGCATTGCAATATACCATTAATATGTGTTTAAAAATTAAGGGAAGAAGTTACAAATCCACCAACCCAAGTCAATTTGATTGATGATGATTGTGGGATTATTCTTGAGTTGTTTTCATTTGCCAACATCAAAAAGGAAGTTTGTGATGTTTTTGGAATTTTTTATTTTTTTTCAAAAGAAAAATTGAAGAAAGAAAAGTTCACAACATGTTGTCTTTGATGTTAGATATGTACCCTAGATTTAAAAGCCTCCATCTACTATCTTCTTTAGTGGCCATGGATAAGTTGTGAACATTGTTGAGGAATGATAGACTATCATTATATCCTATATGTTTATGAAGTGTTAGGGTCATTGGATTTTGTCATTTGAATAAGATGAAAGTGTGTGTTTGAACATATAAAATGTAGGAAGACCTCCACATGTGAGGGATTCTTGTATGGAGACTCTTCCGCATTTTGGAGGTATCTTCCTTTTTCTCACAGATTTCGGGCAGGTCTTTTAAGTGGGGTAGCCTGAGGTTGAGGGCATTACCAGAAGCAAGTCTGCACTCAGCTACTGCCTCACACAGCCCCTTCTTTTTGTAATGCCCTCGACCTTCGGCCTTACACTACGCATAATACATTAGCCTTGACTAGCAAAGGAAAAGAAAAAAGGGTTAAGCTTACACAAGGTACTTAACAGAGGTACTTAACACAAACTCAGATACACCTTTTTTTTTTCTCAACTGTCCCTCTGATTTGGGATACAATAATAAATCATATACCTCCAATATACCCAATTCCATTATCTCTCATGAATTTATTTGAACCTGCCATCAATCCAAAGCCATTATATGATCCACTATTTTTTTTGGATAGAATCAAACCTCCCCAAGTAAACATTGTGACCTGAGAGAGAGTAAGAAAAATCTAATAGAGATGTGGATCTCATCCCCTCATGTCAATTTCTTGCTTTCAGTTCCGTTTGTTATGAAGTTGATAGGCCGGTGTTTCATACACCATTTGGTTCAGACCTTGTCAAGTTGAGATACAAATGATCAGGTCTGTGGATTTGCAACCACCTGATTTACATCACCATATTTCAGTACCCCAGGAAAAGTAAAAAAAAAGGCACCAATGGCAATACTCTTCTCACACAGTAACAAGAAGAAAGAAATGGTTTGGATCTTGTAAATGGTTTTGTGGGCACAAGCTCCAATAGTCCTTACCATTGTTTGGTGAGAAGAGAATTCAAGATGGAAGGAGATTGTAACCCATTATTAAAGCTGGACCTCTGCCAAAAACAACAACAGCCACACCAAAGCATACAAATGCAGCTTGAACAAGTGTGAACAACCCATATCTCCACACTGATTCTTGGCTGTAACAAACCTTTTGAAATGTGTCGACAGAGTCACACATAATTTCCAGTTTTTGCACCTGCACCATTTTCAGCATCACCACCCAAGAATTATACTATCATCAGTTTCCAAATCAGTTTTCTTCGTGTAAAAGTAGACATGATTCTCCACAGATGAATACGTCATGCTCATGCACACCAACCATGTGTATGTTACACAGATGTCAGCAATTAAGAGACTGGGGAGACCTAATGGTGCCTTTTATAGGGATGAAGCCTCACCTGAGTTTTCAAGGATTCAATCCGAGCTTCAGCTAGGCTGCGTAAGTTTTTTGCCTCACGCAGCTGGTTTACAAGCTGCAATTCGGTTGGGTTGAGCAGGCTACTAATTGCCCCCCTTCCACCTCCCTCTGAGACTCGGTCCTTCTTGAAATGATCTTGTGAATAGCCCTGTGCAACAGTCTCACTCAACAGGGACAGGCATGCCCCAAACTTGGCACGCTCTTGCTGTTCTAATTCCAGCTTTGCCCACAGTTCCACATGGTTTCTGTTGTGCAAAAAATTACTAGAAGTCAGAGAAGTGATACTAAATAAAATTCTCCCACCTCCTATAAGCAGCACCATCGTGATGCTCATAACAGTGCGTTGGCAAAAATGGTGTAAACACCATGGATACAAACTTTTTCTAAATGTATTCAAGAGAGATGGAGATTGGCAGCTAACTTGACATACCTCTGTGATTCTACCAGCTCACGTGACAGCATCTCCCTCAACTCCTGTGTTTTCTTTTCCACAATTCTTTGCTTTTCTTGCTCTTGTTGCAGACTAAGTTTGACACAATCAACTTGTCTTCTCATGTCCACAACTTGACTGGCATACATTCTTACCTGCAAAGCAATGACTCAGGGCAGGTGAATTTATTCTCAGATGTGACTACAAAAAAAAATGCTAGGATTATTGTCAGTGACATAGACTTTCAATTGGATCTGCTGCTGCTCATGTGTCTTTCAGCAATCTATATGGGAGAAGGATGTTAGTTCCCATCTGCAAGATTTTTTTTTTTTTTTTGCACAGGGAAACTGACTTTTACAGCATGAAAAAATTCCTTTCACACAGAAAACCTAGACTTGTGGAAAGAAAGAAAGAACAACTCACTTGCATGACTAGCTCATGTGGTGGGTGAGGAGAGCAACTAGGTGCCCGAAGTGGCCTTGGTAGCCAAGTCACCTTTTGTCCACTCTGAGCATCTGAACCATGTGATGATGATGATTCCTGCTGCCTGGACTTCCTCTTGTCATTGTACTTGGTCTCTGGGGGAAACCCTAAGCTGTTGATGTTGGAGCCCACTTCTGATGACCAGCTTTGGTCTTCAGCCTTTGGAGTCCTTGGTGCCGCCACCTCTGGCAGATAAAGACAGAAGAAGAGAAGAGGCACAACTGTAAGCAAAGATTGGACAAATCCAGTTCAAGACTGTGGGTTTTACACATAATTGTTGATCACGAGCAAAAAATGCACACACCTGAAGGTTCGAAACATAAACCAGAAGAGAGTTTCCTCATTGAAATCTATGAGGCTGTGCAGAAGCCCTCTGAGGTATGTCAAAGAATCTGCAATCACATATGGAGAAGAAGAGCAACACAAGCATGACATCTTGATGTTGAAACAACAGTTGCTAGCACGATGTTCATGGATTGTGCAGCAGCAGCCCTAAGAAGTACATGAAGTATCAAACATTGAGGAGAAGAGCAACACAAGCACTTAGACACGTTGAAGACCATATCTCATGCAGCCAGTTGTGTTTGTTTACCTTGAAAGATGGTGCTCTGAGCAGCAGGGGGATGGAGCCAAGCTTTGAGGCTGGGAGAGAAGAGATGACCATCTTGAGTGTCTAGGGTTTGAAGAGGAGCAACCACAGAGAGCAAACCCTTGTTGTCATGCCTATCCTGTCGCAAGACTCTGCCCCTTCTGCGAGCTTGGGCATTGGCATACAAGAAGAAGTTCTTCCCCTGCCCACCAGCAGCACCAGCTGAAGAATCACTCTGGTGAACAGCAGTAACGAGATGTCCACGACGACGACCCAACATGTCGAGTTTCCGGCAAAGGTACCAAGGAATGGTCTCAAGCTTCTGATGCTTGTCCGCACGGTTGTTGTTGTTGTCCCGCTTTTGGCCCATTGTCAAGAGATGCTCCTTGGATCTCAACCAAGGAAGGAAGCTCCATTGTCTTGTTTGGATCTTTGAGAGACGCAGGAGCAGCGGATCAGCAAGTGGCGTGGCTGCGGTGGCCTGCTTAGTACCAGAAGACAGGGACGTTCTTCCAACTTCCGCATTTTCCTGCACTCCCCCGGATGCCTAACTAACTGCCTGAGCCTCACTACATCCATCACTCCCTTCTTCTTCTTCTTCTTCTTCTTTTTTCTGGTTCTTCTTCTTCACTTCTCTTCTGCAGCAAAAGGAAGGAGTAATCCACTGCTGCTAGACCAAGAGATGATGGATTGCATCAAGAACACAAAGGATAGTGGATAAAAATGCAGTTTGTTTGCCTGATAAGCATGCGTGGTACACCAGAGAGATGAAGTCCAATTTCAACCTTGTTTTTGCATTCTGAAGATGGTTTTGGTTGTTTCTGCTGCAGCAAAAGAAGATGTAATCCCACTCCTGTACCAAAAAGCATGCATGTGGATTCTACATCATCAGCATGTACAACATTGATCTTCATGACAAGAATGTGATTGATGATCACAACAAACAAGTAGGTGGGTTGCTGCCATCTTTGAATTTCAAGAAGGATTCCAGGATTCTTCTTGTGCGAAACTCTTGAGCAAATTGAAGGCGATTGAGTTTTTGAAGAAACCATGGATCACACATAGTTTCACAATTGTGCAGAGTGCTCTGCCTTTTGTCAAGAAGGAAGTGGAGTCCGGACCTGGTTTTGAAAACCAGATATGGAACATAAAGAATGCTCTAATCATGATGATAGCAAGCCTGCCAATTGTTGCCAAAATGCATCATGGAGAACAGTGTGGTAAAGGAAGAGACTGGAAAACGTACATAACAACTGTAGTCTGAATTGGGAAATCGTGTGATGTGAAGAGAGTGAAGAAACTTAGCTCTGTGGAAACAAAATAGAGCTCCTGGAACACAGTTTGTGAATGTCTACTGTTTGTGTTAGACAGCAGTTTGAGAAATTTTGATGCAGACCAAGCACAAGCAAAGATTTGCAATGGCTTACTCAAAGACACCTTTTTGGTTGTTTGTTGGACGCAGCAATTTGGATGCAGAAGGTCTGCAACAGAAAGTGGATGTGTGGGCATGCAGCTTAATAAGGCAAGAGATGCAGGTCAGAAGGAAGAATTTTTTATTGGGTGCATCATCCTTGCTTGTAGAGAGATTTGGTATTTCATCATCAAGATGCTTATATATACGCATTTGGAAGAATTTGTCCAGGAATGCTGAAAAGTTTGCTGAGTTTTTAGTTGATAGAATGTCTGCAACAGTGATTATGGATTGATCAATCAACAAAGCAAACACAAGGTCCAGAGACTCATCACCATTAATTGAGTTCCTAATCCTGTAGGATTTGTTGCCTCAAACGGGTAATCTAGATATTTGCAGGAATCCTGTGCAATTGGTGTGGAAGATGGCAGAAGTTAGATCTCTAAACATCATTGAAATAGAACTGAAATTGCACTGGGCATTGAACTGTCTTGAGCTCTAGCACGACCTTTTGTATCATGTCTTAAGCTATTGATCTGATTGAAAAGCTCTACATGGGTTGAAATTTGGAGTAAGGTTTAACAGAATTTCAAGGAAGATGTTAACCCAGAAGCCCATGAGTATCAGGTCAGGTAACAGTGTCTTAATTTGTGACAGGAGAAGTGCACCCAGGAGATCAAAAGAATCCAACTTTCTTGTTGATTCTGGCATCCATTTCTTGAATTTGAAATCACCATGGTTCATGTCTCTAAATCTCAGGTCTGTGAGTTTGTATTAATCTCTGCACCTGCATGTTCAGACTAGCAGAGATTCTGCTTGAAGATGTGATGAATGGACTCATTGCAATGTTATACTTATTGCATTCCTCCCACTTTGGAATGTTGGAGACAGGCCATATTTTCTGCCATCAGGAGAGGTAGTTCTTCTCATGCTAAATTCCATTGGGCATAACCAAATCCAAGTCTTTTCAAGGATCACTAGTGTAGCCTGTGAACTGGTTGCCCAACACCCTTACTCATTGAGTTTCTTTGTAGCCATAAACCACTTGAGGAATTTTCAGTATAATTGGCCCAAGTGTGAACCAGATACCTAACTAATTTTTCCTTCCAAAACCATTTTTAAAAATTTAATTGAATCTTAAATGATAAAAATTACTCAAAATTCAATATCTCGAAATTCAAAATTCAAAATTCAAATTTTTGGGTTTAAATTTTTTTCAAATCACCTTCATAGAATCATATTCAATCATATTCACTAAAGGCTTTCCAACAATAGGTGATGTAGCATGTGCCGTTGGCCCAAGTGTGAATTGGTTACCCAACTAATTTTTCCTTCCAAAACCTTTTCTTAATTTAATTAAATTTTCATTGAAAAAGTTACTTGAAAATCAATATCTCCTCCACCTCAAGTCTAAAAAATTTGAAATTGCCTTCATTACACCCTGCTCATCAAGGACTTTTCAACAATACCAAGAATGCCAAAATTCTATATAAATTTTTGTTTTGATTTAAAATGATTTTTTTTTCAATATTCAATGACTTCTCCACCATAGATTGAAATATTATGAAACCGACTCAGTGCACCCCTACTCATTGAGAACATTCAGAAAATACCAAGAGTGCAAAATGAAGAGCCATGATTTGGGAAATATCAACATGACAAACAAAAAAACAAAACAGACTACCTTGCTTCATAGATAGACTAGTATATGTTACACATTGTGAATATGCTGTTGGGTGCAAATACTTGTTTTTCACATGAATTGTGTTTTTTTTTTTCCTTGCCTAGATTGGACTTTGTTTCACTAACTTTTTTAAATGTAGGAGTTGTTTTTTCTGTCATATCCATTGTGTAGTTTGACATGAAGTCAATATTGATGCATTAAAATACCATGATTCAAATCTCATGAGAACAAATTTACCACTTATTCATTTTTTGACTAAATCATCTTTTTTGAATGTTAACTTATGTAAAAATATTTTTGAAGTTTGGGAAAGTTCAACACATTGATGAAAATGGAACTAACCAAAGAGAATTGAAAAAGTTGAAAAATGGGTGGATTTGGAAATGTTGAACTTTGGGAATGTGGACAATGTAATTTGGCTTTCCTATTTAGTTCCATTTTCATTCAATGCTCAATTTCTCTTATTCATTCATTGTCCCACTTTCACAAAGGAACTCAACTAACTTTATTCTTCCTTGAATTTATAATTTGTTCCATTTCTCCAAGTTTAACCAATTGTTTCATTTCCTCGTAATCATCCATTGTTCAAGTGCCCTAAGGGAGTTGACTAACCTTTAATGTTCATTAATGTTCATCCATTTCCCACTTCTCCATGGCCATCCATTGTCCTAATTCCCTCAATGAAATAACACAACCTTCCACAAAATCATCCTTTTCCAAGTCATCCATTGTGGCACTTTCCAAAGGAGATTGGAACAACTTCATCTCTTATCCCATCTTTTAGATTTTCATCAAATGTGCAACTTTCCAAAACACCAAAACATTTTTCACACAAAAGGAAGCCCTCATGTCTCCAACTTCATCCAGTAGTGTTTGTTGTTTATTTCAACAAAGATTAGTGATAATGAGAAAAGTCGAAATCGACATTGATTATTAGGTGTACACATTGTTGACCTAAAATGTTTGTTAATGCAATTCGTGATGATCCATAACTTGAAGCATCTCCTTGCACTTTACCTCAGATTTTGCTAGGTTTCTCAACTTTCACATGATTTTTCACAATTAATTATGACATAAGCAATAAGATATAAGCAAACGATGTGTATTGAAAACATCAAACTTCAAAGTTAAATGGAGGATGATTTCCTCTCGTCGAATCATAATAAATGATGATTAAGACACAAGCAAAAATTTGACACCCATTATTGTTCCATTTCCTTGGATTTTTTCTTGGTGTAACTTCTCAAAAACTCCAAGGCAATTTACACATGGTAGGAAGCCCCCATTTCGTCAACTTCATCATGCATCCATTTCCTTGGATTTTTTTCATTGTGAAATGTTCCTTAAACTCCTTTCAATGTGCAACTTTCCAAAAATTCCAAAGCTTTTTACACACGTTCAAAAGCTTCCACTTCCACAACTTCAGCCATTGTCCTACCTTCCTAGATGTTGTCATCATGAAACCTTTTAAAGACTCCAAATCATTTACAAAAAAACAATGTTAATTGTGAAGTAAACAAATATTAAAATGTTCTCCAACTTGAAACATAATCCTTTCATCCAAACAATCAATTTTAAACAAATGAACCACAATAGCTTTTAATGAAATTGATGAATATGTTATTGTTGGGCATCACCAAGGGTTATTCCAAACTTTTTCTTTTTTTAAAATCAAAGATTGAATTGCATTCAATTCATTGAATCTATTTAATGTTTATTTGATTAGACTACCAACATGTTAAATTAAATGTGAAGATTTATATCACCAAAATATTCCTTTCAGTTAAATCATAAGTGAAACATATAATGGTCAAGTACATAGACATATTAGTTATAAACTCACCTTCATTATGTTGTGTTTATGTACATCCCAAGTCTTGTGTCAAATGTATGTTTTACAATCTTTGTATTTTTTTAATGGTAATCTTGAATGTTAATAATTACTTGGATGACAATATTAAATATATGGAATGATCTTAGGGTGCAAGTATGATTAGGTGGTACCACAAAAAACCACCTCAAGGAATGGTTAATGAATTAAAATTGGCCAATAATATTCTTAGGTCTTCTCTTTAAACTTTTAATGCTATAAAAGTTTTTTTTCCACATTCATGCATTATGTGCGAAAATATATGGCCTTAAGTTTTCATTGGAATAAAAATATGAAGGATCCCTATAAATTTGTATTCCTAATTTATGTGACCTCTTCAAGAATTATGAACATAAACATTGGAAATCCATAACTAAATTATATTTTCTTGATTAATTAACTAATAAAAAATCAAATAGAATACCATTCAAAGTGCTATTGAAATTTTTATATATTTAAAAAATCCACCAAAATATGTATCAAAAGTATTCCTGATGAACAAATGTTTTTTGAAAATAGCCATCATTATTTTCCTAGAACTTTTTGTTTAGGAAATGATTAGAAACATCAAAATTCTAAATATTTTCTTATTTCATTATGTTTTCAAATTTTACACATCTTGGTTAATGTATTTACCAAAAAAATTTAATGAAATCCTTTATTTATGTGTTTCTTATATTTTCTTAAAGTTTAATGGGTCTAGTAAAATGGTAGTGTGATGTTCCTTGTGGTACTACCCAATCATATTTTCATCTATCAATGTTCATCCAACTTTATATAAAATTGTCAACTCATTGTTGATGCAAGATTTAAAACCAATGGTGAATTTAAGAAATGTTATTATTTGAAATTGGTTCACTTGAATATTGTGAATTGTGTTATAGAATAATTTGATCTTCCACAAGCATTTAAATTCATCAAAATGTATTACATGGAAGAACCACCATAAAATTTGATGATATAAGTTATTTCATATTAAGGTCTAAGGATTGGATAGAAGATGTTTTTTTAATATAATGTTTTCACTATGGTAGAATATAAAAATAAATAAATAATATATTGTCATCAATTCCTCTTTTTCTAGTTGTCAATCATGTGAGATTTGTTTTTCAATTTTGAGAATTGTTTATCACTTTTGTTATGCAACTTTTTGTTTTAGGGCAATATTTCACCATTTTTCTATAAATTGGAAAACATTTAAAATTGTGTCATCAATAAATGCTAAATATTCTTGGAGATTCTTGTTAATGCATTGATGATATTTAAGAAAACTAGAAAGAAAAAAATTGTAAACATATTATGGAGCTATTTATATATGGAGTTGTATGAAATCATTATGTTTTGAAATCCAAAGTTATAAAAGGTAAATTTATTTCCTTTTAAGATTTAACAACCCTACACATGAAAAATATTGTGCAATGTAATGTATGGGATGAAAATGAATTAATTTCATAATTTTGATTATTAGTATTTATGATCATAATCTATTTACTATCATTGTAATTAAAAATTATGAATATGAAAATGAATGCCAAGTGTTGATTATATTTTACATATTATTTTAACCTCCTTTAAAGTTGTAATATAACAATGAATATGCTAAAATATTTTTTCATAATTTAATCATTACATCAAAACCATGGTTTTAGGATTTTACATATATGATTACATTTGTAGTCATATCTGCCATTAGCAATTACATGTGATTACATGTCTGTGTAATTAACTTGAACTTGCCATTTTTATCATTTAATTGCAGATGTGATCATAGTTGTAAACATCATTCCATGATTAAACATATGACTTCACATCATCAACATACGACTATAAACATGACACATGGCTTCTACATACCTAGCTTAAACTACCTAATGTTGACCTACCTATTTACCCACTCACCAATCTCCTTACTTACCTAGTAGTTTTAAACAAAAACTTAGATGACCTACCCACCTTACCCTACCATACCTTACCTAGGTTAACAAATAGTCCCCATAGTCTAGGCAAACCCCCTAGGTGTGTATATAGGTTGCATGTATAAGGATTTGAACCCCTCACCTAACAATGAAAAACCAAGTTCTTAATTAATGCACTAGACACTACATTATAAATGTCATTCTATGGCTGGTCCTTATTGACTATATTAGTTGCTTATGCCATTTGTAATTGAATTAGACTCATCTATGCCATTTTTAGTTGCTTATCCACTTGTAATCATATATGACTACCCTGCATTTACAATGCCATTAATCTCATTAACAAGCAACATACACAAATTGTTATAACTAAAGTTTATCACTAAAATGCAACATAAGTAACACATTATAACTAGATACATATTAAACTACAACCTACACTTATACTCAATGGTGGTTTCCAAAACAAATTGCATCATATAATTGGAGTATTTTTATTAATAGACTTCACCATTTGATTTGGTTTTTTTATTCACCTTTGTTATTTTAATCATTTTTCTTTTCACATGTTTTGGTTTGGCTTATTATACAACAAAGAAATAGCACAATTAATGACATGAATTTTAACAACCTAACAACATAGGTTCAATTATGTTAATATGTACCAAAATAATTGCTTTTAGTACTACTAAAAAAACGATGAGTTTCAAATATGCTCTATTAAATTATTTGGTAACAATGTTGTGTAAACATGTGCATCTTGTGATGTGCCATGACCTTCAACCCTTTACATGAAAGTGAACATAAATGAAATTGAAAACATGGGTAATATTGGTGACATTGATGAAATTGAAACACATGGTTGAAACTTGACAAAATGGATTCATATGTCAACAATTACATGGATGAAATTAACATGCATATAACAAAAAATTAATGACATCTATGAAATAAGATCCATGGATGAAAATCAATAATATGGAGGTTCATGGTCATTCTCATCCATGTTGTAAAATTTTGTCATTTGATAAATTTGATCCTTGTGATCCTTTCATCATCAATGTTGTTAATTTGATATTTTCATTTTAATCTATACATGTAACATCTTATGAACATGAATTCATTTGTGTCATCATCTTCATCCATATGTGTTAGTTTTACATCTATGGTCAATTTCATTTTTAGAATTCAATTCACCTATACAACCAATTGCATTTGTGTATTCTCAACTGTTAACAAAATTTCATACATAATCCAGTTTTATCCATGGATGAAAATTACATACATGCAAAGCAAAGTTCATCAACAAAATTTTCCTAAAAATTACTTTCCACAACATCAAAATCTAATTAAGAAAATTACTTGCTCATTAATGCAAAAAATTTGGGAACTTGAGACAATTGTGTAGGTTATATTTAGAGCTTGTTGCTTTCATTATTTTCACTATTTAATATCTAATAGGTATGTGATTTAATAGTTGCTTACTTGCCTATGCCTAGTAGCAATTTCAAGTCTATTCTTACTCACTTAAGTTGTTGGATAAAATGGAATTTGTGTTGCTTGCAACCGAGAAGAACTATGACTCACTTAAATTGGTAGATAAAGTGGAGTTCACGTTGCTTGCAACCAAGAACTCCAGGGAGGAGAGGAAATCATACAATATATATATTTTTAATGAGATATTTTCATGGATATTAAATGCAGTGCTAAGTCAGAATAGATGAATATTTCTTATTCTAGCATCATATTGAGTTGAAAATTTCATAAATTACCATTTTTATTGTCAAACTTGACTTTGAAAAATAAAATAGTTATTTTGACACTTGAGTACTAGGCACCTATAGTAGGCATAAGATAGGTCCTTAGTATGGGTTCCAGTTTGTGAGCTTGGGTCCTTTGTGTAGGAGAGTCACACCCCTTGAGTGTTCCCGAAAAAAGCTCCAGCTCAAGGCAGAACCAAAGGGATGCTTATAATCTTGACAGCACTTTATTTTGTTTCAAGTGTTTAATTCAAGTGCAGTTATTTCAGAATTTATTTCAGGAACATCTAAATGGAAAGTTCGCGAAATGAGCACTTGGGATGGATGATATTTTAGGAGTAAATATTTCATCCCAAGTGCTCATTTCGGAGAACGTGTTCCCTTGGGTGGTGGCTACATATTTCAGGAACACCCCACTCCAAGGGCATTACCTACCTTTGTGGAAAACCACTAGTTCCAAAGAGTTTGTTTCATCATCATATCAGATCTGTGGTAGCTATATACTATAGACAATGTTCTGGCTTGCTACTAACTCTTGTGGCCTGTGCCTGTTGGCTCAAGTGTTACCACGTCCTCAACTGATTTTTCCTTCCAAAACCTGGTTTTTTGGGAATTTATTTGAATTTTCAGTGGCAGAAATCACTTCAAAATCAATATCTCCCACATTCTGAATCCAAATCTTACCAAATAAATTTCATTAAATCCTGCTCATCAAGATCTTTCCAACAACACCAAAGGCACATTCCAATTCCTCCGAAATTTTCAGCTACGATTTAATTTAATTTAATTTAATTTTCAGTGAAAAAATCATTTAATATTCAAAGACTTTTGCACTGCAAGTCCCAACGTCATGGAACCAAGCAAGCCCATGCACCCCTCGTCGTAGAGAGCTTTCCAAAGACACCAAGAACACGATCTGAAGCATCCCGGTTCAGTGGATCTCATAACTACAAAACAAAACAAACTACCTTCCTTCATAGATAGATGGTTCAGTGTGATGGGTCAAACAAAAACAGAAGCATCCTGGAAGCCACCATAGAATTCACCCAAGCCTCTCAATCTTGTGTGAAGGTGCAGGGTTCACAAAAGCAGCTCACCATGCAATGGCTCTGCTCCTTTTGGCAAGTTCAAACTTCAAATGGGAAATGTGCTATGGAAGTACCCAAAAAGGAACTAACATTTCTCAGTTGAAACACGTGGTACACTCCCCAAAATGTGGGACCAAATGAAAAACTATATCATATTCTATAGTCCTAATATCTTTGTGGGATGGTCACTTTTGGGAGTTGAGTGTTGAAATCAATTAATTTTAGGCCATGAGGCATCATCTTTAAAAATATAATATAAAATGTGTGTGAGTTGCACTAAGATAGCCCTTTGATATGCCTAACTGACTTCTTATGTAATTTTGACATAGGATTAAGTGGTTTCTTGATCATTTGTTGAGTTAGTTCTTGACAAACATGGATATTCAAAATAGCCCAAAGTGATTATTCAATTTTTTAAGAAATAAGTTCAAGTGGCACCCATAACAAAACCAGTAGAGAATGTGGATCAAAGTGACATTGATGCATGCAAGTGCAAAACTTCAAACTTACAAACTAAACACAAACACAGATTTGGGGGGGAGTTGAACCTCAATCTAATATTAGACTTTGCCCAATGTAACTTAAAGTCCCACTCAGCACACCCAAATGCTAGTAAAATTCATGATGAAACAAACACCATTTCTCTAGTGACCATGCTTGTCTTGATCATAGAAACATAAATACTAAGATCTAGGTCCCATGACACAAACATGAAATGAAACATGAATTTTTAGATAGTAGTTTCAACCTGCACCTTTTCATCTTTCCAATGTGTAATGGCATATTGATAAGGGAAATTTTCTTTAGTAAAAAACTCTTGTGCAAACATGTGCACAATTGTGTCCAAGTGTTGGCTTAATCGATTCCACAATTTGTCTTTCATGAATGCAAGAATAGAGAAACTACATTCATCCTTTACAAATTGGTCTAAGGATGGTCATGATATTGACATCAAATGGTTTAGCCATGGCCTTGGGTGCTTGCATTTTCATAGTGAGCTTAATCATGGACATTTGCAAGTGCAAAATCTTAGCATTCAAAGGCTTTGAAGTTTTGAACAATGAGGGCTTCACATTCTTTGGTTGACAATAATGTTTTTTTATGTTACCAAGGTGCAAAAAGAAAGAGAAATTAACATTAAGATGCATCCAAAATTATGGATACATAATGCCCAAGGCATTCATCAATTCGCAATTGGGAAATATCTCTCTAATTCATTAACAAACATTTCAATTGCGTTAAAATATTGACTTTTCATTTGTCCAATGGATGCCATAAAAACATTTCTGCACATTGACTAGTTAATTGCAACAACTACATTGAAAATGTGCATTTGATAATTGTGATTAGCCATCGAAAAAACAAGATTTTTTGAACTAGTGTTAAGATTAGTAACCCAATCTTAAGTGATTGTTGTTGAAGTGTTTTTCACAACATCACAAAAGATTTGGAAATGTTCACATTAATAGTTAGTCATAGGATTAATGTATATCATAAAAAGCTCAACTTGACAAATTTTTACAACCACAAAATCAACAATGAAAACATCCTTTCCTTGGGAAATTTTGATAAAAGCAATGATGGACTCCAATAATGGTAGCAAGCAAGACAAGGCCAACAATGTGTGAATATCACAAACGAGATTGAGATTTAACCTTGTTTGAACAATTGAAGGGTTGTTTTATGACATTTTGACAATCAATCTCTTATATTTGGCCAAAACATGTTACAAACGCTCCAACATTGATATTCATCATGTCTTGGCATTTTTCAAGATCTTTAGTCCTTTTGTTTTCATAATCAAGAAGTTTAGTGAATTTCAAATGTCACTTGGGGGAGCTTGAAAAATAGGAATACAATGATTGGAACAATTCCTTTGACTTCCCCACCATGGACTAAATAAACAAAGTTTTGTCCTATGAACCATATGCAAGCTTTGCATATAATGCTAACCCATAATGTAATGAAAATGTTTTTTCTTTAATTGTGTTGTCACTCTAGTGTAACAATCTTGGAAAAGAAAAGTTCGACTTGTACCAAAGCAATTGAGCTTTTGAGTTATTTCTTAATTGGTCAAATTTCCATACTACATATGGCATTCAATAATCACAAGGATGAGGAGGATATATATTATTTTCCATGCCTACATCACATGCACACGAACTAAAATCCATGACTAGTTATTAATAATAGTAATTTCATATGCACTTAAAGAGACAAAACTTGCCCCATCTACCACACCGAGAGTTTTATTTAGCACTTTCTCACACAAGATTTGCCATCTCCCAACCAACCCCATTAGACCAATGTTTTCTGGGATTATTAAAAACATTCATTTGCACAAATAATTTTTGCATTACAAAATATTTTGTCATGGGGCAGCCATGATTAAGTAAGTAAACAATAAAAGCAAATTGAACAATCTTTTATTCTTTTCAATAATTGCATTATGAGCAACTTGCTACAACACTATTTCAACACTTGTAACAAAATATAATTTCTCATTAACAACACATTGAACATTGGATTTCAAGAAATAATTGTCCCCAACTTTTAACCTTGGCATGAATATTGAAGCCTTGCAACAACTAATTGCATGTTTCCAAAAAAAATTGAACTTAGATGTTTATTAAAAGGTGTTATCTATATATATATATATATATATATATATATATATCTTGTTTATTACTTTTTCATCATTATAGGTGTTCAATAAGCTATCTTGAGATTGCAATTCAAGAACCAATCAATAATCTTAAACTTGGCCTTAATTTTATCTCCACTAGTTTTTAGTTCCAATGATTCTTCTTTCCTCATATGAATTGTGAGGCATAGCTCTCACATTAGGCAACATGGACTAGTTTTCACATTTTCCATGCTCTAATTTTTTTTATAAAAAAATACTCATCAATGTGAATTACAAATCTTTACACAATTCATCAAAATTCCCATGATTTTTAAAATTCTGTTTTTTCAAAAATTTAATTAATTTCCACCCAATCAGACAAGAAGGTAGGGTAGGCAGAACCAACAAAGGAAAAACCCTGCCCCCAATAACTTATGTGTAAGTAGGCCGATGACAAACTTGGCAAGTTGGCATCTGCAAGTAGCCTAGTAGACCACTGGTAAGTAAAGCAATAGAGGAGCAAAAGCAATGAAACTCTAGGGATTGCTTCTATTTCACTACTTTTTCACCAATATGATGTGTGCATGGGTTTTGGTTCTTAAACGGACTTTACTTGAAGACCCCCACAAACCAACAAACAAATATGAGATCAGGTGACAATTCATGAAGGGCATGCTGCTGAGTGTTGCAAAAGGACTTCATGAAACACTTCTTCTAGGCTGAGAAAAAATCTCACCCATCATTTTGGTCTTTGCTAAAATAGGCTCCAAATTAATCACAATCTTGAGGACTGAGTTCTCTCCAATGTTGGGCGGTTCTTTACTTTTGGCGAAGACAAGGTGTGCTTTAAAATATAAAGTGGAGTTGTCTCAGCTCTGGTTCCACACCCAAATAGAACCACCAAAACCAGCAAATTAACTTCTAGTTAGCCCTCAATTAACCCTTGGTTCCAATCCCTTCTATCTCAAAGAAAAGCATTCTACTTCCATTTCAGGTTCTGAAAATCATTACCCATTTCCAATCTGGTTCTTACCAGCCAGAACCAACAGTTCTTTACTTGGGTTACCCACCCAGCACTAGTTCTTTCCTTGGCTTGTTTGGAGAGGGGTAGGGGGGTTCAATGACAAACTTGACTGGGGTTGAAACTTGTATAGAGTGCATTAACTTTTTGCATAGGATGATCACCCCCAGAAATTGTATTACAGAAAAACATTGGCTGAGTGAGAGAAGGGGTAGGACGAGAAAAACTTTTGCAAGTAGTTTATGGGTTAACTGGTGTGTGAATGATTAATTTCCTTAGTGTTTTGATCCCACAAAGATGATGGCACTGAATTTAATTAAATATGAATGATAATGTCTAATTTCCTTAGTGTTTTGATCTCACAAAGATGATGGCACTGAATTTAATTAAATATGAATGATAATGTCTAATTTCCTTAGTGTTTTGATCCCACAAAGATGATGGCACTGAATTTAATTAAATATGAATGATAATGTCGCACTTCCACTTACCCACTCAAGTGTTGGAATGGTAGTCCATAAGTGGACCACTACGGTATACCACGAAGAAAGAGTTAAATCTATTGTTGGCGGTTGCGTTTATGGTTGAATAAACGCACCTACAATGGTACCTTCACGTTCTTGAGTGAGGCATCTTGTAGTGGCTAATTTAACTCATGGGATGTTAAATTTGGATTCAGAAACCATTAGTTAGTCTAACAACCGAATATTTTATAATGTTTAGAAAACACACAAATTTTTTTTGGAGCTTTCACCATGGTACTAGTCTAGGTGCTGGTTCACGCAAGGCATCACTAATTAGCTAACCATACTATTCTTGAGGACATATGAAGCGTATACACTTTGCAGGAATCTAATTCAGTAAGGGGGGACGGGGGGAGGGGGATGTGGTGTCCTTTTGTGAGGTTTGATCTTTTTGGATTTTGGTGTTCTCTCCCTGTTCCTAGTGTGTTCCACAGGTTCTCAATGACATCCCCAACATGATCCCCCAAGTTCCCAATGTGTTTTTTAAGATGTTCCCAATAGCATCACACTTTTATCTCATATATTTTTTTTTACCCAAACTCGTCATTTCATAATCTATATAGCCTTATAGGTGGGCCAAAGGAAAGCACTTCTCTATATATATCAAAAAAGCTGGTTTCACAAATCCCTAAAGATGATTAACTAACAAGTTAAAAAAGTTACACTAAGAAATTGGCTCTTTAACTAGTTGTCTAAAACCTCTTAGTTATACTTGGTGTGGTACACAGTTTCAGAGACTGGTTATCAATATTGGTATGAATACTGAATATCAAATACCAGTATGACCTAAGTCTGGTCCCAGCTTAATACCAGTTCAGTACCAGCTGGTAGGGACTTGAGGTAATACCAGTCTAGATACCCGGCATATACCAGCCATATTCCAGCCCCAAAAACAAGTGGATACCAGACCAACACAAAGAGTCTTTACCAGTGTTGGGCGGTTATTTGATTTTTTGAAATAACCTCGGGTTCTGGTTTTTTGAAAATTTTAAAAATCAAAGAACCTGTGGTTTCAGTTTTGTGAAAATTTGGGGAACCAAAACAACTAGTCTGGTTGTGATTTTTTATTTTTTATTTTTTCCAAATTTTAGATTTGGCATTTCCTAACCAGACCGGTTATTTTTGGTTCTATTGGCGGGTTCTATTGGTGTCTTTGCAAATAGACCCGTGTGTTATTATTTTATTATTTATTACCCGAATAGGTCGTCGGTCCACATCTTTTTGCTAAAATGAAGAAACTTGATCATGAAGAAGGGCACAGTTAACCAGCACCCACCAGTGCACTATGAAGGATGGATGGTAAGTGGTCAGGAACCAGTTTTCCGTTGGGTTCCAGTTCCCTAGATAACCATGGTGGTTAGCTCAGTTGCATTTTGTTTTTCTACCTACCTACTAACAACCCACAAGCAGGTTCTTAGTAGTAGGTAAGTTGTAAAAACAGCCCCTTACCTATGTACAAACCATCTACTTACTTAGTAGTCACCTATTTTCCTACCTATCTACCTATACATGAGACCTATTTCCTACACTATTGGTTACCAAGGTGAAACCAAATATTAACTCAGTCAAGGTTCATCCACGACTGAGTAATAACAAGCATCCAGTTGATGGTGCACTGATGGGGTGCTGGTTCACTGTCACCCATTTTTGACTGTTGAACAAAGTGCACTCCAACCTTTAATGTCCAACAATACTAAAATAATAATAAAATGATAATAATAATAATTAATAATTAATAAATTAATAAATTGCAAGTTCTGTCTACAAACTACATTTTACAAGTTGCATTTCATGAAAACCTATAAAGCTTTATTAAAAAACACACCATAGATTAGGAAAATGTACAAAGGAGTAAAAAAAAAAGAAAAGAGAGATTACTTGCAACCGCTCAATAGCAAAGAATCTCTTGGCCTCAAACTTCAAATAACGACCTTGACATTTGGAGTACAAGAAAACAAAAAGCCCCAAATCACAAGAATAAAAGGGGATGCATCAAATTAGTATAGGTACATGCCACCACTTGGAGATGATGGCCCATCACTTCCTTTTCATTTGCAAAGTTGTAGCAACCTTCACAACACCTACTTCAGATCATCTCCCTAAAGCACAAGCTTTCTGCCATCAATGCCACATAATCACAACTAACTACAACAATTATTGAAAGAACCAGCCACTTGCAAAAGCGACCAGATTAGGAATTCACGAAAGAAAAAAAAGAATTGTGTGAAGGATAGTTCTTTGATTGTCATGGTTCTTTGCATGTTTGCCTTTTGGAGGTTCCTTATGAACTTGATTAGTTGATTTTTTGACCTTTGACAACTAAGTGGACATATACCCATGCATAAAATTGTCAAGTATCTATTGTTATTTTTAATATTTGCCCAACATTGGTCTCTACTAAGTAATGATGGTAAGTTTTAGGATTTAAACAGGTTTAAGTTCAGGTTGTATAGGTCAAGGTCTAAGGTCTTTTGATCATTTGTCTTTTTTTGGCTGAATTTTCATAACTTGACAACAATAAAAAAAAGGTTGATGTATCCAACAAAGGGATTTTTGAGATTTTTAAAAAAAAATGTCATATCTTGACAAGAAAAACTTAAAAGTTGCCAGATTTAGACAATGTGTTTTTGCAAGTCACTAGAACTAGGTAGGATTCCAAAAAAGATCTACTAGTCCACCGAAACAATCGCCATTTATTGCTAATTAATGCTCAGGATCCTAGCTAGTGCACCTACTTGAGGAATTTGGAAAAAAAAACCATTGCTTTTGACTAGAGGTTTTGAGTTTTGTTAGAATCATCATTGGAACCTAACTAAATAATCATCTTTTTAAAATTGAACAGAACTTGAACATGGTGCTATCCTATTTAAAACAAGTTGAGGTTCTTTGAATAGATATTAAGTATAACCTTATAAATAAAATAAAAATTTGACTTTACATTTTAAGCAAGTTATTGCATTTGATTGGTTGTACATAATTTATATTTTGAATTGTGTGCACTAGTTGAACAAACTAATACTACAAACCTTTCCAAGGTGAATGGGCTACCAAACAAATAACATTGGAATATGACCACAACCCAAACAAGTGTCAAACATCCCCCCCCCTCATATTAATTATATCTGACCTCTACTTGGTTACTAGACCAACTTGCATAAGCCACCACAAACTTTCAATTTCTCCATCAAAATATGTAAAGACTACTCCAAATCCCAAAGCACTCCAATATGTATGCCATTAAAAAGGATGAGCTTTGATGGGTCTCCTCAAAATGGGTGTAGAACTAAACCTAGCTTTCAACTTTTGAAAAACAACTTGTTCTTGTGCATCTTTCCATATAACTCCTCATTGACCTTGGCCAATTTGAATCAAGGGTTTGGCAATGCTATTAAACCCTTTGACAAACCACCAACAAAAATGCCTTCAACCAACTAAAATTAGTTGGTCTTGGAACTTTGAAAATTGCATCCACCCTAGCCTTTTTGCATTCCCAAACCTCCTAGGTAAATCATGTGGTCCAAATATTCCATTCACAATTGGAAACACCTACATTTTCCTCGGTGTCATTTCAAGTACCCATGTGCCCCCAATTGTTCAAACACATTTTGCAAGTGACGACCATGTAATTCCATGGTGAAATTAAACATAATGATGTCATCAATGTAACATTTGGCATAATCCAAGCATGTAAGAACTCGATTCATAAACCTCTGGAATTATGCATGTGCATTTTTCAACCCAAGAGGTAAAAAATTTCATTGATACAAATAGTCTTTCCTAGTTTGGTCAATGCTTCAACCTTCATGTTATCACCTTCCTAAAGTGGCAATTGGTGATATTTGCATCATAAATCCAAAATGTTAAACAACTTGGCTTGGCCATTGTAATCAAAATTTTCCTCTAATAGTGGCATGCCATACTTGTTAAATTATGTTTGCTTATTGATAGGTCTATAATCTTCACACATCCATCATTCAGTCCAATTGCCAAAAAAATATATTTAGTAAACATAATTGTGGCAAATGCATACTCCCTTTTAAAAAGTTCTGCCAACCAAGCTTCTAAAAGTTCCTTCATCCAAGCTTTCACAAAAGCCCATTACATATCAGTCAACCAATATGGTCATTAGAAAATAAAGGTATTATCATCCAAGGTGATGGACATACCTCTTGCCTTTGAAGTTTGCCCAAGTCCTTGAAGCTAAAAGCAAAACATTGAAGATAGTTTCACAACAATTGTCACATCTTGTGTGCTTCACCTCTTGTCACTGTGGGACCAATTTCTAGTTCCCATGTGTTTGTAGTTATGGCTCCCTTGTGCTTAGATGGCAACTCAACCTTGGTGCCCAAGGTTGAAGCTACAACCTATAATTGCTATAAGGTTGATATGGGAATGTATCCCCACATGTAACTCCCATTCCATGTGCATTTGAATTCCTTTCAACTTCTTTAAACAAGTCCAAGATCTTGGATGCCAAATATGCATTCAACTTGTATGCCCACCCACACCAAACATTAAACCTTCATGACATCCATCACCTTTTCCCTTCATGTAAAATCCCATGGTTGCCAAGGGTATTTGGCCCATTTAGGATCACCAAATGTGACCTCATGATCACATTGCCCCCCTACATGAATGTACATGTCCAAGATGAAATGTAAAAGGTGATGAAAAAGGAAAAAATTGAGTGGGAACCAATGTTATTTTTTCTAGCGATTTAATACCAAAATTTTATTTAAAAAAAACCTTGGCGACCAATCCAAAGGGGGTTTTTCATTAAAAATCACCAAAAAAAAATAACAATTTTTTTTGTTGGGGGGGGGGGGGGGGGGGGTAACCATATTTTTTCTTCTTGGGGGTGGTTTAAAGGGGTTCTTTAAAATATTTTGCCCACCTTGAAAAAATATGTTTGATTTTAAGAAATGTTTTTTCCACCACGAACTC
>Ga0116231_10000283_pt1 | contig 79741 bp, 46 predicted proteins | sample S1TSphgellanicum_2_FD_89695 | JGI IMG/M metagenome (GOLD analysis project Ga0116231, IMG submission 89695) | Host-associated microbial communities from peat moss isolated from Minnesota, USA - S1T2_Fd - Sphagnum magellanicum MG | ecosystem: Host-associated > Plants > Peat moss > Unclassified... | reverse complement strand
GGATCCAGCATCCTCGGATCCACCATTCTCGGATCAGTCCTCATTGCATCGAGCATCCTTGGATCGACAGTTCTCGAATTAGCTGCCCTAGTCGTTGTCTCAGCCATCTGCTTTGCAGCTGGCTGGTTTTGTGTTCCAAGTCCAGCTGCTGCTGCAAGTTCCTTGTCGTCGACGCCTTTTGAACTATTTTCCATTTTCTTCTGATCTCCTGCTGATCCCTTCCCCGGCTGCACCTTCTGGGGTTGCGCTGCAGAAAAAAAAAAAGAAGCTGCCATCGCTTTCTTCTTCTCCTTTTTTCTTGCAACACAAAGAAGAAGAAGAAGGCGACGGCAGCCTTCTTCTTTGCGACTTCTTGCGCTGCACAAAAAAGAAGAAGCAAACTGGGCTTGTGGGGGCTGCGCTGCAAAGTTGCGTATGTTGTGCAACGCAGCTCCGCAAACAAACAAAGAAAATAAAAGAGAGAAAAAAGATAAGATAAAGATAAGATGCTTACCTGGGTCTCGCGTGGGTCCTGCTCCGGCTCCAGCCGCTCCCCTCTCCAAGCTCGCTGCTCCAAGCTCACCGCTCCAAGCTTCGGCTCTAAGCTCCTGCTCCAAGCTCGCTCCCGCTCAACGTGTCTGGAGCTCTGGCGATGGAGTAAGGGGGGAGGGGTTGGTAGGTGGTAGGTAGGAGGGGGGAGGTAAGTGGTAGGTAGGAGGAGGGAGGTAGATGGGAGGTAGGATGTGAGAGGTAGGTGGTAGGTAGGAGGGGGGAAAATTTTGGGGTAGGGAAGAGGTGGAAAAAAACAAATGCGGGCAGGAAGGATGGGATTTTCGTTCATCCGAAAAACGGCCTCAACGGCCTCATCCGCAACTGGTGCATTGGTGGCTGCTAATTCACTCCAGCCGGAAAACATGATGGTAGGTTGGAAGGTCCGTAGAATTAGGGTTTCCTTGCGTCTCTCCGCGTACGTACGCGACGACGAAGCTCCGGGCGCGAGGCCAAGCGCGCAGCACAGAACAACAGCAGAAACAGGAAGTCTTTGTGAAGTCTTTGGATTTTGGGTTTCTGCAACGAGCGAACTGTTCTTCAGCACAAGCTGAACTGCCGGTGGTTAGATTGCAGGATCCGTCAATTAAAGGAGAGATATCTAACCCTATCGAGGAAGTGTGGATTGCCCGGTTGATTACAGCAGCAGTGGAGAACACGACCATTGGAGAGAGAGAGAGGGACACACACACACACACAGAAAGAGACAGACGGACAGACAGATAGAGAGACACCAAAAAGAGGGAGCGAGGAGAGAAATGCCATCAGCATGGGCAGAGTTGCCACCAAAGATGGTCGCAGATGAGCATGGAGGACGAGGCAGGAGAACAATAGCAGACGGAGCTACAGTGACAGCGGATCATCATCATCCTCCAACCAGAACAGCAACATCATCATGATCATCATATGTTCCTCCGCATCTCAGGAATCGGCCACATGATGCTGCAGCAACAGCAGGACCGCCAGCACCTGCACCTAGTGCTGCCAAAGTCTGGAGCCTTCAGGAGAAGCCTGTTTATGTTATTTTCTTTCTGATAAAGGTGACCTTGTAACTGAAATGCACATACTTAGCAACATCTCATTTGTTTAGTTACTTCCTTGCTAAAAATGGATCACACATCTTTTGTAGGACATTCAGAATTGCAGTAATGGTTTCTGCTCTTGTGCACCTGCAAAATCACTAGGTCTTTGGAGATCTGGTTTACCTCATATGGTCAGAGTTATCATGTTTTTCAGATGGAAAGTATTGTGTGCAGGTCTTTCAAAGACTATACTGTGAATTTCCATCTCCACCAATATGGGTAGAAAATTTCAGAAAGCAGGGGGTCACATGCGTTCAGAGGGCCTGAAGCAAAGTCAGCAAATGGAAGACGCTGTCTCAGAAATTATCAGTTACCCAGCTCAGATACCCTCTACCTCCAATTTGTCTCCTGATGCTGCAACAAGCTTTCTACAGCAAGTGTTGGAATATGATCAACAGATTTCACAACATGTCTATCAGCAGTGCCTGGGTAGTTTCTCATACCCATTTGTGCGTTTTTGCGAGGTTTCAGGTGATGGATTGTTTTGGATCCCAGCCACTGCTTTGATTTGGTTGTTCCCAACAGCTCTTACTCCTGAAACCCGTGCTTTTGTTTTCAATCTTTTTATCGCATTCATAATTGATCTCATAGTGGTTGGAGCCATCAAGGGGACAGTGAAGCGCAGTCGTCCTGTGCACAACAAGGGTCATGTTGTCATTGTTGCTATGGACCACTGGTCATTCCCCAGTGGCCATTCAACAAGAGTGGTGATGATTGTCACACTGTGTTGGCTAAATATTGGCTTGTGGAAAGATGAGTTCAAGCAAGTATGGGTACCTCATCTTCTGAAACCACTCAGACATTCCAGATTGCCAGCATTGCACAATTTCCCACTCATGATTGATGAAGATTATGATGGAATGTTGACATTTTCTTTGATGATTTTGAGTACCTGGGCATTAGCCACAGCCATATCCCGCATTGTACTGGGTAGGCATTATGTTCTTGATGTAGCTGCAGGGGTGACATTTGGCTATCTAGAAGGTGTTTTTCTCCATTTCATGCTATTTGTTCCCATAGAAGTTTCAGAGTCACTACACCACTGGGTTGTATCCAAGTGCTACCGCCCACAGAAGAAATGACAGTTGCATCAGAGTTGATAATTCAACCTCCTCTTGCTGGAGAGAGAAACATTCCAATTGTGTTGCTAGCATTTGTCATGTGTTGTAGTAGTAACTACTATTTCAAAGTAGTGTTCTGATGCTATCAGAAGCTGTCCTGATCAAATGGTTTGTGCAGAAATTAAGAAACTTTGAAATAGCCAAAGAGGATTCTGCTAAAATATATGAAGTCTTTGATGTAGAGAAAAAATGATGTTACTCTGATGATTGCATGAAATTCCAACAGGTAAGAAGCTTGGCACATTGAGGAACAACTATTTGATGGTTTCTCAGGAATCCAGCAATTTACAAAATTCAGCTTGGTTTGTTTTATTTCAATTGACAAAAGAATGCATAAAAAATTGGGTACTGGTAAACTATTCAAGTCTGCTATGAGTGTTGAAAGAATCTCACAAACCTTGTTGGGACTCCCTGAGATTGAATATCATCAATGTAGCAATCCATATCTCTGGTTTTCTCTTGTGCAATGCATTGTGAGTTGTTCTTCATGCTTGAGCCGCGCCTTCTAATATCACCTCTGGAGGTAATCCTTCTAAAGATTGCCTTTTGGATGCACTAGATTGTTAGTGTTACAACTTGGCTGTAATATAGCTTTTTGAACAACAGTATATTTTAGCCAATGAAACCCATCTTTCAAATTGGATGGTATAAATTTGTGTGTTACTGCAATTCATACTGGTAAAACTAATCCAATCTCCATGTGGCAACATCAAACTTGATGAAATCAAAATCTTTTTCCAAGATTAAGAATGCGGGAAGCCTGGCTTCGGTAGAATTCTGTACCCTGGATAAAATGGAGAGGTGACCTCAGTTCCTGGAGAGTCTGGAGATAGCTGTTGTTGTGTCTCCTTTGTCTCCAAAGCACTTGGACTATGTGCTTGTTTGCAAAAGCAACACACCAAATAGATGCAGTTCAACGAGGATACAACAGCCAGGCTAGATAAATCCTTCAATTTCTCATGTAAAGATGCTGATTGTGCAACCACCAGTATCAATCTCATTCAAGGGGCTCCTGATCACTAGTGGCTTCAATTATTCTCCATTGGGAACTTGTTATCTCCAGATCCATGGAGATTCATGCTTTCAGGCTCATGCTCACTCCAATTTGGGGTTTTTCCCATAAGTTCTTTAAGTTGATTTCAGTGAAAAGACCAAACATGGTTCACGTATTAGGTGTGTACTGAAGCAAGCCTGCTGTCAGGCTGTGACTATTTATCCACTGCTTAAACTGTTGATTGATTGTCCCAGTTATATGATCCCCCAAACTTCACAGAGCCACATTGCTGATCAATCTGATGACAAAAATGGGCAGGGCAACCTGTAATTCAGGTGAAAGGACATTGGAGAGGTAGGTGTCAACACATCTTCCAGCCATTCAGCCATATAAAACAGCAGTTGACCAGTTTTCATTCTGATAGCCAATCCCTGTGCAGAAATCACAAAGAAGAATGTTAAGAAGAAGATTACATTTAAAAACTGCTCACATCACTTGAGATACTGCTTCTAGTTTGCTGAAAGATTTTTATGTTTTTATCTGTTCATGTACTGGCAAAGTCTACAGGAGTAGCAAAGTATTCTCCAAAATTTCCACACAAATCTTTTTGAAGATTCAGAATAATTTGGAGAATACTATTTACTAGTTATGTCAAGTTTTTGCTGCAATGCTCCACCTGAACTTAGTAAAGAATGAACACCTTTTCCTCCCACATGTCTATTGGGCAGCTTAATATTGGAGAGATTTACCAGCTTTGGTGCTTATGGCACACTTTGTGTGTGAATCAAGCAGTGTTATCCCACAAATGGACATGCAACTGGAGCCAACACCCAATGAGAGTTCAACTTCAGGATGAGATTGGGTGCCACAAACTTTTGCAGAGATGTTCGCAATTTCATTCGCATACTGCAACTGCATACCAAAAAAGGGAGTTGCTGAGGATCAAAATATTACAGATTTCTGCTGTATGATCCCCCATATAACAGCATCCTTGTTGACCATATTGCTCTAATGTAAATCATCACAATATTCAAGAGGTTCCTTAGAGCTCTCATTCACAGGGATCTACATAAATGAGAAGTAGAACCGAGGTTTCATACAGTTAATTTTGCATCCTTTCTTCCCCCAGGTGCAGAAGCTTGCACAGTGGCTGTCAATCCCTGGACGGCTAAATCAATGAGCAATGTTACAGCAGTGATCTGCATGTGGAAATCCACATAGGATTTGTTAGAAATATTCTTGAGAAAGCATCTAGAATCCAAGAAAATCTTAGCACAGGATTAGGAGGAGGTAACAATTGTTTCAAGATACAGTCCATGCTTCAGCATTCAACTTTTTGCTGAGCCTGTAGGCATTAAGCTCTCTGACCTAGGTGGTGCTCAACTTTTTGCTCCTCACCCTTGTGACCAAACAAGTTCCATGTGTTACCAGACTAATGCCATGTCTTGAAGTGATCAAGAACCTTATAAGAAGAGGGGGAAAGTCCCTTGTCACAAGAAACCTGACTGGAAATATATGATAGAGCTGTAAAATGATCTGACAAGGATGGACATGGGTTGACAAAAAGACCCAGAAACCTAAACAGTAGAGACACAGAAATACACGAGGTATTGTTGATTGCCTTCACCTTGTGTGATAGACTTCGAAAAGCATCTGAAGAGAGAGTACCTGGTTGTTGGAAGTGGTATACATGATTCCATGCTTGCTGCATCCGTCCACCAAGCTGGCAGGTGTAACTCCAAATGTGCGCTCTGTTCAAATTGTGGCCATAGATTCAGACAATACTCTTGGGACCCAAGCACGAAAGTGACAGAACATGCCCTGGACAGAAGCCCTTCATTGGCAAATCTCTCAGCACTTTTGCAAGATCTGGAAAATTAGCTGGGTCTTGCTTGGTATGTATGGAGGAAGAGCACCAGCAACAGCAGGTTCCCCACACTGAGCCATTTTGCTTCAGGTAGCTTTGCTTGTTCCAGACAGCAGGCACAACATCAAGAAATGCAGTGACAGACTGCAGTACTTTGAGAAGGAGACACAGAAACAGACCCTTGGGGGTGCCTTTCAAGAAGCTTCAGAGATTCAGAATGGTGGCTGATGATGCTCCATAGATGGGGTCATCATGCAAACTATCATCTCACAGCGATGCAGTCAAAATGCATCTGGTGAACATTGGAAAATTCCCAGAAGATGGATCCCACAGAAGACAATGGGTCGTTTCTCCTCCAACTTTGCAGGGAGCATTGCACCCTATATACAAGGGATGCTTCTTAGCATTACCTAGCTAGGAAAAATGACGAGAGAAACCAGAGAGAGGGAGAAATTCGGCTGAGAGACAACTGGAGACAGAGCGGTTGCAGTTCTTGTTCAGAAGTCTATGTCTTGTCAAGAACTGTCCGACTCCTTGGGGTAAAGGTCAGGATACCAGAGAGAGAGGGCTACGATAACGGATGGTACAATGTCGCCAATGGACATTGTACAGCGAGATACATAGTAGTATTCTTGGAGATGTTTGGCAAAGACTTCCCAAAGCTGAATCTCGTTAGGGAAGCAGAAGCAAATGAGAGGGAAGATCAAAAGATGAGACAGAACGAAGGAGAGAAATGCAATATTGACAACATTCTGGAGGCAAGAGGAGATATCAAAGAGAACAATAGCGTTATTGCTCCCACTAGACAACAAGACTACCGTCCTGCTGCGTCAGATCTGAGAAACAATAGAGTAGCAGAGTGAGACGACGGAGCGGGACCACATCGGTACACGCTCTGGAATGCAAATGTTTATAGAAAGAGGACCGGCAAAGCCTGATGCGTCTGGATGACAAGAATGCAGTCCTGTTTCGAGGCCTTGATCTAAGCACAATGCAAAGAAGGTGATAGCAATTTTGGCCGACAGAAAAAGTGGGATTGTCCGTGCCTAGTGTTCAGAAGATGATCGAGAGATTGAAGCATCTTTCTCGGTTTTGGCAAAGAATTACGCACTGGACTTGCAAAGCACATTTGAAATCGGGCAGGTCGTCTTGTCCTCTTAGCTCCAAAGCTTACCGAAAGCGCAAAGCGAGAAGGAAGGAAGGCGCTGCTGCTATTCTTGTACTAGAATGGAAAGTGGAATGCAATCTGTCAAATAGGTAAGACCACGGCGATATTATTGCCAAGTCTTGGAGAAACTTCTAGTGCGTCAGAATTGCTACGTCTTACACTTGGAAAAAATTGAATCTTCGTCCTCGTCCTGTTTCCTACATCGTATCCAACAAAAGCTAAGCCATTCCCGCTGCATTGTGATGCTCGTAAACCTGGGAAGAACTAGGAGCTTCGTGTACAAGTCTTATTATTTAAGATGTAACGGAAAAAACACATGCGATCTTGATCTTCCTGTCTTCTTCTTCTTCTTGTCAGAAGAGGAAGTCCAAAATTGGCAGTCCGTCGTCCCAGGGAAGCTTTTTTTCTACAATCGAAGAGTTGCTGAGCAGGCTTGTGATTGGAGAGAGAACGAACCATACTTCCTCCGTCGTCGCACCTGTTGGCTCCTAGACTAAGTCCGAGAGAAAGCACACACTCAAGGTGGGAATACGACGATGACGCACTCCATAGTTAGTACTGCAGCAACTTACAACGACGGGAAAGCTTGAAAGCAGAGCCATCACATATCACAGAAAAAAAAAACAAAAAAAAAGGCTTAGAGAAAAACGACACAATGGCCACAGCGGCCCCGTCATCAGCAAATACTCCAACGACACGAAATCTGTCTGACACTCTCTACAGGGTGCCTGGACTTTCCCTTCCCCCAAGAAACACGCCAAAGTTCAAACTGCCCCCAAAATCAACCACCAAGCCCTTCTCCTGCTCTCCTCCCATTGGGGCCTCGCCTCCTTCCAAGCAACACAGCTCTGGAGTCTGGAGCAAACAAATAAAAATATAAAAGAATAAGTAATAACCTCTGGTCAAGACTAAATTTGGTCACCATCTTTTTGGAATACAACAGCAGACAAAACTCACAAGTTATTGGCAATACCATCAAGTCAGGCCTACCCTCAGCACTATGTTCCAAGGGGATGGAAGCAGTTTGCCAAGCAGGGCAGCCCCTTCACACGAGGTGAGCCTCATGTTGGGACCATCACGGTGGGGCATCGTGGTGGCATGGGAGGCTTCAGCCACAAAGGTGGGCTAGGGTTCAACTCCTTAGCCAGCGGTGCGGACCAGGCCATGGGCTAGGGTTCAACTCCTTAGTCCACAGTGTGAACCAGGCCATGGGCATTTGGGTTCGAGATGACATGCAAGTGGGGCTTGTCCTGGAGTCAACATAAGGTTGGAAGGTTGGCCACTGGGGACAATTTAGGGTTGTCCTAGGGTGGCACTAGGTGCTGCCCATTAAAACCCTTTTGGGGGCAACCTTGAGGTTGTCCTTGGGTGGCTTTAGGAATCATCCTATTTCTTCTTCCCCTAGGGACATCATAACTGTTGTCATGAAGACAACTTGGAGTTGTCCTGGGGCATCCAACTATGTTGCCCCCTGGGAACCCGAAAATGCCTTTGGCAATCTCAAGTGCTCTCCTAAATGAGATTGAGAGACTAACATTAGACTAAGTCCTAGTTGCATAATGAGTTTAAACCGTTAACAAGTCAAGTCGCAGGAGATCGAGAAGCTTGATGCTAACCTTGTGTATGTTGCATGCATAGGTAGTTAAAAGTTAAAGCATGTCTAGAGTGCACTTTGAATGAGGTTGAGAGACTCACATTAGACTAAGTCCTAGTCTCATAATGAGTTTAAACCGTTAACAAGTCAAGTCCAAGGAGAAGGAGATTGAGAAGCTTGATGCTGACCTTGTCTATGTGGCATGCATAGGTAGTTACAAGTGAAAGACAAGAAGTAGTGCCAAGAGCTCAATGAACGTGGGGGCACAAAGGACAAGTGAGAAAAGGCTTCACAACCTCACTACCACCGTGCTGGGTGGTAGTGCAAATTGCAAATTGCCAAGCTGGGTGTGGGTGAAGCTTAGTGAACTGCTAATATCCCTTTGGGACATAGTGGCAAAGCAGGCCCACATGGCTTTTACTTGCTCACCACTGAGTTTGAACACCAGACCTGTGTGCTATCAAATCAAGGCTTTATCACTAAGCCATCACCAATGGGGGCCATTTTTTATTATTGTCATCATGAAGAATTTGAGGGAAACAAAGCCATGCCCTAATCATGCAAATAGTGTCCATAATGGCACACCCACAGCAAAAGCCTCACAAAGAGATTATTGTAGTGGCTCAGCAATTACTGGGGACAGGGCTAAGGATTAGGTAGCCAGGGAGAGGCTCCTAGTTAGGGAGAATAGTAATTGAAAATAGCCCAAGCACGGAACTACATACGCCTGGCTTGAGGCCCTTAATTGACATAATTTCTTTACATCCATAACCTGCTCAACAGGTAATGTGGATGATTTTTCATCCAAACACAAAGGATATGAATCATCTTTTCATCCACACATAGAATAAGATACAAGCAGCTTAATATGTGATGTAAGAGGAGGCGTGGATGTCAATAAGGAACCGATATGTCAACAAATCAGTCCCAAAGCTGGTCATGGATATACAACCAGCAAGAGAATGCTGGCCTCTTGCTGGTTGCCAGAAGTAGCCATCCCTGATGAGAATCATAATGCCTACATTTCATCCACACAAACAGTGGTTATGGCATTTAATCCAAACAGGAAGGGGTTACATAATTGCTGGGCCAATTAGAGATGAGGGTGGTACCTTCTCCTAACATCTGTAGCTAATGAAATGAAGGTTACTTCAATGAAGGTTGATAAAACATCACTTGTGACCTTCAAGGTTCCAAAATTCACCACAAATCACCATGATCACGCAAAATTCTAAAATATATATAGAATGTGCTCCAATTTGGAGAGAAAAGCCAGACCATTAATGATGGTTATTATTGAATGAAATGGTCCTTCAAAATGTGTAGAATAATAATAACAAGCAACTCCGTATGTAATGGCTCTTCACAGAGCTTCGAATAACATTAACAAGCAACTCATCAAATAATGCCTGTGCCCAAAGCTTGGAATAACAATAATAAATGGCTCATCACATAATCACCCTGCAAGCAGGTTCAAACAAGACAAGGACAGATAATGAGACCATGAAACATATTGATTATAGGTAATTTGAATACAAAATGAATTTATTAAAAACAACTAGAGCATGGTCACTATGTCTCTCCAGTTGTCACCTGCAAAAACAATTCTAAATTCAAGCCAGAATTTTATACCCCCAAAGTCTTACACAGACGTGACCTATCTTCTGTAGAGGTCAACAAAGAAAATTAAAGAGTAACTTATGAATTGTACTAGTAGAAGCAAGCATTCATGGTCTGAGGATTGGAGACACAGAGAGACAGTTAGGGTCCCAGCTCTTTAAGCACCTTTATGTAGACTTTCCAGCCATCCACATGATTTCTTATAGTTTGTCCACCTTTGCAATAGCCCTGATCATACACACTTGGTCAGTCATGAAGGCAGTAAGAGGCCATAGGGATGAAGGGAAAGGATGCTCTAGATTACTAGAGAGCTCCCACGAGGATGGTCACTTTACACTGATTCGTTTTGGACGTGGCACTTTGGTTTGTGTCATGTCATGTGTCCATTTCTTCATGTACATATCCCCCTCCTATATAATAATAGAGTTGTCATAATTTGAATGCCAATTTCAAGCACCCAAGTCACAATTATTCAAGGCACTAGAGCAACACATGAAGTGTGCCACCATATTAACTCAATGAGAACCCCAAATAATAATAATAATCTTATTCCAACATCAGTTTCAGCCTATAGATAGGTACCCTACTCACGCTCATGATTTGGGGTGTTAATGTGGAGAAAATTGAGGAGAAACAGAAAGACAGGGAAAAAAAATCCTACAATCAATCAGACAAGGCAACAAGAGAGGTTCATTTTCTTTTCCCTTGGGGTTGGTGGAGGGTCACTACTAAAAATGTGGGTGCAGTTCATTAATCTCTCTGTTCATTAAACAAGTGAATTCATTGTTTTTTCATTGATCCTTGTTCATTACAACGAGTGAATTCACTCAAAATTCAGTGAAATCACTTGGCGTACAGGCCACCTTTTGTTATAATGGGTGCTAATTTTGTTTTTTCTTTTTGAAAGAGGAGAAAGCAATGAATTGACATTTAACTCACTGAGGGTGGAACCAGTGAGTAGCCAGGTACCTAGATGCTAGTTCATTGACCTAATGAACGAATGGTAGTCCAATGAATTAAAATCTGGTGACTCATGTTAGACCAGTACCTATGTAGATTACAACTAGGTGTTCAATGTTGGTATGGGTAATACTCATCCGGAGCACAGTGAACCAGCACCCACCAGCGCACCATCCATCCACTGAATGTTCGTTATTACTCAGTTGTGGATGAACCTCAACTGAGTTAATATTTGGTTTCACCTTGGTAACTAATTCTGTAAGAAATAGGTCTCATATATAGGTCCGTAGGTAGGAAAATAGGAAACTACTAGGTAAGTAGATGGTTTATACATAGGTAAGCGCTGTTTTTACTGGCTACCTTCTAACAACCTGCTTGTGGGTTTGTAGTCCGTAGGTAGTAAAGCAAGCAACTGAGCTAATCACCATGGTTAGCTAGGGAGCTGTAACTCAACAGAAAACTGTTTCCTGACTACTTAGCATCCATCCTTCATAGTGCACTGGTGGGTGCTGGTTCATAATATAACTGTCCATTGTTTTGGGGCAAATGTGTGACTGTTACAAAAGTTGCATTATTTCATAATTACAGTCCCCACTGGTTTTTTGGCATTAATGTTTCTGACATGTGTGTGATTGTTGCAAAAGTTCCTTGGATGCTCCAAAACATATGCACTCAAAAACTATGGGCCAGATCTAATTCTTAGAATAAGAAAAGAGGGAGAAAAGAAAGGCATGGATTAAAAAATACCCATTCTACCTATTGTATTTATTCCTTGCCACAAATAAGTTAGGCCCTTTAAAGTATATAAATTAATTATATTATTTTTTTAAATGTTGAAATTTTCAAATGACAAAAATTTGTGAATGTTCGAGAGTATTCTATTTAATGAAATGAAAATTTCAAAATTAATTAGTTATTCTACAAACATTTGTCAAAGTTGCCAAGCTACTGTAATGGGCATAAAGTTCAACAACTAACTAAAAATAATACTTAATCCTAAAGTTCAACCTACTTATAACTTTTCAATAAAAATCAATTTGCCTACCTACAAACTTATCCTATGTTCAAAAATGCTTCTTCCTAATTTCAATTTTGAATCTTGCAAAAGAGTATCTTCATGGTCTGATTCTTGTGTTGGTTCTAACAAGGCATCACAAACATGCTGGCCCTGCCAATAGATAAGATGTTGTACATCTACCTACTGTGTCCACACTCTGAACACCAAAAAAATCCGTTCCGATCTAAACAGTCTAAACACTTTTAGCAAAGAAACCAGTTCACCTAATGTGAAATTGGTTCTAATAAGGTAAAACTTCCAAAAGTTGAATCCAATGCGATAGTGGGGGCAGTGCCAAACAAAAGGGTGTCATAAGGTCAGGAAAACCTGAACCCTCAAATTTAACAACCATGTACCCTCAAAACAACACCACTAGTGGTGAGGTACTTCTTTCTTCTTTTTGCTCAGCGATGCAGCATGCTTGTCAAAGAACAGCCTTCCAAAATCTGCTCCCATTGCCTCTGCTTGTGCAGGTGTCAAATGCGGGGCTCTCATTCCAGATATGCTCTCAAAAGTATAAGCCTACCTTCACCTGCCTGATATTGATCTGGTAGAACTAAGTTGTACATTTTTTGAGCATACTGACAGATGGAGAAGGTGGGTCATGGCCGCTTTGGTGTGTTTTGTAGCCATACTTGATTTGAGCCAGACTAGGTAGTCGCAAGTGAGTCCCACCGCATGTGCAAGACTGGCCTCGATGGCCTCGATGCGATGTTCTCAAGTACTTATAACTTCTTGGATTGTTATTGCTATCTTATTAAGTCTATCTCTTTTCTTTTTTTTTGCTACTGGAAACCTACAAACCATTCCAACTAGTGATCAGAATTTTGTGAAATATATATATTAAAATTTATTGAAGACTTAACTAGAACCCAAATAGACAGGTGCAACAGAAAGCCTCCACCCACCACCCCTGCACCCCATGTAATGACCTGCCAGAAATTTGCAGTGTATGTGGATGTAACCTTATAAAGCATATTTTTCATCCAAGAGCAGGGAGGGCATTTCGTTTTCCATAATGCCCCCCCTCCCTGTTTGCCTTGGTTTCTCCAGTTTTGGGAGGGCGTTTCGTTTTTCATGATGGCCCCCTCCTGTTTTGCCTTCGTTTCTCCACTGAATTTCTGGCAGGTCATTACATCTGGTAAAGCCCTTGACCAAGGACATTACCAAAATCAGGCCTGCACTCGGCTATTGCCTCGGGCACCCTTATTTTGGTAATGCCCTTGACCTACACAAAAAACACCTGTGCAAGGCTTGGCATGGTGGGATTGCAGGCCTGTCCTCAAATGGGCCATCTCCAGTCTGACCATGAAAGAAGTGCAGGAAATTTGAAGTATTGCCCTTGGCCCTTTTCTAACACTAGGAGGAGTGGGGTTTTATAAAGTGGAATTTCCTTCCCAGGAGGCTGGAGGGAGTTTTGCTTTGGACTATGTAACCAACTGGTGAGAGCAGCCCGGTTACTGGAAACAAATGAGCCACAGGAGTGGTGAGTTGTTTTCCAGTAACCACACTGCTCTCACTGTGTTACAGGACATAACCGGTGACTTGATGGACAAGATTTCACTCGCCCATAACCAATGACTACTTGGATGTCTAGGATGAATGCCGTTGTCACTGTCTGCAGGACCCCCTGCACCTGCCTGGCCAACTAAGTTCGGAGCAGACACAGGTTGTAACCTGAGACCTCTCCGCCAATGGGGTGACACCATGCTGCCAATGTCTAGGGAGGAACCGGTTATGTCATTGGGTGGGCATTCAAATTTTTCATCAGTCATTTCAAGGCTTCATCGAGCAATGTATGGGCAGCCATCCATGAACTGGGTATTGACTGGGGTTGAATGACCTATGTATGAGTACTAGGGTGGAGAGATTGACCAACCCACCCAACACTAACCTAGCACTCGACCCACCCAACTCCTATGAACTTGCTGCTCCCATCCAGCCCAACTTCGGTGGGTACCCAGGCATACCCACCCAACACTATCCTACCACTCAACCCAGCCGGCCCCCATGAACTTGCTGCTCTGGTCTGGTCCAACTTTGGTTGGTACCTAGGCATTACGTCAATCCACCCAACACTAACCTACCACTTGACCCATCCAACCCCATGAATTCGCCGCTCTGGTCCGGTCCAACTTGGGTTGGTACCCAGGCATTACGTCAGGTAACTCCCTCAGAGCCGCGACCGACTGATTAAACCGCCCTTGGCTCCTGCATCAGGGACAGTTATTTCATGAACTCCATGCTCCAAGGGAGTATCCCTACTCAAAGTAAATTATCTCTTACAAGAGAGACCCAAGAAATGCCAAATCCAGAACCCGGGTGTGCTAGGACTTTACCATTATGTGGAAAAACCTTTGGATTTATTTTCTCTGCAGTCACAGGTCAGATCCTGTCCAGGAATTTTTTCCAATTGTCTGATATTGAAAAATTGGCAAATTTTTCCCATATTTTAGCAAATTTTACAATGAAAAAAGAAATCCCAAAAAACTACAAAATGTGTCCCAACAAAATTCAATGATCCGATGTGTAATGAAGGTCGCCTTACAGTGATTTGCCTACATCAATTCCTTATATTAATATTGTCTACATAACTTTCACATTTATGCACATCAAGTTTTACTATCAAGTTTTGCCTTCCTGCATTTTTAAACCTTGGTTTGTATGCGTTTCTACACCCTGACATTCTACAACCGGGAGTACCCCAGGGAACGACCAACCCATCTTGAATTACCAAATTTAGAAAGGACCAGCAGTAGCTGTACATCGTCCACATCCCAAGTGGCAAGGACCTTTGGCTTTTGGTGTTGCCACCATCTGGTATTGTGACTTTTTCTCGGACACCCCAAATACAATAACTTTGGAAAGGGCCAGGACCTAGACGGGACATACTCTAGAGCTGGTCAAAGTATTCAACCTTAGGCCAAGATGTTGAAAAATGATTTCAAACCTTAAGTCAAATTGCCAAAATGATTCTAACTCTACTCCAAAACGCTTAAATTTTATTCCACCTTTACATCAAAATGCCTGAACTTGACATAAATTTTCTTGGTCTAGAGTCTAACATTAGGCCCAACCAGCTCTTTATTTTTAGTTTCTCAGAAAGTGCCCACATGGCTACAGCAGTGTTGGACTGTAGAGTCCAAGTGGATATATCTTTACATTAGCTGTGAAATTAGCTGGTTATCATTTGTTGCACAATGTAGGACAATGGTGATGGTTTTGGTGTTGCAGGGAAGTTTAGTGACAATGAGTTGCAAATAGAAATCTGCCATTGCTGGCTACAACTCAAATTTGGAAGTAGACATTAGGCTACTAAAAACTTTGGGAAGGTGCTCTTTATGACTACAGTGCCTTGTGAATGTGAAGCAAATTGATTATCAATACAAAATTCTCTTCAAGAAAATTCTGTGCAAGAGTCTCATTCATTAGAAATCCATATCTGTAACACTAAAATGTTACAATTTCATTAGGCTTACTAAGATGATGAAAACAAGGGAGCTACAAATAGCAAAAAATACATCATCTAACTTCCAATATTGCAAAAAGTTAACCAAGTATGAAGGAGCTAACAACTGGGCTACCTTCAAAAATCTAGAGAGCATGTCTCCATAAGTATCATCTACACAATACACCATAGCGATCTATTGCTCCAATCCAAGCATCAAATGCAATAGCATATGGAAAAGTCTTTAAAGTATAAAATTTTAGGCTGTACATGCCAATCACTAAAGGTAAGTGCGGGTCTAAGGTAGCCCACAACTTGTTCTTCAAAAATGCTAAAGATGAGAAACAATGTTCATCTTTTACACCACTTAGAGCATGAACAATAGTCATCTTTGCCAACTTAAGATATTCAAGGAAGGAATGTGTCAAAACCTAGGATGCATTGATGGTCCTCCAAATGCGAGTTAGTGGATTGAAGTCAAATGGTGGTTCCATGGCAGCCTTGGAATTGCTTTTCATATAGAGCTTGAACATTCCTTGTTCAACATTTAGCTATCAATAGTTAAGCAAAGCAGGAACTACGTATCTTGATTCACCACTACCCATGATCTTTGGTTTCCAATACCACACCTTTAGCACTCCAAGTGTTCCACAAAGCTAGCTTCGCATTCAAGTTGAAGCTAGTGTTGTGGATATATGATGCCCATGGCATCAAGCAATGCACATTGATGGAAGTGGTTATCTAGTTCACTAATCAACTAGGTGGATTAAAACAAAAAATCACATCAAATTTTGATTACATTAGCCAAAACAATGATATCAACTTCCATTGATTAGCCATTTACAAAACCAAACCTTGCAAGATCACTTTCATATTTAATTAGGGTACCTACAAGATGTGAAATCACATTAGAATTTGAATGCATTAATCAAAACATCAAAATTTGATCAAATTTATCAAATATTAATATCCAAATTGATCAAAATCTATGATTAAACTAGATTTTATAAAAATAAAATTTACATTGATTATAGTTGCAAGATTAATCACATTAACTAGAACAAGTCACATTAGAATTTACATCATATTGTGATTAGTTTGATTAGAGAAATAAGTTTCTATAAAACCAAACCCTTCAAAAGTCTACAAAATGAGACCCTACAAGAATTGGTTTTAAATTCTAATAAGTTTGATTAGAGCAATATGATTCTATAAAACCAAAACCTATAAGAGTTTGCATGAAAATCTTATTAAACTGATTAAAACAACAAGATGCTGCAAAACCAGACCTTGCGAGATGAAGGCCATACTAATTAGACTAGCAAGATTAATCACGTTGATTAAAAGGGTAGTAGACTTATTACATCATAATTTGATCAAGGCAAAAGATTGATTAGGGTAGCAAATTGATTAAACTTGGAAGATCATATGAAAAGTTTGAACTTGTAATGAAATTTTGATTAGCTTGATCAGAGCAATAAGATTCTACAAAACTAGAACCTATAAGAATTTGATTCAAAACTGATTACAATAGCAAAATCACATCAAGTTGAACAAGATCATCAAGCATTTCCAACATTCTTGAACAAAGTAAGATCAAGAAAATCAAATCAAAGTAAAGAAAAATACCTTGGCAATTTTTAGTTGTTTGAACTATCTAGAAACATCTTGGCCAAAAATGGCCTATACTTTGAAAGAACTTTGCAAAGGATCTAACAAGGATATCCATCGGGTTTTCACATTTTTAAACATCTTATTAAGCCCTTTTGTTTCTATCATGTCAATAATTTACTTAATGAACTCAAGGTGCATTTTTGGGCTATGAGCAAAATAAACATGACAATTTTGTAACAAATCCTTTATGTTGCTAACAATTCCCAAGCAAGACAAATTTTTGGTGCCAAATTACATTTACGAACCATGCAATAAACCCTAATGGAAAAGGGTGCATAGTTTGTATTAATTTGCTTAATGATACCAATTTTTGTACTTTAGAATGCACTTACCCCATCAGCCTTAAAACAAAGGAGCCTCTAAGCTATAGAAGCATATTCAAGCCCCCTCCCTTTTGTAATGCCTCCATGATAACAATAGTCAAATTGTTAGTTCTTGCTCCATCAACAACCCTTTGAAGAAAAATTAGCATGGGAACTTTCACCCAATACTACATCCCATATGCATGTACGGAGATCCAACTCCCATTATCCACAGTGCTCATTTCGTCACACGTAAAAGCCACATAATTATCAGTAGAAACCTTGGCTAAAATCACATGAGCAAACAGAAATTCAGCCATTATCCAACTTGAACTATCCAACCTATGTATTTTGGGGTTCTTACGCAACCAATGAAAAAGTATAAAACCCTTTTGCTTTCATACTCTACCGTAGGACGACCAACATCGAAGATCTAAAACAATGTGGCAAACTGAACCTTTTTCCTTTTTGACTCCAACTGATTGTTTTTGTTGATTTGCTGCAAGATAGTAGAAGGAGTTCAAGTAGAATACAAAGCTTGACTTTTCTTGTGTCTATAAATTTTGTTGTTGTACCAATCTCCTTTCTTGATTTTCAACTTTAAAAAATCCTTCTTTGCCTTCCTCCTACCTTCATGTTTCATCAACGTATCCCATTTGGGAGTAAGCAAACAAGGCTTCCTATCAATCGTGCTACATACCTTACATTTGACCATATTAAGTTTGCTATCATCAGTAAGGACCCCTTTAGCCCAAGATAGTTTCGCAACCCATTCAAGTTGAAATTTTCATGTATGGTCATATGATTTCTTCAACCTCTGAGTTGGAGGACAAGGCACCAAGTTAGGATCTGAGTTTATATTAGGTAGATCATTCAAGTCGATGACCTTCTCTAATGATGTGGATGAATCAACATGCAAACTATTACCATTCAAACTGGGATGTGCATATGTTGGAAATAAAGGGGTTCCATTAGAAGGTAAATAAAAAAAAGTTACAAGAGAAGGAACTGCAAGAGCTACATGAACTACATAAGAAGGAGCTACAAGACAAGTTATAAAAGGAGTTGCAAAAGAAGTTGCTATAAAAGGAGTTGCAAGAGATTTGAAGAAGTTGCAAAAGAAAGAGCTACAAGAGGAGTTGTAGAATAAGGTAATTGTTTAAGAAAAAAAGAAATGTGAAACAACCCACCAAGATTTTGTGACTTAGGAGATGACAAAGGTGAGATGACTTGGGTTGCAATCCAAAATGAATTGGTCTAGATGATTATGATGATGAACCATCACCATCAAACACAATGACACGGAATCACACACTAACCACAAAGGTTTTATGTTCAACATGTTTCTACTACTAGAAAAACACCACAACAATGCAAGTTTCAATTTAGTGTCGAACTTCACTATTGACTTTAAGGATTTATGCTTCATGTCCCTACTTACGTGTAGACACAACACAGATGCACAAGCACAAATGCACAAGCTGTGCAATACACAACAACACAAGCAAGACACTACAAAACATGAAACCAAAGCACAATAGATTACAAATAATTTTACACCTTAAATGCATTCAAGATTTAAATGCAAACAGATGGAGATGAAAACATACCTTGTTCAACTTGAAAGCAATGTCAGTCGTCTAAAACTTGAACAATGAAATTGACCTTGTTTTGGAAGAAGTGCTCTACATTGTGTGGTAGTGTTCCACCAATGGTCAATAACTAAAAACTTCAAAGCACCCCCACATTGCACATTGCACATTGCACATGAAAGCCATTAAATGCTACAATCTATAGATCTTTCCTCTGTTTCAATGACTCTTTACTAGAAGCAAGTGGCGACCATTACTAGTGAGTAAGTTCATAGCAGTAGAGCTATGGTGATGAAGGCTGCATGTTTTGGAAAACTACTTGGCAACACTAAACCCTAAACCATAGAACATGTTGGCTACACTAATGATCACAATTGGTGCACGATGGCTACATGTAACGTGGTCATGGGGCAAGTATGGCTACATCTAGCGATGATGATGGGGCCAAATGGCAATTAGTATTAACAAAGGATAGAAACTAGATGGTGATAGCGTCAACCACCACTAAAGCAATTTTATGTTGTTAGCAAATAATCGTGTTTCAATCTAGTTACTAAATGTTATTTTTTCCTTTTTCCTTGCAAATACTTGTCACCAAACAAACATTTTTTATGCAATTGGGCTATTTTTTGCCAAAAAAAAAAAAGGCCGGGCCAAATAGGTTGATGTCATGTTTTTACTTTTAGGATTCCACATCCTACTCATTGAACATATCACAATTCTATTGGCACATTATGTGAAGAATGTTTATTTCAATTCATACCCAATGTAGGCTACCTGATAACAACCTTACACCTACTTTGTTCATACTCATTTATGTCCATTTCCAAGGGTTAATGCTCTATATTAATATAGGTGTTTTAGTGTGAACTACAACCTTCAACCTTCATTTGTTTTTCAGCATGGGAGGAAGTGAATTACTACATTTAAGGAGGGCAATGTTTCAATATTGGTAACAAAGTACAATTTTCAATCTTGGAAATGGAAGGTTACAATACAAGTACATGTTATGTTCCTTCTTTTTTAAGCTTGGTGGGTGAATGTTAGGAGCTAAATGCAAGATTTGGAAAATTCAATTGTGATTTATGGTTGGTGTCATTATTGTGGTGATCACTAATTACTTTGGTGATCTTGTATATTTTGATGGGTGAATTTTGAGTCTTCAATCGTGAGGAAAAAGGTCATGAGTAAATTTTGATGTGCAATTTGTAAACTAGTGGCTTTTTTGGGGGTTTTAAAAATATTGTGTGCAAATTGGTTTGCCAAGTGGTTACATGGTCAAAATTTGTAACATTTTAGTCTCTACCAAAATCATAAAAGAGAACCTATAGTCAATTTCATCATTATTAATGATTTGTGGGATGTTAAGGGGGTAGAAAAAAGGCTTATAGAGGACTCTATGTTGCATTCTTTTAAAACTTGAACAAAGATTATTTTTATTGAGGAAGAAATTGTTTTTAAATTGTAATTCCATCAACTAAAGGCAAATTGAAGATTATGGTTTGCACATCTCCACAATGTTGTTGTGTGGGACTTTTTTGTTGTCAACAATCATCTTGAATAGATCTTGGTAGGAGCATTACAAACCATGGTGTTTGTTATCTGCCACCCCATTATGCAAAGTTTTGAGTTTAAACAAACCATTTGATTTCACAAAAGACTAGAGCCATGTACAACCCCCAACATGGGATCATTTCCATGAATAAAATATTGAAAATGAGCATGAATTAACCATTGTTGCCATTTGTAGCTTGCATTGTAGGCACAAGGTGAAGATGCAGGTTGTGTACATGAAAAGAGTAAAAAGTATAAGGGAGTCTTACCTTTTGGCATAACGAATTTTTTGCAAACTAACAACCTTACAATAATTTTGATTCAAAATAGTTGTGTTTCATTGAAGATGTAAGTAAACATAATCATTGGGCCCAACAATTACCTTCTTAATATACCAATAATTGTTTGGTACAAAGATGAAACAAAAAATAAATATGAACTATTTCATTCCATTGCTCCTTCACAAAGTATAATCTTCCCCCTTCCTTAATTTCTTGTGTTTCTCCTTTAAACCCCATAAGGAATAACATACATGAAAATGAAAGCATAATGAACATGAAAAAAACCCTAGGAGTACTATAAGGAACCCACAAAATCCCACCTCACAAACCACACACATTTCATCCCTTTCAACATTTTAGGCCCTTATCCAAATCTCCAACACATTTCCTAATTGATTTGCAAATTCATGCCAATCATTTTATCATTAAGGACTAACTATTCAAGTAACTTTATCCCTTAAAATTTAAAGAATAATAAGTAAATATCTACCACTAGTAACTAGGTGTCAACAAGTTACATTTTAAAAAAAAGTTAGTGTGCCCAAATCCAATTCTAAAATGAAACAAATTTTTAATATAAACATTAGAAAATATATTCAAAATGTTTTGAAGTAAAAAAATGAAAAAAATGTCATTGCATTTAATTTATGGTAAGTTATATACAAAATTTGAACAATTTTGATATTATAAAAGTAAGTTAAAAATACATTTGAAAATGACTAGTCAATATGGTGTTCAAACCTATTTCACATTGAAAATTTAATATATTATGGTTGTAACATGCATAATTTGACAATATATAAGTATCTTTTAAATCTTCATAAAGTTGAATTTGTTTAAATCAATATAAGAGAAGCATAAATAAATTCAAAGGTCACTAATTGGATCCAATTAAACTTTTTTTCAATGGGGTTTTTGAGTACTTGTACCAAATGAGTTATGTGGTTTTAAGGTCCACTTTGTCTAACACCTTTCAATTGAAATGTTGTGCTCTAGTAAAGAGACTTGAAGCAAGGTGGTTTAGGTCATTTAGGTGGTTGATTAGTCAAAGTTTTGGGGCTTCATGTAGTGCGATTTCAATGTCTTTGGAAATGGTTATTTGAGTCTGTGAAGATGAAAAGTTTGCCATTTTTTATCACTTGATCACATATTAGAAAGGGACTTTTGGAACAAAGTTTTTTTTAATGACTGCCCTTCACCTTGCAAAGAGGTCCAATATGAAGGGGAAAAAATGAAATTGCTTCAAAAGAAATGTCAACTAGAAAATGAACTTTCAAACCTGAAGGGAATGAATGTTAACATTTCAAAATGAAGGGCTGATATATTCATCTATATAATATGGAATTTGTAGCATTGCTGGTAGCCCACGTAAGACCTGTTGAAGCCTTTAGGACCCAAGTGAAGTGGACCAAAGTTTTAGAATACCCACATTTATATGTAGAGAAACCCTACTCTTTTGGCTTTGGAGGAGGGAGGGTTTGATACTGTGAGAGTCTAGGCATAATTCAACAGTAAGTTGGAACTCAACATTGTGCTACCGTGACCAACTAATGGATCTACTAGAGGCCTCACCAGAGGTTCACCCTGGCCCTACCAGAGCACGGGTACATGGATCATGGGTTACTGATCCTATTCCAGTTCAACCAAAAACACAATGTAAAGGATCTGTCCTCACAATTGCAATTATTTCTAACCAAAAAAGAAGAAGTGATTGTGTCTTCTTCTGAGAAAACTGATAAAATTGAGGAAAAGGTAATCCAGCAACTGCATATTATTATGGAGAAGTTTGATTTAAGCGCATGGAAGCTGAGTGAAAATTGTCAACTGTAACTGGCACTGGTTTGGTACTGCCACTGATGATGTTCCCCAGGGGCCAGCCGTGCCCCCAACTTGAGGACAAAATCAGTCTCTCGGTTGTCAAATTGGTGAGAGCATATGGTTGTACATACTTCAGGGAGTTGGGATATTTTGGATCCCCTATGTTAATTCCTCCCACCCCCCTCCCCCTGGAACCAGCACCCACCAGTGCATCAGTTGGCTGTTCTGTCTATACAATGAGCTGCATTTTTTCATCCAGTTCCTGACCCTGTGTTAACCAACATTGTACCACAGTCAACCTTTTTTGGTTGCTGACCTTTGACCTCCCTCCCCTTTTTTTTTGGGGGTGTTTTTTCCTCAACCCTGACTATACTACCCTCCAACCTAGCTATATTATTGACCTACATCTTGCCCCTACCTATCAACCCCCTAACTACTTACCCTCTATCTTTTAGTGACCAAACTTTTCCTAGTAAAACTTTTATCTGTTCTTGGTTTGTGTTTTATCTCTCAATAAAATTTCTATTTCTCCTTGGCTAAACCTTTGCCTCTTAGCACAACTTTTAACTCTTCTTGGTTAAACATGTATCTCTCGATAAAACCTCTATCTCTTCACGATTAAATCTTTACATGTTAGCAAAATTTTCATGTTTTATTAATTAACCTTTACTTCTTTACAAAACCTTTATCTTTTCATAATGAAACTTTTACCTTCCAATAAAACCTATATATCTTCTTGGCAAAACTTTTAAATCTTCTTTGCTAAGCCTACACCTCTTGAAAAAACCGCCATCATGACTAATCCACTACATGTTGACAAAACCTATATTTATTTTTGACTAAACTTTTACCTTTTGGCAAAAAATTTAGCTTTTTCACATTTCAATAAAACTTCTATCTCTTTTCAACTAAACCTTCACCACTTGGAAAAACTTTTACCTTTTCATTATTAAACTTTTAATCTTAGCAAAACTTTTACATCTTCTTGGTTAAATTGTTGCCTCTTAATAAAAGCTTTTATTTAGAACTTTTTAGTTAAACCTTTACCACTTGGAAAAACATTTAGTTCTTCATGGCTAAACTTACACCTCCTAGCAAAACTTCCATCTTTTCATGTTTAAACTTCTAGATGTTGGCCAAACTTTTATCTTTTCTTGGTTAAATCTCTATCTCTTGGAAAAACCTTTATTTATTCATGGTTAAACCTATGCTTATTGGCAAAACTTATACCTTTTGACAAAACTTTCATATAGATCTTCTTGAATTAACCTAAAGAGTACTATTTTGAAAAAACAATTTAACAAAATTTTTTGGCTACTTTAATTACTTAGCTATCTTATTGACCTAATTACATTATTGACCTCATTAACTTTTTATTTTTATACATATCTACCTACCTAAAAGATTTTTTTTAAAAACTATTTTCATTAGCTACCATGCCATATGTTCACTGATAAGTTCTTGTTCTTATAACCACCTTAGTAGCATGTTGATGGATGTAAAGTTGATGGTGACACAATTGAAGTTGAATGACATTGGTTACAAATTGGTATTTAATAGGTCCTTAAAATTTGCCTCAAACACATGATACACATTAATATGCAAGTTTGAATAACATAAATCAAAACCAAAATGAATTACATGGGTATGAAGACATATCATTTACTGAATTTATAAAAATAAAATAAAATTGGAAAATTTTATGAAATTAAAAAAAAAGAGAAATAAAAGAAAAAACAAACTTCATCTTTTAAAGATCAGAAAAAAATCCAAAAAAAGGGAAAAAAATTTAGCACAAACATAAGAAAAGAACAAAAATAAATTCTTCTAACATTTTAAAAACCAAAAAAATTGAAAAAATAATGCAAAAACCCCTGAAATTTTATTATTCTTAAAAAATAGGTATAAAGGAAAATAGAAAAATAAAAAAGAAAAAAAACTAGAATTCTTATTATTGAATTTAAAAAAAGAAAAAACAGAAAAAAGGCAAAAGAAAAAAAACTTCTTCTTCTAGAATTCTTAGAAAAAACTAGAAAAGAAAGAAAAAATAGTCTTTGTCTTTTTAACACTTTTTTTTTCTTTTCATTTTCTTCCTTTTTAAAATTTTCATTTCGTTCTCTTTTATTCTTTTGTCTTTTTCTCCTTCTCTTTCTTACTTCTTCTTTTGGCTTTTGCTTTTATTTCACAAATAATAAAAAAACAAAAACAAGGAAAAAAACTAAAACAAGGAAAAAAACTAAAACATACTTGGTGTGACATACTAAGTGATGGGGCAACAAGCAATTGCAACAGGTGTAATAATGTGATAAGGAGAAGGAAATTGAAAGGAAAAGGAGATGATGAAAAATAAGTTGTAACAATAGAAGAAACGAGAAAAAAGAAAAAAAGATTAAAAAAAAACCAAAGTAACAAAATAATTGAAAAAAACTGACAAGAAGAAGAATCTATAGCAACAACAAAAGAGAAGAAAAAAATCAAATAAAAGTAACAATAAAAGAAAAAACAAACAATTGATGAAGAAGAAAATACAACAACGACAATGAAAGAGAAGAAGATGATGGAGGAGAACAAGAACAAAGAAAGAGCAAAGGAGCAAGAGAAGAAGAAGGTAGAGAAGGAAAAAAGGAGAAGGGTTGGGGAGGGGGAGGGGGGGGATTTTGAAATCTAAGAGAACAGTGGACCAGTGAAAAAAAAACCCACCTCAAAGTTTGGTTCATGTTAAGTGGTTTGGCTTCATCCCAACCCGGCCAAACCAGCCTCATCAACAAATGGTGCATTTGTGGGTGTTGGTTTGCTCAAGCTCTGAGTTTTGGGCATGTTATGGATCCAAATGGCAGTCTTGTTCTTGATTGCTTTGCACAGATCACCGCACATGCTAGATTCCAAAAAATTGGAACTGGAATCGAACCTGGAACCACCCTCCTGCTGAAACCTGAACTAAAACAAGACCATGGAAATAACTTCTTGTTGGAAACAGAATCTACACTAGACCAGGGCTGCAAATAAATGTACTATGTGTGATAATCTAATGTTAAATTGTGATTTTAATGTAATATATGCAACATTGTTTTAGTGCAAAATCGTTAAAAAAGAAAAGAAAAAAAGAAAAAAAAAGGAGCACTTTTGGGTCAGGTTTATCACATTTCTATTCCTAGTTGGAGTAAGTAACCAGACTATAGAAATTTCTTTATTTATTTTTTATAGAGCCTAAAGACTGGCTTCCATTTAATGCTACATTCCTCTCTTAAGTAAAGACTTGAAAAAAAAAACAATATATATGTCATAATAAACATCACATATGGTAACATTTTAATGGATGAAACCAAGAAAGTTTATTTCATACATGTGTCATGAAATGTGGCTTTTTGTGTGAGAAAAATCACATTCACTTATAATGCAAATACTAGTTTATAGAGAAATGGAGAAGGTAGAAGGCAGTTGTACTTTGTAATTGGGTGCTAATAATTGGTTCTATAACACTAGTACATACAGAACCTCTTATTTTCACTTGTGCCAAGATCTGGTTTCTCCAATACAGGTTCTTTGAATTTTTTCTTGAAGAAGCAAAAATCATAGCTTTATGAATATGATCAAAACTTAACTGAAGGTTAGAGTGAAATTTAAAACGCTTGGTGAAACCACCACCGGAGTTCAATCAAATTGAAGAATATATATCCTAGGACCAGTTTTGCTCTCTAAAAGCTGGAATCAAGGTTTAATTAGAGCCCTACAAGGTTTTTCCTTGTAACAAATTCCTTTGGGTGATTTCTTTGTAACCTTCGAATTCTAGCATACTGTTTTTCGCATAGCAATTTCTATTGGAGAGTGAAGCAGATTGCACCTTATTATTCTGTAACATTTGTTGCACCTCTGTTTCTACAGTAGCTGAAGTCACCCTGGGCTGGCTAGAGTGAACCAACAGCCACCAGTGCACTGTCCATTGTGAGCTTGTTATAACTCAGTTGTGAATGTTCACCCTAGCTATGTTGATGTTCAGGTTTCCCCTTAGTGACCTAATCTGTAAAAGGACAAGTCCAGTAAGTAGACAGGCAGGATAATAGATGGCTGGTAGGTAATTAAATACCCTAGTACCTTCGCCAATTCGACACTAATTATATTATTTACAGAAATGTTGAAAATTTCAAAAAATATTTCTTCCAAATCAAAAAATATTGGGAAGGATAATAGTGAATATTTATGAATATTCCACTTGTTGAAATGAATTTTTCAAAATTAATTAATTATTTGACAGACATGTGTTGAAATGGCCAAGGTATGGTACATGTAGATGATTAAATACATAGGTTAGGGTGTTGTTGGGTGGTTAAGATGCAGGTAGTAAAAAGAGAAACTAAAGGTGCATTCACACTTGGTGTTAAGGGCTCTAGTATTAAGTCCCCTTAGAACACCAAGCTAGTCATTTAGGACCTAAACCTATTTATCATGAAGATTCTATGTTAAGTTAACATTCACTTAATGTTGAACAATCACCAATTTAACATTGGGTGCCACCTAAGATGCCAGCTAGATTTTCATTTAACACTGACTTAACTTTAGGTGTGAATGCACGTTAAGCCAACTACCCTGTCTAGCTAGTGAGGGAACTAGAACCCAATATATATATAGATATATATATGAAAAAACTGTCACATTTCTATACATGGTTCAAGTAGGCAGGAAAAAACTATTTCAGAATTCAAAAATGTTTTCTTTTCATACTTTTTGAATAGCCCAATTTGGCAAAATTAGCTTAGGGATGATTGTCACCTCAGCTACATCACAAATTTAGAAAAAACAAAATACTTTAGCACAAATACTCACACAAGTAAGTTAGAAAGTTCATCCTTCAGGTCTTCAAAGTAGTGATGGTATTTCATGATGTCATAAAGGAAGATGTTAAATAAGCAAAGGATCTTTTTCCCTGACTACCCATTTTCCTGTCCAATATGTGTCTAGAAGTGCCCAGGCACATTTCGGTGCTGCCTGTTATAAACTTTGGGTCCTCATGGGCACATTACGGGCCTGTAATAGACATAGACCTAGTATCCATTACATGCCCAAAATGTGCGTAATAGGACCCAAAGTCTACAATGGGCAGCACTAAAAGTGTCTGGCCACAATCCCCATTTTTGAGATAAAGATGGATTTAGCCAAGGGCAGACAAGGAAAAAAAGAAGCAGACAGTACTTTTGTACTGCTTGCAATAAGGACCCTTTGCTGCTTTAAAATCTTCTGTGTCATAAATGATGCACGAACTTTGAAATTCGTGTGGAATTCGTTGACTGCAACACTCGTCCTGTGTTCCCAGGCTTCCATTAGCCTTTGCTTATAACGTTTGATAAGCCAAATCTGGTTTCTTTTGGAATTTTAAGTTGGTGCAGCAATCAAAATCTTAATATATGTAAGTAATTTTTCAGTCTCTTTGACCCACATGAAGCGTGGTCATAGCCTCATTTTCAGTCTGTTTTGACCCACATCAGGCGTGCTCGTAACTCCAAATGACATGCGGACCAGACAAGTGTATGTCAACTAAGAGTGAGGTTCAATGAAGATAGATAATGCGTGCACACTGCAATGATCTCTGCAGGACCCTGCTCCAAGGTGAGAGGGAGCAAATCACATGAAGGCAAGTGGCCGCAAGGGTTGCAGCGCCGTTGAGGGTCGCAGACGGGCAGCATCTGGTTAAGCTAATCCACCTACAATTAGTTGATTTACCTGTCGGATGTGTCAGTGAGTATGTTTAAGCGTTTTTAACCTTGTCTGTATACAGATAAGGGTTATGGCATTAGTTTACTAATACCATACCTACACTTCATGTTCGGTACTTCTTTGTCAAATATTTATTTATTTTAGAAAATGAGGTTCAAACACAGTTTCAAATTGAATTTTCACAATTTCAACAATTTTGCAAAGTTTTTTTTTTCTTTTATTCCAGCTAAATTGTTGCAAATTATTTTTTGCTGAACATCAATCATAGGTATGGTGGACGCACGATGTTGAATAGGTTTGTGTGTACGTGTGAAGAAAAACTGTTATGACCAATGAATTGCTGGATTTGGTGAGTCTGGATTTGTTTTCTTAGCGATCTTGAGTGAACTAACAGTTCAATGTGTACCTAGTAGGTATCTACAGACAGGGTTCTGGCGAATTACTTGTGCCATGATCAGTCGCAGTTTGCACGGCCTCTGGGAGGAGGTGGCAGGAGTTTAGGGGATGGATATAAAATAGTCAACTTAGGCCTGAGAACTTCTACAGGTTTCTGCCTCCTGGGGATGCAAATGTCTGTCTGTCATGTCTGAATGTGGCCACTTCATCAAACCTAATGAGGAATAGGGAAAGATTACTATGAATCTCGAGTAGCCTTTAGTCAATTTTTTGATTTTCGTGTTTGCAGTACCAAAACTTCAAAGTGGTTGAAACTTGATGACATTTCAGCTACTCGAGTGTCCAAGGGTGAAGCTATGCGACCAAGCAGTTTGGATGCCCAAGAAATGTGTTTCCTGTTCGGCAAGTGCTTTCACTGGATTTTCAGTGAATTCACTGATCCTAGTGAACAGGATTTAGTGGGAAAGCAATGGATTCACCAATCCAGTGAATGGGGACTAATAAACTGCATTTTATAGTAGTGTCGAGTTCAAATACCAACTGGACCTCTTTAGGCTATTCTTGTATAGAGTGCCACCTGGGGACTCTCCTCAATGCTCATGCTCTATGAGAAAAATAAGCTACCCTGGTGGTTAGGGTTTTGAGGTTTTTGCTAGAGTCATAAATGCCGAAAATAGAAAGGCTTTGAAACTGCAAAGTCTATCATTTGTGGGGGTGTAGCTTCAATTGAATGATTGAACTTGGTAAAAGTTGGTATGATTATATCGGCAGGATGGCCCTTAAAATGAAAGCTTTTAAAACTTCAGAATTTTTTGGACTGCCCATGGACTTAGGTCTGGGCTGAAATTCTATCTTGTCTGCTTAGTCAAATGGAAATAGGCCTGGACTTTGGTGAATTATCATGAGCCCTGCCCAATTATATCAGTGGCCTTTCCCCATTACCAATATTCCCTCCATGGCCCTTAATGAAACCCAAAGATATTTAATTTCCTGAATTTCTTGAGGGGATGATGCAAATTTATATCAGATGCCTAATGTCTGCCTCAAACTGGGCCCAGGGTTCCATTTTTTTTTTGGGAACCAGAACTGGCAATGGATCTATCCTTAAGAAAATTTAGGAACTGGAACTGGAGGTTCTTCATAAAAGGCAAGCACCGCCCAACACTGGTTATTACTAGCACAAAGTTGGCTAATTTTTGGGACCCCACTGCCCAAATTACATAGCCAACTTCTGGGGTTGTGTCCTAAAAACTCCCATATGGATTCTCAATTCCAGGTCCTAATGATGAGCTTACCTTTGAGTGTAGTTCTCATAAAGACTAAGCTAACACATTCTAACACAAACTGTATGATCTGAAAATTTTCCAAGGACCGCATGTTAGCCACTAACTCCAATTCAAAATCATAGTGTGTTTTCTTTAGGGTGTTGAAATGATGTTTGAAATCTTCAGTCTCAACATACCGCATTCAAATTTAGCCAATTTTGCATTGCAACTTCTAACTCTTCACTTTTAAAATCATTTACTACCAAAATTGGGGTCTCAATAAACAAGGAGCTCAACTCATTGTGTAATGAGTAACGACTTTGCCCTTCATGACATGTTCAAACTAGTGTTGGTTAGCTATTAACTTTTTTTAATAACTAGTTAATTTGGTTCTTTAAATTTTCTAATCAAATAACCGTGATAGCTCTATTTTCTAATAATTTAAAAATATATATCTTTCATGATGCTTTTTTCTCATGCAAGGTCGATTTTTTCACAAGCAATTCTTACTTCATTTAAATTAGTTGGTTATATTTTTAAATCGTTCTTTAACATCAATTTAAGATTTTAGACTTAAAATAAAGACATTTTGTAAAGTTTCAAATTTTTCATAGTTCAAAAGAAAAACCAACAAGCCTTCATAACAAAGATTTAATATTAGAACAAAAACATAAGGTCACATTTTGAAATATAACCTATTCAAAACATTATATTGAATTTTTTTTCAATGCATCTCATTCAAATGAGCATTCCAACTCATTTAATTCCTCCTCTAAGTCTACTTTAAAATCTACTAATTCCACCAAACTAGAAAGAGCCTTGCAACCAACCCTCACATCATTCAAACAATTCTTATTCACAAAGATTAACTTATCTTATAATTGCAAGCATCATCTCTTCAAATTGGTGAGTATACTAGCAAGAGAAGAAATTTTCTTAGCTTTAATTCAAAAAATTATAATCTCGAACATTCGTTTATTTAAAAAGCCAATAGTTGAGAACATAGATTCATGTTTCTTCCACCACTTCAAAGGATGTTTGATGTTTTTTAGATCAATTTTATATCTTTGGAATATCAATAGTTCCTAATTAACACAACAACACATTTTGGGTTTTGTGACTCGCTTTTACAATTACATACTAGTCAAAAAAGACATATGTGACTAGTGACTAATGAGTTGTTAAACCCATGTCATTTCACCGTTTTAGTTGCAAAGGATGTTTAATTATAAAGCTTAGTCATTTTAACAATTATGATTTTTTAATTTTCTTATAATATTGAAATTACATGTCATCATTGACCATGGTATGATTTGTAAAATGCATGCTTATTCATTTTATTCAACTAAGTGTTACAAAAGATGCCCTAATGGATGGATAACATGTGTCGAAAACCTATAACATGTTATGAATCATTGCAGATGATCAGAAGTCAACCTAATTTAACCCATGTAGGGTAGCCAAATATCAACGTAGCCTAACCTAGTTAGGCTAGGCAATTTAGCCTAGTTTGCCTAGCCAAAAGTCAAACTAGCTTAACCTAATTAAACTAGTTACTTATGTTAGGCAACTTAGGCTATTTAACCTAGGCTAGGTGACATAAATTAAAAATAAACATTGGATTCATAGCCCAAGAAACCTAAACTAGGCTACGTAATCTAAGCCAAGTGGCCTAAATATCATAAGTTGCAAGAATGAGGACTTGAACCCCTCACCTTCACTTTGGGGTTCAAATCTTCATCCATTACACTACCACATTTTTTTATACTAATTATATTTAACACAAAGTCATAAAGTTCAAAATTTTTAGCCTTGAATTAACCTTTGCCACCCTAAGTTGACCTAAGTCAACCTACCTATTACCTACCAACTTAGCTTAAACCTAGACCTCTTTAGGTTGTTTTAAGATGAATTAGTTTGTTAACCTATATTATTTATTAACTTAGCCTAGGTTAACTTAAACATTTTTGAGCTAAAAATACCTAGGATAACTATATCACATTTAGTCACATCATAGTTGCATATAGTTGCACAAACTTGAGGTGGTTACAAACTTGATAAAATATTTTGTAATGAACTTACTCAAGTTGACTTGGCAAAAGAACCTAAATCTAAGAACCTAGGCAAGCTTATTTAGGTTAACCTATTAGTAAGGTAAGGTAGATGCAAGCTATGATGGCTCAAAAGTGGCAAGAATCCTAATCCCAAAAATCAATATAAATGGAAAAGTAAACACTAGAATGGAAAAAAATGTTAAAAACCAATGTTGCGGGGGCCATATGTGGTGATTAATCAATTAATAAAAGTCATATGAAAGGTTGCTCATCTAAAAAATTCTTTATTATACATGTTAGGAAAAATATATATATTGAGATGAAACCATAACAAAAAATGCATTTGAATGTCAATTTAAAACCCAGATTATAGTCCATATGTCCATTTTAAAAGTTCATTACTATATGGTTGGTGTATGTCTATTGAATTGACTATTTAATAAATATTTTATTCAAGTTGGAAATTTTAATCCATAAATATTTTTGTCAAAATGATGATTTTATAATGCATTTGTGGCATTTGAATAAAATACACTCTATAAAAACTCCATAAGGACACAAAAAATGAGCCACCATAACTTGCATTTATTGGTAACCTATTCTAAGTATATTTAAACATACTAAATGCAGTAAATGTTTTATGTCTAGTTAAATAATTTACAAGGTAGCTTATATTATGAAATAGGTTTGTACTAAATAGCCTACATACATAGGTTAACTTAATAGGTATGTTAACCTAAGCTAGTGTGTTAATAATAGAAAAATCAAAGAGTTATGCGTCACATTTTCAAAACAACTTTTAATATTATAGTCATAATTACAAATTAACAATAGATTGTTTAGTACACGTACACATGCATGTGAATTCATGACTTCAAAAACCTCTTGGCACACAAAAAATTATGGTATGCCATGACAAATATTGGTGCCATAAATTCAAGACACAAAAACTTATGGTGTCACAAAAAATCATGGATTGCCATGAAAACTTGTGACACCTTGTTACCAAATGACATGTCATGTTTTCATCACATGGAAGACCGAATCATTATTAATCGCAAAGGGCAACAATATTTCAACTAGTTAATAAATGAAATTAATTCATCAAATCAATGACATGAATCATGATATGAAATTAGTGTCACAAGTCATGAAGTGTTGTAACTATTAATTAACCTTATTGCCATGTGGCATGCCACATTAGCATTACATGACCATAAGTTGTTATTATTCACCAAAAGTTGCAAGAATCAATGGAATTTTGTTATTACCTAATTTTGGATGATTAAAATACATTAAAAATAAAATTTTGAAAATTTGATATTTGTGTAAAACCTATCAAGTTGTGATATCAACTACAATCACAAAACCATAATGCCACATGGCATCACAATGTCTTTTACAATTACATAATCATTAACATGAACTTGTAGTTACAATTGTAACAAAAAAAAGACAATAGTCTTTTTCTTAACCAATTGTTAAACCCAAGATTGTGTTGTTGTGTAACAAGTTCATAACAAGTTCATTAATGTTTACAACCATTTCAAATATATTCAAATTGTTGTTTTCATCACTTTTATTAACAAAAGAATTTTTAGTTTGAGGTAATGCCTGTAAATGATGATAAGATCTAAAGAGCATACAAAACAAGGATCTCCTACTGTACTTTTCAACTATGGCAACCCTTTCAATTATTCAAAATGAATAAAATAATATATTAATATCAAAATTTTAAATATAAGATTTAACATTAGGGATAACATATTATGATAGCATATTGTGAGTTCTTCTTTTATCATATTTTGTCAAAAAAGAAAGGAAAGAATCTATGACCCCACAAACTTCCTTTTTCATGTTCATTATAAGAACCCCCCAACAATATTTAAGAATGAATCATGATCAATCTAAGTATCCAAAACAACAAGACAATTCATTTCTTCTTTTAGTTTAAGGCTCATGGATATAATTGCATTTAAGGGATCACTCAATAAGAAATGACCCCTGGACTAATTTAAGTCATAAGTAGTGACAATAGGAAACAAAACATCTATTATAATTTGTGATATATGTCATATATGTATGTGTCAATGACCTTAATAATGGTCTTCTTGTTATAACATAGGACAATGGCTTCTCAGAATTGAAAAGCCTTCTAAAACATGCTTATTTTTGCTCGCAAACCTACACAGTAAAATTTCCAATCATGAAGTAAAATTCTAGAGTGAAAAGATTCAAAACAATAGGAATAAATAAATAAATAAATAAAATAACTTGCATATCACCTTGTTTTAATTAATGTGTTTAATTTTTGGGGCTTAAAGGTTGCAATAATGTTAGATTTCATCCATTTTTGTCTTCTTTTTCCCAACTTTTTAAGCCATGATATCCATATATTCTATAAATTTGCCTTTGATAGAAGCATATTCAAGCCTCTACACATTTTTTTCTTTAGCAATTAGATATTGACAAGCCTTAAAAAAGATGGCTAGTCATATCATTGTTGAATTATAATCCTACAATAGTGGAACAACAATCTGTATATCATCATGATTAGAAACTATAGCATAAACCATCATACATTTCACACATTTTGCATGGACTACTAGGAATCCATAGTTTAAGACCTATGCACATTGGATTACACTAGGAAACAAGTTGTGTGGCAATAGGTCCACACATTTTCCACCCAATCACCCACATAGTGGTTGTAAATGGTTTAATCCATTATATAGGTGGTTTACATGTGTACAAATATGGTTTAATAGTGAGATGTTACTATGTGTTTGGCCTAAGTTAGACTAAATACCTTATGTACCCTAGTAGCTTAGTATGGCTAAGTAGTTTGCAAGTGTGGTAAAAACTTGAACCCCTCACTTTCACATTGAAGGTTCAAATCCTTAACTATTACACCATATCCTTTTTATGTAACAGTAATTATCACCATATTATTATAAACATTTCTTTCTAATGACCTAAGTAACTTCACCTAGGCTATCCAAGACCTAAACTTAAGTTGACTTAGGTAGTATGACCTATGCATATGTAGGTAATACACCAAGGTGTACATAGGTAGTAGTACATATATTACACAAATTTCAACATTGTATATCTAGTGTTACTTATATACACCTACTACAACCTAAGTTGCATACTAGGTCTATTCAGTTTGTGTAGCCTAGCTAATATATTAAGCATACTAAGTGGGTGCACTAGGTATACTACTATCTTATCTTATGTAGTACACTATGTAATAAACTAGGTATGTGTATATGTTACAAAATTTATTTTTATACAAAAATTAAAACAAAAATTTGTACAACATGATTATCATCCAATAATTTGCCACTATAGTCACATTTTAAGGGTCAACCCATTGGTATGCTTAAGTATACGGAATGGCTAATGGTGTATCCACCCAATGGCTAGTTGGGTGGAATGTTCTAGTGGTTTAAGATGTAATTTTTCTTAGCGAGTGAAACCCTTGTCGCATAATTAATTATATCATAAAAAATAACATAATTGATAACTAGTGGCAAAAAAGTTGGATATACCAATTAATCATTGCCATTGTGCTAACTAACAATTATTGCATTGTGGCCCAATTACCATGGTGGCAATGTGAATATGTGGCAATGCCATAGGCCAATTGTAAGGTAATTACTTCAAACAACTTTCATGTAATTTGCCCACAAAGTCAAAATACATTGACCACAATTGTATACATGGGACATATTCAAATTATATAAGGGTTCATTTTGCTACTAATATGTGATTATCATAAAACTTTGTGAATTTTTGATGTGGCATTTTATCTTTAAATGCTCCATATTTCCATGGAATAAATGTAGCATAGTTACATTGGACACCTAGTTGTAGGGCAATGAAGTTTCCATGGACATGATTTAATGAAAACATGTGTTTTGAAAACTTTCAACCACACCCAAAGTCTCACACTTGACTATGATTTGAAAACAATTATCATGGTATACAAATTTGACCATTCATCCTTCACATAAGCAAATGTTTTTTTTAAAAAAAGATATTGTTTTAGAAGGCATTGCAAATTTCTTATGAATGTTTAACCTAAAGTTTCATATCCTTCAAACAAATTAATTGTAATATGTTTTAACACTAAATGTTCTCCTTAAAAATTCATAACCAATACAAAAATTTCATGTGCTTCTTTGGACATCCAAAGATTGAAACTTGTAGTAACAAAAACATAATCTATCAAAATGGGCAAGACATATGTTTATTTTTTCTTCTCAATCAAATTTGCTAAGATGTTTTGACTACAATTTTTCTTGAAAGGAAAACAAGAAAAAGGAATAACTACATTATCAACACCTTAATTAGATATTGTCAACAAATTGAATGAATAAATGGTTTTTGACAACAAGAAGACCCAAGTTTTCCTAAAACTTTTTCTAGTGCACATTATCCATTTTATAAATATATATGGCCCCAAAAAAATTAGAGATAACACTGCCACTTACGGTAGGCCTTTTTTTTAAAGGTTGTGTTTCCACAAAGGATTTAAAGTCATTATTCTTTTAGTTTTGGTAGTTGTGATTATTTAATTTTAGTAAAGCATAAACATGAAACAATGGAAGAAATTACAAGCACTTACAAGTTCTTCATTCATTCTTCTCAAAATGATGCATAATGCAAAAACAAAATGTTAATGAAGATATGAAAATGTTAATGAAGTCAAATGTCAATTGCTATCCTTAGTTCATTTCAAATCAAAGTGTAATTTGCAATAGATGACCTTGCACAAACAAATCACAACGAAAACACAAACAAAACTCAACAAACTTGAACAAAACATATAAACAAACTCCTATAAATAATAGCTATAAAAAAATGAAATTTATACAATTTTAAAAAAAAAAAAAAACTTAACAAATAAACAATCAAAGAACCTAAACTACAACCATACAACAAAAGCAAAAGCAATAACCAAAAAACAAACCTTGAGTTGGATCTTGTTTGTTTCATAGTTCTATTTTTCTCTCCATTATGTTTCACAATTCTATTTCTCTCTTCATTTTGTGATGGTGTTGCTTAAATCTTAACACTACCCTAATTAATTTACCCCTAACCTAGTGCCTAAGTGAAAACTGGACATGGAATTGTCTTATAACTTATTAAGGATTTAGATTTTGAACTAAATTCAAAAGAGATTTCTTTCAAAGTAAATAATAAAGAAATTTGTAGAGTTGCCTTAAATTACACCCTATGTTACACCATGTATTTCAAATCTCACCTTAAGAAATGATGCATCTGTAAAGTCACCCTGAGTTACAAGGTTTTGGGAAAATAGAAGGTGAGTCAAGGTTTGACTATGTTGACCATCCAACTTTTGGACAGTCCATTAATTGAACATTGGGGGATGTGGAGGTATGGGGGTGGCATGGTCAATTCATGAACTCATAAGGCAAGGGGGGGGGAGGGGGCATGGATTTTTTTCAAAATTAACATTAGGGCTATTTGGGGAATTTTGATTGGAAGCAACATTTTTTACTGTAAAAATTTCCTCCAATGGTGACCCCAAGATTAACCCCTTACCTTTTCAAAGGGTTTCTTTATGAAATTTTCAATAACTTAGGTAGAAAAATAGGTGATGTTTGGAGGGGTTGGGGGATGATTTCTTTTATGGTTGGTTTGGGGATCATCACCTAGGGCACTTTGGATACCTATTTATCTAGGTGCCTATTTAGGTTAAGGATATATAAACCCAAACAATTATCGATTTTCTTCTCTTTTTGCAAGTGCCATTCCAAAGAACTCTCTTGAACCATAAGAAGGTTTTGTTTGGGTTGAGGGTTTCAAGTTCACCTTTTTTTTTAGGAGGACCCTATTTCATTTGTGCTCCCAATTTGTTATTTTATGGAGTTTGTTGTGCCTAGTCTTGATTCAAGCTCCTCAAGTAGCAATGAAGAGCTCCTTGATGAGATTGATGCCAAACATCAAATTGCGGTGTAAGCCACAATCACATGTGTCAACACTTGGGAGTTTTTCACACCAACGGAGTTGGAGGAGGGTGGTGGGCAATTTGTGTACCTTAACATAGTGTAAGACATTTTGACGACCATGTGGGCCATGCCAAGTTTGTTCAAATCCTTGACCAATTTTAGTTTGATTGAGTTTGAGGAGTTGGCACAACTTGTGGTCCCCACCATCATTGGTCATGTGACATCCACCGAGGGAACCACACCACATTTCCAAACAACCATCCAAATTGACCTCGAAATAACGCTTGCTAAATTTCATATTGTATATGAAACATGCTAATGTCACCAAATATGATGCATTTTTATGGAATTGGAACAAGAGTACAATAAATGATGATGGCATCTTTATTGCATCTTGCATCAATTTCGCCATTATCAATGAGATCTAGTGGCCCACTATTAAGGAGCATTGGGTCTTGGTTACATAGCTTCCATAGTTCCAGGGTTGCATTGGATTTATTTGATGGTACTCTCATAAAAATTCATAAGCCTTGGAACAATTTAGCCCATCAGGGTTGGTTTAATGGGTGGAAGAAAATGTATTGCATGAATAACACAATGGTGGTGGACCACCATGGGTTGTTCATATATTTGGACCTTGGGTACCCTAGGTCATTCCATGACATCAGTATTTTGTGATAATCAAACATCCACACAAATTGGTGTCAACACTTTGTCCACACATACGAGTATTTTGAATACTTGTTGGGTGACCCAGGGTACATAGGCGAGGATATGTTTGTGATGCAACACATTGGGAGGCGCAAGTTGGCACTTATAGCTAACCTTCTTGCAATTGTAGCTTATAACAAGATGCATGCAGGTATTTTTTAAAAACCACCATCTCATTTCATTTGTATTTAATAGGGTTTAGGATTTTTAAGGTTACGGCTCACATTTTAAGATTTTGAGTTTGTTTTTAGAATTTAAGGTTTAGGTTTAGGTTTTAATGTTCAATGTTTTAATGTGTAAGCTTTAGGTCGAGATGTCAAGATTTAAGGTTTAAAATTAGGTTTTAAGTTTTAGAGGTTTAAGTTAAGGTTAAGATTAGGGTTTTAGTTTAGGTTTAGGCTTTAAGGTTATGTTTTAAGGTTTAAGGGTTAAGGTTAGGATAAAAGGTTAGGATTTAGGGTTTGGAGTTTGGGTTTAGGTCTTAAGGTTAAGTTCTTAGCTTTGGGTTTAGGATTAGGTTTTAAAAACTAGTTTAAAGTTTAGGTGTTATGGTTTAGTTATAGGGGTTAGGGTTAGGATTAGGGTTTTCATCTAAGTTTAAGTTTTAAGGTTATGTTTTAGGGTTTAGGGGTTAAGGTTAGGATAAGGGGTTAAACTTTAGGGTTTACAATTTGGGTTTAAGTCTTAAAAGTTAAGTTCTTAGGTTTTGGGTTTAGAATTAAGTTTTAAGGCTAAATGTTTTGTTCAAGTTTTAGGTTTAAGTTTCATCTTAAAATTTTTGGTTAAGGAAAAATTTTAATTTTAAGTTTTTATGGTTAAGATTTAGTTTTAAATTTTAAGTCAAGTTTAAAATCTAATTTATATTTAGGGTTAAGGGATTTAAAGTTTCAAAGATCTAGATTAAAATTAAGGTTTCAAATTTGGGGTTTCAAATTATGGTTAGACGTATTTTCTTAAAAATCAAGGGTTTCAGATTTAGAGTTCTAGATTAAACTTTTAGAAGTTAGGGTTTAGGATTTAACGTTTCATGTTTAGGGATTTAGTAAATTAAGGTTTTAGATTAGGGTTTCAAAAATTGGGTTTCATATTAAGTTTCATTATTTTGGTGTTCCATATTAGGGTTTCAAAACTTTAGGGTTTCATATTAGGGTTTCAAAAATTTTGTGTTTGGGTTTCAAAAACCAAAACCAATGTAATTTTGAAAGTGTTTTTTCATATTAAGGATTTTAGATCTTAAACTTAACCATAACAAAAATAATGCAGGTTTCAGGGTTAGGGTTGAATGGGGTATTGGAGGCTTAAAGTCCAAATGGAGAAGGTTGATGAAAAGATTCAATTCAACAAAACAAAAGTACAATCACCTTTTTAGGGCAACAACACTCTTAACAAACTTCCTACATAAGTGTCACCAAAACTTCACGATTAAAGTCATTGGTGAACAGTAAGGTTTCAGTAGAGTTAGAGAATTTAATGATTAGACCTAGAAAGAAAGTGTGTGTGAACCTCAAATACAGAAAAAATGAAATTGAAGACTAAAGTAGAGATAAAGAGCCAAGGTTCTAACAACAAAAAGCCTCAAAGCTTTGGAGGTGTTTGACCTTTCACAGGTTGATGCATTCATGAGATCCAAAACATTAATATAAGCCCCAAAAAAATATTCTCTAAAGTTATGATTATAAACCTTATAAAACTGATGTTTGCACCCATCCACATTCAATCCAACTTTCATCCTACATTCTAATCAAAACCCTCTTTGCCAACTATCAAACTAGAAAGCTTCCTTCTTAGTTGCAAGGGATGTTCAATTCATAGTATGTCCGAAGTTGGTAGGGATTGGAAAGTATTTTCCCATGGAGTTGTAGATAAGAAGTTTGAAGCTATCATTGCTTCAAATATACAACTATTTGCAATTGATCAAAAGACCTTAGAGGAAGATGAGGCTCATAAACATATAGATGGATGGAATGAGAATGGGAGTGATGAAGGTTCCTCACTTGCAAAAATATTGCAAGTAGATGGAGGAAGGTTAGTTATTGATTATGGAAGTAGAGCTCACATCTTTCGAAGGAGTGTACAGCTTTTTGGAATTAAAAAAACAGAAAATGAAAATTGTAGGAGATGATCTCATAGTACTAAAGTTTTGTGCAAGGTTCAACTTGTCAACTAGAGTGCACATTGTAAAAGGATTATAAAAGCAAATAGAATGTAATAGTGGTGCATGACTAGCTTCAGATTTCATAGAGCATTATTAGAGTTGGTCTCTTTTCATCATTCCATTTGGGAGGGATATTCTTTTAAAGAAAAATTCATGTGAAGACCGGGTGGCTTTTCAACCTCACTACTGCTTCCATTTTTGTGATTGTGCATCCTATAATGTATTAGACAATCAATGGACATAGATGTAAGGATTTAGGACTTATACATAAATGCCCAAATTATACGTTTGCAATATGGCTAAAAAACTTGAAAAGTTTTAAGGGAGATAATGCAAACAACTTGGATTTTGATCACCCACAAGGTTGGGCAAGACATCCAAAGGCAGGGGATTGAAGAAGAAATGTAAACCCTAGCAAGAAGGAAAAAATTGTTTGTTAATCAATGTTGCAGAAAGAAAATGAGAGAGATAAATTCTAACAAGTATGAGAGAGTCTGAGAGAGAAAGATTAGATGGTGTGAATAAATTGATCAGAAGTTTAGAGAAAGAGAGTGTGAAAGAGAGTCAGGATTTTGATAGTTTTTAGAGAGTGAAATAGAGAAGCTTGAAGTGGTGTGAGTGGGCTCAAATATGCTGACACTAAATGTAAACACATAGAGAGTGAGAGAGAAAGGCTAAGTTTTGATAAATTAGAAAGAGAGAGGGGATAAGATAATAAGGTAATTGAGAGGAGTGAGAGAGAGGGATTTTGTGTGTGTGTGTGTGTGTGTGAGAAAGAGAGAGAAATAACTTTTGATAGACTAGAGAGAAAAACAGAGAGAGGATGAAATTTTGACAGGTTTGAAAGAATGAAAGATTGAGAGAGAAGTTTTAGGTGATGTGAGTGAGTTCAAATATGTTGACATTGAATGTAGATAAAGAGAGTGAGAAAGAGGTTAAGTTCTAACATACTAGAGAGAAAGAGAGAGGGGATGAAATATTGACGTAATTGAGAGGAATGAAAGAGAAGGATTTTGACAAATTAGAAAGAGAGAATTTTTTTTTTGATAGACTACAAAGAAAGACAAAGGATGAGATTTTGACAAGCTTGAAAGAGTGAAAGAGTGAGAGAGAAGCTTGAGGTGGTGTGAGTGGGTTCGGATACGTTGACATTGAATGCAAGTAGAAAGAGAGTGAGAGAGAAGTTAAATTTTAACAAACTTAAGAAAGAGAGGGGAAGAGATAATGACATAATTGAGAGGAGTGAGAAAGAGGGATTTTGACAAACTAGAAAAAGAGAGGGGGGGGGTCTGATAGACTAGAGAGAAAAACAGAGGATGAAATTCTAACAAGCTTGAAAAAATGAAAGAGTGAGAGAAAAACTTGAAGTAGTGTGAATGGGCTCGAATACACGGACATGGAATGTAAATAGAAAGAGTCTAAGAGAAAGGTTAATTTCTAACAAATTAGATATAGAAAGAGGGGATGAAGTATTGACGTAATTGAGAGGAATGAGAGTAAGGGATTTTGACAGACTAGAAAGAGAGAAAGAGGGGGTTTTGATAGATTAGAAAAAAAAACAAAGAAAGGATGAAATTTTGACAAAGTCTACTGAATGAAATTCTGGCAAAGTTTGCAAAGGATGAGGATGAGATTTTAATAGAGTATGTTGAATGGAGGTATAGAGAGAAAGAGTGAGAGAGTGTGGATAAGTTCTAACAATTTAGAGAGAAAGAAATTTTGACATATTAGAAAAAGGATGAAATTCTGACACAATTGAGAGAGTGAGAGAATTTGGGATTTTGACAAATTGGAGAAAGAGACAAAAAAAAGAAAAAAAGAAAGATTCTTGTTGGTAAGGGAAATAGGAAGATATTTTTTTTAGAGATAAAAATTTCAAACATAATGAGAAATATTACAACTTGAATTCAAAAAAAAACTTGGCATTTGATCCCAAGTTACAAAAATTATAGGTGGAATACATCATGGTTAGTGCATAGTTGGAGCACCTTTGGTGTTAGGATGAGCCACGAGCAACACGGACACACAAGACTCACCACGGCTCGGACTTGGGGGAAGCCACCACCTTCCCGCTTATAATATACTCTGTGGCTGGCCACGGAGCCTACATCCAAATGGCTTTTCTTTCCTGTGACTCCCGAGTGGGAGTCCCGAAATCCCGCCAACTGGGACTCCCGCGACTTTGGAGCCCCATAACTTTGCGAGCAGACCTCCGATTGAGGTACGGTTTAAAGCAAAGTTGTAGCTCTTGTCAAGAGCTTTTTAATGGTATGTCGCATGTCATCTGTAGACAAATAAATCGGGTCGATTCTCGACTTTTTCTGGTCGGGAGTCAAATTGGCAATTTGATTCTCGGCCCTTCTTTTGGCCATAACTCGTGTTTCAGATGTCTAAATGAAAAATGCGAGCCCATTTCAAAAATTTACGTTCCAAGAGCTTTCCAATGATATAAAGAACGCCACAAGCCATTGAGTTTTGACCCCTCAAATTGTTCTCTAAAGTTTCGGAAGTCCACCGGGACTCCATTTCCCAAAGTGGGAGTTGCCTTGGGAGTGTGAGTGTTCACTCCCTCACACTCCCTCACACTTTCTTACACTCCCGGGAGTATGTGATGTGACTCCTCGGCTTCCTTTTGGCCCGCAACCTTGTAATGCCTTTGTTTTGATTCCCGGGCTTCCTTCCTCTTGGCTCGCAACCTTGCAACCCCTTTGCTTTGGTTGCGAGCCCAAAGTTAGGGTTGCGACAATGGGTCTACTGTGGGGTTGGTGGGATATGTGTGCTACTATACATGCTATCTTCAGAATTAGAATTAGATGACAGGGGAATGGTTCAACTAGGTTTCGAGGTTCCATGAACTTTTGCAAGGTTTGAAGTTCACCTTCAAACCACATTTTGAGGGATTGCCTTGGGGTATGATTAGTGGCTACATGTTGCAGGTAAGATTTATGATTGATTTTAACAACCTCCAATGCGTTCCAAGGAACACTCTCACCACAATGAGAAACTAAGGTTTGTTTATTCAATGAAACCACCAAAGCATTGACGGGGTCAATGGTAACAAAGTGAAAATGTGTGCAAGTACTATGGAATTTGGGAGAAGGGGCAATAATGTACACTTTGTTTCCAAGCATGTTTCTAAGAGCGGGTTTTGGGTACACATAGGTTCATTGGGGTTTTTAGGTTAGATTAAGGTTTGTAAAACAATATAAAGCAGTTGCTTTCTTGCGGGATTGAACTAATTGTGTTTAAGTTAAGGTTTGCATAAGGTTACAAATTTTGCAATAAAGAGTGCAAAAAGATGAAACAAACATGGAAAAAGACCACACACAGAACCAAAATGTTTCCCAAGTTGTGAAGCTTTCCGCACAATCATAGAAAACTTCATCCTTGTCTATTGTGACCATGGCTCTAGAAAGTTAACCTTAACCTGGTAGGTGAGTTGCAATGAGACTTGTGTGACTATCAACGACACTACAAAGCTTCCTTCCATCAACGTTCCTTTTACACAACAACCCTCTGTCAATAGTCCTCTTGCATGATGATGATGGTGAATGAGGCATGAGTAGGCCTTTTGGGGCTTACAGCTTTTGATGTGAAATGCTTTTTAGAAGCATTGCATCTTGTGCACATTTGTTAAAGTTATTGAACATTTTCACCATGAATGACTATATTTTCATTCAAAACATGCTACTATACCTACAACTAATGTTCAACACTTTGCCATGTGTTCATTTATTTTAAAGGATAAGGTTAGGCAGTTTCAAATTTAATTTTCCAGAATTTTAACAGTTGATTCCATTGTTAAACTGTTTAATTTGTGTTTATTTCTGTAGTGTAAACAACTTATTGTTTATTGGTAATAGTGACCCAATGGTTGGGACAACTTAATGTTTTTAAACAAGTTGTGAGTTCAATTCTCAACAATTTCGACAAACATCAATAATTATTTTTTGTCACATTGACAAGAGCTCAACATGGTAATTGGTTTTCTTATCTTTCCTGAATTAATTTTCTCTCTATATAATAATAATAATAATAATAATAATTTTAATTGTCTAAAGTACATGTGTGTCAGGTTGCATACCAGGTTCACATGGGCTGTAAATTGTCCTGCAACCCGGGCTGGCAAGTGGGGATTTTTTAATTTATTCCCAATTCTTTTATAAAATTGTAAGTAATATAGAAATAGCTTTCTTTTGAGTCTGCATTATGGCATGCTCTGGTCAGTCCTTGGGTCAATTTTGGGTTTTGGGCCAGTTCCAGATTAGGGTCTTGGTCAAGTTCCCAGTTAGGAGATTTCAGCTGCTGAATTTTGGTACATTATTGGAACTGGAACCACAAGCCGCAAAATATTTTACCTTACCCTAGGGTCAGTTTCCTCATTAAATAATCCTTAAAATAGGGAAACAAAATTTCATGAAAATATGAAGCAAAGCTAGTTTATATTAATTAGCTCAATTATCACAAGCTATAATCTGAATAATTGCATTCCTGACTCTTGACTCGTCATATGACAATATCATAGTAGAGCATGGAATGATAATAAAATTGAAATTTATGAAAATGAATTTATTTTTTGAAAGAAATAAATTTATTCATTTTATCAATGTGGAAGTTGACCCTGAGCTATGGTCATACAGGTTTTGGCTTTTTTAGATAAATAAGTATTCATATTTTTTTTTGTAATTTTCTCGGTCTAACTGGTATTTAGGTTTTTGACAAGTTTGTACAAGTATATTGTACTTCTTGGTTAGGTTTTAAGTTGGTTGTAGAACACTACTGGGGTATGTACACAACCTCTAGTCTTGGACTAGGTATATGTAAACCTAGGTTGACTTTGTTTGACTTTCTGAAACTGGAACAAGCTGTTGTTTTGTTTTATTTTCTTAAAAAATAACTTGAAGCAAATGTTAATCTATTTTGAAAATTCCCAACAAACCGGAACCAAAGATTATTTTATTTTGAAAAATTCCCAGAAAAGAAGGATCCAGAGGTTCTAGTTTCTAGAATTCTGAAAATATTCCCCAAAAAAAAAACTTAGACCATACATAATTATATTCTAAAAATTAAGTCTCTTTCTTATTGTGGGATAACTTAGAGCAGCTCCATTGGTAGGCAACATCAAAATGGTGTACTAAATTGTACTTTGGAAGAAGTACAACCATCAAATAGTGTGAAAATGGGTTTTGATCAGTTTTTTTTTTGGGTTTTTAAATTTTATGTCATAAACATGTTTATAGAATACAATTGATAACCCATTTTAATGACATTATTATTATTTAGTTGGTTATTACAATTTGAAAATTCAATACCTGGCCCATAAGGGTCTTGTAGGTTGTTTCGATGTTACATAATAGCTAGGTTGATTCATTATCAGTTTTTAAAAAATCAATAATCACTAGGTAGGTTAGTAATAATCTTATTGATAATTGGGTGGATAACTAGATGTTTTCAACATTGGGGTACCTAGACCATTGTTGGCTGGTTATTACTTTTTTCATAAGGCACGTAGGGGTAATGGTGTCAATAATATCAATCTAAACTATATCTATTCACAATACATGGTTTTGGTTGATAAGGAGAGAACATGGCAATATGACATGGCTCACTATTTTAAGCACTAATGTTTGTGTTAGCAATTCTTGTTAAATTATTACAATGTTTTTTGAAATCTACAAAATTTATAGATTTTCTCTATTATGGTTGGCAATAACTTATTAGCATGAAATCACATCCTAAACCACCAATTTTTACCAATTTTTACATTCAGGTCTTAGTTTCCCTCATGAGTCTATCATTAGTTCTTTTATTTGTGAGCATCATGGACACATGTACCATAAAATTTGTGCACGTTTGCAACATCATGAGCACTTGCATTTGCAACCTTTGCACACATCTCCAACATCATGAATGTTTATGGTTACAACATTTGTTCATCTCTATAACATCTACAACATCTACATCTATTTGTAGCCTTTAGATGTGAGCACCATTGTGCATTTGTTGTGTGAACTTCATTCACCATTGTTTTAAAAGAAGATGAAAATCTCAACTTCATTTGTCATCTTCCTTTTTGAGCATTTACATAGGAGCTATATCATAATGATCAATCAATGACCATTTGTATAAGAGTTACAACATGAGTCAATCACGATTTCACAAAAATGTCAAAAGGAAGGAATTGCCAATGTGTGGTGAATCAATCCATGATTTCATAGAACTATTGGAAACAAAGAATTCTCTAAAGTTGAAGAAAAATCCAAGCAAAACCATTTTTCAATTGTTTATTGAACTTTTATTTCTTCCGGTGAATGCCTATACACACACAATTTTTTTTATGGCAGTTGATGAATTAAAGTTTCAATGTTGTTGTGTATGGTACCACTTATGCCATTAACATGTGCACATTGAAGATAATCACAATATCAAAATCACCCACAATAATGTTGAAAGGTTCAAGCAAGAAAAATTTGAAAAAAATAAATCATGTGTAATGTGTATAACTTTTTATATCAACTTGTGAGGGAACACCATTATCTTTTGTTTACAAAAATGTGCATTTCTACATTCTAGCAAAATTATGCACCACTATCATGGAGATTTTGCCTATCTATGGTCATATTGTGTTTAAATAGTCTTATGTGTCATAGACATGAAGCTTCTTGGGGATGTCTTCATACAACAAATCTTCTGGCATATTGACAACATCCTTCACACACACATGGCAAATATTTGAAGGTGGGTACAAAAATGAGTGGACCAATTGGCCACAAAAAATTATCACTTTTTGCAACCACCCTTAACCTTTTCTAAGTTTTTAAGTGTATGGTGGTCAATTTGTTGACCTTAAAGTTACATAGTGTTGTGGTTCCTTTTCATTAAGATTTATTTCATATCATTTGTCAACAAGTTCAACTTTGTGAATATATAAGTAGGTGAAAGAATGGATTACTCATGCTTTGCATTTTAAACATTCAAAGTGCATGAACCATATGGAATGATCCAATCAAAAAGGCTTATACTAATGAAATAAATCATCCATCCAACCTACCTACCTATTTAAGCCTATACATACTTATCCTAAGCCTAACTACCTAACTATCTACCCACCTAACATATGCTAGGTTGCATATTCTATCCTAGTTTACATTAGGATAATTGCCTACCTTGCCTTAACCTAACTTAGACTAAGTAGTTGTCATGATTATATTATTTGTTATTATAAAACTTTAAATTATTAAGTATTGCCACATGTATATCATCTAGTGGACAATCTTTATCCAAGTCCAATGGATAGATTTTTGCCATGTGTATACATCCTAACTCTTTGTCATACGTGATTACACATTTTAGTTATAAATCCAATTGCAAATAATCATGTTAGATAGGCATATGTAACTACACATGTTAGTCAAGAAAACCAATTGCAAATATCCATACCATGTTGGATGAATGAAAAGTTGGTGTTAGTTGCATAATTGATGTGACTATCCTTTCGACTAGTTGCCACATATTGTTTTTTACAACTGAAATTCTATTCAACATGTCTAGGGTGATTAGACATTATAGCAAGTCACATGTGTCATTAATGATTAAAAATTAGTCATTAACAAATTTCTTACAGTGAATGATGAATTAAAATTGACCATAATAAATATCCAAGTTCAACTAAAAGATAAAAACAAGAGTAAAAAGAATTTTACTTATAATATGTGTCAATAATAGTAAAGTTGAAAGTGAATAATAATAACAACTGAAAGCAATCAAGAGTAATGACTTGGAGTGAATAACACCAACAACTAAGAACAACATTAATATTTGTTGACAATAATAATTATAAACAATGTGACCTCATATATTTAAAAAAAAACTAAATTATTAAGTGTGCAACAAAACATATGCAAATAGACAATTATAGGAAAAATTATGCAATGTAAACTCAATTAAAAAAACTGAAAGGAAGAGTAAAGGAACCTTACATGGAGTCCATGTTGACAACATTGATTGAAAGTGAACAAGAACAACTAAAAGTAATCAACATTGGAAAAAAAAAAACTCAACTAACATCAAATGTAGATGTACAAAAATCCTTCAAGCACAACATTTGTAAAAAGGAAAGAAATGAACATCTACAATTAGAAAGAAGGAGAGAATTGAACATTTGCAAATGGAAAGAAGTGAGTGGAGAGGAATGCAAAGCTTGTAGCTAAAAATAATTGACCATTACAACCAAAAGGAGTTGTAAATAATGGTGGTGTGACTTGTCATTATACTGATAGCTCCACAATGTTTGAACAATGGTAGGGTTTTGGGCAAACAAACAATTGTAATGATAACTTGGCAACTCTTGAACATTGGTAGGGTTTTGAACAAATAGGTACATTCATAGGGTTGTAGTTGCGTAAAGTATGAATGGAAGTAGGTTGGGTAAATATGGCTTATATGTTCATGTTAATTTTTGATAATTGGTTAAAATTAAATGATGGTACCTAGGATTACTACTACATTTATGTGTGGATAGATTAATAATTGGCTAGGATAGGTATCAATATTAATTTTTTTGAAAAAATAAAATTTGCTTCCTATCAATTTCACTATGAAAATAAAACCCATAGTTAATAATTTAGTTGGTTAATTTTATGATAATAATAACCACATATTATGCATAAGGGTTGGTTTTCAAATACTTACCTTGAGAAGGTCCACTTAATATACTAGGGTAGGTTTTAGGGTTTAGTTTCACTAGGAAAAAATAAAATTTTACAATTGCATTGAATACAACTATTGTTTAGTTCCAAATAAATCAAGTCACAAATGAAATAGTTACAAAAACCATGACATAAAAAATCCAATCAACAAGGGGAGCATAAAGTCCACAATCACCACATATTGAGTCTTTACATATAATTTGGAATGAAATTCAATATGAGCTAGTCAATTTTTTTCCATTTTAATTAATTAACAAGTTCATTTTTTTAATTTCAAAAGTTCACAATTAAAAATTGGTGTATTTTTATTTTAAAATAATTACATACCTATCTTCATAATCAAGTTATTATTCTATAACCAACTGTGGATTAACGATTTGATAATTATATTATTCATTATAGATCTCCAAGAAAAGAGTACCTTGCATAAATTAATATCATGAATCCAAAAGCAAGACACCATATCTTAATTTTGCCCCACATGCAGCTAAGTTAGTCTTTAACCCTAATGTTAGTAGTGTTAACATGATGCTTAGTGATAACACCAAGTGTGATTGGAAAAAAAGAGCAACTCCACCCATAATTGGCATGTGGCCTTTGCAATAATATTTTTCTCATTCAAGATTACTTGTTTATTGATTTCAAGCCCCACCCATAACCATGAACCTATGACAATAAAAGGTTAAAACCTACTAGTAACCAACCATCTGGACCAATCAGTATATCTAGCCAATTTGTAGGTGTTAGATTGTGTAGTCGCTTTTATTAGCTTTATCGCATTGAGCAAAAGTGTTAAGGGCATCTCCAGCGTTTCACTGGAAAATGGCCTGCACAGAATATTTTCACATCCAAATTTTGTGTTAAATTTTTTTCTCTTCCCACCCATAAATTCTAAATACTAAACATTTAAACACTGAAAAGTAGTGTAAAGATCACACAAGGGCCAATTAGTGCAAGGGCCAATTAGTGCGAACATCGAATCAGGAGCAGCAAGTGTGTGAGCAACAAACGCAAATAGCCAACAAGCATCATGTCTCTTGAAAATCCTGTATCGTGAAGAAATTTGGTGTACCCACATCGACTTTTACGTCACTTTGGTGTATTGCTTCATCCAAAAGAGATATGCAGGCCATTAACCAGTGAAATGCTGGAGATGCTGTAACTCACAGTCATTTTACTGAATCTGTCAAGAAGTTGTTTTTACCAATCTTCATCCAAAACATGTTGTATAGTGTGCCAGTGGAGATGCTCTAAGGGCATCTTTAGTGACAAAAATTGTATCACTAAATTGGAGGAAAAATAATAATAACATAATACAAAAATTGATTATGACATTCAACTTTTGTGCTGAATATGACACAAGGGAAGGAAGGGTGGTATGAACAAACAATTATTTTTAATTGGCCAATCACAACAATTAGCCCAGGTGTCAATATTTAAATGATGTCACAATAAAATATTGTTCAAAATTCATGTTTTATTGGTGGGGAGGTTGAACACTTTATCTCTATGTTCAATAGTGATACTAGCCCAAATGAGGGGCACTACTGAAGATGCTATAACATCACAAAAATTTGTTTTGACATGCATTCTTTTGCCATTGTAATTCTGTTTCCCATTATATCTCCTTCAAACTGTCCAAAATAATTTTCAAAAGCTGCTCCAAAGAAGGGTAGGGTTGAACTTATTTTGAGTTCGCCTTTATACCTGGAAGAATGCTTAGAATTGCACCCACTTCCCGCTTAATCCCACCAAAAGACGATGTCTATTTGGGAAATTTTTCATTGTATCCCAACAAGACAAGTAGCATGAAATGGAATGTTTGAAGTAAAGAGGGCAAATCTTTATTGCAAGAGAACAAAACAAGAAGGAAAGAGTTGAAAGAAGAAATTGAAAGGGACCTAAGGTGCAGGCAAGTTAACCCAGCTACTAACAGCAAGTAACAAATTAGATGTTACTTGCGGAAAGCGAGGTTTAAAGCCTAGCCTTGGGTGCACCAGCATCTACAGTTGTAATTTTATACCATAATGAAAACCCCAAAAGAATTTAAATTGGTTCTAAAGATTAGAATTTTCTCTTCCACTAAGACAAGGTCTGAGAATTCAGAGAGTAGAGATGAAACATTTCCAAGGTTAAATATAACTTAGCTGCTAAAATGCCTCTCTATGTCCCCACAATTCATGCCCAGGCAGGCAAAGAGAAAAAGGGTTAACAAACACAATTAGGAATTGAAATCCTACCTAGTCAATGACATGAGACAACATGCACCCAAGAGGCCCAGGTTTTTTTCCTTTTGCTCTGGGGGGAATGAGATTTTTTGAAATTTGGTGTTCTCAATGTGTTCATATGGTTTTAATCATGTTCTCAGCAAGTTCTCAATTATCATAACCACACGTATTTGAACTTTAGTCACACATTTATTATATCTTTAGACCGTAATAGAGACAAGAATTCTATGAGCTGGGGAATGGAAATGGCAAGAGCTTAATTGCGAGGTTGTAGTAAACTATACCCTCTCTGTAAATGACATAATAGAGACAAAAATTCTGTGAGGTTGGGAATGGAAATGGCAAGATCTTAATTATGAGGTTGTAGCCTGTAGGAGCTATTAGAGAGAGCTATTAGGACCTCTGCTTGGGAGGACAAAAGGGAACTTGAGGAACAAATCAAGAGCCTCACTGGGAATCTGATGGGAACATGGTGGAAACATCCAAATCCCAAAAAGATCTTAAACATTTCCTCCCCCCTCTCTTCCCTTCAACCCCAAGGAGAAGAACAGGGCCTTCCTGGGTGCATGTTGAAGCATCTCATTGGCTGCCTGAAATTTCTTTTCTTAAAACTGTTCATAACCATTTTTGGACTAGGCTAATACGCCTTCCGAAGAAGGTGGGTATCTATTAATAATAATGTACAGAAGTAGTAGCTACATAAGTTAAACTAGGTATGGTTTTTCTTCGTTGTTGGGCAAGTGTATGAGGGAGAGAGGGCCAAAACGCTGGGCTTGGCGACGCAGGCCGGCTTTCTAGATCAGCGGCGCGACGTGAGCGCGCTGCTGCCAAGAATGTGGTGTGCTCGCAGCTAGCTTGTGAGTTTTTGGAATTGAGATGATATTAACAGGACAGCAACCGCTTTTTATTATCGAACACGAGGATGTAGCATGCCTGCAGCAAACAGAGCAAAGCAGACCAAGTTTGTGCAGCTGCCAACCACCACCCCAGATGCTTTTCTAGCATTCTGCTTCCTCTAATGCTACCAAGTGTAATCAATTCAAAGTAAACTGTAGCACACAATATTTCTTAGCTGAAAGCCAACTAAGTATCAACTGGGTATTATCTTGCTACTTGAATGGGACAGAATCAGCTGTTTTTTTGGTGGCGAATTTTCTCCATTGTGCCAAAAAACTTTTTGAGAAAAAGACTATTCGGTCACGATTTCCTTATTTTGTGAAAAAAATCGCCAAAATACGAATTAAAAGAATGACCAAAATGCACCACAATTACCTACAACATGAGAGCAGAGTTTTTCTTAAAAAGGAATTTTCGTCATTTGGCGAATTCTCTCAGAAAGGAAATTGTAAAAAATCACCATGTTTCTAGACATTGTTCAAGCAAGGCAGCCAGGATGATATAAAAGGATTTTAATAAATTTCTACTTTCATAACTGGTCTATAGTCAAATGTGACTAAATCTCCTTGTGGATGATTGCCAACGTGACAACATCGAAAAATTGGAAGTAAAAAAAATACTGCATGGGAGGGTGCTTAAGATTTTTCTACTTCCATATTTTGAATATCACCAAATTTGACTGAATACTCTTGTGGATCACACAGTTTGTAGCAGCACTAAACAGCGTGATCAATACTGCAAGAACATTGAGAGATCTACACAGTCACATGATGACTGCAAAATTAGAGTTTGAGCAATTGGGACAAGTCCGTAACTGGATCAAGAGTTGCTGGTCACTAACTAAATATGAAGGATTTTCACAGATGCTAAATATTATCAGCCTGGTCATACTGATTGTCCAGTTTATTTTTTTCTGACAAATTTTGTCATTTTAGGAGCAAAAGAATTAAAAAAAATTTTGGTTTTTCAATGTAAATTCGACTCATTTTGCTACTTTTTTTTCTCGAAAATTGAAAAAAAACCCTGATCTGATCATATACCATTTTTGATTTGTTTTTATGAGAGATTTGTAACATTGAAACCTTTCAGTCCCACGCAATGCAGGCATCCCCCGGATCTTCCTGAGGTTTTCTGTCCAGGCTGTTCCAGCCAACAAAATATGCTCCAGAAAAGACATTGGTAGCAATTTTTTTGCAACTTGGAGGTTGCAAAATTGGCACTTCCACTTCTGGGACTAGAGGTCTATAAATGGGAATCAGCTACAGTCCAGGCGCCCAGGGCGAGTAGACTAGTGTAGTCACAGGGTTGGTTTTCTCCCTGCTTGAGCTTCCAACTGGTTTGATCATATCCAGGCTTTGAGCTCTCCTTCCACTAAACTGGCTTGATGTCGAAAGACGACCCAATTTGTTGATTTTCTTCTTCCAAGCGCATGGTCTCTGGAGCAGCAAAGATTGTTGTTGCATTGCTGCAGGGAGCTGCAGCTGCTTCTGTAACTAACTAGTGGATGCATTTCCGTGATCAGCTCTTCAGCTCTCTCTCACTGCATTTGTGTCGTGATTTGTAGCCCTCTCAGGAGCTCTGATTCTTCCAGGGGGTACTTTGGTCTCTTCTCTTCTAGACCTCCCTTTAGTGCTAGTACTAGACATTGCCGTGATCTCTCAAACCGGAACAATGTCTTACTACGGTTCTAGTATACTCGCATCCTACATTGTGTAGTGCCAATTTTGTTTTCCTGCAGTTGATCTCCCTGGGCTAGAATTTGACGCTCTCATGAATGTCTTATTATTTGCAGATTAGTGACAGCTTCTCTTTTGCTCTGCATCAAAAACCAAGCACCAGCTAGTTGTATAATTTATATTCCAAGCCGCATTTCTTGTCATCATATTATATATAATATAGTTATATATCTAGATCAGTAATATGAATTCAATATGTAGCGATATCAGATGTCTCCAAGGACTCATCGACTCAATGTCAAGGATGAGGCGTCGAAGGCCGGCTACAGTAAGCAAGTTCTTCGTTGGATCAAAATTGGCGCTTACAGTAATAATTTTAGTACTAGTGCAGACATCAATATTGGTCAAGCAAGCGGAAGGACAAAATGTGTCGAATATTACAACCGGAGGAGGGATCTGGGAGCTGTTATTGACGAACGCGGGTATACCATCCATGCATTCCGCCGTCACTCGCTATGGCTCTGTGGTTCTCCTCGACCACACTAATGTTGGCGCCGAGAACATCACCCTTCCAGGTACTGCTGCATATAACCAGCAACGTCTATGAATCCTCACCTCCAAACACTTTTATTTTTTCCTCCTTCCCTTTTTTGAATCGGTTTCAAAGTTCTAGTGCTTGCCAGTAGATGTCAGCCGTGCATCTGGACAAAGGGAAGCAGCTATTGTGTCCTAGCTGCAAGTCCCATTAGTACTGAAGATCCATGATCACACTCAGTCAGAGTTGTTGACAAACAATTAGAGCCCTAATTCTTAGAGTCCCTTTTCACTAGGCTGCTGTGATCAGGGTTACACACATTGTGCTGCAATCAAGCAGCCTAATGGAAGCCACTGACAAAGAGCCTTCTATCTTGCTGCAAGGCAGTCCCTTCCATTGGAGAGCTGCAAGTGCACTTGCATTGAAAGGAAAACTGGGAACACGTGTTCATGAAGAAAAAGACACATGTCAATTTATGATGAGTCCCAGTTTGCCTCACAGCTCCTGCAATTGCTCAATGCTTGACCGGTAGAGTTGTGAAATGACTCACAGCTAGTTGGAAAAACATAATGGAAAGCTCTTGTGATCAGAGGCTCAGCCTAATGAAAAACTGTCCTTAGAAGAGGCTGTGAAATGACTCATAGCTAGTTGGAAAAACATGATGGAAAGCTCTTGTGATCACAGGCTCAGCCTAATGAAAAACTGTCCTTAGAAGAGGCTGTGAAATGACTCATAGCTAGTTGGAAAAATATGATGGAAAGCTCTTGTGATCACAGGCTCAGCCTAATGAAAAAATGTCCTTAGAAGAGATCACATGCTTGTGTAGATGGCAAAACTAGTCTCTTCTATTCTTCACCGAAGTCTCTGCAGGACAATGGTGGCAGCTGATTTAGCATCAGAGGAATTGAAACGTGACGACTTAATTTTGTATGAAAGTTTAGCGAACAGTACTTATATGATGATCTTTTCTGCACAATCAGCTCACGAGAGTGCTAATTTCTGGCCGGTGCATATTCCGTGGTACGTACTACGTACCCATGTTATAGGTGGCAAGTGTCGGAACACAACGTACGACCTGGTACTCAAGGAGGATTGCTACGCACATTCTGTGCTGTATTCGCCCACCACAAACACTGTTCGCCCTCTTACCATCCTCACAGACACGTGGTGCTCAGCAGGACAGTTTGTTTCCGACGGTTCTCTTGTCCAAACTGGTGGAGGCTATGAAGGTCAACAGAAAGTGAGGTGATCAATCCTCTGGGCTCCATTCTCATCTGAATGTAAATTTGTACGTGCAGTACGAGGTCCTAGTGTGCAGGTTTGCACCTGATAGAAGGTTTTGCTTTCGAGGACGAAGAAGTCATTCCGTGCAAAATCCTTGTTACTATCGATTGTGAGCCCAGGAGTTTATCACAGCCGAGAGGTCCTTTACAGAGTTCCGGCTACCTCAAGAAGAAATTTTCTCGTTGATCAAAACTTGATCCGTAACTTGTCCTAACTTCCAGTTTTTGGATGCCTGTTTTTAGACTCAACGATCTCTCTGATCCCCTCTGCAGGATATTCAAGCCTTGTTCAACCAACCAGGTCTGTGACTGGGTGGAATCGACCACCCAAACCTTACAATTTCCAAGATGGTACACAACCAACCAGCTTCTACCGGATGGACGACAAATTCTGGTGGGAGGCAAAGCTGCCTTCACCCTGGAGTTCTTGCCATCAAACAATGAAGGACTGGTGAAACTCCCTTTCCTGCAGCAGACAAACGACTTCGAAGATGACAACTGGTACCCTTTTGTACATTTGCTCCCCACTGGAAACCTGTACATTTTTGCTAACAGGGACTCCATCATCTATAACTACAAGACCAACACTGTGGTGAAGCAATTCCCTCAGATTCCAGGCAACCCCAGAAACTATCCGTCAGGAGGATCGTCAGTGATGCTACCACTGACCTACTCTGATGGATATGTTGGGGTTCAAATACTGGTTTGTGGTGGTGCTCAGCTTGGAGCTTATGTAAATCACACTAGTCAACTAGGTTGTTCTAGTACTTGTGGGAAGATCACTGTAACCGACCCCAACCCTGTTTGGGCAATGGAGACGATGCCTATTCCAAGGTGCATGGGAGATATGATCCTTCTTCCTGATCAAAATGTTCTCATCATCAATGGTGCACAAAATGGTACAATTCCTTCACTATTTGTGGGTCACACCAGAACCACATTCCTGATCTCCATTCCTTATCCATTCAGATTACATGACAATCATCAAGGATCTAGTCAAGGATTCAAGGTCCAGTTGTCATAACGTATATATTTCTCTCTTAGTTTTCTTTGCTGGATTGCATTCTAGGGCTCACATCTTGGAATCCTCAATGAGTTCACATGTGACAAATTCCAAAAGACAGTTTTTTTTTAGAGAATCAGAACATAATTTGCATGAAATGCTTGAGATCAGAGGGAGAGGGAATTTACTACTGAAGAAATTTTTTGAGAGATGCAGATGAGCAAGTTGATATATGTAATTAAGTTGTGCTTGTGGAGCTTGCAGGTTCTCAGGGCTGGGGATATGCTTCAGTGCCAGCATTCAACCCAGTGTTGTACCAAACGTATAATAACCAGTCCAGATTTCTGATTTTTGAGCCCACCACTACTCCTCGCATGTATCACTCCACTGCCAACCTTTTGCAGGTATGAACTCTTAACTCAGCTGGAATAATTTAATCCAGGCTGCACTCCAATTTAGGGATTGATCACAGAGAATATTAATCCCTGCACTTGCAGTAGTTTAGGGTTTAATCAGAGATAATAATCCCTGTACTCCGGATTCTCTATTTCTAGACGTTTGTATCAACTTCATGCACAAGTCTATCTTAAGGTCAGAGACGAAAATGTTGGGACCACGTAAAATAACTCATGATCACTGGCCAAATTAATTAGGTCTTGATGATACTCTTAGAGAAGTATTTTGAGACGTTGGCTAATGATTCTTGGTCATTGTTGTTCAGGATGGGAGGATACTGTTAGCTGGGAGCAACTCCCACCAGTACAACACTTTTAGAAACACACCATTCCCAACAGTACTCAGCTTGGAAGCTTTCTCTCCCCCTTACATTGTGGATGTAGATCAAAGGACTATTATCCAAATCGTCCCAGCTCAGATTTCTTACCAGCAGTCTTTTGGTATCACATTCTGGGATCCGAACCCAGGAGCTCCAACAGTCACTCTTTCCGTGGTTCTCACAAGTGCTCCGTTTGTTACCCATTCTTTTGCACAAGGACAGCGGCTTTTGGTTTTAGACGTTGTGAATGCCACAGTTCCGCCGCACATTACTCGAAAAAAAAGCATCACTGTCATGGCTCCTCCAAATTCTGCAGTAGCTCCACCAGCCTACTACATGTTGTGGCTTCTCAAGAATGGTGCCCCCAGCATAGCGAGATGGGTCCAAGTTCTCCAAGCTTGAAATTTAGTTCCAAGCTTAAATTCACCTAAGTAGAACAGATTGAAATTTAGAGAAGACTTAGTACAGAGTGCCATGATATTGATTTGGATTAGTTTAGTTGATTATATTACGCGGTCAAAGAAGCAAAGATTTAGACTAAAGGGATTTTTGTGCAAAAGATTGAAATTTAGGGAAGCAGTAGAGGGCAGCGTGATATTGATTTGGATTAGTTTAGTTGATTATGTTGGGTGGTCAAAGAAGCAAGAAAGATTAGTTTAGCTTTTGTGCGAATAAGTCCAACAATACTGTCAGGGCTTCATTTGCACAAAGAAGCTCATTGACAGCAGAAAGGTTCAAGCAGAGCTACCACCTCATGCTAGGCTCCTGATTTTGGGATTGCCCCACCCAGGTCCACAGATCTGTAGTACTTACATCATAAGGAACCCTTCAACTTCCATCACAAACTTGTGTCATCATAATAGCATATACGAATCAATGTGTTGATATCAATGAAAACCCAAAACTCACAAAAGATAAAACATTACATCTTGACACATGCGATCTTGTATTTCATGTAAGTACTCAATAAATGATTGCATAAGATGTGTTAATTAACATAGGATTTGAATTACACATTTTCGGGTAGTAATGGCCCTTCTTACACAAACTATATGATATATGTATATTGCATATTGAAGAGCTCCCTGCAGAAGCAAAGAGTATTTGCATTTCTTAGTTGCACTATTGAGCAACCATCTTGTTTGCATATTCTCTAAAGTTCATGGGTCAGGCATAGAAGGTAGACAAGATGGATTGTTTGTTGCTTTACAAGTGTTATCAATCTTATGTACAAATTTTACATTGATGTTGGTTTGTTTATGAAGGTATAAACATTGGAAACTTTTCACACCACAATTACAAGCATAGTTGAAACCAGGATTGTCAAAACCGACGTGAAACATTACATTTGTGTTACATATCATGTTGGTGTCACATCCATTTTTTAGTGAACACTAACACCTAGATTGCTGCTCATTGAATTTTGTTTTTTTTCACTTTGCATGTAAGATTTTGAAACTAATTATTGGGTTTATTTATTGTGCTTTCAAGGCAATGTTTGTTAAAGTGAGAAGAGTCCTCACATCTTTTGTACTTCAAAAAAAATTAGACTATCCAGATGGGAACTAAATTTCAGCACCATTGAAATTTCAATGGGATTAAATTATGGTTGCCATCTTGACAAGCTAGTGTTTTCGTAAAGGGTAAAGCCCTATGTCAAGGGCATGATCAGACATAAAGACCTGCCAGAAATTCAGTAGAGAAACCGAAGTGAAACAGGAGGGGGGCATTATGACATAGGAAATGGCCTCCCTGCTCCTGGATGAACAAATATGCTTTATAAGGTTACCTCTGGATACACTACAAAATTTCTGGCAGATCATTAGGTTTATTTAAGAGTGGATTTTGGTAGCCATTGGGAATCAAGACCCAAGTCTACCCGGTCTGGCCCAACCCACCCTTGTCAAGCAAAAAAATCTAGATTATCAAGATTGCATCTGAAATTTATTGGTAATCAAATTTCAATGGTGATTTTAGTTTTGGTTGCAACTGAATTTCAATTTGCAATCTTGATGGTCTTTTGTTTCTTTTCCCCTTCTTTTGGGGGATAGGAGACCAAGACCCAAGTCACCCAATCCAATCCACATAAAAATAATAACTAAATAAATAATTCAGATTGTCAAGATGGTGAACAAAATTCAATCCCCACTAATCTTTGGTTGTTATTGAATTTTGAATCACCATCATCATGCTATTGTCTGATTTTGTTTTCTTCTTCTTCTTCTTCTTTTTGTGTTTTCTTGGACAAGATGAATACAAAAGAGTCGAGATTGAACTAAACCAAGTGGCCTAGGTCCCAATTGCCTATGGCAACCAAAATTTAGACCCCAAAAAGAAAATTGGTACAACGGACTGGGGGTCCCCATTCACATGATCTGAGGTTTGTCCACTTAGTCCACCTTGTCCCAAAAGGAAAACCAATTCCAAAGTATGAAAATCTAAGGAAAAAAGAAAATTGTGAAGATCACAGCCAAAATTCAAATGCCAACAAAACGTAGAAACTTGACTTGACTTTGCACTATGACCAACAAAAAAATAGAAGCAAAGAACAAAGAAACACATTTAAAAACTCTTCTTAAACTCATGAAAATCATGACCATGACCCATGGAACTTTATCATTGCAACAGGTTAGGACATCGCCATGTCCTCCGTTGTAATCTAGATTTTCCTTTTCCAATTGGGTAGGTCAATAATAGAAAAACCTTTGGATCGTAGATCGTTGAGAAAAAATTTCACGCTATAGTAAGGCACTCTTGCATCATAGAAAATTCTCTATCTCAATTCTCTCTCTATCTATATATAATAATAAATGTTATTGTGCTAAAAGTATACATAGTTTGGTTTATCCTTTTTTCTTTCAATTATTTCCTTTTGGTTAGGAAATCTTTAAACCCTTCACTTTTAATCCTTTCTATTGATCAAATACATGACAAAAATTCAATGCTTATTGCACAATTTTAAAGTACAATAAGAACTTCAGAGTATGGCCACCAAACAAACATCCGTTTGAATGAGACAAAATTAAATGTTCTTAATAATGTATCCATCAATTATGAATTACACATTGCAATAAGGGTTTTTTTTTCAAAATTGTCAAGTACGTGGATTGATGATCATCCACACAAGGAATGAGCCAAATTTGGCAAGAGGTCACTTAACAAAGTAGAATTTTTTTACAATCCCTGTTTGTTCTAATGACTTTCAAGAACTCAATGTTGTCTAAATATGGTGATTTCTAACTTCTTTCCCATAAAATATGGTGAATTGTCTACATTTTTTCCCAAAAAAATCATTTTTACACTTGCATTAGACTTTCTTTTATTTTCCCATGATGCAAATTTTCCCAAAAATTGTTGATTGCAAGCATCTACCAAAATCAAAACCTAACCAAGTTTGCATTTTTTAATGTAGAGAGGGATTTGCATTTTGTTGCAAGGAGCTTCAACAATTTTCTCAGCTTCAAAGTTCCCTGTTGTGAAAGTAACCACCTTTTGCCTTACAAGGTGATAGAGGCAAAAAGGTAGAAAGGGGATTTCCATTTCCCCTCCAACCACCAAGGGGATTCGTGCACATTTTAAACTATTTGAACGAAGGAACCTACAAAAGTTCCTTGTAATACTTCATAATTATGAAGTGTTTCAGTAGATTTTTCTTCATATGGGAATTCCAAATGGAATAATTCAAATTTCAGGCACATGATTTATGAATGAATTTTAGTAGAAAATAATTACATGCAAATGGACAAGGTTGTTTGTTATTACTATTTTACAACAATTGTCAATAAACATAATATGTAAAAGTGCAATCACAATATTATGACCAACGAAAAACACAACCATTATTTAGTTTTTCACATTTTTAAGTGATGAGTTAATGTTGAAAATTTTTGGTGCACTTTTGCAAAAATGTTCATAATACATTATGAAAACATTTGTTAAACAATATAACCATAAAATATTCATTGGATAAGAGTTTTTAAAACAATGAAAACATTGGTTACATTTTAATTTTAAGCACTAAGGAGGTGAGTGTGAGCAAATTTTGTGATTACACCCATAAGACTCTATCAAAAACCGTGTCATATTCCATTGCTACATACCATCGAATTGATTGTTGAGTGGAAACACCACCTCAAATAGTATCTTGGGTGAACTCGACCATCCATTTCCATTGTAATGACATGTTCAATAGAAAATTCATGCTAGATTGCACTATCATTTGTGTGCCATTGGAAACCTAATAGCGCTATGGTGGAATTGGACAAAATTTATGTATGTTTTTATCAAATTCTTAAATAAAACCAACTATTTTCTATGTTGCCTAATAACATCATTTTCATTGCGAAGGAAAAACTACATGCATGCATGTTCATGGTTTGAAACTATTATGTTGAATAGTAGTTTGAGTGTGGTTTGGTCACTATCCATGAGCTAAGTATGGATATTGCATAGTGGAAATGCACAATGGAACTTACACAATGTAGATGCAAAGTGGAAATTGCATAGTGGAAATGCACAATGAAAAATGCATGGTGAAAATGCACAATTTACCTTGTAATTTGATATACGTAATTTTGACTTGTTTTATTACAATGTAAAATTATGGTAGTTGGATGGCAAAGACCTTGGATGGTCTCCAAGGAGAAGAAAGTTCAAACTTTGATACCAACAATTGTATTTCAACCATATGTTGACTGTATATGAATCGTATGTTGATTGCATGTGTCGTATGTTGACTTTTTCATGTTGTATGTTGACCATACAATGATTATATATAGGTCATATGATTGGAAAATATGAATAATAATAATAACAATAATAATTTAAAATAATTAAAATATCGATCTCCAAAACGACTACATGTGTGGATGATGAGTGGAAATGCATAGTGGAAATGGACAATGGAAATGCATTGGCCAAATTCAAGCAACCATTGACCAAGTTATTGGGTGGATTTCCTAGTGGAATTGTTGCCACATGACCCATTTCCTAACGATGACCATTAAAGCAAAGTCAATTTCCACTACAATGGATTTCGAAATTTCCATCTATTGTTGGGTGGAAAATATAGTGGAATAAGATGTAGTTTTTGGTAATGAAAACTTGTCAATTGCCACATTCTTTTTATATGTGAATAACCATGTTACCTAATGCAATGAAAAAAAATTAGTGTTTTTAATGAACAATTTGACAAGTATTGTAACCTTTTTAAAGGCAATATTATACATTGAATCACTTCAAAGTAACTTCATCCATGTTCAATGTGTGGCCTTGCAATAATATTTCTCACATTCACAATTAATAATTATTTATTTATTTTCAACATCACCCATCAAACTAAAACTAGGATTGCAAAAGGTGGGAACTACTAATAACAACCCACTTGGACCAATCAATGCATCTAATCAATCAACAAGTGTTAGGCTTTGTTTGTGCCTTTTGCCAACTTCAACATCTTGTGCAAAAGTGTTGGGCCAAAACCATTTTATTGAACCACACTAGCATATTTTGACTTTTTATCATCCAAACTATATTGTATAATGCATCAATGGAGTTACTTTATTATTTTGGTAACTTAAGCAAACAAATGGGGGACATGGGAAATAACACCAATGATTATGATCCTATGTCCAAGATTTTGAAAGTTTATCAACTTGTAGATTTGATATATTTTTCATTACAAGGACAATGCTACCAAGGTTGAACAAAAACTACTAGAAATTGTGTCCTATTCCATTGAAACCAACCACCCAACTAATTGTTGAGTGGAAATATTAACATGAAACAATATCTTGGGTGGTATCAACTATCAATTTCCGTTGTAGTGGATGTTCAATGCAAAATTCCTACTGAATTGCACTCCCATCTATGCACCATGGGGGACTTTGTGAGAGTAAGGTGGATGTGGACAAAATATTTTTGTTTTATGAAATTCCCATAAAAATTTGAGTTATTCTTGATATTTGTTCACAAAATTTTCACTTGAAGTTTGAAATTCCATAGATCGATGGAAATGGACAATGGAAATTGCCTAGTGGAAATGCACAATTTAAATTGCATAGTGCAAATGCATAATGGAAATTGCAAAGTGGAAATGCATAATGAAAATTGTAAAATGAAAATTGCAAAATGGAAATGCACATTGGAAATTCACAATAGAAATTCGAAAATGCAAATGCATAATGGAAATTGCAAAGTGGAAATGTGTAATGGAAATTATAAAGTCAAAATTGTAAAGAGGAAATTATAAAACAGAAATGCACAATAAAAATTGCATAGTGGAAATGCATAAAGAAATGCACATGCAATTTAACTTGTAATTGAGTATATCTAAATTTTGACATGTCCTATTACAATGTAAAATGGTAGTTGAATGACAAAGACCTTGGATGGTCTCCAAGGAGATCAAGGTTCAAACCTTGATACCAACAATCATAATTTCACCATATGTTGACCATACAATGATTGTATATAGGTCGTATGTTTAAAAAATATGAATAATAATAGTACATTTTTAAATGAAAATATATCAGCATTCAAAACCACTACATATTGTGTGGATGATGAATGGAAATGCACAAGCAACCACTAAACAAGTTGTTAGATGGAATCACTAGTGAAAGACTAGTCTTAAACCACTGTAATGGATTTCAAGTTTTCAACTCAACAATGGGTGGAATAGGACACAACTTCTAGTAGTGAAATGTGAACAAATTTTCAAACATGAATAATTAAACAAGACAATATTACACTCAAAACAAATAAATCACTAGCTCTTCTTTGACAATTATTTATTATTCTTGGAAAGATTTGATTCCAAAAAAGTTTAAATGCATCACTAATCTCAAGAAACTTATAAACTACCATGTTTTTAGAAAGAAAGGCTATTAAGTAGATGAATGTCCTCACATTAAAACTAACTTGACTATAACTATTATTACTAAGAGCACAATCTTTTGTAAACACAAAAGATGAAATAGGAACCTATCTACCTACCTTAACACCTTTCCAAACTCAAGTTCTTTCTATTGTATATTTCAAACTTACAAAATATCCATAAGCAAAAGCCCTAACATTCACACATTGACATGAAAAATTGCAATTACAATTACTTGAAGTAATACAACAACGAGGCATTCAAAGATGAACACCCATAATTTTCTTTTTGACACATTGAATAGATACCATAAATTGTAATAATTACAAGTGTCACAATCAAATAATTAAAACATTAATGGCTTTAAACCCAAAGATTTTCTTTTCTAGATTAATACTCTTGTTCAAAGTGCAATCACCTCCAATCATACAATATCTACCAAAAAACTAAAACTCAATATTTGCCACACAAAAAAAAATTTTGGAACCTCTCATGCCAAGAGAGTCAAGAATCACAAACCAACCTTCTCTAATTTCACTACCTCCAGATAGCAATAATATATACCACCACCTTCTAATCAAAGACTCAACCTCTCCTGAAATTAAACTTCCTTTACTGATTTCACCTCCAAAACCTACTTAATTGCACAATACAAATGTCATATAAGCCCCTCATTAAACAACTCCCATGCAACACCATAATTGTATCTTTTAAAAACAAGTTCCAACTTCCATTACAATCCTCATCAAGTGCACAAGCAGTGAAATTAGTGATAGCCTTTGAATTGTGACCACCAATAAAAATGACCTTAAAATATTATAAGCTCGTGACCATAACATTAGGTCCATGCAACCATAAATTAAATGATGGTTAAATTAAATTCATATCTAGTAAAAAATATAAATAAATAAATAAATAAATTTACATGCCACTATAAACAAAATGAATTAAAAGTTTTATTTCAATCCATGACTATGAATAAAATGAATTAAAATGTTAAATCTTTACATGTGACAATAAATAAAATTTATAAAAACTATTTGAAAATTTTTGTAACATTTTTAATATGCAACCGTAACATTATTACATGACAGCATAAATGAATTATATTTAAGTTTTACATGCAACCATAAATACAACGAATATATTTTTAATTTTTACATGCAATGGTGCTAATTGTAACCATGTAAAGAAAATCAATTCAGAATCTCAATTTCTACATGTGAGGACCATAATCAAAATGAATAATGTTTTTCTTATTCTCATGTATATTGTTAAATATAATGAATAAATTTTAAGTTTCTACATGTGATTATAAAATTATTACATGAGATCATAAATAAAATGAATTAGAGAATTAATAGGAAAATTACATGCCAACAATTATTATTGCCCTTCTATGCTTAGCTTGGCATAAGCTTCACTACGTTTCTTTGCAATTACCGGGTCGGGATAGCAACTTCTGAAAGTTTATAGAGTGGTGCAACATCTCAACAAATACATATTTCCATGGTATTGCAATAATAATTTTCTTCACACATAATTATGTTATATAACTTCACATGCCTTTAATTTCATAACTACATTTTAATTTACTTTCAATTTCAGGGTTATATTAATTTTTAAAATTTCTATAAATATATCAATTCTCAAGGCTTGACATTAGTTTTGAATTATTTATTTTTAAAATTTAAATGCAATCTACTTTTATATTTGGGTTATAAATTCAGATATACTATTTTGATTAATTTCAGATGTAAAGACATTACATTAACTTTAGATATTTGATTTGAACCATAAGTTTAAATCACATATGTAAGTAAATCCAAAATCTATATTTCATTATAAGATTAGCTTTCACATATCTTTAATCTTCATAATATATAAGTTTTTATTTTTGAATTTTCAAATCAAAAAGCATTACATATTAATATAAAAAAATTTAAATGCACTTTATTGTCCTTAAGTAAAATAATTTAATTATGTACATTTATAATGAAATGAATTTCACATGTGAAAATTGAAATACACAGTTAAAATCTTATTTCACCTCTAAACTAATTCTATAGTTAAGACAAGATATAAGACATCTGCCTTCTACATGAAAATGTCCTGCATACTTAAATTCTCCATCTTATCTTTCACTATGTCCAGGGTTCTAAGTTATGTATAAAGTTTGCAATGTAATTTCACTTCAATTTTTTAACATACATTGATAATCAGTCAACTATTAATCCAATCCGACATAGATCTTGTTATGGAGATCCACTTATATTTGGTGGTCAAACATTTATGCAACACTAAAGTACTTCAAGTTATTGCAAAGAAGTCTGATAGTACTTGGCTTCAGTTGCACAAAGAAGCTCATTGATAGCAGAAAGGTTTGCTCTGTTCACAGATGTGGAGTAGACCACAAAGAATCCCTTCAACTTCCTGATCACCAGCTAGTGTCTGGAATACACCATTTACTAAGCAATGTGTTCAACATTAGTGAAATCCATAACCTAAAAATGATGAAACATCGCTTGTTGACACATGAAAGGCAGCTTAACTAGTTGAAAATGCAATCACACGTCCATCACAGAAGAACAGTTGTAGAAATAGATTAGACTGAAATATAGCACTACCAGTAAAATCACATTCAAATCCATGCCCTCCAACCAGCAATCAAAGAATAAATGTAGCAATTTATTAACAGTAAAAGTAACCTTTCCACACAATCTTACAGCACAAAACAGGCAAAAGAATAACAGCTTGAAAAATTCAGTAAGCTGAATCGTTCACTGAACACAAAATCCAGAGTCTCATTTACAAGCTTCCTGAAACTGTAGTCAACTTATTCTTCAACTAGCCAATAATCAGCTAACTAACATCCACCCCATTGTACCAACATCCCCAGGGCAGTAAAGAGCCTCTCCAGATCTTGCAACCTCTAAAGTAAACTAGACAAGAAACTGGAGCACCGTTTGCTTTTATGTAAGTATGTATATGAACATTTCAATTCATTGCCCACACTAAGCAGAAGGTCTTTTCAAATTGGAAATCAAAACAAATTTGCTAGAATTGATACTGGCTATGCAGTACTTCAGCATCCTTCAGGATCTTCTGGCAGATGTTTTCACCTTTGATTTCATGGATAGAACTGCAAGGTGGGTTTTTAACTCAATCGAAAAATCCATTGCAGGTCAGTTACAAAGAGCATTAGCATGTGCTTACTTTGAAGAGTTGGGAATTGGGAAGCTAATGGCTGCACTTTCAACATACCAGTGCAGTTTGCCGCTTGCAGCCCTCTCCACTCATTGGTGGAATGGCAGAAATATTTTTGGGACTGCAACCCAATGCCACATCTGGAAGAATTTCCTCCACCAAATGTATAATGTTCCCAACATAAGAGTCAAAAGCAACCAGTGAGATGTAGAAGACTCGAAGCAAAGATCCCTAGGAGGATGAGAAATTGTTGGTCCATATGGTGGTTGTCTATAAAGTGGTGGTTTAAAATCTGTAGGGCCTTGAAACAGAGTGCCCATTTGATGATGGAGTCTCATCACCAAGGTTGCTGTCATTGCCACCTAGGGATGAAGCAGAAGACCGATCCATCCTAATGGGTCCAGGGGCACCTTTGATGCTAGGGCTGCGCTGAGGGTAAGCTGTAGGCTTGAATGGGCGCATCATAGGACCAGAACTGCTGATCAGATCTTCAGAAATGGGGAATGACAAGCGCTTCTTTGCAGAGGACCACCCATCTTTCTCTGGTGTTCCTGGACGCTGCTTTGGGGTGCTGTGAGATCGTGCTTTATTCCTTGCAGACTGTGTTGCCTGCATATAGTTAGGAACAGCAGGAGAGCTTGCAAGGCTCTCATCATCACGGATTGATCCTGCCATGCTGTAACGTGTTCCAAATTGGGGATTCCCAATTGGCATGCTAGGAGTAGATCTGGCAGTAGTGGAGATGGTACTCCCATCTTCTTCAGGCTCCTCCTTTCGCACCCTGCTGCGAGGGCTAGCAGGTCGGACTGACTTGAAACTTGAAGGTGCGGGGGACTGCAAGGCCCCCTGGCTGGTTGTACGATGCACAGCAATGGAGCTCTGGTGGCTGTGACTGTGGCTGTTTCCTTTTGACAAAACAGAACTTGAGTGAGGCACAATTTGCAATCCCTGGCTTGGTGTCCAGCTCTCACTCCGAACTGGCCGAGAGTGGGGCACAAGATTCTTTTGCTTGGCTGGCAGTTTCTTCTGTTTGGGCTCATACTCACTCGCTTCCACTGGAGATGCAGCATTTCCATCAACACTCTTAAAAGAATAGCCATCAAATACATCCTTGGAAGCAGAATTGTTGTCAAAGACACGATTCTCCCAAGGCCTTGCTGCCATCCAACGCTCCAACCAGCTCCAGCCCCAGTGAGGTTTATCAGGTTCACAGTCAATGTACAGCTGTGATGGCTCCTTGGGGGGTGCCCTCCAAAGCTGCTGCAAGAGGGAATATGTATCCAATGGTCAGAAATATGAAACCACAGAATGTTTTCCAAGAGATGTAAAACTGCACACCACTGACAGACATTTCTTTGCCATTGAACAGAAGCTCTCATAATTAGGAACAGGCCAAATATTAGGCCACATGCTACAAGTGCAGTTGCACCATGCACAAACATCAACCTGATGAGAGAAGGCGTATGCTAAAGCTCTCTCCCTCTTCATTGCTGCCTCTTGTTTGTTTTGCATTTTGGCCTCAAGCTGTTGTGCACTTGCTTGGCTGTCATTCCACCCACCATCCTGCCAGTTGTCCTGTCAACAACAACAAATTGAAGCAAAGCCTTAGCTTCAGGGCTACAACTTAACTGGCTACAGAAATCTTGGTTTCTCTCAGGTCTGATTCAATGAGAAATCTACTTGTGTAGCAATGACATGACAAGACTTAAAAGGACTTCAAACCCAGTGGTTTCACAACAGAAGATCATTGATCAATTACAGTCAACAACTCTGATCTGTATGACAACATATGTACCACAGATTTTCTTGGATGAAGCTGCTGCCGGTGTTGCCATAGCTGCCGTTGGACAGCTTGTCCTTCCTCTGACATGCGTACACGACGGGCTCGGACACGGGCCTGCACTCGAACCAGGGCTTGCATGCACCTGAGAGTGATGGTTGCTTGCCGTCGGACTGTGTGGCCTCGGACTAATGCCTGTAGCCTTACTAGACCTCTGAGGGCACGTAATGCTCGTCTTGCCTGCAGTGGATAGTAATGTTAATAGGTGCAACAAAGACTAAAAAAAGACTCCTACCATTTTCATGAAATTGCAGAGGTAAAAAGTTACAACATATGGTCCAGCAGAAACCAAAACAAGAATGAAAACAATGAGTGTGGTCATCACCTTATGAGTGTCACTCACAAAGTATCAGACCATCACCGTCATTGCAAAGGGCAGTGACTAGCTGCCATTACTCCCAATGCCTACATCAGCTCTCAATGTTGTGTGTAGGTAATCTGCTCAAAACTTCAGGCAGAAAATTTTATACAAAATCAGCATCCTGAATTTCTGTCTCATATCAGGAAGCAACAGGAAGACTCAATTGTGAGGTCAGTTTGCATTCAGGACACATAGCTAATAAAATACCAATAGCACCCTCATTGAAGCTACAATAAGCTAGTGAGGGGAAGCCTCATTTCACTTTACCTTGCCCATGAAGAAGAAAGCATCAAAGCCTAAGGCATGGAGAGGGGTACATAGAGGATAGCCATTAGTCCCTGTGCAACCTGAAAATATCCTTGAACAACACCTCTGTGGACCTATGAAGGGTTGCAGCTTTCTACAAAGGTCTAGTAAAGCATACATGCCCTATTAACAGATACTAGAATAATATGCTACTCATCAACTGCAGCGATGCTTCAGCACATTGCACTCTTTAGGACAGAAGCTCTAAACAAAGCTTTCACCTCACAGGGTTTGGACTGAGACAAATGTCTGAGTTTCATTTAGCTTGCATGTTTTACCTCGAAAACCTTCAACCACAAGGAGAAGTCTGACAAGGAGGTTGAGAGTCATTACCAGATAACCTCGAAAAGCAGTTTGGATCCGAAGGGCTGCCCAGTCCTCTGGGCTTGTGTAAGTGGATACAGCATGCTGCTGAGCAGACTGGTGGAGTGCAATTGCCTTGTGACTAGGCAATGCTGTGGCTCGACTAATGCTGTAATCCTCCTCTGTTTTCTTGTCCATGTGAGTTCCCTTCTGATCTGTGTGAGAAGACTTGCCGAAGCTCCATCTTCGAGCCCTGTTCTTTGGCTTTTCCTGTGCCACACAAGCATCCCAGAGAGCCAATAAATAACCAAGTCTATGCTTTCAAGGTCTTCTTCCTAGATTCTTCCAGACTCAATGTACAGGACTACCAACTTCTATAAACACAGTTTTTATTATGTGACCTTCTACAGTTTATCTTCTAGGTGCACAAGACTTGAAGTACACTCCTGGTGACCATGTCATGAGAAAGACCATCATCTCAACTGATCTTCAAGCTGAAGAACATACTTGAGCAATTTCATATGAGGTTAAATGCTGGTATCCATGCAAAAGCAGCGTCCTAAAGATGTTTAGATGCATAGCAAGGAAACTTACAGCAACTACAGGAGGAATATCTGCTTGCAAATCTGGATCCTTGTGCTCAGATTTGTCAGTGTCCTTGTCCTTTGATGGAGATCGAAAAGCTTTCTTCACAGCACTAAACCAACTCCCTTTCTTGCCCATCTCTCGTTCTCTGCGGAACAAAAGCTAAGTTTCAATACATGATTGCAGGTCAAATCCATTCTCTAAGGCTACTGCCTCCACTCTTTCTTAGTCTCTGTCTTCTCCTTGTGAGAAGAACTGCAGCTTGTAGAGGGTGCAGATCACTCAGTGTGCCACCACATGATGTCTCAGGATATGTTTTGCCTCTATTCGCCTTCTATCCTCCAAATTGTAACTGCTCTATTCATACCAAAAGCATGTGCTTTACATAACAACTCTAGAAACCCAAATGCTTCCAGCTTGAACTCTCATAATGGCTATATCATGTGCAGTAATACCCCCCCACATGTACAGAACAACAGTGCTACATGGCAAACAGGAGAAGACAACGACTAATTCAAAACATATGTAAGTTTTAGGAAAGTTCAAAGACAATGTTCTCCCAGTTGGAAGGGGAAAGTAAGTCATCAATTCATTTTGCCCTTTGTGCAAAGACTTCAACACTGAGGTCTCTTCAGAGTTGGGTTCACAGAAGCTCTAAGCTGCAAGTTCTGGTTGCATCTTGTCATTACTGGGCAACATTAGGCATGTTATTAGGCCGATCAACAGAGAACAAAGTTGACACTGTACATGAACACATGAACAAGACCTATTGCAATGCACCCTCAATGCATGCAATGTTGGCCACTTCTCAAGCTCACATATCTGAAACAATGTCAAGAGGCCAACAACAGCAAGGGAATAATGACTTCACAAGTCATTTAACTCAACAGTCTAGGATCCATTCACAACACGGGACCACCTACATTATCCCACAGTTTCCATCTCAGTCAGAGCAGTGAGAGAAATACACTTGCTCAGGTTGAGATTCCAGAAAACAGAACAGTCATAGAAAGTTGCCACTTCTCAGACTGCAATGCAACAAAATATTGGTCAGACCATTCGAAGAAAGAAGCATCCTTCTGCAGAGGTACGACGGGAGGAAAATGTACTTCTATGATGATGGTGCAGAAACCCCAATCAGGTACAGAACTACTCCACCAAGACTGATAGTACCCGCTTGATGATGACTGCTCCCCACCTGTCTGTTAGACAATTTCAATGAACCAAAAACCAGTGCTCAGTGAAGGCAACAAAAGCAGGCTGGGCTGGAGTTTACATCCAAAGCAGATTCTGAAGTGAATAACACTGATGCTGAAGAAGCTTGAGACAACCCTGATGTGAGAGGGCCTAGGAGACACAATCGTGTTGCCATCAACAGAACATGATACATCTCATCCTGTTGAGATGCATTTCTCCATATGAAAGCCAAAGGCAATGCATGTATCGCTGCTTCAGTGCTGCTAAGCGTACTTCTGTAGAGGAAAAAAAGGTGTTCTGTTGCAAGACATGTGTCTCTATGGCTGAGAAGCTCTTCTACAATAGACATGCAAATGCCACTCCTATTCCCTATCGCGGCTCCTACCGATGTTATCATCAGAATGTGAATGGATGTGTAATGGTGGCTTACCAGGGCAATGGTGGTGGTGGTGGTGGTGGTATTGCGAAATGCAGCAAAAATGCCGCTACTGCTACTGCCTGCCGAAAACGGTCAGTGAACTCTCAATCGAGAACAGAACAGGGGTTGACGAAGCCACGGTATGTTGTAAGAGTAACAACCCTCCTCACGGGAGGTCGATTTCCTCTCCATGGACAGACACCTCCTCCTTGCAGCACACACACACGCCTTGCGATCGATTGATAATATTTCTCTTCTGGCTCTTTGCTGTTGCAGCGATGCGATATTCAGAAAAGAAAGAAACAAACAACGAAACAACAAAGAAGTACTCTCCCAAAAATCTGTGAACACAACAATAAAAAAAGAGTGAGAAACTGCAACGAGGGCGGCCAGAGCTTAGTTAGAACCTCGAGCTGCTCACATTCCGAGCTGAAAAGGGGCAAAAACAGCTGGTCGTCCGACACAAGGAGCAACAGGTGGGAAGCAGCAGGGGGGGGAAGGAAGATAGCAGTGGCCAACTTGCTTTACAGAGCGAAACTTGCATGCAAATGCTTACTTTATTACACTAGAGCTGCTTTTTGGTACATCCGACAAGAAATCGGAAATTTCTCCAAACCTCCAAGCCAGCAGCACAAGAGCATGAAAAACAAAAAGAAGCAAGAAACGAAAACATCACTGTTGTTTCCCATAACAAGCGCCGCACAAACCCACACCCCGAGAAAAAAACACACACACACACTCACGCACCCAAAGCCTTGCCCGCACAGAGTACGAGAACAAGAACCAAAAATAAAAGAGAGAATAACAACAAATCAGAAATAAAAACAGAGGAAAACTCCTTACTTTACGCTCAAACCGAAAAAGAAGACTGCTCGTCAGTTTCCGTATCCGTGTATTGTAGTCATAATGCGCAGAGAGAGAAACAGGAAGAAAAAGAGAACAAACTGAGCCCGTAGCGTTTGTTGGCTGCTGGTGTCCGAGGAGAAAGGGAAGCTGCTGCTGCTGCCCGCGAAAGAGACAAGAAAGCGCACAAGCCAGACAGCCAGCCAGCGTCCTCCTCCTCGGGGAGAGAGACAAAGCTGGGAACGCGCGAACAAGGGAACACGCCCAACAAACAACCAACAATAAGCAATGGGAACACGGGAACCTGTGATTTGAGTCTGATTATTGTTCCCAATGGCCATGAACTTGCTGGAGGTCTGTCAGCGTGCAGTCCCAGAATTTAATGCACTTGTCAGGCTGCTGGCAGAGTGGGCTATGATCCTACTCGACTCTTAGTTCACACTTTTCTTTTTTTTCTAACATTCCTTACCAAGAAGGATAGGGGACCCACGCCCTGGCTGGGTTTCATATGGGACCCTTTTGCTCATATTGGCTCAAAGCTCTTTGCATGGTGCCTCACTCTACTAACACTTTTGTGATCAACAATTTGCTATTATTATAAACTTACAAGATTTATATAAGTACCACTTTCAGGGTTTCTTTTTCCAATTTTGTGATGAAGGTAGGTAGCCAGCCCCCTCTTGGCTACAGGTCAGAGAGGAAAGTAGAAAATTTTAAAGAGTCCTGCTATATTTCAGCAACCTGCTACAACTTAGCTATTCTCATCTAAATTTGGCAATTTCAAAAAACAAATCCTCAAGATCTGGCAACTTTGGTGCAATTTTTCACGAAAATCCTCTCTATGAGTTTGCACTGGATTTTGTTTTGTTGTCCAGTGGTGAAATTTGCCCCCCAAAAAACATGCTGATCACTCTAGTTACCTACCTCACTAAGATCACTGACATAAACAGATGCATCTTGGACTGGTAGTAACTGAAGCAGAAGAAACCCAAGAAGGTCATACCATGCTATGCAACAATTAAGTGTGCTTGCCTCATATGGTAAGTGCGCTTTGCATCACGCAGGTACGGATCAACCACCTTACATGCCAGTATTAGATAGGCATTACACATCATATGTAAAAAATATGGGTAGAAAAGATTGCATTCAATTGGTTTGAGTCTTGAAGGACAACTGCATTTGTATGCACATTACATGCAAAAATTAATGCATTTCCAAATTTGTATTCATAACAAAAATTGATTTCTTTCAAGGACTTCTCAATTGGGTGCGTACTATGTACGTGTGTTGTGTATACATGATCATGATGACGACCCATGACCCCATTTCATAGCCATTATCTCAACATAGAAACCTCAAACAACACAATTGACAAAAAGTGCTTGTAAAGGTTTTGTTTTGTGCAACAATGGTTACTTGTAACATCCCTATTTAATCATAGTGGGTTTCAAAACCATCTAATCTCAAGATGTAATCTTAAATAAACCAAACTAGTCTGAAAAAACCATTGCGGCAATAAGGTTCGAATGTGCAACAACAAATTCAGATCTTTTTTTCTCAAAGTACTCTCAGTAGATACCAGTATTGTACTGGTATGTCCCTTTTCACATACCCATCTGGTACTGGTATGTCCCTTTTCACATACCCATCTGGTACTGGTATTGAGTACTTTCATACCAGCCTAGTACTGGTATTGAATCAATATTAACACTTTCATATGCGTCTGGTCTTGGTATAAGACCCGTATTGGGCCCAAGGCTGCTGGTTTTTGTCGGATACGAGGCAGGTATAAACTTGGTATTAGACTGGCATTATCTCAGGTTCATACCAGTCTGATACTGGTATGAGGCTGGTATTAGGCTGGTATTGCCTCAGGTGATACCAGACTGGTATGTTCTTCCATACCAGTATACATACCAGTGCTATATACCTAGGTTGCTCCCCATGTACGAGTATAATACACTCGTATATACAGTGAGGATATTTGTACTACTGTAGCCCTTGGGTTTGGGAAGTGAGTCTTGAATGCATCAAAAGCACTCAAGCAAATACACTCTACCCTAGGGTCAGTTTCCTCATTCAATAATCTTTTAAATAGTGAAATGTATTATTGTGAAAATATGAAGGTGAGGTGTTGAAAACCATCATAATTATCGCACGCTACCATGTGAATAATTTCACTCCTCGTATGACAATATCATAGTACATTGTAAAAAATAATAATTTCAAATTTATAAAATAATTAACCGAATCAAAAAAAATTAATTATTCATTTTGTCCATGTGGACAAGACAAATATAAATATTTATTTATTTATTTATTTGTCTTGTCCATAGGCTATGGTAGGAATGCAGTAATAAAAGTGTCTTTTTAGTCCTTGCCAACAAAAAGAGGATAGTATTTTTTTGTTTTGGGGCAGGATTACAAAACCTTTTTATAGTTTCCCTTGTAGGATGAATAAATGAATGAATAGGCTACAAAATATTCCATAATTACACACCGAATGCACGCCTCTTTAGGTCAAATGATTTACCTTTGGGAATTGGAAAATGGTGCTTTGAGTCCTAAAACCTTTGACCTAACTGGATTGAAATCAGAATTCCCTAATTTTATTTCTCAAAACCCATTATTATTATTATTCTTTTTTTTATAATGTTGGCATGGAGGGTCAAGTATGCTAGTAAGCTTTGGGGTAAAATCCAACACCTAACCAAAAAGCTTTCATCCTCAAAGCTACTTATTGCCAAGTTCTCCTCTTAGAAATAGCATTTAAGACCTCATACATTTTCTGAAAATGGAGCAAGCTCATATCTTTTCAAATAGGTATAAGAAAATTACTTAGCTACAATGTTCAAGATCAACTCAGTGTTTTCTTTTTCAATTTTGTGATGTTGCTCAAGTGGTGATCATGCATTAATATATTTAGCCAAATTAGGCAATATTAAAAATATGAAATCTTAAGCACCCTTTCATATTGTAGGCAAGTGTGGTGTTTTTTTTCCTTTTTTAAAGAATTTTTTTTCTGGTGATTTGTTTAATCACTGGATCAACTTGGCCTTTCTTCTTTTGATTCCTTTTTTCCTTGAAATGGCAACCCTATACAGAAATTGCAAATGAAATTTTTTTAATATTTTTTTATTTTTCTCCTCATCAGACATTGCCAGTCTGCACATATTGTCAATTTCATTTTGACTAAAACAGAGGTCCTAGCCTATAACTAAAAAATTCCTCATCCCTCCTATCCCAACTCTTGAACTCCCAAAATTTTCAATTTTCGAACATTCCCTATGACTTGGGTTTGCACTGGCAATAATTTGTCATGTACATGCGGCTGCTACTTTTCAAGTGTAGGGTATGAGTAAGACAAGCAATAGGAAATCAGACCAGGATAAAGCTCTTGTTTTTAAATGATTCTTATCAAAGATTGAAACTTGAAACCAAGCTACAACTACTATAATCACTCTCTAACATTGTGCATTAAATGCAGAGTTTCAGCATTTCATACTGAGATTTAAGAATAAAATTTCATTACTTTGTAGAGACCACTGCGAGAGGGGATAGGGGGTGAAAGCAGATATGGAATTCCAAAAAGGCCATGAAAGGAGTGGGCTCGGGCTTGAGGTTTAGAGTAGAATATTCTCTGTCATAGGGTCCCAAGACAAGGAATATTGGCTTGGGCATGGGGGCGAACCTTACAAGATTCCCTTAGACATGTGGCTAGACATCTACAAATTACGGTAATGTCATGTCCTACACCCTGCGTGGTTTTGTCCTGGGCTTTGGTAACCTGGGGTCAATGGGAACAAATATGGGGAGCGAACATATAGTTTTATTCCGTATTGATACATGTATGAAATAGCACATCCACAATGGTCATCCATTAAGGCATGATAACATGGAAGGGGGTATGGATCAGGCCAAAAAACTTTCTTGTTGCATGCCTTTCTATGTTACTTAGCCTAATCCATACCTCCTTCTATGTTACCATGCTTTAATGGATGACCATTATGGATGTGTTATTTCATATACATGTATAAATATGGAATAAAAGTATACATTCGTTCTCAATACTTGTTCCCATTGACCCTAGGTTACTAAAGGCCCATGACAAAACCATGCAGGGTATAGGACATGACATTAACATAATTTGTAAGATGTCTAGCCCCATGTCCATGGGAATCTTATGAGGTTTACCCCAGGCCCAAATGACAGGGTGAAGACAGGGTGACTTTACAGATAACTCTAATGTCCCAAAACACTGTGCTATAGTGTGGTACTGTAGTAAGTGGTGTTCATGACACCTTGGACCAGATTTTCTACCTATTCAACTGCCCATAGTGTGGCATGGCCCTAAACACAAGGGTGCCCAATATTACAGTGCATGGGCAGATTCAACACATGTCCATTGAATAATTAATTAATTAATTTTGAAGATTCCAGGTCGAAATAAAAAAATTTCAATATTCTGAAGGATGATTCTCTAAAAATCTCCTTCACAAATTTTGGTTCATTGAAAAAGGTATTTTTTGGAATTTTCAACATTTTTTACAAACAATAGAATTAGTGTCAGAGCTGCCAAGGTTCCACAATATAAGCAGTCCCAACTCCAATTGCTGCCTGCAGTCTGAGTTCTTTGCATTATGGCACCTCCATAGTAATAGATTATATCACTCACTCTCTCTCTCTGTGTCTGTCTGTGCAGTGCGTGAACAATGCAAAGCAATCATGCAGGGACAGAGGAGGAGCTCTGTGTGGGGGGTGGGTCACTTGACAAGAGCTCCCAAAAATGATCATGAACTTCAGGAAAGCTTCAGGGAAAGCATGTGGCCTGCCACACCCAACAAAGTCATCATCCTCACAACACACTCAGGCTTTATGCTCCAGGCTTCTTCTCTCAGGCTTTGTACTCCATTTGGAAGGAATTCATTGGTTGTTTTTTTGACCAAGTCCACCTCCTCCCAACCCCCCAGCCCCTCAAAAAAAAGGGGGTTGTTGCCAAAGAATGAAACAAATTAGACAAGGTAAGGTAAGGCACCCAACATGTTTTATTAATTTGAGCCTATGGCAGGAGGGGAAGAATCATGGTGTTGTTCTTTCTTCCTACATGCTTGTGCACTCAACATTAGTTATGGTGTTTCTCTCTATTCCTATGTGCTTGTGTGGAGAGTGCTAGTCATCTTGTTGATCTTTCTCTTATGTGCTTGTGCATGTAGTGTTGGTCATGGGGTTGCTTTTAGCTCCTATATGCTTGCATGCATGATGTTGATCATGGTGTTGCTCTATGTTCCTTGATGTTTGTGCACACAATGGTGGTCATGGAGTTGTCCTCACCTCACTCAAATATCACTACTCTCCTCCTTTGTGCTTGTGTGAATGGCTTTAGCTATGGTGTTGTTCTTTCTCTTTTTTTTTGTGTTGTTGGTACTTCCCCTTGGCTTTCTTATATATGTAGGAAAAGGTTACTACTTGTCCTATTATTTGTCATATGACTTGTCCTAATGCCACTTGAAACATTATGGTCAAATGAAGGAAGTTTCTTCTCCTCTTTCATTTCTTTTCTTTTCTTTCCTATGTGTTTCTATTTCAATTTATGTTTCCAATTTTCTGTTTTTTCTTAATTCTTGATTATTTTTATATTCTCTTTTTTCAGTATTTTTAGTTTTCTTTTTTTTTTTTTTTTTTTTTTTTTTTTTTTTTTTTTTTTTTTTTTTTTTTTTTTTTTTTTTTTTTTTTTTTTTTTTTTTTTTTTATTTTTTTGAAATTTTTTT